>Ga0315298_1011995_pt1 | contig 10049 bp, 10 predicted proteins | sample WHS_1_MG_FD_203077 | JGI IMG/M metagenome (GOLD analysis project Ga0315298, IMG submission 203077) | Extremophilic microbial mat communities from Washburn Hot Springs, YNP, Wyoming, USA - WHS_1_MG | ecosystem: Environmental > Aquatic > Thermal springs > Hot (42-90C) | place: USA: Wyoming...
TTGATTCTAAGCAAGATATCACGGGCAAAGTTTTTTTCAAACCAACTGGTTTATTCACGATAGAAAGTAAAGCTATTCTCGAGGTAGAAAAGTTAGCTTAAAAGGGTACTTTTTCAAGATTGATATAAGTTCCAAGAGCGTTTCCCAGAGCGTAACAAACAAAAACAGGCCAATTGTTATAAAGATTATTGGAAATTTGGTAGATAATAAACATAGCGATAAAGTTTTCAAAAAACACCAAGAGGGCCGCTCCGAGTGATCGGCCTTTTGAAATCCAGTAAGTTCTTTGGGTGGCTAAAAACATTTCTAAAAAGCCTACCCCAAAATACAATAAAATTTGCCCCAAAATGTTCATGGCTTTTAGTTGAGAAAATTTCTTTTAATAATTTTTGATTACTTGAAGATCCGTCAGGATCCATTTTATGTTTTTAGGAAGTCCCTAAATTTTTACTACAAGTATATTTTAGCATTTTTTTTAATATTTTGTAAAATGCTTGTACAGGTTACAGACTTTTAGACATTTTCCTTTCTCAATAAGGTAATCAAGAGGCGATTTTAAAACCCAAAGACTCATAAATTTTTTTGGCATTACAGAATAGTAGGCAGCCTACCAGTTTTTCATTAAAGAATTTAGAATGATAGGTTTTGCCTTTTGGTTCCTAACTTTCGACGAGAGGTAAGCTTTGGACCATTGTACTGCGGGTTAAATCGGCAAGCAGCTTCGGTTAGTATCCGTGATACGCGAAACTAATGGGAGTTTTAACCTGCAAGCAAAAGTTGCTCAAGGAGCAGCTTTGGGAGTCTCTTCTTGAGTTTACTCTCCTTGAGAGATGGGTTTGGTGGTTGCATCGGAGAGGCCAGCTAGCGAACCATAGGGCAAACGCAAAACCCCAAAGCACAGTTTGAAATACTGTCAACCCTGAGTTCACCAACAAAATATCATACACCCAGCGCTATCGGAGCTGCTTGTATCTTGGACAGCACCGTGGCCAGAATGACGACTAGCCAGTACCACCTGGCTCGTACATAGCCATCTTTATCACCCCCTTTCAGCCTAGCCTTCTTGTTGGGTTCTCAGCATCCAGTCCATATAACTATTGTAGTATAGTGATTCACAAACGCAACAAGTTGTACAGGTTACATACATTTGAGACTCTGGGGAATCTTTCATAAACTTCTTTCCGAGAATCTTAAATACTTCGTAACCTCAGAGGGACAAAAATTTTTCTTTTCTTTCTTTCTTACTTAAAGATAAGGCCCATCTCCAGGCTTTTTTGTAAACTCCAGTACCGGGAATGTTAATCTCGCTTTTAACGCTTTCTTTAGCAAATTTTTCTCCATATAGCTCCACCCAAATATCATATAAAATTAAATATAAGATCTTATGGACGGCTAACCTTTTTTCTTCTTCACTTTTAAATTTTTCCTGCTGTGGCTTAATCCCGTTTCCTGCCAAAAGCCGATGAGTTAATTCATGAATTAAAAAAGAAACCTTTCGCTCGTCTGGATAATCTGCTTTTAAGCATAAGGGTGAAGATTGAGAGGGAAATTTTGCTTGGAAAACTATGGCGTTAATAAAGCTTTCTTTGAATTTTAGTCCACTAACCTTTTCCATTATTTTGACTATTCTTTTCCCTTCTCTTCTCCAAATCTCCTGATATTTCTCCACCGCTGGCTCCAAATTTTTAATATCCGAATCGGGATAAAAATTGATAACTAACTTTTTTGTGGACATTTAGTAATAAAATGTCTTTGAAGAGTAAAAATAGAGCGGCGTCCTCCTTTGATCGATCTATATATCACTACCGCTTTATACCCCTCATTTTTTATTTTAGTTTTCCTTTATTAAACTTGTCAAATTTTGGTACTGGTTACAGACTTTATAGACATACCTTGCTGACTACGTCTTACATGTTTCGCAACCTATTCAACCGGGGTCTTTTTAGAAGTTGGGTTAAAGTTCTTCAAATTTCTCAAGTACTTCCCTTTGGCGACGCGAAAGATGGGTGGGAACAACTACTTTAAGACGAACATATTCATCACCAACTCTCCCGGTTTTGGCATCCTTAATCCCTTTTCCTCTTAAGCGAATCATGGTGCCGGGTTGGGTACCCGGTCTAACACGCAAACCAAGACTACCAGTAAGAGTGGGAACTTCGACAATTGCGCCTAGGGCTGCTTGAGGAAAGGTAATTTCTTTTTCCACATAGATATCTAACCCCTCTCGCCGAAAAGTTTCGTCTGGCAAAACATCGACAGTTAAATAAAAATCTTTAAAATCAATCACTGAACCGTCGTCAACACCAGCAGGAATTTTAATTTTTCTTCTCTTCCCCTCAATCACAACTTCCTTTTCTGCGCCTAAAGCTGCTTCCATAAAGCTTAAGGAAAGGCTATATCGAGGTTTTCGAGAGGCCCGACCAGCGCCAAAAGGAGAAGCTCCTCCAAAAAATTGGGCAAAAATTTCAAAAGGATCAGAAAAGCCGCCAAAATCAAAACCTAAATCCGGTCCTTCACCGCCCCCATAAGTAGTATAAGTATAAGTGAAAGGGCCTTGACGATAGGTATAGGTTTTACCACCAAAAGGTCCGGTTTCTCCACCAAAACCTGCCCCAGGTTCAAAAGCAGCATGTCCAAACTGATCATAAGCGGCTCTTTTTTCTTTATCGGAAAGAACTTCGTAGGCTTCATTTATTTCTTTAAATTTCGTTTCCGCCTCAGGAGATTTATTACGATCAGGGTGCCACTGCAAAGCTAACTTCCGATAGGCAGCTTTAATTTCTGCTTCGGAAGCGGTTCGGGGAACGCCAAGGACTTCATAATAATCTCTTTTGCCAGGCATATTGATTCGTAAGATAATTTAAAAAGCCGTTTATCTAGTAGAATTAGTTAAATTACTGAACAACTTCTCCTTCTTCGGCTTCATCTTCCGGTTTTTTCTCCTCTTCTGTTGTTGAGCCGGTAGTGGTTTTTGGTCCTGACTGGGTTGATTGATCTTGGTATAATGAGGCGCCTACCTTTTGTAAGGTTTCAGAAAGCTCCTCAGTTTTCTTTTCAATTTCCTCCAGATTGTCAGAAGAAAGAACTTCTCGCAAACTGGAGATTTTTTCTTCAACGGCTTTTTTATCTTCTTCTTTGACTTTTGCGCCTGCTTCTTTAAGAGTCTTTTCCGCGGTATAGATTAGGTTTTCTCCCTGATTTTTGGCTTCAACCAGTTTTCTCTTTCTTTCATCCTCAGCCGCATGAAGCTGCGCCTCCTGGGTCATCTTCTCTATCTCTTCTTTGGAAAGACCAGTTGAACCACGAATAGAGACGCTTTGGCTTTTACCAGTTGCTTTATCTTTGGCAGTAACTTTTAAAATACCATTAGCGTCAATATCAAAAGTTACCTCAATTTGGGGAACTCCCCGGGGAGCTGGAGGAATTCCGTCTAAGATAAATCGACCAAGGGATTTATTATCGGCAGCCATTGGTCTTTCTCCTTGTAAAACATTAATCTCCACCTGAGTCTGATTATCGGCAGCAGTGGAAAAAATCTGGGTTTTAGAGGTGGGAATAGTCGTATTTCTAGGAATAAGAGGAGTGGCTACTCCTCCTAGGGTTTCTATCCCCAAAGTTAGAGGAGTAACGTCTAAGAGTAAAACATCCTTAACTTCTCCTCCTAAAACCCCACCTTGAATCGCAGCGCCGATGGCGACGACCTCATCCGGATTAACAGAACGATTGGGTTCTTTGCCAAAAAACTTTTTCACTGTTTCGTAAACTTTAGGCATGCGGGTCATTCCTCCAACCAACACAACCTCATCAATATCGCTAACTTCTTTCCCGGCATCAGCCAAGCACTTTTTAACCGGTTCAATGGTCCTTTGAATCAAATCATCAACTAATTCTTCAAGCTTGGCGCGAGTCAATTTCATGGTTAAATGCAAGGGGTTTCCATCTTTCCCTTGAGCAATAAAGGGCTGGTTGATTTCGGCTTCCATAGCTGAAGAAAGTTCTATTTTGACCTTTTCCGCAGCCTCCCTTAATCGTTGAAGGGCTTGAGGGTCTTTCCGTAAATCAATCCCATTTTCTTTTTTAAATTCTTCGGCAATATAGTCAAGAATTACTTTATCAAAGTCATCACCACCTAAGTGGGTATCTCCGTTGGTGGCTTTAACTTCATAAACTCCTTCTCCTAATTCCAAAATAGAAATATCAAAAGTACCTCCACCTAAATCGTAGACGGCAATTGTCTGAGCGTTTTTCTTATCCAAACCATAAGCAAGAGCAGCCGCAGTAGGCTCGTTGATGATGCGCAAAACTTCCAAACCAGCAATTTCTCCGGCTTGTTTTGTGGCTTGTCTTTGAGAATCATCAAAATAAGCAGGAACAGTAATCACCGCTTGCGTCACTTTAGTACCCAAATAGGCTTCGGCATCAGCCTTAATTTTTTGCAAAATCATGGCAGAAATTTCTTGAGGAGTAAAAGTGCGACCTTCTACCTCAACAACTGCCATTCCATCCCGACCGGCTTTAATGGTGTAAGGAAGCCACTTAATATCATATTGAACTGAGGGGTCGGTAAACTTTCTTCCCATTAATCTTTTAATAGAAAAAATCGTAGTTTTGGGCTTTAAAACCATTTGCCTTTTTGCGACATCGCCAACAACGTGAGAAATTGGATCAACCACTGAAGGAATAACATTACGTCCTTCGGCGGAATAAATAACTTTAGGTGAACCACCTTCCATAACAGCAACACAAGAATTGGTAGTTCCAAGATCGATACCAATTATTTTTCCCATATTTCCCTCCTTTTATAACTAATTTTACTGTTCTAATTTTTTAACTTGGCCAACTTTAACTTTGGCAGGCCTTAAAACCCGGCCTTTTAGACGATAACCTTTTTGCAGGACCTCTAAAACCTTACCCTCTTCCCCTTCGCCAACTTCTATTGCTTCCATCTCCATAGGATTGAATTGCTGCCCAAGGGCTTCTATCTCGTCTAATCCTTCTTCCACCAAAACTTTTTTGAATTCTTTAATTGCCAAATCCAAACCATCGTCCTTAAGATAATTTTGAATTCTTTCAAAATGATCCAAAGCTGATAATAATTTTAAAATCAAGCCTGAGGTGGCAAATTGAACAAAATCTTGTTTCTCTTTGTCATATCTTTTTTCCAAGTTTTGATAATCAGCCAAGGCGCGTTTCCAATTATTGGTTAACTCGGAAATTTTTTCTTCCAATTCTTCTTTTGTGGGCGATTTTTTGGTCGTCATTTTACCAACCTCCAAAAACCTCGTCAATTAATTCACCAAAGTATCTCACGGTGGGAAAAATCCGACGGAAATTGAGTCTGGCTGGGCCTAAAACTCCAATTGCTCCTTTGGTTGAACCAGCCTTAAAGTATCGATAAACAAAACCACAAGGTTCAAAAATCTCATTACCTAAATCGCTTCCTAGAAGAACTTCTAAAGAGCTTCCTTCTTCAGTTCTCTTCAGTAAGTTATTCCAAAATTCATCAATATCAAGATAAGAAAGCAAGGCTTTGGTAACATCAATATCAAAAAATTCTGGATCATCTAAAATATTGGCCATACCAGCGGTATAAAGATCCCCATCTTCAGTGGCAGTAACTGCCATTTCTTTAGTACGGAGGGCAAGTTCTTTGGTCATTTCCCGCAAGAATTTATCAAGCTCATGCCGATAATCCCAAACTTTTTCTTTTACCGCCACTTCTTCAGCAACGGGCAATTGTTGCTCTTTCATTAAATTATTGACATAGAATTTCAAGGCGAGAGGAGTAGGAGAACGACCAGAAGAAAAATGAGATTTTTTAAGAAAGCCCTGCTTTGTTAAAACAACCATTTCATTTCTAATAGTCGCAGGGGAAACACCAAGATTATATTTTTTATCAACAGTTTCTGAACCCACTGGCGAAGCGGTTTCAATATATTCTTCAATAATGGCTTTGAGAATTTTTTCTTGACGATCAGTAAGATTAAGCATAGGTTTAAAATGAAATTTTAATTTAGCACTAATATAACATGATTGCTAAACCTTGTCAAGACTGTTTATACAAGTTAACATTACGATTGGGATCGGAAAATTATGCTAAGATAATTCTAATGAAGTTCTCCAAAAAACAAAACAAATTTTCCTTGTTAATTTTGATACTCTGCGCAATTTTGATTTATCTTTTTTTGAAAGAATTTTCGGAAAGAAAAATACTTTTTAAAAAAGCGGAAGAAACGCCACTGGAAATAACTTTTACAACCACAGCCGCAGAACCTTTACTCCCAATTTGGAAAAATTTTGCTCAAGGAGGGGAAAAATCAGCTGCAATGCTAACACCGGCGGCAAAAGAAATTAAAGCCCTAGAGCCTGGGTATATTAGAATTGATCATTTGTTTGACTTTTACGATATTGTAAGAAGGGGAGCAGACGGGAAGTTGATTTATAACTTTGTCGTGTTAGATGAAAGGGTTAATGAAATCCTTGATTTGGGAGCAAAACCGTTTTTAGCGCTTTCTTACTTTCCCCGAGCGATATCTAAAAATCTTACAGAAATTCCTCCCTCTTTTTCGGAATGGGAAGATTTGATTTTCAGAGTAATCCAAAGGTATAGCGGAAGGGAGGAAAAAAATATTCCTGACGTTTATTATGAAGTTTGGAATGAACCTGATCTTTTTGGGGAGATGGGGCCAGAGGTTTATTTTTCTTTATATAATTCTTCGGTCAAAGCGGCAGAAAAATGTCAAAATTGCCAGCCCTTTAAAATTGGCGGGCCAGCGATAAGCACTTTAAAAAATTTTTGGATGGAGACTTTCCTTTCTTTAGTAAGGCAGCAAAAAGTAAGAATGGATTTTGTTTCCTGGCATTCTTATCAGAAGAATCCAGAAAAAACGCTTTGGGAGATAAATACTCTCAAAAATTTGGCGTCATTCACTCAAATGACTCCAAAACCAGAAGTTATTATTTCAGAATGGGGTTCGACACCAGAAATTTCTTCTTGGCATGATTCTTTTTTTGATGCTAGTCATACGATAGCCACAATTGTTCTTTTACAAAATTCAGTCGATAAAATCTTCGCTTTTGAAATTAAGGATGGATTATCTCCAACTCAGGCACAATATTGGGGGAGGTGGGGGCTTTTAACTAACGAAAAGACAGGACTTACAGCAAAACCGAGGTATTATTCATTTATCTTTCTTAACAAGCTTTTTAATTATCAAATACAAAAAGTATCGGGAAATTTGCCGGGAATTGGAACAACAGATAAACAGGGAAATTTTAAAATTTTACTAACAAGAAATGACCAATCTTTTGGCCAAAAAAATATAAAAGTTAAAGTTTTGCGGCCATCATCGGGAAGCTATGGAGCAAGAATGTATTTTTTAGACCAAGTTCATGATCCTTTAACACCGTACCCACTTGATATTTATTTTGAAGGAGGGAGCTTAACATTATCTTTTACTTCTCTTCCGTTGGGAACTTATCTTATTGAGATTTTAAAAATCTAAAATATTTTTTTATAAACCGCTGCCCGGTGAAGAAGTAGGTTCAATCATTTCTTCAACAGAAGAAAGAGATTCCTTCCAAAAGCCTAATTTCTTTATTAGCTTTAAAAACAGATTAAATTCTTTCAGATTGAGAATTAAGGAAAATAAAAGGTAAACCCCTAAACCAACAAGAGAAGAAAGAAGGGTCAAAACCAATAAGGGCAAAGTTTTGGTGGTATTAAGGACAAAATTATCTAACGTTTTCATAGTTAACCAAGCAAAAAATCCGGCAATTACAGAAGCAAAAACCATTTTTAACCATTTGACTAGGTTTTCTTTGTGAATAATTTTTTCTTTTTTTAAATCAAAAAAAAGTAAAAGCAGAAGCATATTTAAAAAATTAGTTAAAGAAAAGGCGAAAGCCAAACCTAAAATGCCTAAGTTTAAACCAAAAACAAAAAAAGCGCTTAAACTGACATTTACCACCAGAGAGATTAAGCCAAGATAAAATGGGGTGCGGGTATCATGAAGCGCGTAATAACCGCGAACAAGAATTTGAATCGCGCATTGAGAAAAAACGGATAAAGTAAAAACAGCCAAAGTTCTTCCGGTCATTATAGTAGCCACCCAAGGAAAATTTCTGGAACCATAGGCAAATCGGACCAGTTGTACTCTAAGAACTAAAAACAAAGCAGTCATGGGCAAGGAAAGATAAAGGATTTGTTCAAAAGATCTTAGAAAGGTATCTTTAAAATCCTGTTTTCTTTTTTGGGCGAGTTGTAAAGATAACGCGGGCAAAGCTGCTTGACCAACTGAAGTACCGACCAAACGAACTGGCAAATCTATTAATTTTTGAGCTAAATAATAAATAGTTAACGAACCTGGACTTAGGGAAGTGGCAAAGAAGACGGAAATTGTAGCCTCAACCTGACTAACAGCCAAGGCAAGAGTGCGGGGGAACATCAATTTGAGAACTTTTCTTACTCCAGGTTCAGACCAATCAAGAGAAAAAGAAGGACAAAAGCCAAGCAAGAAGGCTAAGGGAACTTGAATTAACAAATGAAGAAGGGCGCCAAAAACTACACCAATTACCGCTGACCAAATCCCTAAAGTCCGAGAGAAAAGCAAAACCGATAAAATAATGGCGAGATTATAGATAAGAGGGGAAAGAGAAGGCAACAGAAATCTTTGATAAGATTGAAGAATTGCCGCCAAAAAATTAGAAACCAAAAAAAAGATTTGCGCCAAAAGCATTACTCTGGTCATTGAAGCCATAAGGTCAATTTGCTCTGGAGTAAAATTTCCAGTAATTAAATCGGAAAAGGGACGGGCAAAGATAAAAATAATTAAAGAAAAAATCAAAAAAAACAGAAAAAGAATATTAATCAAGGTAGAAGCAAGCTTGTGGGCTTTTTCTTGGTCATTTTCTAAATAATCAGAAAAAACTGGAATAAAAGCAGCAGACAAAGCGCCGACAACAATTAACTGGAAAATCATGTCAGGCAAACGAAAGGCGGCATAATAAACATCAAGCTGTTCTTTGCAACAAAGATAGAATCGAGACATCAGCAGTCTTTCCCGAAGAATTCCCAGAAGCATAGAAGCCCCATAAGTAAGAGAAATAACCAAAGCCGCGGAAAAAATTCCGCTTTGGCGACGAATCAAAAGTTGCCGACCATTGTCTAAAATTTGTTTAGTTTTCATCCCTCTTGTGAGAGTATATGAAAAACTCATTGCTTTTTAAAGGAGGAATTTTGTATAATAAGCGTATAATATTAGCAATTTTTTATAAAAATGCCTATTTTAAAAAGCGCCAAAAAAGCTTTAAGACAAACCAAAAGAAGAACCGCGGCAAATAAAGCGAAAATAAAACTTCTCAAGGAGGAAATAAAAAAATTTAAGAAGCAAGGAAACCTTGACCTACTGCCTAAAATTTATTCGATGGTGGATAAAATGGTCAAAGTTCATATTTTTCACAAAAACAAGGGCAGACGGTTAAAGAGTCAGTTGGCAACGCTAGCAAAAACAAAAGCCGCCAAAGAAAAACAAAAAGAGAAAAAACAGCATTCTTAAATTGACTTAAAATTGACTTTGACAACTCCTCTTCTTTTCGACTATACTTAAGTTATGCCTGCCAAAAAAGGAATTAACCTGGTTCCTCAAAAAAAGAAATCAGCAGATTGGCAAGAATTTTTAAACTGGTCGGTAAACGTGGGAAGGTGGATAGTAGTTTTGACCGAATTTGTGGTAATTTGCGCTTTCCTTTCCCGGTTTTATTTTGATACCAAATTGGCTAATCTTTTTGACGAGTTAAATGAAAAAAAAGCGATTGTAAATTCTGCGGTTGCTTTTGAAGAGGATTTTCGTTCTCTCCAGAACAAATTGAAGATTATTAAAGAACTTTATGCCGCCAGCGAAGAGTATTCCACAATAATTAGAAAAATTATTCAAAAAGTTCCAAGCGAGGTTACTTTTAAAAGATTTAGTATTGAAGAGAATAAGATAACCATCGATGGGTCTGCTTATTCGGAAAGAGCGGTTTCTCTTTTTGTGAGAAGTTTAGTT
>Ga0315298_1011996_pt1 | contig 10048 bp, 5 predicted proteins | sample WHS_1_MG_FD_203077 | JGI IMG/M metagenome (GOLD analysis project Ga0315298, IMG submission 203077) | Extremophilic microbial mat communities from Washburn Hot Springs, YNP, Wyoming, USA - WHS_1_MG | ecosystem: Environmental > Aquatic > Thermal springs > Hot (42-90C) | place: USA: Wyoming...
GGGCGGCCCCTCGCTGGTCCCTACCCACATCTCCATGGACGCGGGTCTGAACAGTACGCTGACCGCCGTGCCCTCGTTGGCCACTCTGGCAAAGGGGTTGTCTCCACTCACGTCCCCGTCGCGGCCCACGTCTCCCAGGAAAGCCAGAGCCTCCTCCGTCGATATCCCGCGCCGATCACAGAGCTGCTTCAGTCTCTTCCATCGCGCGACGGAGTGGGGAAGAAGGAAGGGACGCTGCCGGAGGGCAAGAGCCAGGCTGACGAAGTGGTTGGTGGCCACCAGCAGCCCGTCCATGGGCGGAACCTGCTCCACTCGATCCCTGGTGATCTCGAAGAGCGCTGCTCGGTTCTCCTGGCCCGATCCCACCACCAGGTTGTTGCCTATGGTTCTGCGTGAGCTGTTCAGCAGGCTGGCGACCTCTGCCAGGTTGGAGGACTCCTCCATGACGATCCGATAGAGAAGGCTTGTGGGGAGCCCATCAGGGGATGTGCCCCGGACGTAGGATGTCAGGTTACCCAGGGAGATGCCATGCCTGTTCATGGCGGTGGTGGTGCCTGCCTGGCCGGGCCAGCCCACCGAGAGGAAGGCGGCTCGCCCCTCAGGACGGCACACGAAGATCACGGCGTGGCGGTGGAGCAACCGGCTCACCTCTCCCCTGTCATCCAGCAGCGTGCCTCGAAAGTGGTAGTCCAGGTTCCTGCCGTGGATCAATAGTCCGTCACGAGAACGGCTCCCGAAGAGGGCGAAGCTGGAGCAGCCCAGGTGCGGGTTATGGGGCGCCAGCCGCCGCAGGACGTTTAGCACGTCATCCAGGGTGTTGATCATGAGAATCGCCGAAAAGCTGGTGCCGCTACCCCGAGCGATCGCTCGCATCTCCTCCTGAAGGTGATGGGGGATGTGACGGTTCATGGCCAGGGCGAAGGCGTGGGCTACGAACCTGAGGCCGAGACCCCGAACACCCCCCACTCTCTGGAAGATGTGGTGGTGGATCTGCCGGATCAGCTCCCTGATCTCGACCATGAGGAGTGTTCCGTGGGTCAGTCCAATCTGGGATGGACTCCCCGTCAGAACGATGAGTCTGGGAGCTCGCATGGCCGTGAGCAAGCCTCCAAGAGAAGGCGCATCCCGGGCGAGGCAGACACTACGACGCCCCGGTTCACGCCCTCAGGTTCTATATTACACCCGAAGTGGGGCTTATGCTATGATCGCCACCACCGGTGCGGAGTGGCCTGTTGGAGCCGGCATTCCAAGCGCGAGAGAAGTCCTTCGGTTTGGCGTGAGGCCACCGGCAAGATACGGCGCGATGTGAGAAGGAGTCTGCAGTGAAGCAATATTCCATAGCATGCGTTCCCGGAGACGGCGTCGGCACTGAGGTGATCGATGCCGGAAAGCAGGTGCTCCTTGCGGTGCAGGAAGCCCACGGAGGATTTCGGCTGCATTTCGATGACTATCCATGGGGCTGTGAATACTATCTCCAGCATGGGGAGATGATGCCCAAAGACGGGATCAAAGTTCTGGCAGACCATGAAGCCATCTATCTGGGCGCCGTTGGCTATCCGACGGTCCCGGACCATGTTTCCCTGTGGGGGCTGCTGATCCCGATCCGGCAAGGATTCGACCAGTACGTTAACCTGCGGCCGGTCAAGCTGTTCCCAGGGGTTCCCTGCCCCCTCAAGGACAAGGGACCGGAGGACATCGACATCCTCTGTATTCGTGAGAACACCGAGGGTGAGTACGCGGGGGTGGGAGGCCGGTTCCATCCTGGCACCCCTGAGGAGACGGTGCTACAGACCAGCGTGTTCACCCGCAGAGGTGTGGAGCGGGTGATGAGGTACGCCTTCGAACAGGCCATGCGCCGCCCCCGAAAGGAGCTGGTCAGCGCCACCAAGTCCAACGCCCTGAACTACAGCATGGTGTTCTGGGATGAGGTGTTCTGGGAGCTGGCGAAGGAGTATCCCGAGGTGCAAGCGTCTCAATGGCACACCGATGCCCTGGCCGCCCACTTCGTGCGACGACCCGAGTCCTTCAGTGTGGTGGTGGCCTCCAATCTCTTCGGTGACATCCTGACGGACCTAGGTGGGGCGCTGCAGGGTAGCTTAGGCATACCTGCTGGCGGCAACATCAACCCCGAGAAGCGGTATCCTTCCATGTTCGAGCCGGTTCACGGCTCGGCACCCAAGTATGCGGGCAAAGGGATAGCGAACCCCATGGCCGCCATCTGGGCCGGGGCGATGATGATTGAGTTCCTGGGGGAGAAGGAGGCCGCCGATCGGGTGATGGATGCCATGATGGCCGTCACCGCTGAGAGGAAGGTGTTGCCCCGGGATCTCGGCGGCTCGGCGACGACAGCACGGGTAGCGGAGGAGATCGCGGCAAAGATCCGCGCCGCTGCTTGATGACAGGCCTCGACACGGGCAAACGCCGCAGAGGAACGGTCGAGGGGCTGCATCCCCCGTTCGGATCACGCTTCGCGATTAGGCTACTTGCGGGGATCCCAGAGGCCGGCTGGAAACGGCTCGGCGTGAAATCCATCGGTGCGACTCGACCAGCGGCTTGCTGTCTGCCTATCTCCCTCTGAATCCCGCCTCCAGCCGGCCCCGGGACCTGGGCTCGTTCCCCCCGGAGCGCGCCCCGCTTTGCTCTTGGTAGGAGGCGAACCTGCAACGCCTTGCTCACCTGCCTTCCTTCATCGTAGTGGCTCAACTATACACTCCGCGAACGAGGGGACCGAGCCCCTATTGTGCTACTTTCGGTTGCACAACGGTTACGATCCACGGGGTAGGAGGGAAAGCCTGGTGATGATGGGGGGAGAGGCGGACGGGGTTGTGGCGCCTGGAAAATGGAGCAGGCCAGGATCGGATGACCCTGGCCTGGAGAGTGAGGTCGGACCGAGCCCGCGGTGCGTGCGGTGGTTCTGAACGCCCCTAGTCCCTCGCCCCGCGACCGTGCTCTCTGTTCTGCTGGCCGTTTCCTGGATGGGCGGGTGTCGTGGATGTGGGCGTCGCGGTGGATTCGCCGCTAACGCCGGACTGGCTCTCCTCTGATGTTGCCGTGGGAGCTGCTGTCGGCGCGGCATCGTCCTCCTCCGACGCCCAGCCGTTGTGGTTCCCTCGGCCACGCCCGGGATGCACCGCACCGTCGGAGGTCGCTGTGGGTGTGGCCGTTGGCGTGGCGGTCGAGTCCGTCGCGGACGTGGCGGTGGGAGTGGACGCGGCGGCGGTGGATTGTTCGTCGTCGTCCCCGTTCCTCTCTCGATTCCTCTCTCTATTCTGCTCCTTTTCCTGCTTGCCTTTGTCGGAGCGAGCGAAGGCGGATACCGCCTGTCCGTGGGTCAGGTTCTCGAAGGCGTCCCCCAGGGAAGCCACTATGCCCTGGAACCCCTTGGCTATCCACGATACCCACCAGCCGTGGTTCTCATCTCCGTCGGTGGCGGGCGCCTTGGTCGAGAAGGTGTCCACGATCTGGTCGTCGGTGATGACGGTCGCCGTTGCCGTCGGCGTCAGGGTCGGCGTGGATGTGACTCCGTTGGCGTAGGCAAGGGCGGGTGTAATGAGAAGCAAGGCCACGGTCAGGATGAGTATGGCTGCTCTGTTGCTTCTACCCACTGGCAGATGCTCCTTTCTCCCATGTTGCTGTTCATGCGGCAACTCAAATGTGAAAACGAGGGGCACCCCTGTTTGTTACACCTTTGACCTGCTCAGGCCTCGCGGTCCGCGCGGCGAGGGGGTCGAGGACACGGTGAGCCTATCTTCGGTGAGGTCTCTTGGCTGCCGCAGCGTCGAGAGCCACCTGGTGGAGAGACGAGACCTTCCGGGCCATCAGGTTGGTTACCCCATCCTCCCTCTGCAGTAACCCCTCCACCAGCACCATCTGATCGGTGTGCAGCACTCTCCGGAACCGCTGGTACACCTGGGGTCGCAGGACGATGTTGGCCAGGCCGGTCTCGTCCTCCAGGGTGAGGAACACATGTCCCTTGGCGGTAGGTGGCGCCTGCTCGCACACCACCAGCCCTCCCACCTTCACCACGAGGTTTCTGGGCAGACCGCCCAGCTGATCGCAGAGTACGGCGCCGGCCTCCTCCAGCACATCCCGGAACAGCTCGACGGCGTGGTGCCCGGGCGACAACCCCAGGAGAGAGTACTCGGCGGCCGTCTCTTCGAAAAGAGAGAGGGCCGGGAGGTCGGGAGCCGGGGGAGGGTCAAGGGGAAGGGCTGAGGAGAGTGATGAGTGATGAGTGATGAGTGATGAGTAGTGAGTAGTGAGTGATGAGTGATGAGCGATGAGTGATGAGTGGGAGTGCTGCAATCCTGCCTCCCACAGCAGTTCTCGGCGCGGCCGGCCGAAGCAGTCCATGGCTCCCACGGCGATCAGATTCTCCACCGCCTCTCGCGGCAGGCGGGTGCGACGGAGGAAGTCCTGAAGGGACCGATAGGGGCCACGGCGCCGCTCCTCCTCCAGCCGCTTCAGGGCTGCCTCCCCCAGCCCGTGGACGCAACTGAAGCCCAGACGGATGTGCCTCGCCGTTCCCTCTTCCAAGGGGAGAGGGCGATTCTCTGCCACTTCCACCGTGCACTTCGCCCGGCTGCGGTTCACGTCCACCGGGAGGATCCGGATGCCGTGGTGTTTGGCGTCGTTGGCCACCACCTCCGGAGAGTAAAACCCCATGGGCTGGTTGTTCAGGATGGCGGCGTAGAGCTCCGGTGCGTAGTAACGCTTCAGGTAGGCCGTGTCGTAGGCGGTCTTGGCAAAGGCCGCCGCGTGGCTCTTGCAGAAACCGTAAGAGGCGAAGCCGGCCAACTGCTGGAAGATTGTCTCGGCCGTCTCCTCCTCCAGACCGTTGCGGCGCGCTCCCTCCAGGAAACGGGTCTTGATCTTCGCCATCTCCACGCTGGAGCGATGCCGGTTCATAGCCCGCCGGAAGAGATCCGCCTCACCCGGGGTGAACCCGGCCACGGCCACCGCTACCCGGATCACCTGCTCCTGGAACAGCACCACCCCCAACGTCTCCTTCAGCACCGGCTCCAGGCTGGGGTGGAGGTAGGTCACCTCCTCCTTCCCCGCCCGGCGGCGCAGGTATGGGTGTACCATGTTCCCCTGGAGGGGCCCCGGCCGGATGATGGAGATCTCCACGATCAGGTCCTCGATGCTCCTGGGCTGCATCTTGGGCAGCGTCTGGCTCTGGGCCCGGCTCTCAACCTGGAACACCCCGATGTTGTCGGACTCGCACAGCATGTCGAATACGGAGGGGTCGTCCAGGGGCACCCGGTCCAGGTCCAGATCCACCCCCCGACCGTCGCGGATCATCTGCAGGGCATCGTGGATCACCGATAGGGTTCGCAGCCCCAGCAGGTCCATCTTGATCAGCCCCATGTCCTCCACATCGTCCTTGTTGAACTGCACCACCACCCGACCCGGCGCCGTCGCCCGCTCCAGGGGAGCGATCTCCACCAGCGGCGTGGCGGTGATCAGCATTCCCCCCACGTGGATGCTGAGGTGCCGGGGAAACCCCTCGATCTGCCGGCAGAAGTCCAGGAGCTGGCGCCAGGGCTCGCCTAACTCCACGGACCTAACCCCCCCATCCCCCCTTCCCGTGCAGGGAAGGGGGGAGAAGACACCCCCTTCCCTCGCGGGGAAGGGGGCCGGGGGGTTAGGTCTGTCCTGGGCTGGAGGGCTCGGCTCGGTGAGCGCTGCCAGTTCCTCCTCCAGCCCCGAGGGGGAGCGGTGGTTGATAGCCTTGGCGAAGCGGTCCAGCAGCTCCGGGGGGAGCCCCATCGCCTTCCCCACCTCCCGCAGGGCGTTGCGGGCTCGGTAGGTGACCACGTTGCACACCATGCCGGTGTATTCCTGGCCGTATTTCTCGTAGACGTACTGGAGGATCTCCTCCCGGTGGTTGGTGGAGAAGTCGATGTCGATGTCGGGCATCCCCGTCATCTCCTCGCTCAGGAAGCGCTCGAACAGCAGGTTGTGGCGGATCGGATCCACCTTGGTGATCCCCAGCAGGTAGGCCACCAAAGAGTCGGCAGCCGAGCCTCGACCCTGTCCCGGGATCCCCTTCTCCCGGGCGTAGCGCATGATGTCCCAGACGATCAGGAAGTACTCCGCCAACCCGGTCTTGTGGATCACCTCCAGCTCGTGGGCGAGCTGTTTGGAGACGGCGGGGGTGATGGGCTGGTACCGCTCCCGGGCACCCTCGTGGCACAACCGGTGGAGCCAACTGAAAGGAGTTTCACCCTCGGGCACCCGGAAGCCTGGGAAGCGGTAGCCCTTGAAGTTCAGATCCACCCGGCACTCCGCGGCGATGACGGCGCTGTTGGCGACGGCGCCCGGGTAGCCCTGGAAGAGAGCCGCCATCTCCGCGGCCGGCTTCAGGTGGTACTCCGAGTTGGGGCGGCGCAGCCCGGTGGAGCTGTCCAGGGTGGTTCGGTTCCGAATGCACACCAGGATGTCCTGGAGCCGGTGCCGATCCCGGGTGGCGTAGTGGACGTTGTTGGTGGCCACGCACCCCACGCCCAGGCGGGCGGCCAGATCCGCCATCTCGGCGCACAGCCAGTCGTCCTCGGGCAGCAGGTGATGCTGCAGCTCTATCCAGAAGCTCTCGATCCCAAAGATTTTGAGATAGGTCTCCGCCGCCTTCCGGGCCCGCCTCCGGCTACCCGACAGCAGGTGACGGGCTATCTCCCCCCTCCGGCACCCGGACAGGCAGATCAGCCCCGCCGAGCGCTCCGCCAGGAGGGCGGGGTTCAGCGACGCCTGATGCTTGGAGTGGGCCAGTTGGGCCGTGCTGATCAGCCGGCAGAGGTTGCTGTAGCCCTCCCGGTTCCTGGCCAGCAGGGTTAAGTGGCTACTGCCGTCCAGGGTGACCTCCGTGCCGATGATGGGGCGGATCCCCTCCTGCAGCGCCGCCTGCCAGAAGCGAACGGCGCCGTACAATCCGTCGTGATCGGTGACGGCCAGCGCCTCCATCCCCAGTTCCTTCGCCCGGGCCACCAACTCCTCTGGATGGGAGGCCCCATCCAGCATGGAGTAGTTGGTGTGGCAGTGGAGCTCCACATATTTGGGGGACAGGGAGACGGGGGGACGGGAAGACACGGAGAGCTCCCTCTCCCAAGGGGAGAGGGCTGGGGTGAGGGCTGGAGATTGGCAGTCAGGCATAGATTCGCTCCAGAAACCAGGAGGACGTTGACCTAACCCCCCCGTGAACGTGCCCTCTGGCACGTTCACGCCCTTCCTCACTGGGGAAGGGGGAGCCTTTCCCCCCTTCCCGCGCCGGGAAGGGGGGCAGGGGGGTTAGGTCCTTGAACACCACGCACAGCCTCCCATTCTCGGTGATCACCCGGTAGTACTCCCGGGCGATCTCTCGGCGCCACCAGTCCTCCACCACCCGCCAGCGGTTGCACACCTCCCGCACTCTCTCCCACCGGCCTTCCAGTAGGAGAGCCGAAGGTGAGCCGGCCGGGTCGGGGACGACCCCTATGGCGATGGCCGGCGGTTTCTCTCCAGCCACCTCCTCCAGGGGGTAAATGGATTTCTCCCCGAACTGCTCTTCGGCCTGTCGCAGCGCCTGCCATACCCTTTTCAGGTCGTCGACCCTGCTCCTGAACAGCCCCAACTGCTCCCCCTGGTCGCCTCCAAAACCCGAGAGAGAGATGCCCAGCGCCGTGACCCACAGAGCCTGATGGATGTCTTCCTGAACTCCCCCGTTGTCATCCTGAGCGATAGCGAAGGATCTCCGGTTGCGGAGAGATGCTTTGCTTTGCTCAGCATGACAGGGCTTACCACCTTTACTGTGTCGTAGCCCCAGCGCCGTAATTGAGCATCCTCCTGTCTCCCCGTCTCCCCGTCTCCCCGTCCCCCCGTCTCCGCGTCTCCCCGTCTCCGCGTCTCTCCTCATCAGCCTCTCCACCGCCCGCAGCAGCTCCTCCTTCCGGGACGTGGGTTGGTGAAGAGTGGTGGACAGGGATGCGGTGGAGCCGTCGGAGAAGCCCAGGTGAAGAGATACCTCCCGGCAGGTCAGGTAGCTAACCTGTAGCCGGACCAGTAGCCGGTCCAGCAGGGCGGAAGCGACGGACAGCAGCCGGGGGCCGTCGTCGGCGGGCGGATCGATCTCCATCTCTTCCTCCAGCAGAACCGGAACCTCCCGGGCTACCACCGTCCTCTCGTCTATGCCCCGGGCCAGCCGCTGGGTCTCCACTCCCTCCGGCCCGAACTGCTCCGCTAGGGATCCGGCCGGCAGGGTGGCCAGTTGCCCCACGGTCCTGAGCCCGAAGAGCCACAACCGGCGCAGCGTCTCCCGGGAGCAGGGAAGATGCTCCACCGGCAGAGGGGCCAGAAAGGAACGCTCTTCCCCCTCTCTCACCACCAGGGCAGAGCCTGGCAGCGCGCTTCGAGCCGCCATCTCCGCCACGAACTTGCCGCTGCCCAGCCCCACCCGGGGGCGCAGCCCCACCTCCCTCTCCAGCGCCACCGCCATCCGGCGTCCCAGCTCCTCGTCGGGCCCAAACAGCAGCTCCAGTCCCGAGGCATCCAGGTACAGGAGTGATGAGTGATGAGTAATGAGTGATGAGTGATGTTGGCCCCCTCTCCCCTTGGGAGAGGGTCGGGGTGAGGGCTGAAAGCTGATCTCCACCTTCGGGCTGAAGGAGTCCAGGACCCGCAGAACCCTGGCGAAGGCCTCCCGATAAAGCTCCTCGTCCGGGGGCAGAAAAACGGCCTCCGGGCAGAGGCCGTGAGCCCGCCGGAGGGGCATTCCCGCCGCTACCCCCCGGGCAGCGGCCTCGGGGGAGCGGCTCAGGACACCCTTCCGCTCGTGGGGCAGCCCACCCACCACCACCGGCCGGCCGGCCAGTCCGGGACGGCGGCGCAGCTCTATGGATGCCTCGAAGTCGGGCAGCAGGACGCAGGCGATCTTCATATCGAGCCTAGAACATACGTTCTAGAACCATTATCCTCCTGCTGGGGGGCAGTGTCAAGAGAATGCGGGAGGGTCGGCCGGCAGAGCTGAAGCGCCGGCATGTCGGGCGGGAAGCGGTAGAAGATCAGATCCACCTCCGCCTCTTTGAGAGGCGGCGCCAGCTTGTTCTTGATCACCCGGATCAGCGACCGGCAGCCTACCACCTCCCTGCCCCTCCGGATCCATTCCCTCCTTTCCATGGCCAGCCTCACCGAGGCGAAGAAGCGGAACGCCTGCCCGCCACCGCGGGGCCAGGCGTGTAGGGGCGACCCGCCGTGGCCGCCCTGGTCCGCCCCCTCGTTCAGAAAGACGAAGGCGATCCCGTTCCTATCCACCGCCGATACCAGCCGCCGCAGCGCCAGGGAGAGTGATGAGTGATGAGTGATGAGTGATGAATCGAAGATCATGAGTCGAATCCCCCCGCTGCGGGCCAGCCGGATGGCCATCTCCAGCGCCTGAAGCCGGTCCCCCGGATGGGCCACCAGCAGGGAGTGGAAATCCACCCCCTGCACCCTCATCTGCTCCGGATCGAGTCTCCGGGCCGGATCGACGTAGGCGGCCACTCCCTCCAACTTCTGGCACTGGACCACCAGCCCGGCCACCAGCGCCTGCTTCCCCGAGGAGTCGGGCCCGAAGATCTCGCTGATGCGCCCGCACGGCAATCCTCCGATACCCAGGGCCTCATCCAGGAAGGGAAATCCGGTGGGTATCACCTCCACCTCGTCCCGCTCCAGGGCGTCCCCCCACCGGACCAGGGCTCCGCGCCCCCACCGCCGCTCGGCATCGGCCAGCAGCTTGGAGATGCGGGGATCGGATGCAATCCCGAGTTCCGGGTCCTGGGTTCTGGGTTCTAGCTTCCGGGTGCTGAGCGTGTCACTCATCACTCATCACTCATTACTCATCACTCATCACTCATCACTTTCTTCGTTCCGCTGTATAGGCCGCTGGCCGAGAGACCCAGGGCCAGCCCCCACAGTAGCGCATTCAGCCACACCTCGGAGCCGGGCGACTGCTTCGCCGCCTCGTATCCCAGGGAGAGGGCCACCCCGCACCCGATGGCCATGGGTGTGGCCCACACCGTGTCCAGCCCCAGCCTCT
>Ga0315298_1011997_pt1 | contig 10047 bp, 8 predicted proteins | sample WHS_1_MG_FD_203077 | JGI IMG/M metagenome (GOLD analysis project Ga0315298, IMG submission 203077) | Extremophilic microbial mat communities from Washburn Hot Springs, YNP, Wyoming, USA - WHS_1_MG | ecosystem: Environmental > Aquatic > Thermal springs > Hot (42-90C) | place: USA: Wyoming...
ACTTAAGAAATAGATATACGGCAATAGCCTTATTGCAGTCAGTGTAATTAGCCGGCGCATGCAGGTAGGTACCACCGACTATCGGGTATGCGCCTTGTGCCTTTATATTCATGAATATGCCGGCATACGGGTACCAATTATCGAGCACACTGGGTAACTGAGTTAAGTCCACTGCGTTGAGTGCGTTGAGTGTACTGCTGAGACTTGGTATCACGAACTCCCCCGTGGCTGGGTTCCGAACAGCAGCAACACTTAGGTTATTAACTATGGCGTAGTTAAGCTCCACGTAACCTATAGACCACGAGTTCTGCTTGACATAGGCGGTAACACCGGCGCTACCCTTACCACCAAGCCCGGTACCTAACTGGTCCACTGGCCAGTTAACCACGTAACCGTAACCTACACTACTACTCCTCCAAACCTCTGAGGATTTTTGGAGCCATAAGGTTAACGTGAAGGTGGTTCCACTCCCATCACTCCTGTGGACAGCTATTATCCTCTCGTGCGGGAAATGGAAGCCAGGGTTTATCGCCGTTATGTTTGGGTCATCCCAATACTGTATCTTCCCCGTATAAATACCGGCTATTATATCCGCTGTGAGGTTTAAAGTGCCCTTAAAGCCGGGTATATTGTAGATGAATGCCACGGCACCTATAGAGTCAGGTATAGTAACCACCTTACCGTAAATCTTCGTGGCATTTTCATAAAGCTGCGTTGGCATAGGTACATCAGAGGCCCCTATATCGTAAACACCCTGCAGCAGCCTAGTTACGCCTGTTCCACTACCAACACCATCGTAGGTAATCGAAATGCTGGGGTAAATCGATGTGAAGTTACGTATCCATACCTCCATCTGAGGCTGTATCCATGTAGAGCCACCAGCCCTAATGGTAGCACTCGCCATAAGACTAGTAGTGGTGACGACTTTACTAGTGGTAGTGGTGGCTTTACTTTGGCCAGAGTTCTTAAACATCAATGGGTATGATGCTATTACTGCTACTGTAATCACTATTGCTATTACTACCCCTAGTATTACCGGTTTACTGGTTAGGCTACCCATCGCTTAGGCATTCAACCTTACCCTATAAGTGCGTTATGTTGGTAAAATAGGAACATTATATATTGATATATAGAGAAAGTATACTCAATTGCATATAATACATCATTCTACTTCGTCTTAACCCTTAACCTTGAATATGTAGACTGGGTAAGCTACACCCCTATTGTAGGGTAGTATGACTACGCCCTCACCGAACCTGGCCACCATGGTGTAGTTGCTTAGGTACTGGGTGGTGACTAGGTAAACCGTGCCGTTTAGGCTTAGAGCCGTGTCCAACGGGTTATCGCTAACCACCACGCCTCTACCGAACCTATCGGCTAGGTGTATGAATGTGTATAGGCAGTAATCGGTTACGTACGTACCATTCAAATGGTGTGCAACGTAAACCCCAGTCTCATAGGCGAACCCCTCCTCGGGTGGTGTTACGCAAGCCCTTGAGAATGGGCCCTGGACTGTAATAACTTCGGGCCCTATTGAGGGTATTATGTAATTCACTATTGATGACCATGACCAGGCTATGTCGAGGAGAACCAACACAGCTAATAAAGCCGCTGAAAGCGCCCTAGGCCTAGTTGCCAATGGGGCTAAGGCTATTGGTAGGGTTAAGGCCCAGATCCACCAGGAGACAAAGCTGCTTGATGGCATTAGGCCTGAGGGGAGTAGTATTACTAGGAGCCAGAGGAGTAGGGTATACAGTATGAAGTTACCCCTCCTCCAATTATGGCTGACCAGTATTAGGAGCGGCCAGTAGGCGACCACAAGTTGAATCAGGTAACCCTCAATGGCCTGGTATGGTTGGATACCACTTGAGTAGACTAGGCTACTGGATACCGATAAGCCAACTTGGGTGTGGGTTACCGTGAGCATGGTGAAGTTTGTGTAGAAGGCGTCCGCAGAAACCCCTATTAACGCCAATCCAAGCCACCTGGGGTCCCTATCCTTAACTGCGAAGTAGGATATGAAAATTAATGCCGTTAAGGTTGCCGAGACCTGGTGGGCTAACGCCGATAGGACTGTTAAGGCTAGTAAGGGTAGCCAATACCTCTTGTGGGATTCAACGTGCACGTGCATGACGGCCATGGTTAAGAGCAGCATCACAAGGCCAAGCATCAGCATTGCGAACTCCCAGGATAGGGTGAACATTGTTGGGTATAGGGTGAAGATTAAGGAAGCGATTAAGGCATCACCCTGGTTAAACCCCATCCTCCTAAGCATGAAGTTCATGGAAACCCCCAGTAAGCCCAAGAGGACTGCATCATTGAACTTGAATATCAGCCAGGGGCTAACCAGGTGGGCTACTGGGTAAAGCAGGAGGAAGAGGAGCGGTGGAAGCACCGTGGGTCCCCCGTACCACCTGGTGTAGGTGAAGAAGGTTGGCTTAACTAAGTAGTCTATTAGGGTTGCGGCGTATTCAGGTGTATCATAGCCAACGAACCACGGCCACGAAACCAGCTCCGGAATCATGCGGATTATGAATGGTATTAGGAAGGCGAACAGATAACTGTACTTAACCATGAAGGCCCCTGCAGTGTCAATAAAGCCCCTCAAGGCGTCCCCTATGGTTGCGCCACCATGCTCAGCATAAGCCATAGCCACGAGACCCACCCCATAAAGCTCAAAGCCGGTAGTCATTATGGAGGCGAAGATCAGTGAACCTGGAGCCGGACCCCAGCTCCCGGCGCCTATTAGCTGATACAGGCCGTTAGTTACTATAAAGTAGTTAAACACTAAGCCAACCCTACCCAGCCACGTTAAGGCTAACCCGATGGTTGCCGTTAATGCCCCAATGCCCCACCTGCCACCCAGCATCCTTAGGAATTGAACTGTTATCCCAATTATCATTAACCAGAGGGTTAAGTCAACCAGCCAATACCCCCTACTTAACTGAATTGAGGTTAGGATAGGTGATGCAACTATGATCAGCCAGGGTGACGCTGAGTTAATCACATCCTCAAGCTTACCCATAAACATCCCTCGTTGCTACGTCATCTTTATTTTTAAAGTCTTAACGTTCACTTAACCTTAAACTACCAATATTATTAAGTTAAGTTATTTAAGCCTGTTAATCCGGGGATTATTAATGGGCGTGGATATTGATGAAGGCTTTAGGAGGAGGATTCAGCAGCTCCACGGTAAGGTAATGGAGACCTTCATGAGTGGGCCCTGTGAGGGATTAACCTTCGAGGCTATAGGTGACTGTGTTAGGGGTCAGTTAAGTGGGCTTGGCCTAAACGTGGTTGAGGTTAGGCTCCTAAACCTTGATGGTGTTGAAACCAGTAACCCAGATGATGTAAAGTACGTCAGGGCTGTGGCCAATGATGGCCAGGTGGACCACATATTTACATTCGCCGTGGTTAGGCGGAAGAACCTCTACAACGTCCTATACCTACAGTCAGCGGTAAGCATAAAATGACCCCCGCCTTTAAGGGCGAGACTTTAGGTACGTTGTAATGGATCAATTGCCTTAACTCAATTGGTGTATCGTGGGGCTGAAAAATATTTAAAACGGAACTTAGGTAAGTATCCATGGCTCAAATTAAAACACCCAGGGCGGCTTACGTGTTTTCGCTAATAGGTAGTATAATTATTCTAATTAGCGCCATAGTCGAGTTCATATTCACATCAGTCTTCAGCCTAATACCGTTCATCGGCCTATTGGGCATACCCTTCGTTGTGTTATCCATAATTGGCCTCATAGTGGGCGTCTTATCAGTGGCATTATCAATAAGGCTGGGTTCAACGGTAAGCGAGGGTGAGGCCCACGTAATAGGGGCGTTGTTGCTAATTCTGGCGATAGTCAGCTTCTTCACAGCCATCCTAGGAGGTTTCATTGTGGGTTTCCTACTGCTCCTGGTCGGCTCCATACTATCGTTAACCTGGAGACCCTAATCAAAATCCACCCCTCAGCTGAATGATGCGGAGGCACGGCTAACGTCTACCTAGTTACCATACTGTACAACGACCTCACCTCTTTTAATAACGGCCTTAGCCTTATTCATACCCAACTCGTAGGTTAACCACCTGTAGTTGGGTATATTCCAAATAACCACGTCAGCTAGGTAACCCGGCATTAACAAGCCCCTATCCCTTAGGCCTAGGCTATAGGCTGCATTAACGGTCGCCGCCATTAAGGCCTCCATGGGTGTTAGGCCAAGCATATGCGTTGACAGTTCCATGGCTAATTGCAGGCTTAACGACCAGGTGTTGGGGCTGAAGTCAGTGCCTATGGCGATTGGCACCCGGTTACCCCTGAGCGCATTGATGGGCGGCCTTTTACTGGTCCTATTGGTTAGTATGGTTATGGGTAATAGGGTTGCCGTAACACCCTTATTAGCCATAGCCTTAATGTTGCTCTCAGGGGTGTTTAGCAGGTGGTCCATTGATGAGAAGTTGAAGTCCCTGACTAAGTCACTGCACCCTATGTAGGCTAACTCATCTGCGTGGATCCTAACCCCAAATCCAGTCTCAACGGCTGATTTCAGCACTACCCTGGTTTCATCCACGGTGAACGCCCCCTCATCACAGAACACGTCCGCGAACTTGGCCAAGCCCCTAAGGCCGTTGATTGAGTTGGCCACACCTCTAACGTATTCATCCCTCCGCCCACTTCTCGGTGGTACGTGGGCTAGGAACGTGGGTATGACGTCGACTTTGCTTAGCCTCCCTAATTCATTAATCAACCTAAGTAGCCTAACCTCCTGCTCCATGGTTAAACCATAACCACTCTTAACCTCAATGGTAGTGGTCCCGTGGCTCAACGCCCTGTTAAGTCTACCTAGGCCAATGTTGATTAATTCGCTGTCACCGGCCCTAATCGTGTCGTTAATGGTCCTGTATATGCCGCCGCCACCCTTAAGTATATCCTCATAGGTTGCGCCCATAACCTTCAACTCAAATTCATCCTCACGGGAGCCGGCGAATAGGAGGTGAGTGTGCGGGTCTATTAACCCGGCCGTGACTAGTAGGCCATCCGCATTCATCACCTGGCTGGCATTGTACCTACTCCTCACCACTTCCCAGGGCCCAAGGTCAGTAATTACGCCATTGTTGATCACTAGCCCGGCGTCCTCAAGAACCAGGGCCTCATCACTTGGCCTCCAGGGCATTGACTTCGCGGTAACCAATTGGCCAATCGGCCCTATTACCAACTGCGCCTTCACGTCATGTTAATGCGTGTGTGTTTAAAGGTGTTGTGGCAATGCATTAATAACCCAAGGGTACCTAGGCGTATGGTTGTTAGGCTGGGTGGGGAGGTGAAGCTGAGCATTAGCGACGTTGTGAGGGTGGCTAGGCTTAACGAGGAGGTTGCCCTAAGCGAGGAGGCCCTCGGATTAATGATGGATTCCAGGGCAGTGTTAGAGGGGCTTGTTGCCAAGGGTGTCAGCATATATGGCGTTAACACTGGGCTTGGGGAGCTTTACAACGTGACCGTGGGGGCTGATGAAGTTGCCGGTAAATCAATAGAGCTCCTCATGGACCACGCCACCGGTGTTGGGGACTATGCTCCTGATGACTGGGTTAGGGGCACCATGGCGGTTAGGGCTCACCAACTATCAAGGGGGTTCAGTGGTGTTAGGGAAGTGGTGGTGAATACGCTCATCCAGCTGTTGAACAGGGGGGTGGTGCCCATTGTGCCTAGGTTTGGTTCAGTGGGGGCTAGTGGTGACCTTGCGCCGCTAGCCCACATAGCGCTGGCAATGCTTGGTAGGGGGATGGTTAGGTTTAGGGGTGTGGTGGTTGAGGCACATGAGGCTTTGAGGGAGGCTGGAATACCTGAATTAAGGTTAAGTTACAAGGAGGCTCTGGCGCTGATAAACGGTAACAGCTACAGTACGGCGGTGGCCCTACTTGGGCTGTGGGACTCCCTAACCCTGGTTAAGGCGGCAATAGCCTCAATGGCACTGGCCCTTGAGGCATCTGGGGCATCCACGGCACCCTTCAACGCCGTTACTGACAGGACTAGGCTACACCCAGGTGAACGATGGGTTGCTGGTGCTGTGGTTAACATGGTTAAGGGTAGTTCTCTGGTTAACCTGTCTGGTAGGCTACAGGACCCATACTCCATCAGGTGCATACCCCAGGTGGTTGGTTCAGTACTTGACTCAGTTAACTGGGCTGTTGAGACTGTTACCGATGAGGCTAACTCCGTGAGTGATAACCCAATTATCCTAGGGGGTGGTGCATCATCAACCTGCTTCTTCCACGGGCAGTACATAGCCCTACCAGTGGACCTAGCCAGGGTGGCCCTATCGGTATTGGGTAACCTAATTGAGAGACTAATCATGCAGTTAATGAGGAGGGAGATAAACAATGTAGGCAACTACCTGGCCGATGGGCCGTGGAGGGTTGGGTTAATGCTCACGCAGTACACCGCCGCATCACTTGCGGGTAGGTTGAGGGAACTGGCCTCACCATCAACGGTACACAACATACCCACGAGCGGGCTGCAGGAGGACGTGAACTCAATGAGCGCCAACTCAGCCATCAAGCTTCATGAGGCTAACCAAGCCCTATCAATGCTGGTAGCGCTACTGGCCTATGTATCGCACGCTGTACTTAAGGTTAAGGGTGAGTGTGGGGGATGCGGCGGGTTAACCAAGGTAGTGTATAAGTTAATTGATGAGGCAATTGTCGGTAAGCCTACCATCAACGATTCCGTAGGCTCCATCATGGGTAGGTTAAGTGAACTCGCATCACTGGTTCAATGACAAAATTAATCACTGTTTAATGATTATCTCCCTTTGCCTCATTAATCATCGTTTCCACTTTCCTAACACCCACCTTAACGTAATCCACGGTTAACTCACCCTCATGAAGGCCCAAACGTGAAGGCCGTATGCGGAATTCCACCCATCCAATACCCAATCACCTAATTGAGAGGCCAAGGTTTTGCTGACCTTGCTCAGCAAGTAAGTATACCACCTACCCTCCCTTAATGCCTCCTGGTACTCAACTGTCTTGAATTTCTCCGCCAGCGCCTTAATAACCTCCTCAGTGGCCTTGTATGCCCTTTCCGATGCATGAACTGGGTCACCCCTATCCAGGTATTCACGGCACTCCGCCATGTAAGTTTCAGCAAATATTAATCCTCTCCCTAATCACCGTCTCTCTGGAGGTGGTGGGTGTTAGCCCACCGTCTCCTTCTCGATGGTCTCCCTGGGGCCGCTCACCGCAGCAGCTCCCCACCCGTCGCCGGAGGTTCCCAGCCACTACGGATCTCAGAAACCCAGGGGCACTAATAAAGGCGCTAAGGTTAAGTTTTATAAACTTATCTGAGGATTAACCATTAACAGAAATAAACACTACATAATGATTATGAAAATCTCTGGGTCTTCCCTGCTTAAGGCGGTGAACAGCACATCCACTACGTCAATGCCCCTTTTCATCAACCTCCTGGCCAATTCTACAACATTCTTCATATCGCTTGGCACATTTCATTTAGGTTGGCCTAGAATTTAAGCGCCTGGGTGGGTATTGATGTTGGGTAAAGGTTAAATAGGGCTTTGCCACGTGGCTATTATGGCTAAGAGGGGTGGACCACGTACAGTGGGTGTTCCGTGGAGGTTTCACTTAACGCCTGGCATATTCATGAATAGCCTGGTTCCTGTTGCAGATAACAGTGGGGCTAAGTTGGTTAGGGTCATTGGTATAGTTGGGCACTACTCCAAGAGTGTGCATAGGAGGATACCGGGGGCCAGCGTGGGTGATATGGTCGTTGTCAGTGTTCAGGAGGGTAAGCCTGAGATGAGGAAGCAGATACTTAGGGCAATTGTGGTTAGGCAGAGGAGACCATTCAGGAGACCGGACGGTACGTGGATTGCATTTGAGGATAACGCAGTGGTCATAGTCACTGAGGAGGGGCAGGTTAAGGGCACTGAGATACACGGCCCAGTGGCCATGGAGGCTGCCCAGAGGTGGCCCCAGGTGGCCTCAATAGCAACCATGATCATTTAAATTCATGAACCGTGATGAGTGCCAGAGACCTGACTCGGTGAGTGAAGGATTTGAACGCTGACCCCTTGGCTTGTCAAGTCTCGTCCTTTAGGGCGGGGTGAAGGTTTTTAAGTTTGGTTGTTGGTTTTCCTTGTGGATGTTGCGTAGGTCTGTTGCTGTTGAGCTTGAGGTTGTTAAGGAGCTTAATAAGTTGCTTTATTCAGTTGAAGCCATGTATCTTAACATTATTCGTGAGGTTGCTGAATACGCTGTTGTGAACAATGTTACGAGTGCAACACAACTCCAGGGGTTGTTCTACAGTAAGTATAGGTGGGAGTACCAGGGCTTGCATGCTCACTTAGTAATCCAGGCAATTAGGCAGTCATCCGAAATCGCCAAGTCATTCATTGAAAGGAAGAGGAGGGGTTTGGTGGACAAGCCTTATCCGGAGGTTAGGAGCGTCTCGATTAGGTTTACGGAGAGGGCTTGGAGTTATGAGCAGTTCGTTAAGTCAATAGCCCCGGTTAGGCTTAACCTATCACTCCCTGGTGGGAGGAGGGGGGTTTGGATAAAGCCACATAAGCGTTTTTGGCAATACTGGTGGAGGGTACTGACTGGAGAGGCTGAGCTTGCTAGGACGCTAATTGTTAAGCGTAGGTTGAATAGGTGGTATGCTGTATTCATCTTCGAGCTTAAGCCCAGGGAGGAAAAACCACAATCAGTCGTTGCATTCGACATTAATGAGAACACGATAGCAGTTGGTAGGATTGGCATCGAAACCACTGTGGACAAGGTGGTTGATTGGAATAGGCAGTACCTAACGCCACAGCTCTACACGATAAGAACAGACTTCGGTAGGCTAGCCAGGAGGTATGAAAGGATTAGGGACGCAATTATCGATAGGCTAAAACCACACTTCGCATTACCGAGCGGTAATTACGTGAACATAACGAACACAAGGGAGTTTAGGAAGCGTGTTAAGCACCTAAGGGAGAAGGATAGGAAGTTGGGTAGGGTTAGGCAGGTGGCTAACGAGTTGACGAAAACACCAGCAATCATAATCACCGAGGAGCTTGGCGAAAACCCGCAGGAATCGATGATTAATGGCGTGAGTAAGGATGAGCTTAGGCATAGGATTAAGCAAATCCCATTCAAGAAGCTTGAGAGGGCTGTTGAAGATAAGGCCTTGGAGCGTGGATCCAAAATATTCCGTGCCTCATCATACCGCAATAGTAGGGTTTGCCCAATACACTTCACAAGGCTTGAGGAAACAGACGATTGGCATACCCTAAAATGCCCACTCGGGCACTACGTAGATAGGGATTATGCATCCGTGATGAATATGATGTGGAAAACAACGCCAGAGGCATGGGGTAAAGGCGTGTGGTGGGACTTGAGGAAAAGGATGGATTGGGGAGAATACGAAGGCGATTCAAATCCACTAGTACCACACCCCATCGTACAGTACCTATGGTACGTGCTCATGATTTTCACGGCCAGCGAGGAAAGCCCCGCAGTGCTGGCCCGGGGCAACCCCATGAACCACCACCGGATGCAAAATGAAGGTGGCGGCGAGGAAACCTCCCACGCCCTCTTAGGGCAGGGAGGAGGCCAGTAGCAACACACTGTGGAGCATGAACCAAGCCGCAACACCGAGAATCCCACCAAGCAGTGCGCCTAGCCTCCAGTCCTGGATAATCATCCCCCCAGCCAGGCCGCTTCCAATTGCCGAGTAGAATGCACCCTGAGGCATACCAAGCAGGAATGGTATTGAGACTGGAACCTGCATGAGTGAGGAGTAGTTAATAATCCTAGCCAAGTACCCCATTAGCCCAATGCTGAATGCACCACCAACACCAACAGTCATAGCCCCAAACATGATGCCCTGGGTGACAGTCCTCTGCACGGCGCCAATGAACTCGCTCACCAGGACATTACTCCAGCCTACGAACAATGGTGTCCCAGTAGCCTTAGCCTCACGCCACAGTGGGATTAAATCATGCTCAATCGGGCTCAGGTCACGGACTGGAGTGGGGTTAGGCTTGGTTAGGAGT
>Ga0315298_1011998_pt1 | contig 10047 bp, 9 predicted proteins | sample WHS_1_MG_FD_203077 | JGI IMG/M metagenome (GOLD analysis project Ga0315298, IMG submission 203077) | Extremophilic microbial mat communities from Washburn Hot Springs, YNP, Wyoming, USA - WHS_1_MG | ecosystem: Environmental > Aquatic > Thermal springs > Hot (42-90C) | place: USA: Wyoming...
GGTAACTGGGAGTAGAGTATGAAGGCCAGTGACAACACCACCCCGTTAACCATGAATAGGTACCTCCTAAAGGTTGAACTGCTGTCGAATAAACTACCCGTGGCTATCATGGTCGGCACCTCGGCGGCTGCACCAGCAGCAATGACCTCGCCTAGGTATAATATTGAACCACGCCTTACATACACATAAACCGGCAGGAACCATGAAGCTGAGGATATGACCAACCCGGCTATCAGCGAGTAGGCCGATATGATTGACCAGGTGCCCAATGTCAGCCTTGTCGTGAACCTGGCTGAGTAGGTCTCCTTAAGCATAGCTGCCGTTATCACCAGTGCCATGGTTAACTCAAATAGGGCGAATAGGGTTGCGTATCTGAGTGATGAATCAAGGATCAGGAGTGGGATCACCAGGCTACCCCCAATCCAACCCACGGCACCCCCAATCCTAACAATGCTAATGCTCCTACCCAGCTTAACCATGGAGATCTCGGATGATGAAGCCAGCATTAGCGCCGAGAAGCCGCCCGCCAGGAAACCAACTATGACTGAGGTGAACATGTAGTAGATTATGTATGTTCTCAGCTCGAGAATAACCGTAGCCAGCATCATCACGAGTAGGTCAATCATAATCAGCCTCCTCCTACTCCTCAACAGGTCTGATAGGTAGCCTAGCGAGTATTGGCCGATCATGGAGGCTACGTTGTAGGATGTGCTGAATAGGCCTATGCCCATTAGCGTTAAGCCGCTTGAGTAAAGTATGTAGGTTGAAAATAGGGCATAGAGTGGTATCACGGACCAAACCAATGCATACGTTACCAGCAATACATACTCTACAGGGCTATTTAAACCACGCACACCCACAGTATGCATCGGGGGATTAAAGCTTTCACAATTAGGACGCTGGGATGCAACCACTCGCAGTCACCTATCCTTATAAACCTCCCTGGCGTGTTAAACTCATGAGGATTGCTGACCTTCATGAGGATATATCATGGGGGACTTCCCAGTACTTCAGCGATACTATTAATGGGCCAGCTCAATCTAGCATAGCCCAGCTAGCTAAGTTTGACCAGGCTCTTGTGTTCGCTGCAATATATCCGCATGTGAGGACTTGGAATGAGGATGCAGATAAAATAATGAGGTTGTACGGTAGGGCCACTAACCCAACCCACTTCTCATTCGACCTCGTAATAGACCACCTGAAGTTCTACTATTACCTCGAGAGGAGGGGGCTTGTTAAGATAATTAGGGGACCCAACGATGCATTGGGTAAGGTTAACATAGTCATAGCACTTGAGGGCACTGACGCCCTAAGGGACATCTATGACCTTTACATTCTTAGGAACCTCGGTGTCAGGGTTATTCAGCTGACGTGGAACTACGACACTAAGTTCGCCGCATCATGCAACTCCAGGAAGGATTACGGGTTGACTGGGGAGGGGGAGGAGTTGGTTAAGCTAGCCAATGAACTAGGCATGTTGATTGACCTTGCACACGCCAGCAAGCAGACAGTACTGGACGTGGCTTCAATATCCAGGAAACCAATCATAGTTAGCCATGCCAATGCGAGGAAGCTCAAGGACTCTCCCAGGAACCTTGACGACGACATGATTGAGGCTGTGGTCAAGACCGGCGGCGTGATAGGGGTTACGGCAATACCGTCACTGTTACCTAGGCCAAGCATAGAGGGTGTTATCGATAACATTAGGTACATTGGCGAGAACTACGGTTGGGAACACGTAGCCATAGGAACGGATTTCCTTGGAATGTACCCAGACGAGGTGATAACTGGTCTTGAATCCGTGGATAAGTTGGCTAACCTAGGTAGTATGCTGGGTGATAAAGCTGACGACGTATTATGGGGTAACGTTTACGGAATGCTTAAGCACATGTATTAATTCACCTAGGGTTATCCACCAATATGCATAAATAACCTATATATAAATCTACTTAGCATATATATAGTAAAAGTTTTAAACCCTCTGGATAAGTAACAGACTATGGGTAAACTACATAAATGGAAAAATAGATTCATAAATATAACTAACACCAAGAGGATAAATCATAAACTTTTAATAGGCATACCCTTACTACTCTTAGCGTTCTTAGCGGCATCATTATTTAAAATGGTCACCACAGCGCAACAGACTGTAACAGTAACTACCTACATGAGTATAGCATGGCCTTATGTCCTGCCGTATAGTTTTAATTATTGGGCAACTAACTTTCTGTCTGTGGGTGTTTGGCAAGATCTTGTTACACCTCCATTGGCACAGTACATCTGGTATAATAACACATGGATACCTATTTTAGCTAGCAACTGGACTCTTCAATACTTCCCTAATGGTACTGGACTCTTCATAATTCATCTGATTAAGAATAATGGATGGAGTGATGGAACACCCTTCACTGCTCAAGATGTTAAATGTACATTCCTAATAGATTACGCGTTCCACTACCCTGCTTTCCTCTATATTAGTCCTCAAATTGATACGCCTGATAACTACACCGTAGTATTACATATAGTTCATCCGGCTTCACCTATTGTCCTTGAGTGGGATATACTTTACCTGATGCCTCCACAGCCATATAAGGTGTACGGCAACTGGTGTATGGCTATTCAGAACCTTATTAATCAGGGGTACAATAATACATCACCCCAAATGACCAACCTAACACAAGCCTTCGTTAAGTGGAATCCGCCGGTGTATTTGGCTGATGGCCCATACTATGTTGATACAGCTACTATAACAACCGATACCTATTGGCTCGTTAAAAACCCATATTCGGCATGGGCTAACCAAGTTAAATTCGATGCATTAAAGAATCATAATGGTGAGACACCGGTAATAACACCACTTGTTTTAGCTAAAGAGATTGATTATGCAACTCATGGATTCCCACCTGCGTCAGCTGCACAATTCCAGAGTATTGGTTACAGCATTGCATCACCACCAACGTTATTTGGGCCAGCCTTATTCTTCAATTATAACGATTCAACGTATGGTCCACTGTTCAGAAATGTGATATTTAGACAGGCCATAGCATATGCAATAAACATGACTCAAGCTGCTCAAGTATCACTGGGTCCATACGCTAAAGTTGAGGTGCCATGGCAATTCACCGGTGTGCCTAAGTCAACGGCTGAATCGTGGATTGAGCCTTGGGCAATAGGACAAATAAGCAGCTACGTATACAATCCAAGTAAGGCTGCCCAATTGCTTGAAAGTATAGGGTTAAAGAAGGTCGGTAACCAATGGTACTGGAATGGTAAACCTGTGGAATTAACCCTAATTTACCCTGCAGAATTTGCTGACTGGGGTGCAACAGCACAGAATATAGCCGCTCAATTAACAGCCTTTGGTATTAAGATAGACTTAAAGGCAGTGACCTACTCAGAGGTACCTACACTGGTTGAAGAGGGGCAATTCCAGTTGGCAATACAGGGCTGGGGTGCAGGTGCCCCCACACCGTTCTTTGCATATTACAATTTATTTGCAACTTACGATGCCCGCGAGTACCTTGGCACTGGGACACCTGGAATGGCATTACCCATGATATGGAACACCACCAATGGTCTCATCAATGTTAGTAAGTTAATATATGAAATCGGTTACTCGACCAATGTAACTGAGGAAAGAGAGACATTCTCAAAGTTAGCTATTGCATTCAGCCAATATCTACCAGTCATACCGATATGGGAGAGGTATGGTGATAATGCCGTTCTTGAGGGCGTGCGTGTATGTGGATGGTTACCATTTAGTAATCCACTTTGGGAAAATCCGGTGTATCAAAACAACCCGGTGGTGCTTCAAGTGCTTTTTGGAATAGTTTATCCATGCTCAAGCTATCACTGGTCATCCATAACTTTACCGGTATCAATGTCAATGGTATCCCCTACTACAACAACCACATCGCCTACTACAACCACTCCTACCACAACTACTGTGCCCCCAACCACTACTACAACTGTAACAAGTAAAATGCTAAGTACAACTTTAATCATAACCGTAGTAGTGGTAGTAATAATAATTGCCGTGATTGCCGTCGTATTTTTAATGAGAAGAAGGTGAGGTGATGAGCACTAAGATAAGAAGTGTATTAAAAAGTTATGCCTTTTTAAGATTAATAAGAGCTATCGTAATAATAATAGTAGTGGTATCAATTTCCTTCTTTATAGTAAGGCTAATGCCTGGTAACCCTGTTGATTTATACATAGTATACCTTGAAACAACATACAGCATGCCCTACCAACAAGCTAAGGCCATGGCTGCTGCAATATTTGGTGTTAATTTAAACGAACCATTATATAAACAGTACATCGAATACATGATAAACGTATTTAGGGGTAACTTAGGACGGTCAATGTTCATGAATGGCATGCCTGTAATTAAGATAATTGCCCAATATCTACCATGGACAGTATTCACTGTAGGTACAGGTCTGCTCATTAGTTTCATATTTGGAATATTAATCGGCATGGCAATAGCGTATAGAAGAGGTGGAATATTGGATTCAACTATAACCATCCTATCGTCAATACTTAACTCTGTACCCAATTACATAATAGCGATGCTACTAATAATAATCTTTGGTGATTATTTAGGAGTTGTACCGTTCAGTATGCTTAGAGGTGCATATTCAAGCAATGTTATACCAGGTTGGAATATTCCATTTATAATGAGCGTAATCCAACATGCAATATTCCCCATATTTACCTATGTTATAACTACTATAGGTGGCTGGATACTATTAATGAGGGGCAGTACAATTTCCGTTTTGGGAGAAGATTATATAACTGTCGCTAGGGCCAGGGGCCTTCCTGAAAGTAAGATAATGACGACATATGTTGGGCGTAACGCAATTCTCCCAATATTTACTAATTTCACAATAGCAGTGGCTTTTATATTCGGTGGTTCTGTATTAGTTGAGAGCATATTTGTCTACCCTGGTATAGGACTAAGGTTACTACAGGCAATAAATCAGAGAGATTACCCAGTGATGCAAGGTATATTCCTAATAATAACAATAGCTGTAATTGCCGCTAATTATTTAGCCGATGTACTTTATGGTCTGTTAGATCCTAGGATAAGGGTGAGATAGCTATGGCACGCGCCTCCTTAAGAAAAACATACGGTAAGGCACTAAGCAGAACCAAGGAGAACCTAGTCGAGGCATTCCATGCATTGGTTGAGGATAAGTTAGCTATGTCAGGGTTAATAATACTTGTTGTGTTCGTGTTAATGGGGTTAATTGGGCCATTTTTCATTCCACCTCCAACACCGTCACCTAACATATATGCGCCTCCAAGTTTACAACACCCATTTGGTACGGATTTTCAAGGTGAAGATATATTCGCTAAGATAGTTTATGGTACAACAAGCATGCTTATAATAGCGTTCGTAACAGGTATCTTCATTACCATCATAGCTGTATTGCTGGGTTCAATAGCAGGGTATCTTGGTGGCTATGTTGATAATGTTATAATGGGGTTTGCTGATATCTTACTGGCAATACCCCAGCTTCCATTATTCCTTATTCTTGCGGTTCTCGTCAAATTCTTAGATATTGTATCATTAGCCTTACTAATATCGGCATTATCATGGCCAACTGCTGCACGTGCCTTTAGGTCTCAATTCTTGTCACTTAAGGAGAGAGACTTCGTGGAGGCGTCAAGGCTACTTGGATTTAATTCCTTAGAGATCATAGTGTATGATTTAATACCTAATATACTCCCATACATACTCATTAATGTAGTGTTAAACGCTGTATATGCAATTTACATAGTAACTAGTCTGGCATACTTAGGTATAATTCCATTTGAAAGTAATAACTGGGGTATTATGCTATATCAAGCATGGGCTTTTGGAACAATATATAACAAAAGGACATTTATGTATATTATGGCTCCTATAGGAGCCATAGTCTTTTTGCAACTCGGGCTACTTTTATTCTCAAGGGCACTTGAGGTAATATTTAACCCCAGGGTGAGAACCGGTGAGTAATAGTGAACTTATTTTAAGTATAAGAAATCTAACAGTAAAATACAGGAGTAGAAGAGGGTATGTAAATGCCTTAAGGAACATCAACCTTGATATATATAGGAATGAGGCATTAGGTATTGTTGGTGAAAGTGGCAGCGGAAAGACAACACTTGCACTAGCCATAATTAGGCAATTACCCAATAACGCAAGGATTGTAAGTGGATCAATAATATTTTATGATGACGGCAATAAAGTGGATCTTTTAACTATGAATTACGATGAGTTTAGGCGTTACCTATGGGAAAAGATAGCCTTTGTCCCTCAAGGTGCAATGAATTCCCTTAATCCAGTACTTAAGATAAAGGACCATTTCACAGAAACCGTTAAGGCGCATAATCCTGATGCAAGTAAGGAGGAAATTGTTAGAAAGGCTAGGGAAGTGTTGAAGGTGACTTTGCTTGATCCTGATAGGGTACTGAATAGTTATCCTCATCAGTTATCGGGTGGTATGAAGCAGAGGGTGATGATTTCATTAGCACTCATATTAAACCCAGCGATAATAATAATGGATGAACCTACTTCATCACTTGACGTGGTTTCTCAGAAGATTATTCTGCAGAACCTGAAAGATATAATGAGGATGTTCAACGTAACTATAATAGTCATAACACACGATATAGGTGTTGTTGCTGAAGTAGCTAATAGGGTGGTAGTTATGTATGCTGGTAAGATCATGGAAGTGGGTGATGTAGAGTCAATATTCTATAATGCACTTCATCCATATACACAAGGACTATTAAAGGCTGTTCCTAAGCTAAGAGGTGAGGCTGAACTATACTCCATACCTGGTGAACCACCCGACCTAGTTAACCCACCTTCTGGGTGCAGTTTTCATCCAAGATGCCCCTTTGCCATGGACATATGCACAATTAATGAACCTTCCCTTAAAGAGGTAAACAGAGGGCACCTAGTAGCATGCTTTAAGTATGAAACAAGGTGATCAATATGGGTAAAGAATTGATAAAATTAATGAATGTATATGTATCCTTTAGAATAGGTGGATTATTCACGAAAGTACTTGTAAATGTTCTAAGAAACATCAATCTAACTATATATGATGGTGAAACACTTGGCTTAGTGGGAGAAAGTGGTTGCGGAAAGACAACGCTTGGAAAGGTAATTGCAGGGTTAATTAAGCCTACATCAGGGAAGATACTATATAAGGGCAAGGATATATCAGCTATGACTAAGGATGAATTTCTTACATTTAGGAGAGAGGTTCAATATCTACACCAAGACCCATTTTCATCACTTAACCCAGTTCAAACAGTCTATACAATACTTTCCAGACCATTGATTAAACATAAGATAGTTGATCCGAGTAATGTCGAAGAAGAAGTTATGGAGCTGTTAAGAATGGTTGGGTTAACGCCACCATCGGACTTCATGTATAGGTATCCTCATCAATTATCAGGTGGGCAAAGGCAGAGGGTTGCATTGGCTAGAATAATGAGCGTAAGGCCAAAGGTTTTAATCGCAGATGAACCTGTATCTATGATCGATGTATCACAAAGAATAGGAATTCTTAGACTTCTACTTGACTTAAGGAAGGAGACAAACATGACAATAATATACATAACTCATGACTTGGCAACCCTAAGGTACATATCGAGGGAAGGAAGAGTCGCGGTTATGTACCTAGGGGGTATGGTTGAATTAACAGACGTAGAAAGATTATTGACTAGGCCATTACACCCATATACGCAAATATTGCTTAGTGCATTATTGGAGCCTGACCCAAATATTACTAGGAATAAAAAGGTGAATCTGAGAAGTATGGACATACCAAGTATAGTTAACTTACCTCCTGGTTGCAAGTTCCATACTAGGTGCCCATATGCCATAAACGGTATATGTGACGTTAAAGAACCTGACCTAGTTGAGGTGGAGACAAACCACTACGTAGCATGCCACTTAGTTAAGGGTGATTTAAAGTGACCTTGGGTAAAACATTAATTGGTATAGGCTTAACCCTGATATTACTATCACTAATTACCCTACCCTTCGAGACCTCATCATCTGGCGTATTTATAGTAAATATCATGGCTTTAATAATATCAGTAATTTTTCTAGTTCTTGTAATTGTATTAATTATTAAAAGAATAATAATCTAAGACGATTTAAAATTCTTCATCCTTCTAACCTCATTCTTCCATATGTAACCTGCCACCCTCCTACCTTGCTTAGTTAAATCATAGTATATGCCTCTCCCTCTCCTTTCTGGGTTATGCTGTTTAACCTTAAGCCAGGGTTTAACTGAGCTGGTTACCTTACCCTTCAGGCTCCCCCTAAACTCCTGTAGTAGACCAAGTTGAACAAGGTGTCTACAGGCTTCCTCAACCTCATCCTCAGGTACTATTGGTCTCCAACCAGCCGAGCCCAGTAGTCTCCTTGCCAGGAGCCATGGTGTGTCTGGGCCGTACTTGTAGATGTGGGCCAGTATCTTCTTCTCTAGGTCAGTTAGGTTTAGGCTGTCCCCCGCTAAGCCCACGTTGGTTTAATTATTGCGGGCTTTTTAACCCATACCCAGTCTCATGCTTAACCAAGTAGTGAAGTGGTGAGGTAACCTAACTGTGAGTTGAATGTTTAATCATCCATCTATTCTTTAGCTGGTTTAGGTTCCAGATTCCCAACTTGATATGTACCTTGCCTGCTCCTCGGTTAGCGTATCAATTTTAATGCCCATTGATGCCAGTTTAAGCTTGGCAATCTCCTCATCAATCTCCTGGGGTAGCCTGTAGACCCTTGGCTGTAGCCTACCGGCATTCCTAAGTATGTACTCTGATGCCAATGCCTGGTTACTGAAGGACATGTCCATGACCTCGCTTGGGTGGCCCTCAGCCACTGATAGGTTGACCAACCTACCCTCAGCCAGTAGGTAAACCTTCCTACCGTTAGTTAGCGTGTACTCAACCACAAAGGGCCTAATCTCCCTCTTAGATATTGAATTCTTCTCAAGGGCCTCAACGTCAATCTCAACGTTGAAGTGGCCTGTGTTGGCGAGTACTGCGCCATTCTTCATCTTAAGCATGTGTTCAAGTCCTATGACCCTTATGTCGCCTGTCGCCGTTATGAATATGTCACCCAGCTCAGCCGCCTCACTCATGGGCATGACCTCGAATCCGTCGAAGACAGCCTCAAGGGCCCTTATCGGGTTAACCTCAGTTACAATAACCCTCCTTGCCCCAAGCCCCCTAGCCCTCATGGCAACACCCCTACCAACCCACCCATAGCCAGCCACCACCACTACCTTACCCGCTACTAAAACGTTGGTTGCCCTAATTATGCCGTCCCAGGTTGACTGACCGGTCCCATACCTATTGTCGAAGAGGTACTTGGTGTAGGAGTCGTTGACCGCTATTATGGGGTACATTAACTTGCCATCCCTCTCCATAGCCCTAAACCTAATCACACCCGTGGTGGTCTCCTCAGTACCACCTAGGACACTCTTAACCAGCTTAACGTAGTCCCTCATGCCGGCTGTTTCAAGGGCGTATTTAGTTGACTCATCACTGATGCCGAGGGCTAGTTTATGCAGGGTACCAGCCACGTCACCCCCATCGTCCAGTGTTATATGTGGCTCGGAGGATATGGCGAATCCTATGGCGTTGTAATACTCCCTCGTGTTCATACCCTTCCAGGCATACACGTGAATACCCTCCTCAACTAGCGCCGCGGCCACGTCATCCTGCGTTGAAAGTGGGTTACTTGGGGCTAGGTAAACCTCAGCCCCACCTGCGGCTAGTGTTTTAACCAGTACTGCGGTCTCCTTGGTTACGTGTAGGCTGGCGGCTATCCTAACACCCTTAAGTGGCTTCTCCCTGCTGAACCTCTCCCTTATGCTCATTAGGACCGGCATGTGCATCTCGGCCCACTCAACCTGGAGCCTACCCTTAGCCGCCAATGACGCATCCCTAACCTTATACTCAACCATTGCTTAATCACAATTCAGGGTGTTTAAAAGCGTTAAGCGGATTAGCCACTCCTTAACCAAAGCTGAGGGG
>Ga0315298_1012000_pt1 | contig 10047 bp, 7 predicted proteins | sample WHS_1_MG_FD_203077 | JGI IMG/M metagenome (GOLD analysis project Ga0315298, IMG submission 203077) | Extremophilic microbial mat communities from Washburn Hot Springs, YNP, Wyoming, USA - WHS_1_MG | ecosystem: Environmental > Aquatic > Thermal springs > Hot (42-90C) | place: USA: Wyoming...
TGCAGCCCCATCGGGTTGAATGACCACAACTGCTCGCGCCAGCCTCCGAAGTCGTGCGGCGTCTGGCGCGTATCGTTGTAGCCCACCATGTCCCAGGTGAAGGCGACATAGCCCTGCCGCGCCAGGTTCACGCAAAGCGCCGGGACCGAATACGATGCCTGGTGTTCCAGGCGCCCCCGCTTCCAGTGCCCGTGCGGAGAAAGGACCGCCGGCGCGCGTCCGGAAAGTTTGACGGGAAGGTATACGTTACCCCCCACGAAGTACCCGGGCAGCGTCTCCAACAGCAGGGTCTCGATGCGCACGCCGTTGGATTGGCTGCGCCAGACCAGGTGGGAACGTAACGGTCTGTCATCGGGCAGGGGCCAGAGTCCGGCTGCGGACAGAATCTGGCGCCGCAGGTGGTTTCTGCGCTCCCCCCACGCCCGGCGCGTGCCATAGTGCGGCATCGTGAAGCGCGTATTCGGATCGGGCGTGTAGGTGTTGCGCAGGTCTTCGGGGGGGACCTGCGCCCAGACAACGGCCGCCAGGAACGCCGCTGCGAAGCCCCGAGCTACCGGCGTCATGCGCTGGCGCGGAAAATCGGCTCTGTACCCTGGGTTCTCGCCAGGAGCTGGGTCCTCTCCCGGGCCGTCAACGGCTTAAACCCGGCGGCGATGTCCAGCGCCATGCGGAACAACCGCTCGTCACCCGGCGGAATGGCGGCCGTAATGTCCTCGGAGAGGGTAAACCGCAGAGCCTGCCGGGCCAGAGCGGGGTCCGACACCGGCCGGTACCAACACTTGGCAAAGTCGTGTTCTTTGACGCCCTTGGGCCAGGGAGTGTAGGCCATGGCCTTAAGCGCGAGGCGCGCCACGCCCTTCTGTTTGGCCCGGGCGATCACCTGGGGGCCGAAATTGCCTTGGGCGAAGCAGACGAAATTGGTCGGAAACAGGACCGAATCGAGCGGGAAGCGTTCCAGCAGGGCCAGCGCGCATTCCACCGAGTGCGCCGAGCACCCAAGAAAGCGCACCTTGCCTTCGTCGCGAGCTTTCAGGAACGTCTCCGCGGCGCCTCCCGGCGCCAGGATCTGTTCCACCTCTTCCATCTTCGAGACCCCGTGGAACTGGTACAGGTCAAAGTAGTCGGTCTTGAGCCGCCCGAGGGAGCGTTCCAGTTCCTTGCGCGCCCCGTCGCGGTCGCGCATGGTGGTCTTGCAGGCCAGAAACGCGTTCTTCCGATAGGGCTCCAGGGCCACTCCCAGCTTGGTTTCGGCCTCGCCGTCGGCGTAAGTGGGGGCCACGTCGAAATAGTTCACGCCGCGCTCGAAGGCGGCGGCCACTTCGCGGTTGGCTGCTTCCTGGGGCTGTCCGACGACAACGATGCCTCCGAAGCCGATAATGGAAAGCTCCACGCCGGCCTTGTAGGTTCGTCTTGGGATGGGTTTGCCCGCCGCCTTCGCGGCGGTCCGGGTCGCCAGGGTTGCTGCAACAAATTCGCGCCGTCTCATGGCGACTATTGTACCTTGCTCATTGCCCCGGCCGGATTACTGCAACGCGATGCCGCGCTGTTCGAGCAGTTCGCCGGTCCTGCGCAGCAGGTTCAACAGGTTCTGCCGGTAGTTAATGGACTGCCGGACCAGGGTGGACTGGGCGGTGATCAGGTCCGTCTGAGCCTGCAAGACGAAGAACATCTGGCTGGTGCCCAGATCGTACCGTTTTTGCTCCGCCTCGCGGCGCTTCTGGGCGAAATCCACGGCAATGGCGGCAAGTTTTACGGCGGCCTTGCTGGATTCCACCTGGCTGACGGCTTGGAGGACGTCCAGCCGCACCTGCTGCTCCAGACTGCGCGCAGCCAGCGCGTCGCGGCGTTTCTGAACCATGGCGTCGGCCAGGTCCGCGGCCGCCTGGCGGTTTCGCAACGGCAGACGGAGTTGCAGGCCGAAGGCGTAGATCGGATACCCGAAGCCGAACAACTGGTCGAGAGCGTCGCCGAAGCCTCCGGGGATGATCGTGGTCACGGTGGACTGGGCCCCGGTGTCGCTGAACACGTTTTTGCGCTGGTAGAAGACGCCGCCGCGGCCCTGGGTTGTGTAGGTGCCGGTCAGGGCGAAATCCGGCTTCAACTGGTTGTGGGCGCTCTTAATCGTGAGGTCATCCACGTCCAGGTTCTGATACGCCGCCTTCAGGTCGGGCCGGTTGGCAAGCGCCTTGGCCACCGCCGCTTCGGGGTCGATCGGGGCGGCATCACTGGGGGGCAGGACCGTCTCGGTCAGCACGATGGGCAGCTTGCGGATGTCCGGGTCCAGATCGGCGCCGATCTGCTTCCGCAAGGCGTCTTCCTGCTGCTGGAGCGCATACTGGGCTTGAGAAACGGCGATTTCCGCGGTGGCGTAGTTCTGCTGGGGCTGATAGATCTCGAGCGGAGACAAGGCGCCCAGTTTCAGCTCGAGTTGGGAACGCTTTAAGGCCGTGTCGGCCAGTTCGAGGCCGCTCTGCTGCACCTTGAGGTTCTCGCGCGCGAAAACCACGTTCCAGTAAGCGTTTTCCGCATCCGTCAGCAGTCGCATCACCGTGTCGTACAGGCTGTATTCGGCGCCTCGCAGGCGGCTTCGGGCCACCATGATGGGCAGCTTGTTTACATATGCGCCCCGGTTACGCAACAGCGGCTGGGAGAAGTTGAACGACAGGCTGGCGTTCAGCGCCGGATTGAAGTTTGTGAACCCGCTGTTCGAGGTCTGCTTGGTTCCGGCGAAGCTGACGTTGTACTGGGTGCCGGTGGGCAGCAACTGCGTGTACCGGAAATTGGCGGGTTGGGAGAGCGTGGAAAGAGTTTGCGCACCGGCCAGCAGGTCGTTCGAGGGCGTCTTGGACCGCTGGCTCGAAAAGGTCGCCAGAAGGTTCGGGTCGAACGGCGCGAAGGCGCGGGTGATGGCATGCTGGGCGATGCTCACCGATAGCCGCTGATACGCGATGTCGGTGTTGTTAGCCATCACCAGTTCGAGGTAGGAGCGCAGCGACAGCTCCAGTTTTCCCCCCACCACATAGTCCTGCAAACGCACTGGACCCTTCAGTTCGACGCGGGTCACCGGCCGGGCGAAGGTTTCCCGAAAATAGGAAGGGCGCGGAAATGTGCTGAGCTGCCCCCAGGCGACAGAAATACAGAGAAATCCTATCAGAAAAAATCGATGCGACATACCTGATTTGACCTTACTCGTAGCGGATCGCCTCGATGGGATCCAGCTTGGCCGCTTGCACGGCCGGATAGATACCGAACAGCAGTCCGATGAACACCGAGACTCCGAACGCCACGGCGATCGAACTCCAGGTAACCACGGTGGACCAGCCTGCCGCGCCCGCAATGATGCGGGAGAGACCAAAGCCGAAAGCGATGCCGATCAAACCGCCAACGATGGATATCAACACCGCCTCGGTGAGGAACTGGCGGATAATGTCGCCCTGGCGCGCGCCGATCGCCCGGCGGATGCCGATCTCCCGGGTGCGCTCGAGAACCGTCGCCAGCATGATGTTCATAATGCCGATACCGCCCACCAGCAGCGAGATACCCGCGATGCAGATCATGACCACGCTGAAGATGAACTGGGTCCGCCGCCGCTCCTCGAGCAGGCCGGCGGGAACGACTACCGTGAAATCGCCCGCGTCCTTGTGGGTGGCCGTCAGAATCGCCTTCACCACGTTGGAGGTTTCCACCGAATCGGTGTTCTGGTGGACCTTGATGTAGATGCCGTCGATTTCGTCCTTCAGGTAGCTGTTGTTGTCTTCAAAGCGCCGCATCACAGTATTCAGCGGAGCAATCACGAGATTGTTGCGGTTCAGCGCCTGCAAGCCCTCGACCTCGGTGTCGGCCCCGGCCTGCGGCGTCAGGACGCCGATGACCTGCAACCAGGTATCGTTCACCTTCACATACTTGCCGATGGCGTCGTCATAGCCGAGCAGGTTGACCTTGGCCGAGTCGCCCAGTACGCATACCGGAGCGGAACGCGCATTGTCTTCCTCGGTGAAGAACCGGCCGGCCACCAGTTTCAGGCTGTTGATCTCGACAAAGTTGGGCAGCACGCCGATCAGTTGGGGCATCTCCTGGTTCGTTTTTGGCAACACCTTCTGAGGCTTGAACCGCTTGCGCGGGGTCAGCGCCTCAATGCCCCCGACGTTTTCCGCGATCGCCCGGAAATCCCGGAAGGTCAGGCCCGGCGAGATGGCGCGCACGGCCTGTAGTTCATTGCGGTCCACCGCCTCGCGGGCTTCGACGATGATGTTGTTCACCCCCAACTGGTCGATGAAGCTCATCATCTCTTTCTGCGCTCCGGCGGTGATCGAAAGCATGGCCACCACGGCGCCGACGCCGAAGATCATGCCGAGCATCGTGAGCAGGCTGCGGAGCTTGTGAACCAGGAGGCTCGAAAGCCCCATGTAGAGTTCGGGAAGGTAGGTGGATATTCCTGGCATGTTACCGGCCCCCTTTGCGGCCGCCCGCTTCAGAGGCGCCGCCACCCATTCCCGGCATGGAACCGCCGCTCTTCTTTTCGGACTTCTGTTCTTTTTTCTTCGCGGTTGGGTCCGCCAGCGCGATGATCTCGTTGGGCTTCAACCCGTCTTTGATTACCACCGTCGACTCGCTGCGCTTCAGGATCGAGACCGGGCGGGGCTCAAAACGGCCGCCCACTTTCACGTAGGCGATCAGTTGGCCTTCCCGCTCGAACAGCGCCTGGTTGGGGATATGCAGGGCGTTAGGTATCTTTTCGACAATGATCTCGACGTCGGCCAGCAGTCCGGGGCGCAGCAGCACGTCCAGTTGCGCATCCTCTTCCGGGGCCACCGGCAATTTGGCGTTGGCGCGCTCCTCTTCGGTGCCGATGACTCCCGCCGCTCCGAAGGACGCAAAATCCATCGCCGCGCGGCCCGTCTCGCCGGACTGAGCAGGACCCGCGGGTCCTGCTCCAGGTGTGCCCGTCCGGGCCGCTCCGGGAGCGCCCGGAGGTGCCGCTTTGATCCCCAGAGACTGGCGCACCTTTTCGAAGATCTTCTGGCGTTCTTCCGGACTGAGATCCCGGGGATTTTTGCCGCCCAACGCCTTCTGGAAGGCTTCGCGGAATTTCGTGCGGTCCTGCTCCGACATCTGGGCGCCGCCGAATCCGCCCGCACCGGAGCGCATGCCCCGCGGCCTGCCGCCTTCGGTTCCCGCGCCGGGCGTTCCCTCAGCCGCCGGCATGGCGCCGGTCTGGCCCATCTGGCCGCCGGGAGCGCCATTGCCGAACGCCGCCATTGGAGCGCCGGCAGGCGGCCCCCCGCCGCCCAGGAACATAGCCATTGGCGGGCCCTGCGCCAGGGCTGGGGGCGTCTTCTTCGCGTTGCGCTCGGCGGTTTCCATGATGCGCTGGATCTGTTCCGGCCGGGCGCCCAGTTCCTTCAGCAGTTGGCGCATGTCGATCGAGAACACCACGTCGAATTTCTTGGCTGGGTCGCCGCTCCACACGTTGGCGCTGGCCGTGCCGCTCATGCTCTTGATCTTGCCGTGAAACCGTTTGGCCGGCACCGCATCCAATTCGATCGCCACGTCCTGGCCCTCGTGCAGGTTGGCGCGGTCCAGTTCGCCGACCTTGGCCACCACCTCCAGTTCCGAGAGGTCGAGCACGTCAGCCACCGGCATACCCGGCCGGAGGGTATCGCCTTCCCGGATGTCGGGCAATTGCTGGCCGAAAAACATCACGTTCCCGCGGTTCTGCCGGATGGCCACCAGGCCGGTCATCGGCGAGAGCATCTTGGTCTGGGCGATGCGCTGCTTCTCCCGCTCCACGTCGATCATGCTCTTGTTGCGGGTCTCCCGCAGCACCGCCAACTCCGCCTGGGCCTGCTCCTGGCGCGACTTGATATCGCTTTCCAGTTGTTTCAAGCGCCGCCGCGTCTCATCCAGGTTGAGCAGGTTCTTCTTCTGGTCGATCTCCGCCAGCAAGGGGTTGCGCTGCACCTCCAACTCGGCCCGGCGCACCGAGTACCGGGCGCGCATCAGGTCCACCTGGTCCTGGTTGTTGCGGATCGCCAGTTCAGCCTGCTTTTGCTTGATCTGCTCGTCGATCTGCTCGACCTCGAGCAGGGTCTCTTCCAGCGTGGCGCGGCGCTCGGAATCGTCGAATTCGACAATGAGGTCTTTCTCCTTGGCCAGACTGCCCATGGGCGCCAGCCGGGTCACCTGCACGGTGCCAAACAGGTTGGGAGCGGTCAGCGTCGCCGAACGAACTGCGCGCAACTCTCCGCGGGAATAGGCCCGGATAATGACATCGCCTTTGCGCACCCGCGTGGTGGGGACGTCCTGCTGCCGCTGGGGCAATTGCTTGTAGAGGCGGTACCCGTACCAGGCGCCTGCCAGGACCGCCGCCACGATCAGAACCCGAAATACAATCTTTTTCATGAAAACCTGCAACTAGAGCTTTTTCCTGGCCCGTTTCACCGCTTCGGCCGGGCTTTCCAGAGTCACCAGCTCTCCCTCCTTCAGGCCGGAGGTGACCACAATATCATCCTCGTTGCGCTTGCCCACCTCGATCATGCGAATGGTGAACTGGCTGCCCTTCTGCACGTAAACCGCCGGCTTGCCGCGGTAGGCAAAGCTGGCCCGCACCGGAATCATGAGCGCGTTGGGCTGCCTTTCGATGATGATCTCGGCGGTAGCGCTCATACCCGGCCGCAGCCGCGGATCGAGGTTCTTCAGCGTTCCCCGCGCCGGGAATACCTTCTCCGTCAGCCCCATGCCGCGATAGTTCACCGCTGCGATCGGGCTGATCCAGTCCAACTCCGCCAGGAATTCCTTCTCCGGAATGGCGTCGATCCGCATACGCACCGTCTGCCCCAGCTTCAGCTTGCCGCGGTCCACCTCGTCGAGCTTCAGTTCGATGCGCATTTCGGAAAGGTCGGGGATTTCGGCGATCGCGGCCCCGGTCCAGGCCTGGTCGCCTTCCTTAAAGGGCGGCGGCATGGAACCGAACGACCCGCCCGAGCGGAAGTTCGGCAACACGTTCACGATCCCGTCGAGCGGCGCCCGGATCACCATCTTTGACAGATAGCTCTTGGCCAGTTCCATGTCCCGGACGGTCTTGGACTTGCGTTCGTTGAGCCGTTCCAGGTCGGCTTCCTGCGAAGTCTTCCGGGAGTTGATGGTCGTCTTCACCTGGCTGAGCTCGCCCTCGGAGATGCCTACGTTGATCCGGTTCTTGGCGCCTTCGATCTCCGACAGGATCTCAGCCTTGCTGGCCTCCAGCTTGGCGCGCTCGACATTGTACTCGGACTGCATCAGGTTCATGGCGTCCATTTCGTTGGCGATTTTGTGGGACGCCTGAAGCTGCACGATCTCGCTGTCGGCGGTGCGCACGCTGGTCGAGCGCTCGATGTAATTCTGTTCCTGCTGCACGGCGTCAAACTCGACCACCACCTCGCCCTTCTTGACGGGCTTGCCGGACTCGGCCAGCTTGACGATGCGCGGGTCGGGAACCTGGGGCGCGGTGAGGACCACCGAGCGGGTGCTTCGGATCTCGCCGCGGGTGCGGACGCCGATGACAAAATCGCCCCGCCGCACTCGCGCCACCGCCACGTCCACTTCCGTGGTCCCCGTGTACCGGTAAGCCGCGTATCCGCCGCCCACGCAAATGGCGACAGCCGCGGCCCCAACGATCAGGCGCTTCCTGGCGGAACGTTTTTGCCCCAGTTTCTGTTTGGGTTTGAGGTCTTTCGACATGCTATTTGCGCTCTCCCGCGGGCGGCCGCTGAGCGGCAATCACGTCGCCCGGCTTCAAGCCGGAACGGACCGCGACCGCAATGTTGTTGCTGAGTCCCAGATCCACCTCGCGGGGCTCGAATCCCCCTGCCGTGCGCAGAAGGACATACGGACGGCCGCCGGCGCCGTCCTGGAATACCGCCCCCCGCGGCGCAAGCGCGGCTTGCCGTTCGGTCGCCAGAACCACGTCGGCGCTGGCCGAGAGGTCCGGAATCACCCGCGGGTCCATGCTGTCCAGTTTTAGTTTCACCGGGATTTCCCGCATGTAACTGGGACGCCACCCTCCCGGCTTGGTCATGGCGCCGATGCCGTATACGTGCGCCGGCAGGGCCACGTCAGGATAAGCGTCCAGGCGCACGGTAGCCTTCATCCCGATGCGCAGCGATTCGCTGTCCACCTGGTTCGCCACCGCATTCAACACCATGGAGGCAGGATCCACAATCTGCATGAACAACTGGCCGGGGAAGAGCATATCGCCCTCTTGCACCTGTCCGAACTCGCCGCCGCGGAAGGTGGATTGCATGACGACAATACCGTCGATGGGCGCCCGCAGGACCATCTTCTCAACGTTGTTTTCGGCGCGGCGCAATTCGATCCGGGCCTGGTCGCGGTCAATCTCGTTGGCCCGCAACTGGGAGCGAAGCTGCTCGTCAACCAGGCGGACCTCGGCCAGAATCTGCTTGTAGCGGGCCTCGGCCTCCTCCACCGCCAGACGCAAGGACTCGGCGTCGATGGCCGAGCGCACCTCGGCGGTCTTCAGATCCAGGCGGGCCTTGTCCAGATCCGCCTTGGCGACCCTCACCAGTTGGTCGTGGGACTCCCGGTAAACGGCCTGGTCGGCCTTGAGCTTCTTGATATTCGCGTCGCGCTGGACTACCTGAGCGCGGTAGTCGTCCAGCCGGAGGAGCTGGTACTGCCGGTCGAATTCCGCGACCACGTCGCCCTTCTTCACCGAACTCCCCGGTTTGGCCAGTTTCATCAGGACCAGCATAAAGTCGCTCCCGCCGCCCATGCGCGAGAAACTGATGAGCTGGCCGGAGGTGGAGCCCAGGCTCGAGGCGCTCGTCCCGCTCCCCGAACCCGAACTGGAACTGGACTTGGATGTACTCGAGGCCGAACGGTCGCTGAAACGGTTGGTAGTGCCGCGAATGGCGCCCAGGCTCGAAGTCGCGCCGGACTGCGTGGACAGAGCGGTGTTGGTCGAAGTGGAGGTGGAGGAGGCGCCGGACGAGGAACCCGAGGATGCGGAGGAACTCGACGAAGACGAGGAACTGGATCCGCCCGCCGATGAGCCGCTCGAAGACGATGAGGATCCGCCCCCGGCCGAGGAAGGCACCGAGGTGCTCGGGGAGCTGTTGCCGCCACCACCGCCGCCACCCCGGCTGCCGCGCAGTTGTGGGGCCATCAAGGCGGCGAATCGTTCGGCTGACACCGTGCCGGAGATCCGCACCGTCCGTTCCAGATCTCCAGCGGTCACCGCGACCGTTCTCACCGCCTCGGCCGCCGGCCGCCCGGTCCCATCCCGGACCGCGCGGAACCTGGGCCAGAGCGAGTACCCGGCCGCGGCCGCCAGGACAAGAACAATTGCGAGCGCCCACCAGCCGCCCTTGTGAGGTCCGCGCGGTACAGGTCTGACGATGCCGGGCTTTCCGTGCGCAGGCGCCAGACCCACGCCCGGCGCCGCCGGAGTCGGGGCCGAAGCGCTACTCATCTGCCACTGCATGGTTTTCCTTCCAGGGATCTGACGGGGTACACATTCGCCGTAATACAAGAAAGACGCTCGGCCACCCCGCGAGGTTAGCGATTCATTCAAGAATCTGAATCTTTCCTTCAACAGACTGAAAAGACTACTTTTATCACAAGTGCGGGAAGTGCGGCGGGAGGGTGGGAACGGGGGTGCCCGCTAATCCCCCCGCCCGGTGGTATCCAGGAAGGCCCGCAGGCGGTGGCTGCGGCTGGGGTGGCGCAGTTTGCGAAGCGCCTTGGCTTCGATTTGCCGGATCCGCTCGCGGGTGACAGCGAAACTCTGCCCGACCTCTTCGAGGGTGTGCTCGGCGCCGTCGGACTCCAGGCCGAAGCGCATCTTGATGATCTTCTCCTCGCGCGGGGACAGCGTCTTGAGCACCTCCGCGGTCTGCTCCCGCAAATTCAGGTTGATGACCGCTTCGGAGGGGGACACGCCCCGGTGATCGACGATGAAATCGCCCAGGTGCGACTCTTCCTCTTCACCGATCGGCGTCTCCAGCGAGATCGGTTCCTGGGCGACGCGCATCACTTTGCGGACCTTCG
>Ga0315298_1012004_pt1 | contig 10043 bp, 7 predicted proteins | sample WHS_1_MG_FD_203077 | JGI IMG/M metagenome (GOLD analysis project Ga0315298, IMG submission 203077) | Extremophilic microbial mat communities from Washburn Hot Springs, YNP, Wyoming, USA - WHS_1_MG | ecosystem: Environmental > Aquatic > Thermal springs > Hot (42-90C) | place: USA: Wyoming...
CCTTTTTATTTCTTTGGAAAAAGCTAAATCCCTGCCAGTCTAAATTATTTTGACTGAACAGGGATTTTTAGTCCGGATTAAAGTGACCGGGAACAGGTAGGTATCAGTAATGGACTTTGTATATGCTGCTAATGATAATGAGATGGAGGAGGGTAAGTAATGTCTGAACAGACCCAGGTTATCTTTGCAACGGTGGTTTTTCTCATTACCTCAACCAGGTAAAAAAACCTCTTGACATCACTTAACCCGATTTAGTATACTGAAAAAACAGGTCTACCAGGGAAAAGCAATGAAGGGGAGCAAGTAACCTGTGTTTTTTAGGCTACAGAGAGCCGGGGAAGCTGAAAACCGGCGCCTGGCCAGGTGAAATGGATCACCCCGGAGCCGCCGGCCGAAAGGCGGCCCAAAGCCTGCCGATTAAGCCGGGCCGGGCGGCCCGCCCGTTAACCGGGGCGGTGTCTTCGGCGTGAAGACACAAAAGCGGCCCTTACCGCGAGGTAAGGGCAAGCAGGGTGGTACCGCGGGAAGTGTTTGCCTCTCGTCCCTGGCAGTTGGTTTTAAGCTGCTGGGGGTGAGAGGTTTATTATTTTTAAAGGAGTGTGTTTAATGGGCCTGATTATTTATTTAAACGGCCGCTACGTTCCGGAAAAGGAAGCCGTCGTTTCCGTTTTTGACCACGGTCTTTTATACGGAGACGGTGTATTCGAAGGGATTCGCGCCTACCACAACCGGGTGTTTAAACTGAAAGAGCATATCGACCGGCTGTATGCCTCCGCCCGGGCCATTGCCCTGGAAATCTCCCTGACCAGGGAAGAAATGAGCGAAATTGTTTTGGAGACCTGCCGGCGAAATAACATCCGGGACGGGTACATCCGCCTGGTGATTACCCGGGGGCCGGGGGACCTGGGCCTGGATCCGCGCAAGTGCAGTAAACCGACTATCTTTTGCATCGCTGCTTCCATCCAGCTGTATCCCGAGGAATTATATAAAAAAGGCCTGGAGCTGGTCACCGTGGCCACGCGGCGAAACCTGCCGGAAGCGTGCAATCCGCAGGTGAAATCGCTTAATTACCTGAACAATATTTATGCCAAACTGGAGGCCAACCTGGCCGGGGTACCGGAAGCGGTTATGCTGAACCAGGAGGGTTACGTGGCGGAAGCGACGGGCGACAATATTTTCCTGGTTAAAAATACGACCCTGGTTACCCCGCCCCCCTACGTCGGGGCGCTGGTGGGCATCACGCGCAACGCGGTGATCGACCTCGCCCGCGCAAAAGGAATCAAGGTGGAGGAAAAGCTCTTCACCCGCTACGATATTTACAACGCCGACGAGTGCTTCCTGACCGGCACCGCCGCCGAGGTCATCCCGGCCGTAAAATTAGACGGCCGGCCGATTGGCGACGGCCGCCCGGGCCCGGTAACCTGGGAACTGATCCGCACTTTCCGGGAATTAACGAAGGTGGACGGGCCCCTGATTTTTGCCGGGGAAAACCGGCAGCCGGCCAGCCAGGCCGGGTAAACTTGCGGCGGAAAAGGGATAGGCAGAGGAAGGCCCAAAGGCACAGAGAGAAAAAGGCACAAAGGGACAAAGGCACAGAGAAAAAGAGGGAAAAAGGCACAAAAACACAGAGGAAAGGCACAAGGGAAAATTACGCGCGCCTGTTTGGGGAATGATCTTCAACAGGATGGAAATGAAAGATTGCCTCCTCTTGGGAAAGATTATCGGAGGTGAGCAACATGGTTAAATCAGGAGCCCAGATTTTAGTCGACGGCCTGCTCGAACAGGGCGTGGACACCATTTTCGGTTATCCCGGCGGCGCCGTTTTACCGATTTACGACGCCCTGTACGACGCCGAGATTCGCCATATTTTAACCAGGCACGAGCAGGGGGCCGCCCATGCCGCCGACGGGTACGCCCGCGCCTCCGGCCGCCCCGGCGTTTGCCTGGCTACGTCCGGGCCGGGAGCGACCAACCTGGTGACCGGCATTACCAACGCCTACATGGATTCCGTGCCGCTGGTCGCCTTTACCGGCCAGGTGGTCACCGCCCAGCTGGGCAAAGACTCTTTTCAGGAAGCCGACATTACGGGGATTACGCTGCCCGTGACCAAGCACAACTACCTGGTCAAAGACGTCCGGGAGCTGGCCCGCGTGGTCCGGGAGGCTTTTTACCTGGCCACCACCGGCCGCCCCGGCCCGGTGCTGGTGGACATCCCGCGCGATGTGTCCGCCGGGTTGACCGGGGACGAAGATCCGGGCCCGGTGAATTTGCCCGGCTACCGGCCGGTGACGGAACCCGCCCCGGCCCGGGTGGAAGAGGCGGTGCGCGCCATTTTGGCGGCCGAACGCCCCGTGATCTACGCCGGCGGCGGGGTGGTCAACTCCGGCGCCCACGCCGAACTGCAAAGGTTCGCCGAATTAATCTTAGCGCCGGTGACGGCGACTTTAATGGGACTCACCGGCTTTCCGGGTGACCACCCGCTTTCCCTGGGGATGCTGGGCATGCACGGGAGCAAATACGCCAATTACGCGGTCTGCGAATGCGATCTGCTGATTGCCGTAGGGGTCCGCTTTGACGACCGGGTTACGGGGCGGCTGGAGTGTTTCGCCAAAGACGCCAAAATCATCCACATTGACATCGATCCCGCGGAAATCGGCAAAAATGTCCGGGTGGACATTGCGATCGTGGGCGACGTCAAAAAGACCTTAAACGCCCTGTGCGCGCGCTTAAAAGCCCGGCTGCCCGGGGCCTGGCAGGAAAAGATCCGGCAGTGGAAAAAGGAATATCCTTTGACCTACGAGGAAAACGGCCATTTAAAGCCGCAGCAGGTCATCCGGGAGATTTACCGCGCGACCGGCGGCCGGGCCCGGATCGCCACCGACGTCGGCCAGCACCAGATGTGGACGGCGCAGTATTACACCTTCACCCGCCCCCGCTCTTTTATTTCTTCGGGCGGGCTGGGCACCATGGGTTTCGGTCTGCCGGCGGCCATCGGGGTGCAGGTGGCCTGCCCCGACGAAGTGGTTTTCAGCATCTCCGGTGACGGCAGCATCCAGATGAACATTCAGGAAATGGCCACGGCAGTGAACTACGACCTGCCCGTGAAGATTGCGGTGATGGACAACGGCTACCTGGGCATGGTGCGCCAGTGGCAGGAATTGTTTTACAACCGGCGCTATTCCTACACGGAGCTGCGCAACCCGGATTTCGTCAAACTGGCGGAGGCTTACGGAGCGGCGGGCCGGCGGGTGACCAAACCGGAAGAAGTGGCCCCGGCGCTGGCCGAGGCCCTGGCGGCGCCAAAGCCCGTCATGATCGATTTTGTCATCGAACGGGAGGAAAACGTCCTGCCCATGGTGCCCCCGGGCGAGTCCTTAGATAAAATGCTGGGGTAAAAGGAGAGAGGCTTGATGCGACAAACGCTCGCGGTCCTGGTGGAAAACAATCCGGGAGTTTTGGCCCGCGTGGCCGGCTTGTTCAGCCGGCGGGGCTTTAATATCGACAGCCTGGCCGTGGGCCGCACCGACAACCCGGCCGTTTCCCGGATGACCATCGTAGTGGAAGGCGACGACCATACGTTAGAACAGGTGACCAAGCAGCTGCACAAACTGATCGACGTGATTAAAATCATCGACGTTACCGCCGAAGAATACGTGGACCGCGAACTGGTCCTGATCAAGGTGAGCGCCGATCCCGGCCAGCGCATTGAGATCGCCCAGATCGCCGAAATTTTCCGCGCGCGCATCGTGGATCTGGGCCGGCGCACCTTGACCCTGGAATGCACCGGCAACGAGGGAAAGATCCGGGCCTTTGAGGAGTCCCTGCGCCCCTACGGGATCAAAGAACTGGTCCGGACGGGCAAGATTGCCATGCTGCGCGGCTCCCGGTATACCGGCGGCGGGAACGGAAAAGAAGAGGAGTAAAGGAGGAAGCGGCGATGGAAATCGTGGCCGCCGAAGCGCTGGTCCGCTGCCTGGAGGAAGAAAAAGTAGAAATTATTTTCGGTCTTCCTGGCGGGGCCATGGTCCCCGTTTACGACGCCCTGTATCATTCCAAGATCAAGCACGTGCTGGTCCGGCACGAGCAGGGGGCGGCTCACGCCGCCGACGGCTACGCCCGGGCCACCGGCCGCGTGGGGGTGGGCATGGCTACCTCCGGACCCGGCGCGACCAACCTGGTCACCGGGATTGCCAACGCCTACATGGACTCCGTCCCCCTGGTGATTTTCACGGGACAGGTCAATACCAGCCAGGTGGGGACGGATGCTTTCCAGGAAGTAGATATAACCGGGATTACGATCCCGGTTACCAAACATAATTATCTGGTGAAAGATCCGAAAAAACTGCCCGAAATCGTTAAAAAGGCCTTTTACATCGCTTCTTCCGGCCGTCCGGGGCCGGTGCTGATTGATTTGCCCCGGGACGTGGCCAGCGCGCCCATCGAATTTCAGTATCCCCGGGAAATTGTCTTGCGCGGCTATAAGCCGACCTACCGGGGGCACCCCACGAAAATAAACGAGGCGGCCCGGCTGATCAACGAAGCGCAGCGGCCGGTGATTTACGCCGGAGGCGGCATCATCAACGCCGGCGCCGGCGCCGAACTGCAGGCTCTGGCCCAAACCGTCAGCGCCCCGGTGACCAATACGTTTATGGGCCTTTCCAGCTTTCCGGGGGACCACCCGCTTTTTCTGGGGATGCTGGGGCTGCACGGCACCCGCTACGCCAACCTGGCGGTCACCGAGTGTGACTTGCTGATTGCCCTGGGCGCCCGCTTCGACGACCGGGTGACGGGCAAATTATCCTCTTTTGCCCCGCAGGCCAAAATCATCCACGTTGATATCGACCCGGCCGAGATCGGGAAAAACGTCCGCATCCACGTGCCCATCGTGGGTGACGTGAAGCAGATCCTGCAGGCCCTGCTGCCGCTTTTGGAAAAGCGCGAACGGCCGGCCTGGCTGCAGCGGATTGAAGAGCTTAAGCGGCTGTACCCGCTGCGGTACGAGCGGGAAAACGGTTTAAAGCCCCAGTTTATCATTGAAGAACTGTACCGGCTGACCGGGGGGGACGCGGTGGTGGTCACCGACGTCGGCCAGCACCAGATGTGGGTGGCCCAGTACTACCGGTTTTCGCGGCCGCGCTCGCTGATTTCCTCGGGCGGCCTGGGGACGATGGGCTTCGGGCTTCCCGCCGCCGTCGGCGCGCAGCTTGGGCTGCCGGGGAAACTGGTGATCCTGGTCACCGGGGACGGCAGTTTTCAGATGAACATCCAGGAACTGGCCACGGTAAGGGAGCAGAGCCTCCCGCTAAAAATCTTCATTTTAAATAACCAGCAGCTCGGGATGGTGCGCCAGTTGCAGGAAGTTTACTGCGAAGGCCGTTACATGGCCGTTGATTTTAAATTTCACCCGGATTTTGCTCTGCTGGCCAAAGCCTACGACATGGCCGGCTATACCGTGCGGGACGAAAAAGAGGCGGCTTTAGTGCTGCCGGAGGTGTTGGCCGCCCCCGGCCCGGCGCTGGTGAACTGCCTGGTTCACCCGGAAGAAAATGTGTCCCCCATGGTCCTGGCCGGCCGGGGAATTCACGAAGCGATTGAATGTTAGCAAACGCTAAGGAGCGAATTTGGAAATGGGCATGACGATTACCGAAAAAATCCTCGCCGCGGCCGCCGGGAAAAAAGCAGTCCGGCCGGGGGAACTGGTCAGCGCAAAAGTCGATCTGGTTTTGGGCAACGACATTACGGCGCCGATGGCCATCAGTGAATTTGAAAAAATCGGGGTGGCCGAAGTTTTTGACCGGGACCGGGTGGTCCTGGTGCCCGACCATTTTGTTCCCAACAAAGACATCAAGAGCGCCGAACAGGCGAAAATTTTGCGGGATTTCGCCCGCCGGCAGGGGCTGACCAATTATTACGAAGTGGGCCGGATGGGCATTGAGCACTGCCTTTTGCCGGAAGAGGGCCTGGTGGGGCCGGGGGACGTGGTGGTGGGCGCCGATTCGCACACCTGCACCTACGGCGCGCTGGGGGCCTTTTCCACCGGCGTCGGGAGCACCGACCTGGCGGCGGCGATGGCGCTGGGCGAAATCTGGCTGAAAGTGCCGGCTTCGCTCAAATTCGTTTATTATGGAGAGCTTCCCCCCTGGGTGGGCGGGAAGGATTTGATCCTGTACACCATCGGGGACATCGGCGTGGACGGGGCGACTTACCAGGCGATGGAGTTCACCGGCCCGGCCGTCGCCAAACTGTCCATGGACGGGCGGTTCACCATGGCCAACATGGCCGTGGAAGCCGGGGCGAAAAACGGGATCGTCCCCCCCGACGAAATCACCCGGGCCTACGTGCAGGGCAGGGCAAAAAGGCCCTGGCAGTTTTTCGCCAGCGATCCCGACGCTGAGTACGCAAAAATTTACGAGTACGACGTAAGTGAAATGGAACCGGCGGTGGCCTTTCCCCACCTGCCGGAAAACGTGCGTCCGGTGAGCGCGGCCGCCGGCGTGTCAATCGACCAGGTCGTCATCGGCTCGTGCACCAACGGGCGCCTGGAGGATCTGCGCACCGCGGCCAGGGTTTTAGCCGGCCGGAAGGTCCACCCGGACGTCCGGCTGATCGTCATCCCCGGGACGCAGCAAATCTACCTGCAGGCCCTGCAGGAGGGGTTAATCAAAATATTCGTCGAGGCCGGCGCGGCGGTGAGCACGCCCACCTGCGGCCCCTGCCTGGGCGGCTACATGGGCGTGCTGGCTGCCGGGGAGCGCTGCCTGGCCACCACCAACCGCAATTTCGTGGGCCGGATGGGCCACCGGGAGAGCGAAGTATATTTGAGCAATCCCGCCGTTGCCGCCGCTTCGGCCGTTGCCGGCGCCATCGCCGGTCCGAAGGAGGTCCGTGAACCATGATTCTTTCGGGGAAGGCATGGAAATTTAGCGACGATATTAATACAGATTTAATTATCCCGGCCCGTTATTTAAACACCAGCGACCCGGCGGAACTTGCCGAACACTGCATGGAAGACGCCGACCCGGAGTTTCCCCGCCGGGTGCAGGCGGGGGACGTGATTGTGGCCGGGAAAAACTTCGGCAGCGGAAGCTCGCGGGAGCACGCCCCCCTGGCGATCAAAGCCGCCGGGGTGAGTTGCGTGATTGCCGCCTCCTTCGCCCGCATTTTTTACCGCAACGCCTTTAATATCGGCCTGCCTATTTTTGAAGCCCCGGCGGCGGCGGAGCAGGTGCAGCCCGGGGATCTGCTCCGGGTGGACGCCGCCAAGGGAGTCATTACCAACTTGACCCGGCAGCAAGAATATCAGGCCACGGCCATCCCGCCCTTTATGCAGGAAATCATCTCCGCGGGCGGTCTGATCAACTACGTAAGAAAGACAGGAGGAAGAAAGACAGGGGATAGGGTTTAGAGGATAGTGTCCTCTGGGGCTAAATTTATTTTCCTGAGGAGGTTCAATTAGTGCCGGAAAACAAAATGTACAAAATCGCTGTTTTACCAGGGGACGGCATCGGACCGGAGGTAACGGCGGAAGCGGTGCGCGTGCTGGCCGCCGCTGGGAGGCGTTTCGGCTGTTCTTTTGCGTTCCAGGAAGCGCTGATCGGCGGAGCGGCGTATGATGCGACCGGCCATCCCCTGCCGCCGGAAACGCTGGAGTTATGTAAACAAAGCGATGCTATTTTGCTGGGTGCGATCGGCGGGCCGCAGTGGGACACCCTGCCGGTTCACCTGCGCCCGGAAGCGGGAGCGCTTTTGCCGCTGCGCAAGGCCCTGGACGTTTACGCCAACCTGCGCCCGGCGGTCGTTTTCGACGCTTTGGCCAACGCCTCCAGCTTAAAAAAAGAGGTGATCGAGGGCTTAGACCTGATGATTGTCCGGGAACTGACCGGCGGCCTTTATTTTGGCAAGAAAAAGCGGGAAAAAATAAACGGCGGCGAACGGGTGGAGGAAACCCTGGAGTACACCGCCGCGGAAATCGAACGGGTGGTCCGGTTTGCATTCCAGCTGGCCCGGCAAAGGCGAAAAAAATTAACCTCCGTGGATAAGGCCAACGTGCTGGAAAGTTCGCGGCTCTGGCGGGACGTGGTGACCGGGCTGGCCGGCGATTACCCCGACGTGGAGTTAAACCACATCCTGGTCGACAATTGCGCCATGCAGCTTGTGCGCAACCCGCGCCAGTTCGACGTGTTGGTCACGGAGAACATGTTCGGCGATATTTTAAGCGACCTCGCGGCGCAGCTCACCGGCTCTTTGGGTATGCTGCCCTCGGCCAGCGTGGGCGGGAGCACCGGCCTGTACGAACCCAGCCACGGCTCCGCGCCCAAGTACACCGGCTTAGGCGTGGTCAACCCGATCGCTACTATTTTATCCGGGGCAATGCTGCTGCGCTACTCCTTCGGCCTCGAAGAGGCGGCGCAGGCCGTCGAGCGGGCGGTCGCCGCGGCCCTTGCCCAGGGCTGCCGCACCCGCGACATTATGGAGCCCGGCTGCCGGCAGGTCTTAACCGCCGAAATGGGAGAAGTCGTCGCCGGATTGGTGGAAACGGGTTCCGTCTAAATCCGTTTTTATTGTTTACCAAATATTTTTTCTCGGTGTCCTCTTTTTTCTCTCTCTGTGTCCTCTGTGGTTTAATTCAATTCAAAGGGGAAGCTCTTCATGCATCCAGTGGAGATTTACGACACAACTTTACGGGACGGCGCCCAGGGTGAGGGCATCTCCTTTTCCGTTGAAGATAAAGTAAAGATCGCCTTAAAGCTCGATAAAATGGGCTTTCATTACATTGAAGGCGGCTGGCCCGGTTCCAACCCCAAAGACGCGGCCTTTTTTGAACGCATCCGGCAGCACCGGCTGGAAAACGCCCGGATTGCCGCTTTTGGTTCCACCCGCCGCCCCGGAACAAAAGCCGCTGCCGACGCCAATTTAAATCAACTGGTGGCGGCGGGTGTCCCGGTGGCCGCTATTGTGGGGAAGAGCTGGGATTTTCAGGTAACCCACGCCCTGCAGACGACGCTGACAGAAAATCTGGAGATGATCAAAGATTCGGTTGCCTACTTGAAGAGTAAGGGTTTAACCGTGTTCTTTGACGCCGAGCATTTCTTCGACGGCTACAAGGCAAATGCGGCCTACGCCTTAGCCGCCCTCAAAGCGGCCTGCGCGGGCGGGGCGGACGTTTGCGTGCTTTGCGACACGAACGGCGGGAGCCTGCCCGGGGAAATCGCCGGCATTACCGGTCAGCTCCGCCGGGAACTGGACGTTCCCCTGGGGATTCACTGTCACAACGACGGCGAACTGGCCGTGGCCAACACCATTGCCGCCGTCCACGCCGGCGCCGTCCAGGTGCAGGGGACAGTGAACGGGTACGGGGAGCGCTGCGGCAACGCCAACCTCTGTTCGGTAATTCCCAACCTCACCTTAAAATGCGGCCTGCCCACCATCCCCCGCGAAAAGCTGACCGGGCTGACCGGGCTTTCCCGCTACGTCAGCGAACTGGCCAACCTGCACCCGGCGGCGCAGCAGCCCTTTGTCGGGGCGAGCGCCTTTACCCACAAGGGCGGGATGCACGTCAACGCCATCTTGAAAGATTCGCGCACCTACGAACACATCGATCCGGAACTGGTCGGCAACCGCCGCCGGGTGCTGGTTTCCGAGTTAAGCGGCTTCTCCAACCTGCTCTATAAATTTAAAGAGCTGAACCTGGATCTGGAGCCGGGGGAGGAAACCCGCCGGATCCTGGAGAAAATAAAGGAACTGGAGCACCAGGGCTACCAGTTTGAAGGGGCGGAAGGGTCCTTAGAGCTGCTTTTGCGGAAAATTCGCCAGGGCTACCGGGAACCGTTTAAGCTGGAGAATCTGAAGGTGATTATAGAATTGAAGGAAAACAGCCCGGTCTACTCGGAAGCTGTAATCAAACTTACGGTGGACGGCCGGGTGGTGCATACGGCGGCGGAAGGAAACGGTCCGGTGAACGCCCTGGATAATGCCCTGCGCAAAGCCTTAAACGAATTTTATCCGGATATCCGTAAAATGCAGTTAACCGACTATAAGGTCCG
>Ga0315298_1012005_pt1 | contig 10043 bp, 5 predicted proteins | sample WHS_1_MG_FD_203077 | JGI IMG/M metagenome (GOLD analysis project Ga0315298, IMG submission 203077) | Extremophilic microbial mat communities from Washburn Hot Springs, YNP, Wyoming, USA - WHS_1_MG | ecosystem: Environmental > Aquatic > Thermal springs > Hot (42-90C) | place: USA: Wyoming...
GTATCACATATGATACGTGCTCGCTGTCTGATGCCACAACGGAACCGACCGGAGCAGTCGTACCCTCGCGTCCAAAACAAACGCTCGCTGGCCTGCTAGTAGTAGCGACTATCACTACCTGAAGTCTGAAGTCGCAAGTCAACTACCGGTAGCAATCATGGTGCAAGGCTTGGCCTTTTTATCCAAGAAATCATGGCACACGAAAAACCTGGCCAATCAAGAAAAGGTGTGGATGGCCGAGCAGCGCAAAGAAGCGGAGGCCCAGAAAACCAAGGAACTTGCGAAACAAATTCAACAAGAACGCGAGCAAGAAGAACTGGACAAAATATCTGGTAAGAAAGGTCCAAAACTCGATCGGGGCATTGATTGGATGTACCAAGGCGGGGGCGGACAAGTTGCCAAGGAAGACGCGGAACGTGAAGCCGAAGAATTCTTACTGGGAAAGGAGTATGTGGCAGAGGGCACCACGGTGGGAGACTTTGACAATGGAGATCAAGGGCAAGGAATCAACACTGTCATTAAGTCGCAACCAGTCGAAGAAACTGCTACAGCGGCGGGCGCTGGGTCCAGTGCGTTCGCCAATGAACCCAGTGTCAAGGACCGCAACGAGGATTTCCGATTGCGGGTCGAAGATCCCATGTTTTTAGTGACCCAGAAACAGCAAGAAAAGGAAGTGAAACACGACAAGACCAAAGCTCTCTATGAACGCGTCGTTGGCTATCGAGAAGATGCAAAGGAAAAGGTGGGCGACAAAGAAAAGGATCACAAAAAGGCGTCCAAAAAGGACAAGAAGAAGCGTCACAAGAAGCACAAAAAGTACAAATCAAGTGGCAAGCGTGATCGAGACTATGATAGCGTGAGCGATGATCACTCATCGAACGATGATGAAGGCAGGCGACATCGGCATCGTAGCCACCGTTCCGACAGCCCTGGCCGGCATCGCAGTAAACGACACAAGCGCAGCCCAAGCTACGATCACCATCGACGCAGTGATGAAGAAGACTCGTGGCATGAGAGTCGTGATAAGTATCACCGTCATCGAGACGACGATAGATCCTCCTCGCGTCGACATAGACATCACGACAAGGATGCTTCACCGCCCAGCAGGGGGAAAAAATCCAATCGACGAGATCATAGCGATGGTGAAGACGAGAACAGTCGTAGCCGCCGGCGGCACGAGGACGACCGAAGGCGAGACCACGATGATCGCGAATCCTCTAATAGGCGCCGCTCTGATGATCGCTATCACGAGCAGCGTCGTGAGGACGAGAGGAGTTCCCGGAAACCTGACCGTCCGCATCACCGACCATCAGATGACGTAAATCGGCGCTCCAAAACTGCTGCTGCTTCTGCCTCAAACCTACCGTCTCAAAATCTTCAAAAGAAGGAGGGTTTTGGACTCAAAGGTGGCTTGGTGACGGTAGATCGCAACAACCTGGGACCCAATCGAGAATTACTGCAAAAGAAACGCGATGAGCGCGAGGCGGAACTTCGTAGAATTCGCGAAACCGCGTCGTCACGACGACAACGGACCGATCAAGAACGTCAAAGGGCCCTGGACGAGATGCAGGCCAATGCAAGAAAACGAGACGAAGTACGGTCGCGGGGACAAGACAACGGAAGGAAACACGACGACGGAGAGGAACACTTGCCAAGACGAGGCGATGCTTCCTTTCTAAAGGACATTACGCGTCAATCTCATGGTATTGGCGATGGAAGCCAGAGCTTGTCCTCGCGAGTGGCTCAAAATCGGCACACCAACCAACGACTACATGACTCGTTTTTGTAAAACTCGTACCCTAATCTAAATGATTAACTAGTGCTTTCGTCTTTTTATCATGGATCCGTGGCTCGAACATCCTTGCGCTGCGCGAATCGATTTCGTAGAATCGCTAGCATGAGCCCAAACAAGAGAAGCCCCACTAGAATCCGCAAAACGATTGGACTTCCTGTGCGCACTTGTATTTGAAATCCCCAAATTCCATCAATGCTCAGGACAATAAGGTCGGTAGTCCCGTCTCCACTGACTTCGGCCAAGATAGGCCGCGCATTGGACAATTGCGGAAAGGACGCCGTGGCCAAAAGTTGGCCCGTCTTGACCGAGATCACTGCGAGACTATTTTCTCCTGCCAAAAGAATGGGCCGTAACGGTGCAGGAATGTGCATGCTCTGCAAGCGCGTCAACACTGCATGTTCCGTACTCGATTCTTCCCATGTTGGAAAGTTTTCATGATGTCGTCCTACCACAGTCCATTCTTTGCGCCCAGAACGACCTTGGAGTCGGTGCACCATTCCATTGTTCAGAGCCACGACGATATCTCGCGTATTCCGTCGCCCACTCAACGACTCAACTACGACAGGCGCCACAGAATCCAAATCCACCGACGGATGCACCATAACACCCTCGTGTGCACTTCCACACAGCGACGTCGAGAACAGTGCTTCACGGGCCGGCATACCAGACAGGGCCATGGCATGACAGAGATGTTTGTCCCAGTCCGACATCAGTTGAGACATTTGACGCTTGGACGAGGCGGCTTCTTTGGAATTTTGAAGTTTGGCCAAGATGGAACGGACCCACTTGTCCGTTTGATCCACTTTTTTGTTTTGCAACAAAATTTGAACTTGATCTATACCTCCATCATTATTCAGATCCGTGTACAGGGTTTCTTCTAACAAGGACATGTGACAAAGGGGTCGACCATTCCGAAGTGATCGAATTTGCATGCCACCTTTGGTCTGTGTCACAATGACATTGGGCCGGCCCTTGACGGCAGTGGCATGCTTGGGTTTGTGGAATCGATGGTGCCACTTCTTTTGATGTTGCGACGCGGCAGTGTTGGCAAGTTTGGGGGGAGTATCCTTTCCAATAGTGGCAGGATGTCTCTGATCCTTCTGATAATGGTGTGGAGGTTTCTTGGACTGATCCAAGTGCAAGGCGGCTAAGTGTGAATCCTTGGAAGTCCAATAGGCATATGGCAAGACGTGTTTCAAGTGATGGCGAAAGGTCACTTGACAATTGGGCAAATTTTCCGGATGTGTGTCGGGCGAGGCATGATCTCCCCCTTTCAAGATGGGAAGACGAGAACGACGTCGGGCGTACGAAGTGAGTCCTCGTGCCAAGGGCAACGGGACAGGTTCCTTGTGCTTTTGGTCGTCAGTAAAGGTATCCCATAAAATTTTTCCTTTCATGGCATCGACAGCAATCAAAAAATGATTTTGAGCCAGCGGTTGTTTGGGTCCTGTCGTGTCTTCTCCACCGCCTCCTTTTTCATCCACTTCGTCATCCACCGTTGCCTGTACGGCACCCTCATCTACATAGATACCACTGACCACAACCATGCCAGTTTCCGCTTTGAGTGCTTCGGAGCTATCATAGGCATCCAAAAACAAAATGTTGGATTCGACCCACAAAATATTCTTGGCGTGACTGATGGTTTCGGGCAAAAGCTGGACGTTCCACATGCTCTTGAGCTCCAAATCTTGGGAGCGTGCTTTAACATCCTTGGTCAAACTGGACAATGCCAAGACACCATCGGACCACAACGTTACCACGCTTGGCAAACCTCCACCGGGTGTCAATTCAAAGAGTACTTGAGTTTCTTCCCGCTTTTGCTGTTCTTCGATATCACAAGGCGTATCGGCGTAACAGCGCCGATCATCCGGACATTCAGAAGCTTGCCCAGAGGGACAGGGATGGGAGCATTGTTGCGAGGCATCGTGCCAGTCAATACCACAAAAGTAGTGACGATTGCGTTCATTGATTTCTGTATCTCCCGCCACACGTGACAGGTCGAGTTTGGAGCGTCGAAATCTGCCCCTGGTGGGCTTGACCAGCACCTGTCCCGTGGTCATTTGAATAGGAGTCACGGTGCTGTCGCGAGCCTCTGTATCCTTGGCGGAAAATAAGACGGGAGGCTGAAAGGGAGGAAGCGTGGTAGAAGCCAAGGCACTGCTGGGACTGAGTTTCGAAGTGGCTCCCGATCCTGCTCCGCGCTTGGGTGCCAGGGCCTTGAGATCCAAAATCTTCCATTCCCACACTTGCTCGTGCTGGGCGCGCTGAATGACGGCCAGTGCTTCGTTGGTGCCATCGCCGTCCAAATCCATGGGACTGACCACCGTGGCTTTGTCACGAGGAAAATAAAAGGCCAAGTGCGCCGATGCTTGGAGGGATTCCGTACTGTCATTCCAGGCCATACGCGTCAGTAGCAGAGCCGCCAATAACGCGGCGACATCGCGGGCTCGAAACATTTTATTTTGGACGCAATAGAAGTCAGTTTGTGACAGAGCTACTGGGGACGTCTTGCGCCAAAGGCACTTCTCATCACATACATACATCGTCAACGCGGCGCATTGGACATTGGAGGTACTGGCATCAACGGTCGAATGGGTCAATCGATCGATTGGAACCGCCCGATTTTCCAGCGAGCGAACGAAGGCCTATCTTAGTACTGAACCACCGGACGGATAGGACCACGGATAGGACCATGGCGGCCGTCCCACTCGCCGGCATCGATTTCCTCCCCACTTCAAACTTTGAAAGTTTTACCCTGAATAGATACAGAGACAATGGCGGACTATGACGATGAAAGACACAAAAGGGAGGAGACCGAGCGTCGCGAGAGACGAAAGGTGAGTGATGTGTCGCGATGTGATGTGATGTGATGTGATGTGATGCCGGTTGCTGCGATCCCGTTCTCCATCGTATCCTGGACATTCCAGCCATACCTACAATCAATGAATTCCTGATTCTCACACCGCCTTTTGTACTGTAGGCGTCCAAATCTCAAAAATCGGATGCGCAACGCGAAAAAGAACGAAAACGAAAGGAGCACGCCGCCAAGATTCTTGGCAAGCAAGCGGGAGGTGGTGGTGGTGGTGGTGGTAGTGGTAGTGCCGATCCCAAGAAGCGCAAGACGGACAAGGTGGATGAAAAATCTAAATTTCAAGAATTGTTCGCTCAACGAGCACAAGGCTTTCAAATTGAATTCAAATTCCGCAATGCTCCGCCGCGTCCTCCAGTAGGACCCTGTTTTGTGGGGCATGGACTCGATGGAGTGTTGATGGATTTGGCGCAATACAAACCACTCAACGCGGTCGAAGTCAATTATAGCTGGAAACTGCACAGCGAACCGGATCTAGGAGTGCCGCTAGCACCATCGGCCATGGATCCAAAGTCGTATACGCCGTCCGCTACGGCTCCGCCCCTGCATCCAGAAGATCAAAATCTGCTCGAATGGAAGGGATCGATGGGAGATACGGCGGCGGAAGAATTGAAGAAACGACGTGATAATGCACGCGCCGCAGCTCGTTTGGCATTGCTGGGAAAGAGCTCAGCCTCTTTGCCCAAACCAAAAGCACAGGTATCATCAGCCTCTGCCACTACTTCAGGAAAGAAGGCCTTCTCACGTGTTTTGGACGAGACGATGCAGAGCTGGATGAAAAAGACGACCTATCTCTCCAACGATTACACGCGAAAGGTTCACGATTTTAAGTCTTTGGCCAAAACCAAGGAAGACTTGGCGCAAGACTTGGCTTTGCGCGAAAAACAATTCTCACAACGGCGCTCTGCCGCCGGTATCGCAAAAACCTTTGAAGATGCCAAGAACCTTACGATTACCCAACATCCCACCAAAAAAGGTGTTCACCCCGTCATGGAAATGCCCTTTCTACCAAACGTTCAACAGTGGGGAAACGCCTACACACATTTGGTTATGGACAAGACGCCGGAAGCCGATGCGGAGGCCTTGTCGAAAGCATTTGTGGCCAATGTGCACAAGCGGGATGCCAATGCACGCATGACATGTCAAGTATTTGTGCCGGGTACCAAAGAAGACGACGAGACGGATGCAGATGCAGATGCTGTCAAATATCAAGCAATTCAACAATACGATTTGGATGTTTTGCCACTAAAGGAAGAAGACGCACCGTACGTTAACTTTTGTATTTGGATCGACAAAAACAAGAAGGAAGCAAGCTATATTCCTATTTCATCACGTGTCATGTTGTCGACCGGGCGTCCACTGAGGAAGAAAAATTACTCCATGAAGATTGCGCGACGGGGCCGTACCGAGGATGACCAGGCCGAAGTGGATGACCGCGTGGCCGAGGTTGATGCCGATGTAGAAGAACGAGTCAAGGGGCAAAGCAAAACGAACGGCACTTCCGCTGTGAAGAATGACGATGATGATGCTACTTCCGATTCAGATGACAGTGATCGAGGAGAATCTTTTGTAAATCCAGCCCGAACGATTGTGGCGGAAGGATAAAAGTGGGTTGGTATCTTGAGCCATTGCTCGGTGGCCCGTTCAAAGCCAGGGGCACTTCCACTACTATTGGAAATCTGAGGCTAGGATCGTCAAAAACTGTCTCTTTGGTAGGTAGAATTGAGATACGTCAATATTAGTATCTACCAGTAGTGTCTACTTTTCAGTAGAACTAGCTATCACAGTTGCTCTGATCTCTTCTCTAGCTTTTCGGGGGTGATACTCCGATGATGTTGCTGCAGTCTTTGCACGATTGGGCGGAAACATGGAGAATGCTATTCGCAACAAGGTGAAGGTTCACAAGCCAGCCAGTGTTGCCATAAATAGACATGTCGATTGTCATACTAATGCGGCTGTATCTTTATGAGGGTCATCGACGACGCACATCACTACCCGCTGCCCAAAAAAGACGACGGAAGCTCAACAACGCAGTATCAACGAACCGCTTTCACTTCGTTGATCCCCTGGTGTGAGCAAAGCCAAAAGCTTCCGTGCAATTTAGCACGAGGAGGACTTGTTCTTTCATCATCTGTCCTTTCCCGCAGGTTTGAAGATGGTAAGTGTGCAGCTCGACTCTTTCGGAAATTCCGCGCTCGAATCGCCCCGCTAACATTAACTCTCTCGTATCCAGTCACCGCCCGGCAAATCTGTTGAAAGTGCTGATGGTGGTGATGATGGTGGCTCTGATTGCTCCGTTTTTCGGCCAGACGAAGAAAGATTTGAACTAGGAGAGGACGTCTATAGTTTGATTTTCTTCTCCCCAGTATGCAGTTGGTCCTTTTTCTTCGCGTCGTACATTATCACCCTGAAAATTATCCTCTTTACTTTTCTGGCGCTTGATCTTTATACCGGTACTCAGAGTGGAGGGCAATTTGGTGCAAAATTGCCCTTGATTCGGGCCTCTCAATTCTTTCTTATCCCAGTTTCGATCGCTATGCAAGAAGATCTCATCCATGTTTACACACGAATCGCCAACATTCGATACGACAAAGCTATCTTGGAGACGAGTCCTTCGGCAACCGAAAGCAAATTTGCACTTTCCTTCGTATTGAGATTCGCGGATGGACTTTACTCTTTGATTATCAACTTTGTCCTTTTGCTCATCACGGACAATGTGTTGAGTTCGTTCTTAAACTTCGCGGCGTTGGGATTTTTGCAGAGCATCGACGATGTTGCTTTCCATTTGGCGGCCAATGGATACCTCGGAGACAAACTGGACGATATTTGTACACTTGTAAAGAACAGCAGTTTACCGCGGCGGGTGGGCGACTCTTTCACGAATGCTCTGGATACGATTCTGTTTTTGACGACCTACGCCGTAATGCTGGCCATTTTCATCTACATCGTCGCATATGAATACATCACAACAAAGGGAAATTGAGCCATCATTCCGCCAGTACTGATCGAACTACCATTAAATCAAACCGACCGTCTCTGGCAATGAAACAAGCAACGCCCCTGGTTGTTTCCACCTGCCACATTGCAGTGAACCGCCTCAATAGTCTACGACCGTGAACAATATGTACCATTATAGCAGTGATGCACGAATAGACATCGACTAATTCAAACGTAGCTCACTTCTTGAAGAAAAAATGATCTATCCGCGTAGCCTTCATTCTTCCTCTTTGTGATGGTCGTTGGCCTCTATGGCTAGGGTTTGAAGTGGCCAGTGTCGGGCTCCTCGGAGTGAAGTTTGGAGAGACATGCTTCGTGTGTGCGGGTGTTGGCCTACATTTGTGTCGTTTCAACGTGTGGTCAACTTCTAGGCTCATTGACTGCGACAGCTGTGACACTTGGGACTGACTCATCGATCGCTTGCGCTCCATGGCCTCTGCCAAGGTCACTTGCCCAGCTCCGCCTTTCAAGTTCACAGTAGCGACATCTTGAAAGTTGGTAACAGCAATGTTTATTCTCGTCACATTGATCACGGTTGGTAATAGCTGCTGTAGAAGAGGCTTGACATATTGTTGAATCCTTTGAGACTGGCGTTCAATCATTGACTCTTGTAGGAAAGAGCGCTTCCCATCGATCGATGCCTGCTTGCTTTTGGTAACGTACGGACGCCGTTTTTTTCGAAGCGCTAGCTGCTGGTCGACCATTCGAATGGTAAGACGAATTGTGGTAGGATAGGCTTTTTCGGGATCGGTTGCCCATGAGGTTCGATCTTGCAGTAGCAGGGGGAGACGTCGATAAAGGTCTTCCAAGGCTGCATTCACTGCTTCCAAGGTACATACCGTCCCTCGTCGAAACGAGTTTTCGACCGACACAGTCTTGGGAAGGCCGCCTTCGTCGTCCACAATTTCCGAAGTATCCAAGCCACGACACTGTTGAATCAAAAAATCGCACTGTTCTTGATTCGAAGTCTCCACCTGAAATGCGGCCATGCCTTGCAAAGCCTGGCAAATGGAAGATCGCGGCATTTCTAATAAATCACGGACAGTCCTCATCTTTGTATCTTCCTTCTTGATGTCTTCACTGTTTCCGTGACTCGAGTGCATCGAAAGAAAGACATCGTCGCTGCTGCTGGTAGTCATTTCTTGTTCGAGAGCCTTCATGGTACCTCGTCCAACCATGTGCATTTTTCTCAATGGCATGGAATACAAAAGTTGCGACGATCTCCATGGATATAACAGGTTTATGGATTTGGGTTTGTGCAAGCCGGAGGCTAACTTGGCCAACAATGGCGATACGGAAAGACCACCCGTCGTGTGGAAGCCCGTCCTTTGACGGATGAAATGGCATACCCGCTTTGTCAAGTCGGCCGCAATTTGTAGACGCCGTTGACATTCGAAACGATCTTGGTCCGAAGCTCCACAAGTGTTGTGAATGTTTCGTCGGGCTGCCGCAAGAGATGCTTCTTGAGGGTCCATGGTAAACGCACCCTCACCAGAAGTGCCGCCAAGAGTGTCGAGTGGCGATGGTTGAAACGAGACAATGGACGTTTGTCCCGTTTGATCTTCCACCAAAACTGCCATGGAACTGGCAGAATCCTCTCCAAAGATAAATTGTTCTTGTTCTGGATCATGTGATCCAGACGCCTTGCTCGCGGTCCCGTGGCCTTGAAGTAGTATTCGCTCAATGGCAGGGGTAAAATCCGCCATCATTTCGTCCATGCATCCCTTTTTGGCGGGTATTCGAAACGAGTCTTGAACTTCATCCTGATCCTGATGGAGTATCCTAATTTCGTTGGCAATCTCCTGTAATGCTTTTCGAAAGGCCTCATAGACGGCCCTCGAGTGTCTTCGGTACTGCCGCAAATCGCTGCCTTCCACAATCCACAAGCTCGGACACGCCGCGTACGCGGCTTCTCGCGATTGCAACTTTTGGACTCCATACTTCCGTGCAGTGTAATTGCAAGTCACAATAATATGCTTTTGTCCAATGGCAAGGGGTCGACTCGGTTCTGTAGTGTTGTTGTTGTTGTTGTTGTTGTTGTTGTTGTTATCACGCAAGTTCCGATCGATTTCTTCGCATTGGCAGTAAAAACAGTCAATATCCAAATGCAAAATGCAGCGGTCCCAGAGTCCAGTCGCCAGAGTCGAATATTTGGAAGGTTCGTCTTGACGTTGCTGTAGCGTCGCGTGCCGCCGACGACGACGATGATTGCCAGCCGCCATGACGAGCCACTCTTGATCCTCATTCCAGGACGAAGTGGATTCGTCGTCGTGCTTGTCGTCATTGGAACTCAACGATCCATGGTCGCTCTCGTTGCCCACCGACAGGTCGTCATAGTAGAAGGACATGCTTCCGTCCTATGGGGGGGGGGGGGGGGCGACG
>Ga0315298_1012006_pt1 | contig 10041 bp, 7 predicted proteins | sample WHS_1_MG_FD_203077 | JGI IMG/M metagenome (GOLD analysis project Ga0315298, IMG submission 203077) | Extremophilic microbial mat communities from Washburn Hot Springs, YNP, Wyoming, USA - WHS_1_MG | ecosystem: Environmental > Aquatic > Thermal springs > Hot (42-90C) | place: USA: Wyoming...
CTTGTTCAAATTCAATCGTTTCGTTGTCCATAGTTGTACCTTTTTAATTGCTTTATTCAGCAAAGGTACTGTGCTTTTCATCTTCTTTGGCGTCCGCTTTAGCGGTCATGCTCGTTTCATACGTTTAATTTTATTTTAACACTAAGGATGTATGTAACTCGCCAAAATAATCATTTCCTTGAGTATAAGTATTTTTATGGCTCGTTTCATACGTGAATAATTTTTTTTAAAAGGTCGTATGTAACTCGCCTAATAAACATTCTCTTGAGCATGAGCTATTTTATGGCTCGTTTCATAGCATTACAATTAAATTTTCAAACTGATCTAACATATCTATTTTAAAAAGTCTGGGTTATATAGTCCTAATTCAATATTTTACACATTGTTTTGTCCACGTCGGTCCATTAATATAAAATCTTCCGTTCTTAAAGTGAATAGGCTCAATTCCTAATTGAGGAACCTTTTCCCATGATTTTAAATTTGGGCAATAGGGATACGGACGTTTATCATACATCAGGTAATGACAGGAACTCCATAATTTACCGTCCGGGCCTACAAAAATCACATTACTGCCTGCTTCACAATATGGATCTTCTGTATCTTGATAGTTCAGATTTGCATATCCACCTTCGACGGCAAGATCGTGACGGTATTCCCTTTTGCGCGTACCAAAGATCGGATCTTGGGTTGCCAGCGTCCAAGGGCCAAGCGGTGATTTTGATTTCAGTAAACCTATTTCATATCCGCGAGTCCATGAAGAAAAAAACATAAAATAAGTATTGTCTTTTTTTACAACAAAAGGAGCTTCGATACCACCTACCATCCAGTCTGGATTACCCGGAGATTTTTTATCAAGAAATTTATGAATACCTCCAATGATTCTCCCTGTAGATAAATTAATTTTTGCCTGAAACAGACCATTCCCGCTACAATAGAGATATACCTGACCATCGCTGTCTTCAAATAATGTAGCATCATTGTTATATTGATGCGTTAAGGGACCATTTACAAGTTTATAGGGACCCGTAATTTTGTTGGATGAAAAAAGCCAAATGCTGTGAGTTTTCATTCCCTTCGGATCATCTTTAGTGACTTCTCCACTGTTAACAGTCAACCAATATTTATGCTGGATATAATGAATTTCAGGCGCCCAAAAACGTCCATTGTAAGGACAATCAGGAGCCAGTTTACTTGCATCAATAAGCCAAGAGAGTTGTTTCCAGTGAATCAAATCGTCCGATACTAAAAGACGGACACCCGGGTTGTGACCCGTCCAAAAAGGCGCAGATGTCCCAGTACAATACCATTTATCTCCAACCTTAATGATATCATAATCTCGCATCGATAGTGATGTATCTCTTGTAATTGGGTTCGTATAGCAAAACACGTGCGTTGTGTCGCTCTTTTGCATCGATAAATCATGTTTGTTTACTTGTGCAAAACAAAATGAGGAAAGCATTAAAAAGCTGCAAAACATAAGTGCTTTATTGTTCATGACATGTTTTTTGTTTTATTTATAATTTCATTGCCTTTGATATGGACTTTATGGCATTTTTAGAAATGTATGCTCATAACCACCATCATCAATTAATCAATGGATTCTCCATAAACCTTTACCACCTTGATAGAAACAGATTTATTCATTAAGTCCGTAAATGTTATTCTAAGAAAACGCCCAACAACTTTAGCATTTGTAAGATAAATACGATATCTTGAATTGGTCGTTTATGGTTTTCTCTTCATGTCATTTTTTATCAAGTCATTCAGCTCGTGCACAGGGCGTTCTATGTTATAAGGAATCGGCATTCGACTAAACTGTTGAAAATAAAGCAAACAACCATCTTTCCAAACTTGAGCATTCACGCATTGTTGACGAAGTTTGCTCTGAACTACATGAAATCGTTCCGGATCTACATACCGCTGAACCTTATCCCATGTTTTTTGAAACGCACGCACTTGATCCAATCCTTCCTGATAATGGTAACATAATGAATTCCATAACGTGCGACCACTTTTCATTTTATACGTCCATGGAAGATGATGAAACCACAACAGGTAAATTTCAGGACAAGTTTTCACGTTATTGAATAACGAACGAAGAGGTTCATGGTATTGACTTACTGCATCACTGCCGCTTTGCGTACGATCAAAGCCAATACCCGCAGTGTCCGCTTGATGATAGTAAGGTGCTGTCCAATCCTTCCTGACATTTTTGGGAGCCCACCAAGGTGCCGGACCATAATGGTTGTCCGGGGCAAAAAGACAATGCAATCCCAGCGGCATCATGTAGTTTACTGCCGCCTCACGGCTTTCAAGCATCATTCGTTTTACCGGAATCAGAAAATTATGATCCCATGCAATGGGAAGTACCGTTGCCTCAATTCCCTTTTCTGATGAAGTAGGTTTAAAAGTCAGCTTCAACCATTCATCAGCAATTTGGTTACTTGACAATTGGTTATTCCATGCTAAACGTCCAAAGGCATACCAGTTGGCTTGTGCAAAAGGATGACCGCACCAGTTGGTATCTAACCCGATATTAGACACACCGGCAATTGCAGTATACTTCTGCGGGTAAATACTCCCATCAGTACAGCGGGCAACAGTACTGCCTACACCATCCTGATAAGTATCACTGTTCAAGAATTCCTCCCACATCGGCGCCAGAAAAACAAGATGAATAGCTTGTCCGAGATATTCCTGCGTGATTTCTAATTCAGGCATTACAGATGTCTTTTTCATGGCGCCAAAAAGAGGACTGAAAGGTTCTCGCGGCTGAAAGTCTATTGGGCCATTCTTTACTTGTATGATTACATTATCATGGAACTTGCCGTCAAGTGGCATAAACTCCGAATATGCCTGTTTTGCCCTGTCATCGCCGGAGGAACTATAAACAAAAGCCCGCCACATTACAATACCTCCATAAGGCTTTATTGCATCTGCCAACATATTAGCTCCATCGGCATGTGTACGACCATAATCCTGTGGCCCAGGCTGCCCTTCACTACTGGCTTTCACTAAGAATCCGCCGAAGTCCGGAATCATACTATAAATTTCCTTCGCTTTATTCTTCCACCAATTTTGCACTTCAGGATTTAACGGATCAGACGTTTTTAACCCTCCAATGACAGAAGGAGATGCAAAATTTACCGAAAGATAGGTTCTGATTCCATAAAGACGCAAAACATCGGCAATCGCTTTGACCCTATTCAGGTATTCTGTAGTCAATATCAACGGTGAAGCATTCACATTATCAAGCACAGCGCCATTGATTCCTATTGACGCATCAGCTCGAGCATATTCCTGCCATAATTTCTTATCTTTCTCAGTTACGACAAGAGAGTCTTTCCCGTTGTGCCAAAATATGGAACGTCCGGCATACCCACGTTCAATGGTTCCATCCAGATTATCCCAATGGTCTAATATGCGTCGCTCATAAGATGGGTTACTAATTATGACATCCCGAATAGGGCTTCCTGTTTGCTGATGACGTAGAAGGGCAAAAACACCATATAAAATTCCTAAATCGGTATTTGCCTGCACACCATCTGCACTCAGCATGTATCCATCGTCTCTAATGAATTTGTTGCGTTTAATCGTAAAAACAATAGTAGCATTTGCCTTTCCTTGCCAGCCTTGCTGCAATTCTTGTTTGGCAATATCGATGGTGGCTGAATTTTTAGAACAAACTACATTGACCGGAGCTGTACTTTTGCCGCGAAGCCAAAGATTGTGTCCATTCTCTGCATGAAGAAGAAAAGGTACACAGATCAATATCATAAAGTTTAGAAGATTCTTCATATTACATTATAGTTTTAAATAAATTCTCATGTGAAACATATTTGAATTCTTTGAAATTACCACTAACATCATTTCGTATGAGTTTTGCACGTTTCTGAAGTATCAGACTAACTCAAATTTCTATAACTAATTATTAGTTTGACACTAATGTAGTGATACTTTGAGCATCCAAATTAATTGTTAAACTACCATTACTAACCGCAATATTGGAAAGAGTTGCAATGTTTTTACTTTCTGATGTTTCATAAGGAGTTACTGATGTAATGTTCCCGTTTTGAATTGTAATTGGCTGTTTAATTGACATCGTGTTAGCATTAATTAAGATGATAACGATCTTATTTCCATTCGTATATGCACTGACAGAAATATTTGCGTAAGGACTTTGGGTTGCATTAACTCTTTTATACCCGGGACGAATCCATTTTGCAAATTGACCTATAGCACATCCATTCTTGGTTAAAGCATTAGAGGAGTTAATCAAATTACATTGACTTCCATTCAATGGTAACATCCACCACCAAACGTAAGCATTCATGTTATCGCACATACAATCATTTATTTCTTTAGCTGCTTTTAAAGCAATTGAAATTTCATTATTTGCATTGTCATAATAATGTTCTGTCATCCATACTTTTTTGCCATGATTAATCGCATTGGTATAGTAAAAAGGAGAAGCCCCATATAAATGTCCGCCTATGTAAGAAATATTTGCACAAGCAGTTGAATCATTTAAGGTCGGATCTGTCATACCTATATTAAAACTAAAGCTTTCAGCAATCATAAAAGGATAACCTATCGCCGGAGCATTCTCTTTTGAGAATTTTTCTATTTCAGTACCTGTCCAAGAACAGGATTCATAATCTGGCTTATAGTCTGGCTCATTTTCCAGCGAAATAGCAGCTAAAGTAACGCCGGCATTTTTGATGTAATCGCCAAAACTCTTTAAATAAAGAGCAAAGCTATTGTATTTTGTCGTGTCTAATTCTCCATGCATAGTACTATCGTTAGTAGTCATTGAGGCGGGTGGAGACCATGGTGTTGCAAATACTGTAGCACCGCGAGCATACGCTTTCTGAGCATTGGATCTTTCATCAGTCCAATTTTGTGCTGGATCAATACGCAAACGACAAATAGTTAGACCCATCTGCGAATTATTCTGATTTCCGAATATCGCATCTGCCTGCCCATCCGTTAATGCACCACTCCAGGCAGTACTGCCTCCAAAACCGTCAATTGTTTGTTCTGTCCCCAATAAATCCACCGCAACAGTTGAAGCCGTCACGGTCGGAATTGTGTCAGTTACTGGTTTAGATACAATTGAAATTTCATTATTTTTAGAACAGGCGATCAAAAATAAAGCTGATGCCAAAGCAACACAAAGTAATTTTTTCATTTATTCATTTATTATTTTAAATCATTGATTTTCGACATGTTATACCATATAAAACAACTGCACAATTGAATAATTATTATCTCTGAACTCAGCAAATCTGTTTTGCTTCTATTTACAACGTGCAATGCCAAAGTGCATACTTGTTTGATGTTCTGTTATACCTGTAATCGTAGCATTATTTTTGCGTTTTTGTTGAAATCAGAACAACACCGTTTGCTCCTCGCGAACCATAACTCGCTATTTCGTCAGCATTTTTCAATACTTCAATCGATTCTATAGCGTTTCTATCCAAATCGTTAAGCGAACCATAAAACACAGAACCGTTGAGAACAATTAGCGCATAATTATCTGAAGTTATGCTTCTGATTCCTCGTATCAGAAGTTTCATTTCAGAACCATCATAAACAACTTTGACACCGGGAACTGTCTCGAAAAGTTGGGCAATATTAACTTCTTTGTTTCGGTGAATTAATTTTTGATCAACAGATGCTGGTGATTGGGATGTTTCTGACTTTTTTACTAAACCAAAACCGGTATCTACCTCCGGGTCATTAGAGCCATTCAAGTCAAGATTCAAAGAAACATTCAAGGTTGTTTGTCCTTTTAGAGCTATTTTCTGAGTAAGATATTCTTTGCGAGAAAAGATAAGCTTCCCTTTCACAGGTACCGTGATTTGATAATCACCCATCGAATCAGTAAAAACTTCTATTTTAGTTCCTTTTAATCTTACACTTACACCATTCACTGAACGATCGAAAATGTTTTTCACATGGCCATGAACTGTGATATCCTGACTAAAGACATAGGTGATGAAAAACAATTGGAACAACAATATTATTCCACAAATTTCTAAGAATGACGAACGTCTAATCTTACAATAGAGTTAAATATTTTTCTATTTGCGGGTTACGTTACCAATTAAACCCACAACAACAATCAAATGAAACACCTCATATACTACTCCCTATTTTCATGCTCTTGGCGTCCATTTATAATCATCTGGTTTTTATATAACTGTGTAATTTTACCATGCCCGGATTGCAATTTTCTTATTTCAGAAAGTTTCATCTTGATGAATGCCAGACATAAACAATCATTCTGAAGGAAACAATGTTTTTTGAATCCCCATTTCGACTCCTCGCAGTTCCGCCAATCCTTTCATTCTGCCCAGCAATGAATAACCATGCAGAAACTGTTTATTATCAAAATCTCCGAAAAGCTGGTGCCCATGATCTGGCCGCATCGGCAAACAAATGCCTCGTTGATGCATGATCTTTACAAACGAACGAACTAACGCAAACATATCCACATCGCTTTCCAAATGATCGGCTTCATAAAACTGATAAGGGGACAGTCGCCGTGTGCCACGTAAATGAACGAAATGAATGCGGTCAGCAAAACGCTGACTCATTCTGACTAAGTCATTCGATGCGTTAATACTCAAAGAACCGGCACAAAAACAGATGCCATTGGCTTTGGAAGGCACAGCTTCCACCAACCAATCATAATCTTCTTCAGAGGTAACAATGCGCGGAAGACCTAACACGGCAAAAGGAGGATCGTCGGGATGCAGCGCCATCTTGATGCCTACTTCTTCGGCCACGGGAATAATCTCTTTCAAAAACAAAATCAAATGTTCCCGCAAGACCGTTGCATTGATATGGCGATAAGTAGCTAATTGAGCCTGCACATACTCCGGTGTGAATCCCTTTTCTTCGCCGGGAATTCCTGACAGAATGATTCCCAAAATGCGTTGCTTGTCATCATCTGTCATCGACATAAAACGCGCTTCGGTTTTTTTATATTCTTCATCCGTCAACTCGGCTCGTGCACCTGCTCGTTTGAGTATAAACAACTCAAAAGCCCAAAAATCGAAATGATCAAAATACATGGCCTTCGAACCATCCGCAAGTGTGTAAGCGAGATCAGTCCGCACCCAATCCAACACCGGCATGAAATTATAGGTCACCACATCAATACCGCATTTGGCTAAATTTCGCAACGTGGTTTTATAATTCTCGATGTATTGTTCAAAATCTCCCGTGCGTCGCTTGATATCCTCATGCACATTGACACTTTCCACTACATGCCAAGTCAAACCGGCGTTTTCAATCATCTGTTTATATGACTTGATCTCATTTTCACTCCAGGCTTCACCTGTGGGTATATGGTGTAATGACGACACAACTGCTGAAGCACCCGTTTGCCGAATGTCTTGTAAAGTGGCCGGATCCTTTGGCCCAAACCACCGCAATGACTGCTCAAAAGTATTATTCATGAATCTATTTTTAATATTAAACACCTGAATAAGCGTCAAAACCACCATCGACAATAATGGTTTGCCCTGTGACAAACCGTGACGCATCGCTGCAAAGCCATTGGATAGCGCCATGTAATTCCTGTGCTTCGCCTAATCTTGTAAATGGTGTAGCAGCAAGAATCTTTTTACCACGTTCTGTCCATGTTCCATCACTATTCGTCAAAAGCGAACGATTTTGTTCCGTAAGGAAAAACCCGGGGGAAATAGCATTTACACGTAACTTATCTCCATATTTTTGAGCAAACTCAACAGCAAGCCATTGTGTGAAATTTTGAATGGCACTCTTTGCAGCCGAATACCCTACCACACGCGTCATAGGACGATTGACAGTAGCTGAAGTAAAATTGAGAATCACTCCTTCTTTGCGACCTATCATCGCTTTGGAAAATACATACACCGGATAAATGGTCCCGTAAAGATTCAAGTCAATAACTTGTCGTAATTCATTCATATCCAAATCGGGAAATGACTGATCAGGTGCAACGGTTGCACCTGCCCGATTGCCTCCCGCTGCATTAATCAACACATCAATCACACCATAACGGGTCATTATATCGGCATAATTTTGTTCTAAGAGTGCAATATCCAACACATCCGTTTGAAGAAACCAAGCTTCGCCGCCTGTTTCTACAATGCGATTTTCTAACTCTTTTCCCCGATGAACATCCCTTCCGAGAATCACCATGCGCGCTCCTTTTGAAGCCAAATAAGCGCATAAAGAATTTCCCAAAACACCCGTTCCTCCGGTTACCAGAATTACTTTTCCTTGTATGTCAAATTCGTTACCCATATTGTTTATTTAAATGATTTCTCAACTATTTCTACTCATACAAAATGCAAAAAAACGAAGAAAAAGAACAGGTTCTATGTTAACAGAGATATTGTCCTAATACACTTCACGACATAGAATATCAAACTCTCCTTTTAACAAACAAAAATAGCCGTTACAAATTAGTAATGACATTGAATTGGATACATTTGATTACAGAGGAGACACAAGTCTGTCAAAATAGAAACAAGAAGTTGAGATCAGGACACATGAAAGATGCAAACTGAAAATTAACATCAAAAAGAAGTAAATTCGTTGATCAAACAACAAAAAGCTTCTTTGCTTCCATCGTTATGAGGCCATAAAAAAGAAATGAAACTGAATCAACTTACCAGTGTGACCTGCAATCCAATGTATGAACTCAAAAAACTACCTGCAATGAAAATGTAAGGGATTGAAGTATCTACCTAATCAGCAAGCAACTGACTTCACTTCGTATCTAAACCATTATAGAAAGTATAATAACGTTACTTCCCCACCATTATCAGATGCAAAACGCGATCAAAAGCTACAAGTGCTTATTGTCAGAACGTGATTTTTTAAGTGAAGCCATATTGGATGGAGAATGTAGATAAAATTCCAAGCATTCCAAACCAGAGCAAAAATAGCCATTTAATTTGATTTCCTTTTAGATATTCCTCTACTGGATGGTTTGATTAATTGAGACATAAGGAAGAAACAGCCTTCGTATGTTGTATATTTGTATTTTACTTTTCAAGATAAACGCATAAACCTTTACGATATGACAACCAATACAGTAAATAAAGTAGCAATTATAGGGACCGGATTTGTGGGAGCAACTACAGCTTACACCCTTATGTTAAGCGGCTTGATTCCTGAAATTGTTTTGATCGATGTCAATATGGACAAAACCGAAGGAGAAGTAATGGACTTGAACCACGGTATGCCTTTTTTACGACCGGTGACAATCTATGCAGGGACTTATAGCGACTGTAAAGATGCTGACATTTTTATTATCACAGCAGGCGCTAACCAAAAACCAGGAGAAACCCGTCTTGACTTGATAACCAAAAACGCTTTTATTTTCAAAGACATCATTGGCAACATCACCCGTTATAATCGAGAATGTATCTTGTTAGTAGTGACTAATCCCGTAGATATTCTCACATACCTCACGTATAAACTTTCGGGATTCCCCAAGAACAAAGTCATTGGATCGGGCACGGTCCTCGACTCGGCTCGATTCCGTTACATGATCAGCGAACAGGTAGGAATAGACACCCGCAGCATACATGGATACATCATTGGAGAACATGGCGACAGCGAAGTGCCGACTTGGAGTGTAACCAATATTTCAGGGATTCCTCTTGATGACTATTTTAACCCAACTTTCCATCCATTAAGCTGAACTCATTGCTATACAGTTTAATATACTGTCTGGCGGATGCGTTTGGGTACTACAAATTTTTCGTCGCTTAAAGGGTTGATGGTTGTATTTTAGGGCATCCTATATTTCAATCACGTTGGTTTGTGGCGTGGTACAGTTTCTGAAAGCCACCGTTTCACCCAGTTTATTTTTGGCCGTAGTTGTGACTACTTTTTGCGTTGACATCATGTAATCAGTAATTTTGTTTCCGCAAATTTTCGCAAATAGAAATCACCACTCTATGTAAATAAAAAAAGAGTCTCCATATTTGTGTAAACCAACACACAAAATAATGAAGACTCCGACACAACACT
>Ga0315298_1012007_pt1 | contig 10040 bp, 9 predicted proteins | sample WHS_1_MG_FD_203077 | JGI IMG/M metagenome (GOLD analysis project Ga0315298, IMG submission 203077) | Extremophilic microbial mat communities from Washburn Hot Springs, YNP, Wyoming, USA - WHS_1_MG | ecosystem: Environmental > Aquatic > Thermal springs > Hot (42-90C) | place: USA: Wyoming...
GCAACCTCGCCGGGACCACTGCGGCGGAAAAACCAAAACGCCACCAGCGCCAGCGCAACGATGGCGTATCGCAGGAGGAAAAGCCTCGTCAGCCGCAGGATTGTCCCGCCGTCTGGCGGCCCCCGGCGCAATGCCCGGAACAGCAGCGCGCAGTTGAAGGAGCCAACGGCCGCACCGAGGGCGGCACCCAGCAGGATTGAGACCATGGTCTGCCTCCGGATGCGCAGTGACTGTTGGCATCTACCCCATCAGTTTAGCTCTCATTCTTGAAAATTCAAGCCACGTTTCCGGCGCCCAATGCAAACTGGGCGGCCGCGGGCACCCCCTTGCGCCGGTATAATTGAAGGGGCGTGCGCTGCCGCACGCCCCTTGCCGCGAACCGGTCCAAGTGAGCCAATCCCGTCATGGCCCTTTGAGCCAATCGCCAGGGGACACCGCTGTCCCGTCGCGCCTCACCTCGAAGTGCAAATGGTCACCCAAACCGACTTCGGACAGGCCTGAGTTGCCAACTTTGCCAACCTCGTCCCCCGCCTTCACCCGGTCGCCGGCCTGACGGCCGGTCACCAACAGACAACCGTATACCGTGCTGAGTCCGCCGCCGTGGTCAATGACCACTGTAGTGCCGATGTCGTTCCGCTTCTCGACGGAAGTCACGACGCCGTCGGCCGCCGCCGTCACTGACGCGCCCCTGGCCGCCTGAATATCAATGCCGTCGTGCTGCCGCCAGTCGCCCAACGTCACCGATTGGATGATGCCGAAATCAGCCAGTGTCTTGCCGCGCAGCGGCCAGGCCAGCGCGGTGGGCGCCAAAGCAACCGACCCCGAAGGGGCAGTTTGTGGCGCGGAACCGCCGGCGGCCGCCGATTGGTTTGCAGCCGGCTGAGCGGTCGCGCTAACGGGAACCGCCGGGCCGCTGGCACCGTCGGTCGGCACGCAAGTGCGTTCCGTGTTCCCCGGCCCGAATTGGCCCGGCTCGCCGGGCTGCGGCTCGCTCGGGCGGAAGAGCGTCGGGCGGGCGATCACGGCGTAGGCGGAGGCGATGATGAGAAATAAGGCCAGGGCCGCGATCAGCAGCGCGCGCGGCGTGGCGCCGACGGGAAAGAGCCGTTTCAGCGGGCCGAAATCAAGACTGAGGCGAATCCTGCCCTTGGCGTTGCTGTCCAATACAATCACCCCGGGCACATTCTCCCCAGCCCAGCCAGCGCCTATTCAATGCTTCCATATCCCGGGGTAGCGCCAGGCCGAAGCAGGCCCGGGCCGCGTCGTTACTCGCCGAAGATTGGCGCGATCTCTACCCCGGTGTAGTAATGCTTGATGATTTCCTCGCACGTTTGGCCGCGTTTCGCCATCCCGTTGGCCCCGTACTGACAGAGACCGACGCCGTGCCCGTAGCCGAGGCTGACGATGTGCAGCCGATCACCATTCCACGTCATGGTCAGTTTCGTGGAACGCAGGTTCAAGGCGGCGCGCAGATCGGCCCCGGACACTGTCTTGTCGCCGATCCGCACCTGCTTGATGCGCCCGTTCGGCGTCGTGCTCAGAACTTCTACAACCTTGCTGCCGTTGCGCTGCATGGCCGCGAGCGCGCCCGCGGCGGCGCCGAACGCGCGCTCGAGCTCGGCGATGGTAAAGTCACGTTCTTCCCTCAGCCGCGGCGAGTCGCCATCGGTATCGCAGACGACGCCGCGCAGGTACGGTTCGGCAGTGCTCCAGACATCCTCGGAATTCTCGGTGTGGCCGGCGCACGTCGAATGGTAAACCGGGTCGATCGGCGCGCCGGCGTAGACGACGATCTTGCCGGCCGTCGCCTCAACGGCGGCGCTGATTTTGCGCCAGTAGCGGTAATAGCCGAACAGGCCCCACCTTTTCCTCAATTCGCTCTCGGAGACCCATCCTTGGTCGTGGGTCGGGTCAGTGCAAATGTCAGCGTCAGGGTGAAGCGCGCAACCGGTGCCGCCCAGTATGCGCATCCGCCGCACGGCAAACGTCCGCGCCAACAAGGCCTGCGCCTGTAGGGCGGCCGGTTCGAACTCAGCGGGCATCTCGGCTGCCACCACGCCTTTGACGTATTCCTCAAGGTCCATCTCGACCGTCTTGTTGGCTTCGACCACAAAGACGCGGATCGTCAGGCCGGATCGTCCTTGTCCCGCCGCGCCCGGCGGCCCGGCCAGAGCGCAACCGCGGACGATGACGGCAGGCAGGATGACCACAACTATCAGCATGAAGCCCACAAAGGCCAACACGATCTGCCTCACGGCCCGCCCCTCCATCACGACTCGTCAGCGTTCAATGACTATGTGACGGGGGACAGGTTTAGACCGGGGTCGCCCGGTCAAGCGCCGGCGCTCGGGAATCCCACCCGCTTCAGGTCCGCGCCCAGGCGCGCCAGTTTCTCGTCAAAAGCAATGTAGCCGCGGTCGATATGGTCGACGCCGCTCACTTCCGTCGTCCCGTCCGCCGCCAGCCCGGCCAAAACGAGCGCGGCGCCGGCCCGCAAATCGGTGGCCCGCACCGATGCGCCCTGGAGCTGCCGCTGGCCGCGGACGACGGCGCTGCGGCCCTCGATTTTAATCTGCGCGCCCATCCGCTTCAGTTCATCGACGTGCATAAAGCGGTTTTCGAACACCGTCTCGGTGACGATGCTGGTGCCCTCGGCGATCGTCAGCAGGGCCATAAACTGGGCCTGCATGTCGGTCGGAAAGCCGGGGTACGGCAGGGTCTTGATGTCGGTGGCGCGCGGGCGTTCCGGCGCCGTCACGCGCAATTGGCCGCCCGCCTCCTCGCTGACGATTACGCCGGCCTCGCCGAGTTTCGCGATAACCGGCTTAAGATGCTCGCTGACCACGTTTTCGAGCACGACGTCGCCGCCGGTGATGGCGGCGGCCACCATGAACGTGCCGGCTTCGATGCGGTCGGGAATGACGGAATAAGTCGTCCCGTTGAGCTCCGGCTCGCCTTCGATGCGAATCACCGGCGTCCCGGCGCCGTAAACGCGCCCGCCCATGGTGTTGATGAAGTTGGCGAGATCGACCACTTCCGGCTCCTCGGCGGCATTCTCAATGGTCGTCGTGCCGCAGGCCAGGACCGCCGCCATCATGAGATTTTCCGTCGCGCCCACGCTGGGAAAGTCAAGGTAAATGTGAGCGCCGTGCAGGTGGTCGGCGACAACTGCCTCGATGCGCCCGTGTCCGATAACGATTTTCGCGCCCAGCGCCTCGAGCCCTTTGAGATGCAGATCGATCGGTCGCGTGCCAATGGCGCAGCCTCCGGGAAGCGAGATTCGCGCCCGACCGAGTCGCGCCAGCAGTGGACCAAGGACGAGAAACGACGCGCGCATCTTCCGGACGAGCTCGTACGGGGCTTCGACATCGGCCAGCCCGGACGGGTCGATGACCAGGTCGGCGCCGCTGCGCCGCGTCGTGGCCCCCAGGTGGGCAATCACTTCGCAGGCCGTGGCAACATCGTTCAACCAGGGGATATCGCGCAGAGTCGTCGGCCGGCTGCTCAGGAGGCTGGCCGCAATGATCGGCAGGACGGCGTTCTTGGCGCCATCGATGCGAACCCGCCCGACCAGCGGACGCCCCCCGTTGATGACAATGCGGATCGACGACGGGGCAACACGGCTGCATTCGTCCATGCCAAGAACCTCCCTTCTAGCGCAAGCCCGGGATGGCAATACTGATGACCGTGGTTTGCTCGCCCTCGTCATAGTGAAGAGAGAGGGCGAAGCTGCCGCCCGGGTCACGGCTCCCGGCCTGGCGCGGTATGAGACCTGCGCTGCCGCTGACGACCACGCCATCGCGACCGTCGCTGACCGCGGTCGCAAGTTGGCCCAGCAGGCTGTAGCAGATTGTGCTTACAGTCAGGGTCTCTTCCCGGCCGGCCAGCCGCCCCGGCTTCACTCCGAGCACGGCAACGTGCGTTCGCCCGCGATAGCCGACCACATCGAGGGCCGCGTTCAATCGCCGGTACCAATCAGCGGCTCCGCCAGCGCAGGTGAGCTCGGCCGCCATCAACCATTGCCCTCCGGACGGCTGGACTTGAATCGTGGCCGCCGCGCCCGGGCGAACGCCTGTGAGGAAGACGGATTCAGCGCTCACCGCCGGTTTGACGGCGATGCCGAGGGCGCGGGCCACTTGTTCGGCGACCGCGGCCGCCGCCGATGCGTCTGCGCAGGCGGGCAGCGCAGCCCAGCCGCTGAGCCGCGCGCTGACGGCTTGGCAGCCGGCACTGCGCAGGGCCAGCTCCCCAGCCCAACCGGGGTAAGTCGCCCGGCTGCGCGCCCAGACCGCAGGACTCAACGCCAGCGCCAGCGCCAGCAAAGCGAAACATGTCCGTCGCATAAAGGTCACCGTTGTTATCCTTGACAAAACGCTGGAAACACATACCGGCCACCGGATCGTTCGCAGTGCTAGTATTCGGCTGCCCGGCCTGGCTTAGTCCGGCGACACACCATCAGTTTTTGGCGCCGCGGCAAGCTTGGAGGCCGCTGCAGAAGGCACCTTGGCGGCCGTATCCGACGCTGTCGACGGGCGCCACTCGACGCGCCGCACAGAGGTGCCTGGAGAAAGACACAACAAGGGCGACCTCGCTTCAGGTCGCCCGTTCGTCTTTCGCATGTATGCCTGTATGCCGCATCCAACTTCGGTCAATCCCGGTGTGCCTCGGAATGCGCAGACAGACGCATCAGATCTACGGTAGCGCGCTATCGGAGGGCAGGTTGGGGACAGTAATCCGCCGGACGATCCGGCCGCAGGCCAAAGTAATGGCGCAAGGCCTGAACGATGCGCTCAGAAGTGCGCCCGTCACCGTACGGGTTGGCTGCGCGCGCCATGGCGCGGTGGGCCGCCTCGTCGCGGATCAGCCGCGTCGCCTCGCGGACAATGCGCTCGCGGTCGGTGCCGACGAGCTTCACCGTCCCCGCTTCCACGGCCTCCGGCCGCTCGGTGACATCGCGGCAGACGAGCACCGGCACGCCGAGCGCCGGCGCCTCTTCCTGCAGTCCGCCGGAATCGCTGATGATGAGGTGGGCGCGCGCCATCAGATTACACCATTCGGGGTAGGTGAACGGATCGAAGATGTGTACGCGCGGCAGGTCCTCCAGGGCCGCCCGCTGCACCGCGCCCGCCTCCGGGTTGAGGTGGGCGGAGACAATCAGCTCAATCTCCGGCAGCGACGTGACGAGGTCGCGCAGGGCGGCCGCAATGTCGCGCATCGGCTGGCCCCAGTTTTCACGCCGGTGCGCCTCGACGAGCACCACCTTGCGCCCGGCGAAATCGATGGCGTTTAGCCGTTCGTCGCTGAAGCGATAGTCCTGCCGCACCGTCCAGAGCAGCGCGTCGATGACCGAGTTGCCGGTGACGAAGATGCTGTCGGCGCTAACGCCTTCCCGCAACAGGTTGGCGCGCGAGACGGCCGTCGGCGCAAAGTGGATGTCCGCCACCACGCCGGTCAGGCGGCGATAGACCTCCTCGGGATAGGGAAACCATTTGTCGAAGCTGCGCAATCCTGCCTCAATGTGACCGACTTTCACGCGGGCGTAAAAGGCCGCCAAGCTGCCGGCGAAGGTCGTCGCCGTGTCGCCGTGCACGAGGACGATGTCCGGCTTGGCGTCGGCAATTGCCTCCGCTAGCCCGGCGAGGGCGCGCGTGAGGATCTGCGACAGCGATTGGCGCGGCTGCATGATGTTCAAGTCGTACTCCGGGACAATCTCAAAGTGCTGCAGGACCTGATCCAACATCTCGCGGTGCTGCGCCGTGACGCAGACCACCGTCTCAAACTCGTCGGCATGCTGCCGCAGCGCCCGCACCACCGGGGCGACCTTGATCGCCTCCGGGCGCGTGCCGAACACTGCCATCACTTTGACCATGGCTGCCTCTCCTTCCTGACGCGAAACGGCCAATCCGCAGCTGGCGGATTGGCCCTGCTTGCGATCGGCGGACGACTCTTCCCCGCTTGTCAGTCACGTTATCCTATTTATTGACGCTCGTCGTGCCGGTCCCGTCGTGCATCGACATCGTGATCAGCCCCGACTTGCGGCCGACGTAGAGCAGCCCCAGCACCAATCCGGCGACGATCAGCAGGCCACCGAGCGGCTTCGTCTCGGTCAGGGCAAGCGCACTGACGCCGCAGAAACCGCTGACGGAGTAGAGGACGGCCACAGCTTGCTTCTGCGACAGGCCCATATCGAGCAACCGGTGGTGGAGATGGTTGCGGTCAGCCTCAGTCACCGGCCGGTGATTGAACAGCCGCTTGATGACCACAATGGTGGTGTCCATGATCGGCAGGCCAAGCGCGACCAAGGGGATGAACACAGCCAAGGCCGTGGCGCTCTTGAGCGTGCCCTGGACCGAGACCGCGGCGAGGATGTAGCCGAGGAACATCGCCCCGCTGTCGCCCATGATCATCTTAGCCGGGTTGAAGTTGTACGGCAGGAAACCGAGCGTGCTGCCGGCCAGGATCAGCGTCAGCATGATGACTGGCACTTGGCCCAGCCGGATGGCGACGACGAGCAGCGTGACGGAGGCAATCGAAGCGATCCCGGCTGCCAGCCCGTCCAGCCCGTCGATGAAGTTCATAGCATTGCAGATGGCAACCACCCACAAGATGGTCAACGGGATGCCCCAATGGCCGACATTGATCATGCCGCCGAACGGGTTAGTGAACCAGTTGGCCTGCACACCGTAGACCGGCAGCACCGCCGCCGCCAACAGTTGGCCGAACAACTTTGCCTTGGGCTTTAACGTGACAATATCATCGATCACGCCGACCAGCATGATAATCGTCGAGCCGATGATGATGCCCCACATATTGAAATCGGGGCGCCTCAGGAAAATCGCGATCGTCGAGACGAACGCAGCATAGATGGCGACGCCGCCGAGGCGAGGCAGCGGGCGCTGGCTCACTCCGCGCGCCTTGGGCTTGTCCACCGCCCCGAGAAAATAGGCGAGGCGCTTGGAGAGCGGCGAGAGCAGCCACGAGATCATGAACGCAGTGACGAAGATGAGCGCATATCTGCCGACATTACTCACCTGGTAAAGCCTCCCGGATGGGGCGACGGCGCCGGTGGCTCCAACGCTCCGGCGCGGCGTTCCTCAATGATATTGATGTCGGTCAGAAGAATGGCCGAGATCAGGTACTCACAAAGCTGCACCCTAATTCTAACCAAACGCTTACATTCTGTCAACGGAAGCCGCCGGCGCAAACCGGCACAGCTCGACGCCGGCTTCGCGGAAGAGCGTCTCGCTGAGCTCGTGCGGATACGGTTCGCGAAAGACGACGCGGACAATACCGGCGTTGATGATCATCTTGGCGCAGGTCACACATGGTTCGACGTTCGTGTAGATGGTTGAGTTCCGCAGGCTGACGCCGTAAAGCGCGGCCTGGATGATGGCGTTCTGCTCGGCGTGGAGGCCGCGGCAGATCTCCAGCTTGTCGCCGGAGGGGACGCCCTGCTGCTGCCGCAGGCACCCCACTTCGGCGCAGTGCTTAAGACCGCTGGGTGCGCCGTTGTAGCCCGTGGCGAGGATCCGCTTGTCGTTCACCACCACCGCCCCGACATGCCGTCTGAGGCAGGTCGACCGTTTGGCGACGACATCAACCAGCTCCATGAAATACTCGTCCCACGATGGGCGCATCCCGGCCCCCTCCCCCCTGCATCCACGCGCGCGGGCCGCGCGACGCAGTCTCTCCTGTCCGCTCTGCTCAGACCTTCTTGCTGACGCTCACGTAGACGGCGCGCGCGCCGCCGATCAACTTTGGGCGCGTGCGGGCGAGTGTCAGGCGCGCCTCACCGATCTTGTCGATGTCCAGTCGGACCGGCACGGCGACCCGTCGCAGGTGCATGCCGATCAGCGTGCTGCCGATGTCAATGCCGGCGTGGGCGCGAATCTCTTCAACAACAACCGCGTCTTGGAATAGCTCCATCGCCAGCGCGGCCGTGGCCCCGCCGGCCTGCGGCACCGGGACTACCGTCACCTGCTCGAGCCCGTACGCATCCATCGTCTCGCGCTCGACCACGAGGGCGCGGTTGAGGTGCTCGCAGCACTGCACGGCCAGCCTGACGCCGGCCCCGGAGCAGACGGCCAGCAGCGGTTCGAGGACAGCTCGCGCCACTTCGGTGCTGGTGCCGGAGCCGATCCGCCGCCCGGTGATCTCGCTTGTCGAGCAGCCGAGGACGAGGATCTGTCCCGGCACAAGGTTCGCCACTGCCAGCAACCCTTCGGCGACGCGCCGGACCTGGTTGGAGACCTGAGCGAGAAACTCCGCCGGGACCTGCTCATTAAGTAGTTCGGACAAGACCTTTCACCTCTGTACGTCGTCGCTTGACACGGCGCGACATTCCGGCAGACTGCCTTGCGGCGCGGCCCCAAGTCGGCCGCGCCGCGCGCATGAACGTTCCGGCGAACGCCTCTAGCAAATGCCGTTCTCGATGTCGCTGATCTTCGCCAGTCGCCGGGCGTGCCGTCCGCCGCTGAACTCGCTCGCCAGCCAGACGCGGACAATGTCCGCCGCCAGGCCGGGCCCAATGACACGCGCGCCCAGGCAGAGAACGTTGCTGTCGTTGTGCTCACGCGCCGCGCGCGCCGAGAAAGTGTCGTGGCAAAGGGCGGCGCGGATGCCGCGCACTTTGTTGGCGGTGATGCACATGCCGATGCCGGTGCCGCACATCAGAATGCCGCGGTCGAACTCGCCGCGGGCCACCGCTTCGCTGAGCGGCCGGGCAACGTCCGGATAATCCATCGACTCCGGCGTATGCGTGCCGAAATCCTTTACTTCAACGCCCAACTCGGCCAGCAGCCCGCTGATGTGGCGCTTCAGGTCGAGCGCGGCGTGGTCGCAGCCGATCGCTACTCTCAACTTCGTCGCTCCTTCATTTGTTGGATCCGCTGCCGCTTGGGCCTCCGGCGCCGCGTTCTCCGCCCGCCGCAGCAATCGTTCCACCACCGCCGGCATGATCGACTCCAATTCGTCGGCGCAAGCACGATAAGTCTCGACCGGCTGACCGAACGGATCGAGGATGTCGGTCTGCCCGGCGCCGGCGAAGTCCTTGAGCAAGAAGGTCTTGTTTGCCGCCGCCGGCGCCATCTGGAGGACGGCCTCACGCTGCCGGTTGGTCATCGTCAGGACGATGTCGCTGTCGGCGATCAGCTCCGGCGTGAGCCGGCGCGCGCGGTGCGGGGCGATGTCGATGTCGCGCTCAGCCATCACGGTGCGCGCGCCCTCTGAGGCGAGGTCGCCGGGCACGGCAGCCGTGCCGGCCGAGCTGACGCTGATGCGGTCCTGCAGGTTGCGGCGCTCGATCTCCCGTCGCAGCAGCGCCTCGCCCATTGCGCTGCGGCAGGTGTTGCCGGTGCAGACGAGGAGGACCTTGACAGTCATCCGCTGTCCCCCTTTCCGCATTTATTCTACATCATCGCTGGCAAGTTTAACAGGGCTTGGCCCGGCTGGCTGCGCTGGGTTCAGCGGTCAATCGGGCGGTAGTGTCCGCTCACGTAGAGCGCGAACTCCCGCAAGGTCGTCGTGTTGACTATTGGAAAGCGCGGCAATTCAAACGGCGGGTCACCTGAGCGGACGTATCCCGGGGTAGTCAAGAAGGCTATTTCGATGCCGTGATCGCGCAGCGCCCTGATGACTTCGGCGTTGTGCCGGCCCATCGGGTACGCGAAGGCCTTCGGCCGGGGCAGGCCGTGGGCGGCAAACTGAGCATCGGCCGCCGCGAGATCATTGCGCCAGAACTCATAGGTGAGCGGAGTGTCCCTGTAATGCCCCTCATGCGAGTGACTGGCGATCTCGAACACCCCGCTGGTCTGCATCTCTTTCATTTGATTCCACATCAGATGATTGGGCGTGTCCGCCCGACCGGTTCGCTCAAACAGCGTCGCCCGCAACCCGTATTCCCTGAGCACTTTGTACATTACGGTGTACGTCGACTCATAACCGTCATCGACTGTAATGAGAACCGATCGCGCGGGCAGCCGGAGCTTGCCGTCCACGAACTGACGCAGTTCCTCCGTCGTGATGGTGCGGTAGCCGCGGCG
>Ga0315298_1012008_pt1 | contig 10040 bp, 6 predicted proteins | sample WHS_1_MG_FD_203077 | JGI IMG/M metagenome (GOLD analysis project Ga0315298, IMG submission 203077) | Extremophilic microbial mat communities from Washburn Hot Springs, YNP, Wyoming, USA - WHS_1_MG | ecosystem: Environmental > Aquatic > Thermal springs > Hot (42-90C) | place: USA: Wyoming...
TGCCGTAGCGGAGTTTGATGATCTCTCGCTCGCGATAGGTGAGAGTCTTGAGGACATGCTCGATGCGCTCGCGGAGCATTTCCTTGTTGGCGACGCCGGCCGGGGCCTCGGCCTTGTCATCCTCGATGAAGTCCCCGAAGTAGCTGTCCTCGCTTTCGCCGACCGGGCGATCAAGGCTGATCGGGTGCTTGGCCATCTTCATGACGCGACGAACCTCGGAGGCGGTCATCTTGGCCGCGCGGGACAGTTCGTCGATCGTGGGTTCGCGCCCGACGTCCTGAAGCACCTGACGGGAGATGTTGCGCAGTTTGGACATCGTTTCGATCATGTGGACGGGGATGCGGATGGTCCGGGCGTGATCGGCGATGGCGCGGGTAATGGCCTGACGGATCCACCAGGTGGCGTAGGTGCTGAACTTGTAGCCGCGCTTATATTCGTACTTGTCGACGGCCCGCATCAGGCCGGTGTTGCCTTCCTGGATGAGGTCGAGGAAGGACAGACCGCGGTTGCGGTATTTCTTGGCGATGGAGACCACCAGCCGCAGGTTCGCACCGGAGAGTTTCCGTTTGGCGTCCTCGTACTCGGAGTAGACCCGCCGGATGTTGATGACGCGGGTTTCGAGGGATTCCAGGGGCTCCAGGACCAGATCCTCGATGCCCTGCAGCTCCTCCTTCATCGCCTGGATATCGTCCTGGGCGAGGGTGGGCTTCTTCTTCTCGGCTCTGAGCCGATCGCGAAGTTCCCGCATCTTGGCGGCGAGAGATTCGAGCCGGCGCATCATCGGGGTGATCTTGCTGGTCCGCAGGCTGAGTTCCTCGAGGAGTTTGACCGCACGGTGCCGTCGGCAGGAGATTCTCTTGGCCGCGTCCCGGCGGGCGTTCGGGGAACTCTTGGGGTCGCGGAGCAGTTCCCAGTCCTGCTGGTTTCGCTGCAACATGCCGCGGACCGTCTCGAGGTTGCCGGGCAGCCGCTTGACGATGATGTTCTTGGCGAGGTTCTCGCCGGTGGAGATCCGCATGTTGCGGTCGAAGGGCAGCTGGCCCTGCAGGACCTGCTCGAGGATTTCGACGGCCTGCTGGAGACAGTAGTCATTCTCGAGGACCATGCGGCGGAAGGCCAGTCGGGTCAGCTCGATCTTCTTGGCCAGAAAGATCTCCTCGTCGCGGGTCAGCAGCGGGATTTCGCCCATCTGCTGCAAGTACATCCGCACCGGGTCATCGATCCGCTTGCTGGCCGCCTCCACCAGTTCCTCTTCCAGCTTCTTGAGTTCCGCCTGGACCTGCTCCTCGTCGATCGGGACGGGCTTGCCGGAGCCGGCCACCTTGTCCAGCCGGTCCGCCTCGACGGCGTCGACCAGTTCGATCCCCTCCTCCTCCAGCCGGCCGAGTACCAGGTCGATCTTGTCCGTGGACACGGCCTCGTCGGGAACCAAGCGGTTAAGGTCCTCGTAGGTCAGATACTTCTGGCGCTTGCCCCGTTCGACGAGTTCCTGGATACTCGCTTCGATCTTATCGGCGACTACACCTGGCCGTAACGTATACATTTGGCCTCCAGAGCGATGCTACTACGTCGACTTCAGCCACTTCGGCGGTGCGAAGTGCTTGTGTTTGGCCGCGTCCCGCGAGAGTGTGCGCAAGGGCTCATCCACGTCATCATCCGACTCCACTGATCCACTACGCTCCGCGGCCTTGAGCCGTTCAACCGTCTGCGACGTCTGCCGCAAAAACGCGGCATGTTGCAGGCAAGCCAGTGCTCCGTCAAGGGTTCGGTCGAGCTGGCCTCGCTGCTGACCGGCCGCCTGAAGGTCGGTCACCAGGGCCCCGAACCGGGGGTCGGGCAGTCTGGCCAGCAGGTCCGTCAGCTCCCACGGCATGCCGGACTCACATAATACGCGCAATTGGCGGGCCACTTCCGCGAGGTCAGGATCGGCAATGGTCCATGCTTGCAGGGCGTCGCGCACAAGATCATAGGACGCCGGTTCGTTCAGCAACACTTCGACAATCTGTCGCAGGGCGGTCTGCTCGGCGTCGGCCTTGGGCCGAGGCGAGGCCTGGTCTGCCGCAGCGGCACCGGTCGGCCGGCCTGGCTGACTCCGCAGAAACCGTCTGAGGGCCTGCTGGGTCTCTCGGGGCTCCAGACCCAGCAACCGGCCCACTCGCACGGCCCACATGCCCCTTTGAAGGGGGTCCCCCGCGTGCAGCGTGGGCATCTGGGCCAGGAATTGCAGGAAGGCGTTCGTCGCCTCTTTGCGGGCGGGTCCGCTTTCCCGGCCGGCCTCGAAGGTCCGCAGGAACCGTTGCCACCGGAATTCCACCGCGTCGACCGCGTCCCGCAATGCTGCCTCGAAGACGTCCCGGCGACCGGCCATCAATAGATCGGCCGGATCGTTGCCGCCTGGCAGGATGGCCAGACGGACGTCCAGTTGGCCGTTCAGGACGATTTCGATGGCACGGTCGGCGGCCCTGACGCCCGCCTCGTCGCCGTCGAAAACCAGGACCACGCTCTGGACGTGCCGTCGCAACGTCTGGACGTGCATATCCGTCAGAGCGGTTCCCAGCACCGCCACGGTCTCGCCGTAGCCCGATTGGTGGCATGCCACGCAGTCCATGTAGCCCTCGACCACCAGAATCCGCCCGGCCTTCTGGGCGTGCTCCCGCGCGAGGTGGAGCCCGAAAAGCGTTCTGCCCTTGTTGAATAAGGCCGATTCCGGGCTGTTGAGATACTTGGCGGGGTTATCGTCCAGCGCCCGGCCGCCAAATCCGATCGGGCGGCCGGAGACGTCCAGGATCGGGAACATCAGCCGGTTGCGAAAGGTGTCGTAGTACCCGGCGCCGCCCTCACGGCGTTTGATCAGGCCGGCCTCGAAGAGGCGTTCGTCCCGGATGCCGGCCTTTCGACCCGCGATCAGCAGACCGTCCCAGGCATCCGTCGCCAGCCCGATGCGGAACATGTCGGAGGATTCGCGGGTGATTCCGCGGTTTTCGATGTACTGCCGGGCGGCCTGACCAGCGGGCCCCAGAAGCGTAGCGCGGAAGAAATCGGCCGCCCAGGCATTGATTTTCGCCAAGTCCATTCGCTGGGAATGAAATGCCCCGTCGTCGCGTTCCAGTCGGACTCCGACCTGCTCGGCCAGCATCGCGCGAGCTTCGAGGAAGCCGAGGTTCTCCTTGAGTTGGATGAACTTGATCGCGTCGCCGCCGGCGCCACAGGCAAAACACTTGAAGATCTGCTTGGCGGGGCTGACCATTAAAGAGGGGTGGCGATCATCGTGGAACGGACACAGGCCCTTGAACTCCTTGCCCGCGCGGCCCAGGTTCATATAGCGGCTGATGACATCCACGATGTCTGCTGCCTGCAGAACCTGTTGCGTTAGGGAGTTGTCCTGTGGGGCCGTGCTCATCGACAGCCTGACTGCCTTGCCTTGCCGAAGACCCTCTGTTCAAAGTCGGCGCTCCGCACCGGCATCGGTTGAGGGTAATGGGACAAATATACGCCACTCCCGCAAGCCAGTCAAATCATAAGCGGATGGCTCGCCAAGCTGTTGCGCCGCCGCGCGGCGCCAGGCGAACAAGCAATTTGCGTGCCAATCCAAGACAAAAAACACAGGACAGGCCGTTTCTCTTGGAACGCGCAGGCTCTTCAATGCCGCAAGGTTATATCTTATAATGGGTTGCCCGGCGGCAGGCATGACCGCTTGCGGAATCCAAGATGCCTTTTTGCCGGCGTGACCACGGGCATCGCCGGCGGCGCGACTGTTTGAGGACCGTGCAGAGTGCGCAAATCTCGTGACCTTGTCGAGAGTCTGGCCGAAGCGATTGATAGCGACAGGCTTCTGCCCGCCGACGGCCGGCTGGTGCTGGGAGTCTCGGGCGGAGCGGACTCCGTCGCACTGCTGCACGCCATGGTGGAACTCAACCGGGCCCGCAACTTTCCTTGGAAAATCCACGTGGGGCATCTGCACCACGGCATCCGTGGGCCGGCCGCGGACGAGGACGCGCAGTTCGTCAAGGATCTGGCCGCCGAGCTGGACCTGACCGTCACGGTCGAGCACGTGGATGTGCCTGCCATGGCCAAGGCCGGTCGCCAAAGCATCGAGGAGGCGGCCCGCCAGGCCCGCTACGCGTTCCTGGAGCGGATCTGCCTTCACACGGAAAGCCGGTGCATCGTTCTGGCGCACCACGCCGATGACAACGCCGAGACCGTCCTGCACCGGATCTTGCGGGGTACTGGGCTTCGCGGTCTGGCCGGCATCGCACCGGTCCGGGCTCTCTCGCCCGGTAGCGATATTGTGGTCGTCCGCCCGCTCTTGAGGCTGCACCGCGCCGAGATCCTCTCGTTTCTGCGGGCGCGGGGCCTGCGCTGGCGGGAGGACCACAGCAATGCGCAGACCAGCCTGACCCGCAACCGCATCCGCCACGAGGTCCTGCCCATGCTGGAGTCCAAGATCAACAGGCAGGTCCGTGATGCGCTGATCCGCCTGTCCGAGCAGGCCCGCCTGACCGATGCCTACCTGGCCGAGACCGCCCAGCGGACCCTCGAAACGCTGACGATCAGCCGGACGGACCGTGAACTGGCGGTCAACCTGCCCGCCCTGCTGAAGCGGAGCAAGGTGATCCGCGCGGAACTGGTGCGGCAGGCGTTCCTGTGTCTTCGCGTCGGCGAGCAGCAGATCGACCGTCGGCACGTGACCGCCGTGCTGCGGCTGGCCGAGCAGGGCAGCACCAACAAACGGATCAACCTGCCCGGCCGGTTGACCGTGGCGAGGCGGTACGACCGGTTGGTGTTCTGGCTGTCCGACAGCAGCGGCCCCGTGGAGGAGTTCGGGGAGGTGCCCGTGAAGGTGCCGGGCCGGACCGTTCTGCCGCGCAAGGGATTCCGGTTGGACACGCAGCTGCTGGCGTTCGACGAGCAGATGCTGCAACAGGTCAAGGACAAGAAAGACTCGTGGACGGAGTATGTGGACTACGATCAGATCCGCTGCCCGCTGCTGGTGCGGGCGCGAAGGCCCGGGGACCGGTTCTGGCCGCTGGGAGGTCCGGGCAGCAAGAAGCTGTCGGACTTCTTCATCGAGCGGAAGGTGGACGTGCGCGACCGCGAAGGGATCGCCGTGGTCTGCGATCAGTTGGGGCCGATATGGGTGATGGGCATGCGAATCGACGAGCGAGTCAAGCTCCGCCGGCACACCGCCCGGGTCCTTCGGATGAGCGCCGGGCCCCTGGAGGAAACGTCTGACAACATGGCGATGTGAAGACGTGACAATGTGCAACGGCAACGGCTACGAATGACACGGCCGAACGGCGGACCTGAAGGGCCGCCTGTGCAACAGGGGTAGTGATCGGTGTGCGATACGGACAAATGTGTTGAGTCCCGGGACGCGACCCTGAGCGTTATCGTTCCCGCTTACAACGAAGAGGCGTACATCGGGCAGATCCTGGAGAAGCTGCTGGCGGAGCCCACGCCCAAGGAGATCGTCGTCGTGGATGACGGGTCGAAGGATCGCACGGCCGAGATCGTGCAGACCTTCGCCGACCGCGGGGTCAGGCTGATCCGCCACGAGCGGAACCGGGGCAAGGGAGCGGCCATCCACACGGGGCTGCGGCGAGCTCGCGGCCGGTTCGTGATCATCCAGGACGCGGATCTGGAGTATGACCCGCGCGACTTTCCGGCCGTACTGGCCCCTCTGCTGGAGGGTCGGGCGGAGGTTGTGTACGGGTCGCGCAATATGACCCGCAACCCGCGGGTCAGCCAGCTGTTCTACTGGGGCGGGCGGGCGGTGACGTTTGTGGCGAACCTGCTGTACGGATCGCACCTGACGGACGAGGCCACGTGTTACAAGGCGATGAAGCGGGAGTTGATGCAGAGTTTGCACCTGCAAAGCCGCGGGTTCGGATTCTGTCCCGAGGTCACGGGCAAGCTGCTGCGGCGGGGGACGCGGATCGTGGAAGTGCCGATCCGGTACAGCCCGCGCAGCTTGCGGGAAGGCAAGAAGATCAAGGCGAGGGACGGCATCGTCGCCGTGCTGATTCTGTTGTGGTACAGGTTCTTCGAAAGGCCTTGACAAGGCCCGCGACGGCATTCGGGGGACCGCATTCAGGGGGACACCGTGCTTCCCATGCAAATCATATGTCCAGCGCAAACCGAATCGCGCGGCTGACAGCGGCCATCCTGGCCGGGGAAAGCGAGGTGAGCCGGGCGCCGATCTTGCCCTTCGATACCGTTTGCAGATGATCGCAATTGACGGCGCAGTCCCGCGGCGCGCACATGTCGGTCCCAGTCAAGCGGTGATCCTGGATGCGAGAACGGAACGCGCTCTCGCAGAAATAATCCCCCGCCTCAACGAGCACGGGAGGTGGGACGACAAGGCGATCAGGAGTTCGGCGACAGGAGTCCGCAGCCCATTATGGAACCGGTCTCGCCGGCGAAGGACGGCGATGAACAGCGCGGCATCGGCCAGCCGAAGACTCATCGCTTCTTCGTTCCGTAAGGAATGTGGTGGTAGTTCAAAGACGCATCCTCAGGCATATTCTCCACGCAGCCGGCAAAATCCTTTACCCATTCCCCTGGACTGTCGGTTGCATCGACGATCTCGACCCTCGCCCGCGTTCCGTCAGGGGCTGGAATGGGAGAATCCAGCACTACCATGCCCCCCTTGATTGTTCCGGTGACCGTCATGGGGCACCTCATGCCTTGCCACTACTATCTTACCAAATTGTCGGTGAATTGACCGTCTGCCCAAGCGCTTCGCCGCCCGCCACTGCTACCGGCGGGCTGATTCCGCCTGCGACGGCTCAGCCCCGGGCCGGGCTGCGCCATTGGCGGCAGTCGGCTCCGGCCGCCAGCGCAGATTGGGCTTTCGGGCCGCGGCGACTTCATCGAGCCGGGCCACGGGCGTCGTGTGCGGGGCGAAGTGCAACACGTTCGGCGTGCCGGTCGCCTCCTCGGCGATCTTCAGCAACGCGTCCGCGAACCGGTCCAGCGTGTGCAGCGACTCGCACTCCGTCGGCTCGATCATCAGGCAGTGCGGCACCGGCCAGGACATCGTCGGCGGGTGAATGCCGAAGTCCAGCAGCCGCTTGGCGATGTCAAGTTCCGTCACGCCCTTTTCACGGAACTCCGGCACCATGATGAATTCGTGTGCGTAAGGCCCCGCAAACGGAAGGCGGTACTTGTCCCTGATCCGCGCCGCCACGTAATTGGCCGACAGCACGGCCTTTTCCGCCACATCCCGAAGACCCTCCGGCCCCAGCGCCAGGATGTAGCAGTACGCCCGCACCAGGATCCCCACCTGTCCGTAGAACGACCGCACCTTGCCGATGCTCTTCGGCCGATCGTGATCCCAGCCGTACGTGCCGTCGCTGCGCCTGACCACCTGCGGCACGGGCAGGTACGGGGCCAGTTCTTTCGTGCAGGCGATCGGCCCGGCCCCGGGACCGCCGCAGCCGTGAGGAGTGGCGAACGTCTTGTGCGTGTTGAAGTGCATGATGTCCACGCCGAAATCGCCGGGTCGCGCCAGCCCGACGATTGCGTTCATGTTCGCCCCGTCCATGTACAGCATCGCCCCCGCCTCGTGCAGGATCTCGGCGATCCGGCGGATCTGGCTCTCGAACAGTCCCACGGTGCTGGGGTTGGTGATCATCATGGCCGCCGTGTTCGAGTCCACCTTTCTGCGAAGGTCGTCCAGGTCCACCCGACCGTCCGGCCGGCTGTCGACGGTGATCACGAACCGGCTGCACAGCGAGCAGCTCGCCGGGTTGGTGCCGTGCGCGGTGTCGGGCACGAGCACGCGGGCGCGATTCTGGCCGCGGTCGGCGTGATAGGCGTTGATCACCATCAGGCTGGTCAGCTCGCCGTGTGCCCCGGCTGCCGGCTGGAGCGAGGCCTCCGCCAGGCCCGAGATGTCCTGGAGCCACGTCCGCAGATCATAGAGGATCCGCAGCAGGCCCTGGATGTCCCGCTCGTGCTGGTGCGGATGCACGTGCAGCAGCCCCTCGAGTCCCGCGAGCTTCTCGTTGACCTTCGGGTTGTACTTCATCGTGCACGAGCCGAGCGGGTAGAAGTTCGCGTCGACACTGAAGATCCTGCTCGCCAGCCGCGTGTAGTGACGCACCAGCGTCAGTTCGCCGACCTCCGGCAGGGCAGGGGGCTCGTCGGCCACAAGTTCGGCCGGTAGCACCCGTCTGGGGTCGACCGCCGGCACGTCGAGGTCCGGCAGGTCGACCGCCGAGTTGCCCGGCTGCGTCAGTTCGAACAGTAGTGGCTCGACCTGTGCCGGCGACCGGTCCTTGCCGTCCCGCACGGTCTCCAGATCCTTGGCCGGATTCATTGACATCTCTGCGTCGCCTCCAGTCTCTGAGTGCCACGCCCGCGTAGTTTGCGGGCGTGCGTGGCGTCGAAATCGTCTGTTACGTTCAAAACCTGCCTATCAATAGCTCTACAGTCCGCGGTTCAGTCGTCCCTGACGGGACTCAACAGCAAGAGCAAGGAACGTACGCCGTTGTCCCTGCTAGTCCCCGGCTCAAAAGCCGGGGCTAAAGTCATCCTGTCCCTCCGGGACGAACGGCCACAGGCGAGGGCGGCTGTGTTGCAGCAGATGTGGTGTTTCTTATGCATAGACCCTAAGCGCCCTCCAACACGTCGACGAGCCGGTCGATCTCTTCCTTGGTCCGCTTCTCCGTCACCGCCACCAGGAAGCAATCCGCCAGTTCCGGCCAGGTCTTGCCCAGGCCCGGCCCCACGAGGAATCCCTTGTTCCGGCAGGCGGCAAACACGCGGTCCAGCGGCTTTCGCGAGCGGATCACGAACTCCTTGAAGAACGGGGCGTCGAACCGCAGCTCGAAGCCGTCCACCGATGCGATCCGGCCGGCGGCGTAGTGCGCCTTGTTCAGGCATTGGCTCGCCACCTTCCGCAGCCCCTGCTTGCCGACGGCGGCCAGGTAGATGGCCGCACGGATCGCGACCACGCCCTGGTTGGTGCAGATGTTACTGGTCGCCCGCTCACGGCGGATGTGCTGCTCGCGGGTCTGTAGCGTCAGACAGAACCCCTGCCTCCCGAACCGGTCCGTCGTCATGCCGACCAGTCGTCCCGGGAGCTTCCGCATCAGGTCCTGCTTGCAGGCCAGGACGCCCAGGTACGGGCCGCCTAACGAGAGGGGAATGCCCAGCGGTTGACCTTCGGCCGCTACGATGTCCGCTCCCAGATCGCCCGGTCGCTTCAGCAACCCGCATGAGATCGGGTCGGCCGCCACGACCATCAGCGCCTCGTTGCCCCGGGCAATCTCGCTGATCCTGTCGAGCCGCTCGACGATGCCCAGGTAGTTCGGGCTCTGCACGATCACGGCCGCCGTGTCGCCCGTGACCAGCTTGCGCACGTCATCGAGATCGGTCTGGCCGTTGGACATCCCGGCGACGGCGATCTCGATCGGCTGGGCCTTGAGGTACGTCTGGAGCACCTGCATGCAATCGGGGCTGATCAGACGCGAGACGACGATGCGGCCCTTACCGGTGATACTCCGGGCCATCAGTGCCGCCTCTGCGATCGTGGAGGCCACCTCGTACATGCTGGCGTTGGATACATCCATGCCGGTCAGCTCGCAGATGAGCGACTGGTACTCGTAGAGCGCCTGGAGCGCGCCCTGGCTGGCCTCCGATTGGTACGGCGTATAGGCCGTCACGAAGGCCGGCTGGCCGGCCAGGGCATCGACCACCGCCGGGATGAAGTGGTCGTACGCCCCGCCGCCCGCGAAGCAGGGCTGCTGCTCGGTCGAGACGTTCATAGCCGCGAGTGTCTTGACCTGCCGCACCAGCTCCGCCTCGCTCAGCGGACCCGGGATCTTCAGCGGCTCCTTGAGTCGCAACTCCCGCGGCACCTGCGCCAGCAGGTCGTCGAGGCTCTTGACGCCGATCGCAGTGAGCATGTGCCGTACATCGGCTTCGGTCAGTTGTGTGTACCTCACGCTGGCGACTCCTCACTCCAATGCTTTCTTGCTTTACCAGGCGTTCAGGGTCTTGCCTGAAGTGCGTAATTGTAGCGTGAACCACGT
>Ga0315298_1012010_pt1 | contig 10038 bp, 8 predicted proteins | sample WHS_1_MG_FD_203077 | JGI IMG/M metagenome (GOLD analysis project Ga0315298, IMG submission 203077) | Extremophilic microbial mat communities from Washburn Hot Springs, YNP, Wyoming, USA - WHS_1_MG | ecosystem: Environmental > Aquatic > Thermal springs > Hot (42-90C) | place: USA: Wyoming...
TTCTAAGTTCCACCAAATCAAGCTTCTCCAATTCCATCCTTAAATTACCGTTTATGGGCGCTTTGGGCATTTGGTAACCCCTCAGGACACAGTCTATGTAGAGGCCACTTCCCCCAACCAGGATGGGAATGATTCCCCGGGATGCTATTTCTTGAAAGCATTTATAAAAAAGTCGCTGATAATCATAAACACTGAAATCTTCGGTCGGGTCGATGATATCGATGAGATGATAGGGAATTTTCTTGCCCTCAACAGTAAATTCCTCTAAATCCTTACCCGTCCCCAAATCCATCCCACGATAAACCTGACGGGAATCGCCGGAGATAATCTCCGATCCCAAATCATAGGCCAGTTGAGCAGCAAGTTTTGTTTTACCTGAGGCCGTCGGGCCAAGAAGAACAATCAAATTATAAGGATGAGTCTCCCTCATCGGTTAGATAAAAAAGTCCCCTCCGACCTTCCGGTCGCAGGGGACTTTGCAAAAAAGGAATTCTAAATTACCACTACGTTTACCGCACTCGGTCCCTTAGCCCCCTGTTCGATGTCAAAGCGAATCCGCTGACCTTCGTAGAGGGTTCGAAACCCCGTTCCTTGAATGGCCGTATAATGTACAAAAACATCTCCCCCTTCATCGCTTTCGATAAACCCAAAACCTTTCTTTTCGTTAAACCATTTTACTCTTCCTTCAGCCACCTAAAAACCCTCCTTTCTAAGAATTTTACTTCCCGGGGAAGCCCCTGGGGAAAACAAAAAACCACTTTCCGATTAATGTTTAATCTGAAGAAAGTGGTTTTTGTTTGGGCAACCAAAATACTTCTCAAAAGCAAAACACCTAAGAACAACAATTGCTAACGTATTTAACACATAATTTTCTCTTCTGCAAACTTTTTTTATAAGTGGCAAGCAAGGAGATGGTTTCCTCTGTCCGTAAGGAGAGGCTCTTCTTTCCTGCATATCTCCATGCGACGGGGACAGCGTGGGTAAAAGGCACAACCTGCAGGAAGATTTAAAGGATCGGGAAGTTCGTCGTCTAATAGATACACCTCCTTTTTCCTGTCTTTACCCATGTATGATGAAGCCAGAAGCGCTCTGGTGTAGGGATGGAGGGGATTCTCAAAGAGTTCATTGCGGTTCGCCAATTCTACAATCTTACCATAATACATCACAGCAACCCGGTTACTCATGAAGCGTACAACACGAAGGTCATGGGAAATAAACAGATAGGTAAGGTGAAATTCCTGTTGCAAATCTTTTAGTAAGTTCAGTATTTGCGCCTGAACGGAAACATCCAAGGCCGAAACGGGTTCGTCAGCGATGACAACCTTCGGTCTTAAGGCCAAAGCCCGGGCAATACCTATCCGCTGTCTCTGTCCACCACTAAATTCGTGGGGATACCTCCGGGCATGCATTAAAGAGAGTCCCACCTTTTCCATCAGGGCCTCTGCTTCCTTTCTCGCCGCCTTGATCGTAGCCATTCTATGCACAATGAGAGGTTCTGCAATGATATCCCCCACCCTTTGGCGCGGATTTAAGGAAGCATAGGGATCTTGAAAGACAATCTGCACCTGGCGGCGGTAACGACGCAATTCTTTCTTATCTAAATGCATTATATTGTTACCCTCAAAAAGGATTTCTCCCTCCGTAGGTTCATCAAGCCTTACCACAAGGCGTCCTAAGGTAGATTTACCGCAGCCACTCTCCCCCACCAAACCCATGGTCTCACCGGCAAAGATTTTTAAACTTACCCCGTTTAAAGCATGGACGAAACCCTGACGACCGGCAAAAAAACCGGCCCTTAACGGAAAAACTTTTCTTACACCCTTAATCTCAAGCAAAGGATTATTCCCCTCATTCATATTTCCAGCAGCGAACTAAATGACCCTTGTCTTTCTCTTTTAGGGTCGGCTCAACCTTTTCACATATGTCCATCTTATAAGAGCACCTTTCCTGGAAACGGCATCCTACCGGTAAATTATGTAAAGGAGGAACATGGCCGGGGATCGTTTTCAGGCGTTCGATCTGCCCCTCAACGCTATAGCCCGGCAAAGAATTCAGTAGTCCCTCCGTGTACGGGTGGTAGGGTTGAGACAAAATGGCACCCGCGGGACAATCCTCCAAAATTTTTCCAGCATACATCACCAAAACCCGGTCGGAAATTTCCGCCACCAAACCTAAATCGTGGCTGATAAGGATAAGGGCCGTTCTTAAATCCCTTCTCAACCTATCTAAGAGCGCCAGAATCTGGGCCTGGATAGTAACATCCAGGGCGGTGGTAGGTTCATCAGCAAGAATAAGTTGAGGGTTACAGGCCACGGCCATGGCGATTAAGACTCGCTGCCGCAAGCCCCCACTTAGCTGATGGGGATACTGATGGATTCTTCTTTCGGCTGCCGGAACACCGACCAACTTAAGTAACTCAATGGTTCTCTCGCGAGACTCTTTCGGTGACATATCCAAATGGAAACGAAGAACTTCGGCAATTTGCTCCCCGATCTTAAGAACAGGATTTAAAAAGGTCATGGGTTCCTGAAAAATCATAGAAATTTCCTTCCCCCTAAGGCGACGCATCTCTTCCTCGGAAAGTTTTAAGAGGTCCATCCCTTGAAAAATGATATGTCCGGCAACGATCTTAGCGATGGGTTTGGGCACCAAACGGAGAATCGTCAAAGCAAGCATGGTTTTACCGCACCCCGATTCGCCCACGATGCCTAACAATTCCCCTTTCCCGACAGTAAGATCAACGCCATCAACGGCCTTTAGCCAACCTTCTTTTGCCTCGAGGTAGGTAGCCAGACCTTCAATTAGAAGCAAGGGCTTTTCCATGGGATATCTTTATGGTTCTAAAGTTTCTTTTTCCCTTGCCCAATCTCTTAAAAACTGAACGAGGAGACGCACCCCCACACCGGAGGCACCCTTGGGCAGATATGCCTTTTCCTTTTCACGCCAGGCGGGACCAGCAATATCGAGATGAGCCCAGGGATAGTCTCCTACAAATTTACTTAAAAAGGCCGCTGCTGTTATGGTTCCTGCAGGACGTCCAGCGGAATTCTTGTAATCAGCCACATCGCTTTTAATCATCTCCCCGTATTCTTCCCAGAGAGGCAACTCCCACACTTTCTCGTTGGTAATCTCGGCGGCTTTTTTTATCCTTCCGATTAAGGACTCATTGTTTCCCATAAGTCCGATGACCTCATCGCCGAGGGCAATAATGCAGGCACCTGTTAGTGTGGCAATGTCGATGATGGCGGCCGGTTTGTACCTTCCCGCGTAACTTAAAGCATCAGCCAAAATCAACCGTCCTTCGGCATCGGTGTTTATCACTTCTATTGTTTGGCCAGAGAGAGATTTAAGAATATCCCCAGGTTTTAACGCCCTGCCACCGGGCAAATTTTCCGTAGCTGGAATCAAACCGATAACACTAACGGGTAAGTTCATGTCCGCCACGGCCATAATTGCCCCCATTACGGCAGCACCACCGGCCATATCCGACTTCATTTCGTCCATCTTTTCCGAGGGTTTTATGGAAATACCTCCACTATCAAAGGTTAGTCCTTTTCCCACCAGAACGAGAGGGGCCTTATCCTTTCTGTTACCGCGATAGGAAAGAATGATAAGTTTGGGTGGTTGATGACTCCCACTTGCCACTCCTAATAGGGCATTCATGCCCAACTCCTTCATTTCTTTGGGGCCAAGAACTTCGCAGGTTATTTTTTTTCTCGTCGTAGCTATCGTTCTCGCCTCTTGGGCCAGATCAGAAGGTGTAAGTTCGTTTGCCGGAGTAGAAACCAGATCGCGGGCAAAATAGACGGCATGACAAATCGTTGTTGCCGTTTTTACGGCTTGTCTAATTTCGGGCAACCTCTGCCTTTCTTCAAAAACGAGGGTAACTTTATCCACCTCTTTGATTTTCTCCCGCTCTACCGTCTTAAAAGGTGTAAATTGATATAGGGCAAGATAAATGCCTTCTATCAGGGATTCCACATAAGCGGCAAGCTCAAGGGGAACATCGTCACCGACCAGCGGCACGGCAAAACGCTTGAGGTCAGCGTTTCTTACCCTTTTAGCCACTTCGGCGTAGGCACCTCTCACCTTCTCCCGATTAACCTCGGACCGTTTACCTAATCCTACAAGGAACAATCTTTTTGCACCTATTTTCCCCAAGGTATAAATCATGGCGATTTCGTTTGCTTTCCCTTTGAAATCACCGAACTGAAGAACCTGCCGAATTAAACCGTCTATCTTTTCGTCTATCCGCTGGGCTACCTCGGATAATTCTTCGCCCTCAAAATGACTCAAAACCATTGCCTCATCGGCAAACTCTTCTGTTTTGCTTTCTTTAATAAGAAATTCCATCTTCACCTCCAATTTGGACGTTATTTTTCCGGATAAAAACCAATCTCATCTGCATAGGCAAATTGTCTCTGCCAGGGCAAATGAGGGTGTGCCTTTTCAAAGGGCTCTGTACCCACTATTTTTAGAGACTTTTCATCAACTGCCATGGGATGATAACCGCCGACAAAACCAAAATCGGGCGCAATGACCGGATGGTCCCCTTCGAGACAATCGCAGTCAGAAGTGATATGAATCAGGGCATTGATGAAGATTGTCCGTCCCTTTAGTTTCTTCCATAAGGCAGCGGCTGTTTCGATAAGTTTTTCTTGAAAGGCCCCCTGATCTTCACCCCAGATTATTTTCAGGGCGAGTTCAGGACAGAGGGCAATACACTGGGCACAACCGAGGCAAATTACATAATCGTACACAGGGAACCCATCATCGCCAAAGGTTGCCGCCTTCGAAGGGCAAAGGGCAATACAAGTCCCGCAACGGGTACATTTTTCTCGCTCCAGTTCTGGTTTTACATCGGCATGCATCCTTTGTTTCTGGGCACGAGAGGCAAAACCCATAGAAAGGTTCTTTACGGCACCCCCAAAAGATGCTGCCAGGTGGCCTTTGAAATGGGAAAAAACGACAAAGCCACAATCATCGTTAATTAAAGATGCTACCTGCACGGAAGAAAAATGTTTATACGGAGCAGGTATGTCCACCACGTCTCTTCCTTCAAAACCATCGGCGATTATTACGGGACAACCCAAATACTCTTGACAGTAGCCGTGTTCATAGGCTGTTTGCAATGCCCTTTTACCATCACGCCGGCTCCCCGAATAGAGGACTGTCGTATCAAAAACAAAGGGCTCGCATCCCAAGTGCTTCAACCAATGGGCAATTTCTCGGACATAAAGGGGTGGTAAAAATGAGGTGTTTCCCTTTTCTCCCCAATGCGTTTTGATTCCTACCCTTTTTGTTCCGGAAAAAGGCACCTCCATTCGTTTTAAAAGCCTTCTTAACGAATCAAGATTATTACCCTTCTCAACGAGAACATCCTCCATCGCATCTCTACCTCCCCTCTCAAAAAAATGGATATTTTTTCTAACAAAAATGAAAAATCACTACCATCAGAAAGGTGACGCCTTTCTTTTGAATTTTTCTTCATACATCAAGGAATCAGCCTGGGCCATAAGTCCATCTAAGGATGTGGGCCTTTCAGGATCATAGTAAGATAAACCTATACTTAAGGAAATATCGTAGTGTCGATCATTCCGGGCATTGTACTCTTCTATTTTTTCTTTGAGACGTTTTTTTATGGCATCGGCATATTCCCAAGAAACCCTCGGCGTCAAAACGGCAAACTCATCACCGCCGATGCGGGCAATGATGTCCATTTTACGGAACACTTCCCTTAAAACAGTGGCTACATCGATTATAGCCAAGTCCCCCATCTTATGCCCTAAGGTGTCATTTATCTGTTTCAGATTGTCCATATCGGCAAAAAGGAGGATTATTCCCTCCTTGGTTCTCTCTGCCTGTCTCAACTGTTGCTCTGCCAGGGTAATAAAACCACGCCGGTTGTACAGACCCGTCAAAACATCGGTAATAGTCAGGGCTTCCAGTTCTTTTTCCAATTTTTTCTGTTCCGTTATGTCACGCCAGATAGACCTACTGTATAAAATCTTACCCTTTTTATCCCGCACGGCAGAAACATTTAAGCTTACGTAAATCTCTCGCCCATCTTTGCAGATCACTTTGCGGATAGCATTTCTAACCTCTCCTGTTTCGCTGAATCGTTCAAAGAGGGATTTGGCCATCTCCCTGCTCTCAGGGTCATAAAAATCAAAGACGGGACGGCCAATGACTTCTTCTTTACTATAACCGGTAACACGGAGGAAGGTGTCGTTGCACTCCATAATGGTCCCGTCATGGATATTGATGGAATAGTACATATCCGGTGCGTTTTCGTAGAGGTCATAGTATTTTGCCTGCGATTCCTGTAAGGCCAGGGTGGAACGCCTATTCTGGATAAGAATGACGGCAAGAAGAAATATAACCACAAAAAGGAAAAGGGTAAACAAAATATAAGTGGTAACTAAACCTCTATTGGCCTGATAAAAGGAAACGGGTTTATTGATGACGATACTTTGGGGCGGTAAATATTTTTCAGGGATATGAAATCTTTTCAGCTGTACATAATCGAACATGTATCTTACCGTGTTCTTCCTTACAGGAGCTATCTTCCCCGCCTGTTCTCCCTGAAGGATACGCCAAACGAGATTGAGCGCTTCTTCGGCAACGATCTCCGGACTCAGAAGTTTTCCCCCCACGATACCGTAGCCTAACCGCACCTCGGCATGGCCGTAGATGGGCACAGGACAGATACGGCTTATCTGGGACGTAATCTCAGAAACATCAAAAGTGGCACCCGTACTGTCGTTGGCATAACTTAGCAACATAACGACACTTTCACTGGGAAGGTTTTTTAACCGCCTAAATAAAAAATCTATCTTTTCATTTTCGCTATAAGAAAGGTTAATTCTCCTCGTTTCTGGAAGAGATTCCCAGGCACTAACAAATTCCCGCTTTATAGCCAGGCCGGATAGGGTGTAATCATGAACCACAAAAACCTCTCTTACTTTAGGGTGGAATCTCAAAATCAATCTGATACTTTCTTTCGCATCCCAGAGTGAGACGACGCCTGTTATCAGGCCGTCCCTTTTGAGCCTTTTCTCATCTACCTCACTTACCCCACAAAAGACGGTGGGAATACGAGGGAAAACAAACGCTCTGTGCTTTAACACCAATTCCAAGGCCGGGTCATCGAGGACAATTAAAAGCTTGATTTTCTGGTTCTTATATTTTTTTTGCAAAAGAGAAATCACTTCTTTCTCATGGTACTTTGGGGGAAAACGGCGAAAATCGAGATATTCGTTAAAATAGGGAATGTTTCGCGCTCGTTTTTTTAATCCCTTTATTATTGTCTCCTGTTCACGGTCCGACCAGGCAAAACCGAAATGGTATGAATTTAAAATTAGTATCGGGGAATTATGCAGTATTTGCGACACTTCGGCGTATGCCGGAGGATTGAGGCACAAAAGAATAAATAAAAACCACTTTAGGTAGCGATTACCCTTCATAACTATTATATTATTTAATCTTTGCCTTACTATTGGGAAAAGTCAATAAAATTTAAAAGATCAACATCAAGGGTTTAATACTCGGGGGTAAGTTGATCTAACTGGGCCAGGGAAAATACGGGCCCATCTTTACATACATATTTATTTCCCACGTTACACCTGCCGCATTTACCGATACCGCATTTCATGCGCATTTCTAATGAGGTAAAGATGTTTTCTTTTAAAAAACCTAGGTCATAAAAGAGGGGTAACGTGAGACGTACCATAATCGGCGGTCCACAGATGAGGGCAACGGTATTTTCACAGCGGGGGGACACCTCTTTGCATACCGTGGGCACGAATCCCACCTTTCCTACCCAGGCATCATCACCACGATCTACGGTTATGTGGATCTCGAGATCATCTCTCTTCTGCCAAGCGGCCAGTTCCTCCTTATAAAGAAGGAGCCCCGGCGTTCGGGCACCATAGATGACGGTAATATCACCGAACTGATTGCGGTTTTCCTCGGAGATTAAATAGTTAATCAAAGAACGCTGTGTGGTAAAGGCAAAGCCACCACCCACAATAACCACGTTTTTCCCCTTCAGATAATCGATAGGCCAAGCATTGCCCAAAGGCCCCCGAATACCGATTATCGCTCCCACTTCCAGTTCATGGAGGGCCGTAGTCACTACCCCTGCCTTCTGGACGGTAAATTCGAGGTAACCCCTTTGGGTAGGAGAAGAGGCGATACCGATGGGTGACTCTCCCTTATCAAAGAGGGATAGCTCGGCAAATTGTCCGGGAAAATAGGAAAATCTCTCCTCGTCTTCCCTGTCTTCGAACCTGAGGCGAAACGTTTTAATGTCTTTTGTATCCACTTCGTCGATGATCTTTTCCACCACCATCGGTATGGGAATATAGGGATTGGACCTCATCTAATATCCTCACAACTGAGCAATTTCGGTGATAATCTTTCTTATGTCAATGTTTACGGGGCAAAGGATAACACAGCGTCCACAGCCGACACAAGAAATGGCACCAAAATTATCCACATAATACTTGAATTTATGCATCACCCGCTGGCGCCACCTTTCCTTTTGCGTCGGTCGGGGATTGTGTCCCGATGCCATTTGGGTAAAGGTGGGATACATACAGGAATCCCAATTCCTCAGTCTCACTCCATTGGTCTTCTTCGTTTCGTCATTGATGTCAAAACAATGACAGGTCGGACACAGATAGGTACAGGTTCCACATTTCAAGCACCGCTGATGAATCGTATCCCAAAAGGGATGTTCAAAATTTCGGTCCAGGAAGACCTTTATCTTATCCGCAGGTGGTTTTGATTCGAGCGAATCTATGGCCTCTTTGGCTATGTTTTCTTTCTTTTTTACGGCCTCATCATCGGCAGCTGGTAGTTCGTCCCAAATCTCCAAAAGTCCCCTTCCCTTCTCCGTGATAAATTCAGCCAAGTAAGCATCTCCGATGTCGGTAAGGAATATGTCGGCTCCATCGGCACTTACGGGACTTCCGCCTACGGCGGTGCAGAAACAGGCCTTGTAGGGTGCCTTATTACAGGCAAGGGTGATTACGATCGTTGCCGCCCTGCGCCTTACATAATAAGGGTCCCGATAGGTTTCCTGGTCGAATAACATATCAAGAAGCACAAAACTCCTCGCATCACAGGGACGTACAAAGAAAAGTAAGGCCCTGTTCTCCTGTATATACTCTCCCCCGTAAACCATGTCTCTGCCCCGTTGACTATAAATCATCATTACTTCCCTTGGTGGGAAAAGGAACTCCTTCGGGGCATTCCGGGCGTTGCCAAAAGAAGGAAGGGGATACTCTCCCTCCTGTAAAGGGCGAAAAACTACATAATCCTCCTGCTTCACGGGACCAAAAACCCCCATGTGTTTCTTTGCCTTATCGACAAGGTGGACCAATTGCCCTTTGGGAATCAATTTTTTTTCCATGATTACAGTAATCCCAAACCGAGAAGTAAAGGCATAACATCGATATTATGCATATGAAACCATCTTTCCGTCCCCGGAACCCCCATAGCCAGGGCCATCAGTTCGGTAAAATAGAAAATAGGCATCCTTAAACGCTCACTGGCCCTCATATCGAGGTTAGCCATACATACAGGACAGGCCGTAACGACACAATTTGCCCCTGCCTCACCGGCCATGGTCATTAACTTATCCACTAACTTTATCACATATTTTGTTTTACTTATGGTGAGACTTCCACCGCAACAATCGGTTTTGTAAGACCAGGGGATAACCTCACTGCCCAACGCTTCCATAAGTTTATCGAGAAGGACGGGGTTTTCATAGTCATCGAAGGTACAAATTTTCGGTGGTCTAAGCAGAAGGCAACCTAAATAAGAGACAGGTTTCAAACCATGAAGGGGTTTCCTAATCTGGGCAGTAATTTTCTCCACTCCCACAGCGTGAGAAAAAAAATCGATGGCATTAAAAATTGTTATTGTGTCTCTATAAGGAGCACCCACTATATCCTCAACTTCTTTTCTCATTTCGGGATCTTTGCGCAGGTGGTACTGGGCAAATTTCATGCGATTAAAGCAAGCGGC
>Ga0315298_1012017_pt1 | contig 10034 bp, 10 predicted proteins | sample WHS_1_MG_FD_203077 | JGI IMG/M metagenome (GOLD analysis project Ga0315298, IMG submission 203077) | Extremophilic microbial mat communities from Washburn Hot Springs, YNP, Wyoming, USA - WHS_1_MG | ecosystem: Environmental > Aquatic > Thermal springs > Hot (42-90C) | place: USA: Wyoming...
ACAATCCCTTCTGTTTCTCCAACAACATGATTCAGCTTGCCCTCAACATCCGCCTCAGAAGAGACAGAAGCCCCTGTCATATTTGTAGCCTCAGTAACAACAGCCAAAGGCTCGGCTTTCTTGGCTTTTTCAACAAAATCCCATGTCATCTGCGGCTTAGCGCCGTGGAAACGAAAATCTCCAGTGTAAACAACAGCCCCATTCGAAGCGTAAACAATAAAACCGTAGGCTCCTGGAACAGAATGGTCAACGTGGATTGGCTCAACTTCCAAATGGCCAACCTTAACGGTTTTTCCAGTTCTGAAGGGCTTAAAATCTATGCCTTCAACGTTAAACTCTAAGTCTGCCCTCCGCATTTCGCCTAAGGCTTGCAAAATAATCTTTGTTGTTTCTCCACAATAGACTGGAATTTCCCGTTTTATGAACGACAAATAAGCAGAGTGGTCCATGTGCCCGTGCGAAATGAAAACGGCGTCGACTTCCGGAGGCTTCTCGTCAAACTTATATACGCCTTCAAGTTTTGGCAGAACCCCAAGTTCCTGCAAGCTTTTTTCGCTTTTAGGCGAGAGGAAAGGCGGAGAATAAAACTGCTTTTTTAAGGCGTATGACATGCCGAAATCAAAAAATACTTTGACATCTCTATCTTCGAGAAGTATTTTGTTTCCGCCAATCTCGTTTACGCCGCCGTAAAAAGTTAAAACAGTTTTATTTTCAACCATATGTGCCACTCAGCCTATAAGCTTTTCTGCAAACATTCGCCATAGCAACCATTATTATTGGTGAAGTGAAGACGCTGAAAACCCTAGTGTATTTGGGGTTTGAAGCTTTTTTGATAACGCTTGAGTTGCCGCCAGCCCCCAAATATCCGTTGATGAAAGCCTGTGCAATAAGCTCAGCGGCACGTCTCCCAAATAACGGTGGAATATAGTGCCCAGCATAGTAAAGAAACTCAGCGACATCCCATGTTTTGTTGCCCTTCCTCGATGCTTGCTCAAGGTCTAAAAGGTAAATTTCCCCGTTTTTGCCAACAAGTATGTTTTCGGGTTTTGTGTCACCTAAAGAAATACTGAGGGCGTGTACCTTGGCGAATGTCTCCCCGAGCCTTTCTATAACCATCAACTTTTCGTTGATTTCTTCGTCATCCTTTGATTCTGCAATCTTTTTAATCACTCTGTCGAGGCTTTCGCCCTCGACATGTTCCATGAAAACCAAGCGCTCGTCATGGTTCATGTAAAGAATTTTTGGGACATTAAACCCCTTAGAAGACAAAAGCTTGTTTATGGCGCATTCCCTTTCAAGTCTTGAACGCCCCAAAACAGCGAAAGACCGCGTTCCAACAGTCCAGATCGTAAGGGGAAACCATTTGAAGCTTGACCAGTCTTTAAACTGTTTAACCACAACCCGCTTCTCAGCACCATTTGCAATTGTCTTAATCATGTAAACATCGTTCAAAACTCCTCCAATATCTTCCACTTTAATCTTCACATTCTCGCCAGCCATCAGTACGTTCCTAGCAAAGGTTTCAATATCAGTCCTCTCCGCCAGAGAAACAAAACCGCCAGAAGTTGGAACATACAAAAACCTTTTAGGGTCTATTAAAGGTCTAATAACTTGAGTTTCCCCTACGCCCGTTTTCTTCTGAAGTCTTAAAAGGGTTTCAGCATCTTGGGAAAGCAAACTTAAGATTTTTGGGAACACTGCGAGCATGGAAGTGAATAACGTTCTGGGAACATTCCTAGAGATTGCTGTAAAGCGAACTTTTCGCCTCCGAACCTCGTCCACAAATTTTTCTGAAATCCTCACGTAATCGCCTGAAAAGTTGACAACCCCTTCTCTTTCAAGAATCTTCAAAGCCTTCAAATACCCATCAAGAACAAACTTCACTTTTTCGCTTTCGCTGCCCTGCTGCATAAAGCCAAGCAAGCCGTTAATCAGCGGTGGAAAAAGCCGCGCTCTACTCAACAGAGCTTCATACATAAAATATTCAGGTTTAATATGAAGCTCATAAGAAAGTTCTGGAAAATCTAAAACAATGTTTTCCAAAAGTTCAAGAACCAACCGCCTTTTCAAAATCACCTCTTGAACGCCGAGAAAAGCCCTGTTCACAAGAGGCGTATATGAAAAGATAAGCCAGCCAGCAACAGCTTCACCCAAAAACCCCCTATCAACATCCCGTTCAAAAACCCACTCGTCAACAGCAAGAACAGCTATGTTCTTTCCATCCAAAACCTTAACATAATTCATCAGCCTTGGAGGAAAATCACGAACTACAAGCAAAACCTCAATTAACGTCCCTCGACTTGCAGACCCTAAAGCATAATCATCCAAAACAAAAGCGGCTGTAATTTTACACGAACCAGCAACATGCCTACAAAAATCTAGGATTCGCTTATGTAATCCTTCTTCTGATGCATTCTTGACGTGGTGAATCAATGTTCCACCAAAGGAAACGCTTATAGCAAAATAGAACTTTGCACTTATATGCAAATATATTTAGTGTTTCCCGCGAATTCTGCCGTAAGCTCTCAAAACTTTTAGGGCTCTCACGGCTTTCTCTGGCAAGTTGTAAAGGGAAAAAGATTCGCCAAGTACTTTACGAACAAACTCAGGATTTAAACTTTTATAACTAGCTTTTCCGTCAATGTCCAGAACATGTGTTTTTCCGCGGAAGAGCTTTCTTATATTGTAAATGACACTTTTGAAGAGCTTCGGTGAAGCCATGCCTACTTAACCTTTTTACTGTCTTTCCATCAGTTTAATGTAGGCGAAAATGGCGCATAACGTAAAGGCAGATGAAAAAACCAGGACATTGACAATCATGTTAAAAGAGAAGGGTGGAATGCCAAAGCGAAAAGAGCGAATCATATCAGAGGCGCTGCTTAAGGGATTAACCTCGGCGAAATTCACTAAGACTGCAGGAAATTTTCCCTCAATACCAAGTTGTTGAATAAGTGAAAGCGGATAAAAGACACTACTGCAAAAGAAAAGGGTATAATAGACCAAACCTCGAGCTGTGATGAATTTCTCTAGGCTTGATGTAGATACTGCTATGGCTACGCTTAATCCAGAAATCCCCAAAGCCAAAGCAAAGAGCACAACTAAAATCACAAGAAGCTGCACTGCAGAGGGAAACCCTATGAAAATGAAGCATGTCAGAAGCAGAGGTGCCATGTACATCATGCCGCGAAGACCTCCTGAGAGCACCCTTCCAAAAGCAAGTTCAAATCTGGTCATTGGTAGACTCAACATGTAATGGTGCACTTCATTTCTCCGCTCCATGTTTATTTCGCGTCCAATCATGAAGGCGGAGGCGAAAAGCCCAGTTACTGCAAGTCCAGGGGCGAAAAAATTGAAGTAGCTTCGAATCTGCTCTGTTATTGCTGGACTTAGCATTCGATTGTAGACAACAGCCATTATGAATAGGTCCGCGAGGTTCATGCTGATTAAGCCTACAAGTCACCATTTGTAACGGAAAAAGTTCCTAAAGTCATGTTCCAAAATTTGGATAATATGCCTCAACTACCGCCAACCTCCGCCTTCTATGCGCTTATCGTAAAGGATTACACCTACAAATGTGAAGAAGGAAAGGAAAGCGATTACGCCCAGCAAAGGCAACAAGGGATTATTTAAAGAAATTAGGGCTTCAACTCCTGTCCCCCAGCGGAACAACTCGGCAGCGAATGTGACTGGATTGAAATTGGCAATCCAACCGTAAAGTGGGTTGGCCTCTTGCACAAAACCTAATGGATACATTGCCGTGCTTAAACGCACAATTAAAGCGTCCAAAACGCCCATTAAAATGTCAAAGCGGTCACTAGACTTTATTGTAACTGCACCGATAATGTATAGCGAAACCGCTATCAATGGACCTACGTAAATGAAGGCGCGTAGACCTCCACCTATTGACCGTCCGAGAACCAGTTGTCTTCTTGTGACCGGGAGACTGAGCAAGTACTCGAAGACGCCGTGCTCCGCTTCTTCGTAAATGTCAAATCCTATGAACATGGATGCCGAGTAAAGCGTCATTACGGAAAGCCCGGCAATATAATAGCGAAAATAGTCCGGAACGTTAATCATGCGGGATGCTATCAGTCCGAAAAGGACTATTTGCGAAACAAACCATATGGCTCGCATGATCAACAGGAACTTGTATTGAAAGAAAAGGCGAATGTCTCTTTCTATTACCCATAAAAGCTTTTTCATTTAGGTTTACTCTTCCGTTCTTTGTGCTTCTTCGATAGTTAATCCCGTGTAGTGAGCGAAGACATCATCAAGACTGGGTTCGCTCATACGGACGGAAGAAATTTGCACTTTCTTCTTCATTAGCATATTCATTATCCGTGGCATAACTTCCTCCACTTTGTTCAAGTGGATACGCAAAGTGGAAGACTTGGTCTGAACAATGTCTACAACTTCCCTAAACTCTTTAACTTCTTCAATAACCTTTGGCGAGGGGTTATTCATTAGTTGAATTTCAACGATGTCCCCGCCTACAATACTGTCCTTCAATATTTTGGGGGTATCGCATACTAGCAGCTTGCCTCCATGAATTATTCCGATGCGGTCAGAGAGAACATCAGCCTCATAAAGCTCGTTAGTTGCAAGAATTATCGTGCTCCCCTCATCTCTTAGCTTACGAAGCATTTTCCATATCTTGTGTTTGCCGACAACATCAATTTGGGCTGTTGGTTCATCAACGATGGCTACTTTTGGTCTCTGAATTAAAACCTTTGCTATTTCAACTCTTTTACGCATTCCTCCAGAAAGAGTGTGAACGTTTCTGTGGCGGTACTCCCAAATCTCTAAGGCATCCATCACTTCCTTAACTCTGCGTTTTCTTTCCTCTTTGGGCAACCCGCAGACTTTAGCGTGCCAGTTTACCATGTCCCAAGGAGTGCTCACCCAAAGCATCTTTGGCTCTTGGAAGGCTATTCCTAAAAGCTCGCGCACTTTGTCCGGGTCCTTTCTTACGTCATATCCTCCTACAAGGGCTGTTCCATCTGTTGGTTTAATGACTGTTGCAATCATCAGGATTGTTGTTGTTTTTCCAGCGCCGTTTGGTCCCAAAAGCCCCAGAATTTTCCCTTCTTCAACGTCTAGGTTAAGATGGTCCACTGCTACTAAGCTTCCGAATTTCTTTGTTAGATTTATTATTTGAATTATTGGAGACATTCATGCACCATACGCTGGAACAGAAACAATGAATATGCGGTTAAATAAGATTCGTCTCATTTCGACAATAAATTTAACGCGGTAGCCTCAGCCTTCTCCATTACAGCGTCTTCATTTAAAGTTTTGACTTGTCTGTTTTCCATGAGGATTTTTCCGTCGACGATAACGGTGTCCACGTCGCTTCCGCGGGCTGAATAGACAATGCTTGCGTAAATGTCGTGTAAAGGCTTAAGGTGAGGCTTTGAAAGGTCGATTAGCACTATGTCCGCTTTTTTACCAACTTCTAGTGAGCCAATGTTGCCTTCAAGCCCTAGGGCTTTTGCTCCGTTTAAAGTTGCCATTTTTAGGGCTTCATTGGCTGGCAAAACTGCGGTATTTTTGTAGAGGAATTTTTGGGCTAAGGCGCCGAACTTCATGGTTTCAAACATGTCAAGGGAGTTGTTGCTGGCTGGGCCATCTGTTCCCAATCCAACATTAACGCCTAGGTGCATCAAATCAACTGCTTTGGCTGTGCCTAAACCAAGTTTCATGTTAGCCACTGGAACATAAGCCACGTGAACACCGTGTTCAGCGAGTATGCGCATGTCTATTTTTGATAGGTTTATGCAGTGGGCAGCTAGAACATGATTTTTCAAAAGTCCTATTCTTCTCAAGAATTCGGTTTCGCTGCATCCAAAAATTTTTTCAAATTCTCTAAACATCGCTTTTGACTCAGCCAAATGTAAGTGCACGCCGACGCCGATTTCAGAGGCTTTTTCGCTGATTTTTGTAAGAAGTTCTTGGCTGCAACTGTAAGCTGCGTGTGGTGCAAGCATTGTTTTTATTCGCCCATCCGCGCTTTCATTAAACTTTGTGGCGAAGTTTAGGCTTTTTTTAAGCATTTTTTCTCCTTTAGCTCGGTCTCCAGCTTCTATTATGCCTTCTGCTAGGACGGTTCTTAATCCGCTTTCTTCTACAGCCTTTGCAACTTTTTCTTCGTTGAAGTACATGTCGGCGAAGCATGTTGTTCCGCTTTTTATCATTTCTAAGCAGCCGAGGAGGGCACCGATGTAGATGTCTTTGGGTTTAAGCTTCGCTTCAAGGGGCCGGATGGTTTCTTTTGGCCATTTTTCTAGGGGTTTGTCTTCGGCTATTCCGCGGAACAGTGTCATGGGTGCGTGGGTGTGGCAGTTGACTAGGCCGGGGATTGCAGCTTTTTTCTTTGCATCTAACTCGATGTCTGCTTTTATGGTGGGTGCGGTTTCGCTTTTGCCTATAAATGTTATTTTTCCGTTTTTTATGGCGATTAGGCCGTCTTCTATTATGCTTTTGCTAGTCATTGGCAGAATTGCGCAGCCTTTAATGAGAATGTCGGCTTCTGTTTTTTCCAAGTGTTCACCGTTTTAGGAAAAGAATAAATGGGCTTGAATAAAGGTTATGTTGTTTGAAAATGGGAGGGAAATTGGGGGAGAACTAAAGTAGCCGGGCTTTTGGATGTTCGATTTTTCTTAGCAATGGGTGGAACTCTGTTTGTGGGATTTCCTCGTTTATTAGGTTTTCTTTTTGTATTCCGGGCGTCCCTATTTTTCTGCATATAATGTTTAGCGAGTCTTCGGTGAAGTTTAGAAGGTTTTGTCCTTCGCTTGTGAGTTTGTAGACTTTTCTTGGGCGTTCGTTGTCCATGTTCCATTCGCTTTTCACGTAGCCTTTCTTTTCAAGCGCGCCGAGGAGTGGGTATATTGTGCTTGGGCCGAAGTAGACGCCGAAGGTCCTGCGTATTTTTGTTATTATTTGATAGCCGTGCATGGGTTGTGTGTTTAGGAATTGGAGTATTATTAGGTCTAAGAGACCCTTCATTAATTTGATTTGAACTTCTTTTGTGTTGTTTGTCATTTTTTTCCCTTCTGTATTTGTGTTGAACGTGGCTACGATATGTCTATTTTATGACATATCTTGAGTCTCTATAAGGCATAAACTAAAATATAAAGGTTCATGCTTAAACCAAACATAAAAAGGCATAAAAAAGCATAACAGCCTATTCCATTTCATGCATAAATCAAATAAGCCAAAATGTAGACAAGTCAAAAATGGAACATAAAAGAAGCGTGAAAAATTGACGGAAAACTTCAAAAAAGAAATTGTTCAACGCATAACCAGAAACCTACTAGACATCCAAATACTGAAACTGGTAAACACTGATCCCATGTGGGGATACAAAATAAAAAAGCAAATAGAAGCCACGTCAGGCGTTAGACTACGCCACGGAGCACTATACCCATTGCTAAACAAGATGGAACGCGAAGGCTTCTTGAAAAGCCAAAAACAACAACAAGGAGGAAGGATGAGAAGAACATACGCAATAACAGAAAAAGGAAAGGAATACATAGAAACATACCACAACATACTAAAAGAACAAATACAAAAACAAGACATAAAATAAAAAGGGAAAGCATGAAAGACAAAAATAGAGAATTAGTAGAATACGTGCAACAACTTCTCGAAAAAAAAGGACGCAGAGCACTTGATTTTGCAAAGAAATCAGTTCTAGGAGGAAAAATACATTGCGAAGAAATTCGAGAGGCTCTTACAAATTTTTTTGAATATTGGAATGAATTAGCTAGACCTTCTCTAATCTCCATTTGTTGTGAAGCAGTTGGTGGAAACTTTGAAACAACAATTCCTTTTGCTGCTTCCATAACATTGATATGTGGGGCTACAGATGTGCATGACGATATTATTGATAAATCCAAAAGAAAGTTATCTCATTCAACGATCTTTGGGAAATTCGGTCAAGACATTGCATTATTGATCGGTGATGCCTTACTTTTTAAAGGTTTCCTTATTCTGCATAAAGCAAGCGAAGGTATCTCAACGAAACAAACGGCACAAATTTACAATACCATCGAGAATTTGCTTTTTGAAATGGGGTATGGAGAAGCCCTAGAGCTTAAGTTTCGAGGAAAATTAGACGTTAAACTTGAGGAGTACATTTCTTTAGTTAAAATGAAAGCAGCTGACATTGAAGCATGCGCGCGAATTGGCGCGATTCTCGGAAGTGGTTCAGAAAAACAGATTAATGCTCTTGGTAAATACGGCAGGATGTTAGGGGCCATTATAATTTTAAGGGATGATCTGGCAGATACTATAGACCCGCAAGAAGCCCCGTACAGGTTTAAAAATGAACCGCTACCACTTCCAATACTTATCGCCTTGAAAGATTCTAAGATGCAACATGAAATTAGCCCCATTCTTTTTAAACGAAGAATAACAAGAAAAGATCTTGAAATAATTTCTCAAACAATTCACAAAACTAGCGCTGTTGAGAGAGTCGAGCAAATAATAAGAAGAATGTCTATGCAAGCGCATAATTATATCAAAGAGATCCCTAAAAAAGACGATTTGAAGTCGTTAATAGACGTAGCAGTTTCGTTTTAACTAAAGCCAAAATCGAACAACATTTGGTCGGCGGATTCTTAACTTTGAACTGTTCACCTTCCCCCACCTGTATTATTGTTGTACATCTAATCACTTATAAGCTTTATTGTTGTACATGAATACAAGAACTTTGCAGCATAGATTTGGACCAAATCAACCTCGGGGATGTAGCATGCTTAAAAGAGCGTTAAACGAAGCATTAGCTCGTCAAAAAGAACTCTTTGTAGTCGCCTTTTTACTCGTAAATTCATTAAGCGGATACTTTATAGACCGAAGACACATGGACATAGTACTAAGAGGATTGAACACCACAGCTGCACAAAACCTCGCAATACTCGGGGTCCATGATCTGTTAATCATAGGTTCCAGCTTGACTGGGGCCTGGCTGTCAACCAAAATAAAAAGAAGCATCGTCCTTTATCTTTGGATGATTTTAGGAACAGTTTCATCCATTTTAATCTGCTTTCTTCCACACCTATTGTTAATACAACATGTTCAGATGATCTCCTTTTTTTGGGGGATATCATTTGGTTTGGGAATGCCATCATGCCTAGCATATTTTGGAGAATTGACAAAATTTGAAAACAGAGGATACATTGCAGGATTGATTTTTTTCGTAGCTAGCGCAGCTGCACCTCTATTACTCATGGTCTTGACAATAAGCTTTGAAATGAGTGTTTTAACTTCTGTAGTCTGGAGAGCAATTGGACTGATAGCACTTGTTTTGCTAAAAGAAAAATCAATTGAAGAAAAGTACAAGCGAACTTCGTTCAGATTGATACTTCGTGATAGACAATTTTTGTTGTACATCATTCCTTGGTTCATGTTTAGTTGCATTTATGGCTTTCAAAAGGTCACTTTGGAGCATACTGTAGACGTCAACGTATATGAAATTTTACGAGTAATTCAATCAAGTTTTGGCGCGGTATCTGCCTTTTTAAGCGGAACACTTTGCGGTAGATTTGGACGGAAAAAAGTGATAATTTACGGATTCGTTTCGTTGGGAGTAGCTTATGCGCTAGTAAGCATTGCTTCAGCCTCAATAATTTCTTTGTACTTTTACAGCATAATTGATGGAATTGCATGGGGTATATTTATTGTTATGTTCGTTTTAGTCTTATGGGGAGACATATCTATGAATGACAAAGCATACGGGGAGAAATACTATGCTATCGGAGGCGCGCCATTCTTTTTTGCAGATTTTGTAGGTTTTCTTTCAGCCCCATACCTATGGTTTCCGATTAATGCAGCCTTTTCTGTTGCCAGCTTTTTCCTATTTTTGGCTGTTGTTCCTTTGATGTTTGCTCCTGAGACTTTGCCTGAGAAGAAGCTTAGGGAGAGGGAGCTTAGAAGTTATATTGAGAAAGCCAAGAAGGTTAAGGAAAAGTTTACTTAGCTTTAATGTCTGTTTTTGGATGAGGGAAAGCCCACGTTTTTCCATATAGTGT
>Ga0315298_1012019_pt1 | contig 10034 bp, 6 predicted proteins | sample WHS_1_MG_FD_203077 | JGI IMG/M metagenome (GOLD analysis project Ga0315298, IMG submission 203077) | Extremophilic microbial mat communities from Washburn Hot Springs, YNP, Wyoming, USA - WHS_1_MG | ecosystem: Environmental > Aquatic > Thermal springs > Hot (42-90C) | place: USA: Wyoming...
ACCCGGCTGCCACCCCTGGTCGCGGCCAGTCTCTTTGCCTGGCCCAAGGCTGCACAAGCCCTGGGATACTCAGAATGACCCTCACCGGCACCCTGTCCATCCCTGTGGATCGTTCCCAAGCCTCTCGGCGTGAGTCTGAAGGGGATCCCTACGCTCCCATCGCCACACTGGCGGCAACGGGGCGGCCCCCGGAGGCCTCTGCGCCTTTGAGCCAGCGGTCGAGGAAGCGGTACGCCTCCTCGCGCACGGTTTGCGGAAAGCTGTGCCCGCCGGGGAAGGCGACGGCGCTCCAGTGCTCGGGCACGCCGGCGCGGGCGTAGGCGGCCTGGGCCGCGGCCACAACCTGGCGCACGCCGTCGATGGGGAAGAAGGGGTCCTCCTCGCCAGCCGCCAATAGGAAGGGGCAGGGCGCGAGGTCGGCGGCCACGGCATCCAGGTCGGCCACGCGCAGGAGGCCCGGCAGGCAGAGGGCCGGGTTGGGCAGGATGTGGCGGCGCAGGATGCTGCCGAGGGTGCCCAGCCCGCACGAGCAGACGGCGGCACGCACGCGGGCATCGTACCAGGCCAGCCAGAAGGCCTCGTGCCCGCCCAGCCCGTGGCCGATGGCGCCCAGGCGGTTGGGGTCCACTGCATCGAGGCCGGCCAGCACGTCGAGGGCGCGCACCAGCTCGAAGGTGTGCCGCGCACGGAGCGAGCTGCCCTCGAGGAGGAGCTGCGTAGCGAGCAAGTGCTCATACCGCTCGCCGTCGGGCACGGTCCCCTCGGCGCGCTGATACTCTGGGGGGCGGCGGTCCTCAAAGCCGGGCAGGTCAGGGCACAGCACCACGTAGCCGCGGCGGCAGAGCTCCAGGCCATAGTGGTACATGGTGTTGGCCGAGAGGCCCGCGGGCTCCGACTTGCCCAGCCAGAACTCGCCCGCGTGCCGGTGCACCGCCACCACGCCGGGCAGCCGGCCAACCCCCGCCCGGGCGGCAGCGGGGATGAGGAGGTAGGCCACCGCCCGCTCGCCCTCGCTCACCGCATAGTCGACCAAGAGGCGCTTGCCCCAGGGGAGGGCACTCTCGGAGCGCACCGCCAAGTCGGCGGCCACAGAAAGCGGCGGCTCTCCGAGAAGCTGCAAGACAAAGGCGCGGATCGTCATCGCAGCCTCGCACGATCGAGCAACGCCGGCCTCCCGAGCGGCGGGAATCCGGCGGCGAGCCACAGAACCTGGGGGAGAAGGGTGGGGTTCCAGAGGTGACCGCGGGGAGTATACTGCGAATGGCAGTAAGTTGCAAATCGGGCGCAGGACGTGGAACGCGAAACGCAAACGTCACACATCGTGGCGCGCGCTGCGGCGCCTCACGTTTGACCTTTCATGTTCTTGCGTTCTGCGTTCTCCCCACCCCTACGCCGGGTACACTCCCCGCCCTGGGATGCCCTCCAGCACCTCGTACATCTCCAGGTAGCACTCCCGTGGCGTGGCGGGGATGCCGGCGCCGCGGTCGCGCAAGAGGCGCAGGGCGTAGGCCATCTCCCTGGCCTCCGGCCCAGAGACGCGACGGCGCCGCCCGCCGGCCTTTTCGGCCCGCGCCAGCATCTCTTCCCAACTCGACGGTCGGCCGCCGCGGTACAACTCTTCCACGTCGGCGGCCTCGAAGCTCAGGTTCTGACCGGGCATCGCTCCTCCGATCTAGTGCCCACGCATTCTGTATCACGCCCTGTTCTGCCTCCCCGCGCGCAGGGCCAGGAGGCCTACCGCCAGCCCTACCAGAAAGCCGCCCACGTGCGCCCACACTGCAACGCCCCCAGTCTGGGCCGTGGGCACGCCCAGGCTGGCGATGCCGTTGAAGAACTGGATGATGGCCCAGGCGCCCAAGAACCCCACAGCGCTGACGCGGGTGGGGATCACCAACACCAACACGCGCACCTGGCGCGTGGGGAACAGCACCACATAGGCGCCCAGCACCCCTGCGATGGCCCCACTGGCGCCGATGCTAGGGATGGTACTCTGCAGGTTGAAGAACACGTGTGCCAGGCCAGCCAGCACCCCCGCCAACAGGTAGAAGAGGGCGTACAGCCCGTGCCCGAGGGCCAGCTCGATGTTGTCGCCAAAGACCCACAGAAAGAACATGTTGCCGATGATGTGCAGGAACCCGCCATGGACGAACTGCGAAGTGATCAGGGTGTAGAGTGCCTGGCCTTGGGCAATCTGGGCCGGGATGACGCCGAAGCGGTAGATGAACGCTTCGAGCTGAGCCTGGTCGAGGGTGAGCATGTAGAGGAAGACAAGCACATTCAGGGCAACGAAGGTGATATTCACCCAGGCGACGGGCGCCCCGCGTCGGTTCTGGTCGCCGTAGGGGATCAGGCTGCCGGTGGGGAACATCCTCCCTCCTCGGGTCAGTGCCTGCCCAGGCCTAGCAAGAAACGGGCCAACTGCCTAGCCCCGGCCAGCTGAACCTCACCGCTCCTCCGGGGTGCAAGGGCGGAGGGCTGAACCTATTCCCTCTCCCTCCGAGGGAGAGGGCGGGGGTGAGGGGGACATGTCGCATCGGCAGCCACCACGGGCCTTGGCGAGACGATCTCTGCCCATGGGAAGGCTCGCCACGGCGCAGAATCCCCCCTCACCCCTTCGCCCTGCTCAGAGCTTGCCTTGAACGCAGTGAAGCGGCAATTTCCAACCCTCTCCCCCATGGGAGAGAGGGAATGCCTTCACCTGCCCGCCCCTGAACTGTTTCGGGGTGACGGTGGGGGGCACCCACCGCTCAGCGATGTGCCTTGCTCTCCTTCCAGGCCCACCAGGCCGACGTGCGGGCGCTTGCCACCATGTAGCCGATGGCAAAGCCCAGCACTGCCGGCAGGATGCCACAGGAGGCCATGGCCCAGGGGCCTCCGCCCCACATCGCTGCCATGGGCCCCATGCCCCAGCGGCGCATGCCCCACGGCCCCACATGGTGGTGGTGATGGCCGATGCCCCACGGGCCCATCGGCTCGCCGCAGATTGGGCAGTAGACCACCGCGGGACCCCCGGCCGCCGGCTTTTCCTCGCGTTTGAGCTCGCCTTGTTCCTGCATCGCCTTCTCCTCCTGGTACAGAATGCCTTGCCAACCCTGGCGGCAAGGCGCGTGCCACCGACAGCAACAGCTCTGCCCGGCCGCCGCGCTTGACGTGCCGAGAGGCGCGGCTGTCTGGGCGAGTGCGTAGGCCTGGGTTGTGTGTGAGGAAGGGGCCCTGGCACGGCCATTGCTGGGCACTGGGCATGATCATCACCCTGACGCCCAACCCCGCTGTGGACCAGACGGTGTGGGTCGACCGTTTGCACCTGGGCCTTCGCAACCGGTACTGGAAGGCGGACCTCGACCCGGCCGGCAAAGGCATCAACGTATCGCGCATGGTGCACCGTCTGAACTGGCCGACCCTGGCCTTCGGCTTCCTCGCTGGTGAGACGGGGCTTCTGGTCGAGAGGGCGCTCGACGATGAGGGTGTGCCGCACCGCTTCGTGCGTGTGCCCGGGCAGACGCGCATCAACGTCATGGTGGTCGACCAGGCGAGCGGCCAGGAGACCAGCCTGCAGGGGCCCGGCCCCCTGGTGCCCAGGGAGCGCCAGGCCACCTTGGCCCGTCTGGTGGAGGCCTGGCTGCCCGCCACGCGCGTCTTGGTGCTGGCCGGCAGCCTGCCGCCAGGGGTCCCGCAAGATAGCTATGCGGCTTTCATACGCCAGGCGCGGGCAGCCGGGGTGCGCACGATCCTTAACACCGCGGGCGAACCGCTGAGGCTGGGGCTGCAGGCCTCGCCCGATGTCGTGAAGGTGGCTGCTGACGAGCTGGAAGAGCTGCTGGGCCGGCCGTTGCCAGATGTGAGAGCGGTGGCCCAGGGGGCGGCCGAACTCATTGCACGCGGGGTAGGGGCCGTGTTCGTGGCGGTGGGGCCGCTGGCCACGCTGGCGGTACAGGGTGGGCGAGCGTGGTGGGCGGTGCCCCCTGAGGTGCCGCAGCGCAGCCGGGTGGGGGCGGGGGATTCCCTCGTGGCTGGCCTGGCTGTGGGGTTGGCCAGGGGCGATGACCTGGCCTCGGCCCTGCGCCTGGGCGCCGCTGCGGGCGCCGCCACGGTCATGTCGACAGGCACCAGCCTGGGCACCCCCGAGCAGGTGGCTGCCCTGATGCCACGGGTCCAAGTCGACGAGGTAAGTGAGCTTCTGCGAGCGGCCCCAGTGGCCGCTGGCGCCGTCGCGCCGGCCCCCGCGGCCCCTCCTGCACCCCAGGAGGCGCTGCCGGCCCGCCTGCGCCGGCTGATGGAGCGGGCCGAATTGCCATCCCGCGGGCCAGGCAAACGGCCCGTGCTGCCCCGCGAGCGGCTGCGCTATGGCATGGACGTGGACGGCACCATCACCCGTGCGCCCCGCCACTTCAAGCGCCTGATCGACGCCCTGCTGGAAGCGGGCGACCACGTCTACATCGTCACCGGGCGCCTCGAAAGGGACCGGGAGGAGACCGAGGAGCTTCTGGCGTCGCTGGGCATCCAGTACAGCGAACTCCTCATGCGCCCCAACGACTGGCGGCGCAGCATCGCCGACTATAAGGTGCACGCCGTCCGCGAGCGAGACCTCCACATGCTGGTCGACGATGATCCGCGCAACTGCTGGGCAGTGATCCGTCGCACCGGCGCCCTGGCAGCCCACATGCTGCCTATCCCCGAGACGCCCGAGGAGCGCAGCGGGTAGAATCCGGGTGAGATAGCACTGTTCAAAGTCACGCCGTGAGGGCGGATGCAGCTGCCCCAAAGCAGTAGCTCCGGGGGTGTGGGCTGGCGGTTTCCACCAGCCCACACTCTGGCGCGCCCGGTCGGCCCTGGCCGAGCGCGCCTCCGCGGGAGCCGCGCTTTCTTCCCTCCATCATGCCCCTTGGGCAAGGGGCACGGGCCACCAAGTGCGACATACGCTGTGGTTGCATCGCGCAACACATCCACAAAAGGATCCGTCCCATGGCGTGTGTCGCATCTCTCTGGAAGAATCGGCGTTCTCGCTGGCTGCAGCATGCGCTGCTGGTGCTGATGGCGGCCGAATTGGTTGGCACCCTGGGCCCGAGCGTGCGGGCGGCGCCGCCCGTCCCGGTGACTCGGCCGGCGCCTGCCACCTGGGCGGCCGAATGGCATCTGGTGGGGCCGGGCGCTGCGGCGGAGGGCACGGTGAGCGGCCTGCGGCCGTTGGCGCAAAAGCCGGGCTGGGTGGTGGCTGCCGGAGCGGTGGGGGGCGTCTTCGAGTCGCCGGTGCGCGACATGGGCCACGAGTTCATGGCCCTCGGCGCCGTCTGGCAGGCGCGGCTGAGCCAGGGCGCCGAGGTGGTGGTGGAGGTGCGCCGCAGCCACGATGGGGTGACCTGGGAGCCCTGGCAGGAGATGCGCACCGATGAGTCCTTTGGCGACCCGACGCCGACGGACCGCCGCTACAGCGAGCTCGTCATCGGCACCGGCCGCTACGTGCAGGTGCGGGTGACGATGCTGCGTGGGGCCGGCCCGGCGGCGCCGACCCTCGAGGCGCTGCGCCTGGTGGCCATCGATACCCGCGAGGGGCCGCAGGAGGCAAGCGTCGGTGCTGCCTTTGCGCCTGCCACGACTGTCGGTGTGGCAGCCAGCCCGGCCGAGCCGACGGTCAAGGCCACCACTACCACGCCGACCATAGTGAGCCGTGCCGCTTGGGGGGCCAACGAGGCCTATATGACCTGGCCACCCGAGTACGCGCCGGTGACGCACTTTGTCATCCACCACACCGTCACGTCGAACTCGGATGCGGATATCGCCGCCACAGTGCGGGCCATCTACTACTACCACGCCGTCACTCTGGGTTGGGGCGACATCGGCTACAACTATCTGATCGATCGTTACGGCCGTATCTATGAGGGGCGCTTCGGGGGCGAGGGGGTAATCGCCGGCCACGCGCGGCCCTACAACCCGGGCACCATCGGCATCGCCCTCCTCGGCGATTACTCGACGACGCCCGTGCCTGCGGCGGCGGTGACGGCGCTGGAAGACCTCCTGGCCTGGAAGGCTAACTTGCACGGGGTGAATCCGCTCCAGAGTAGCTGGATCATTGACCGCACCCTGCCCAACATCATGGGCCACCGCGATTGCAACCTGACCACCTGCCCGGGCGACCAGGCGTACGCTCTGCTGCCTCAGGTCCGCGATGCCACCTGGCAGCGCCTGCTGGCCATGCCTCCCTACCTGGAGCTGACGAACCCGCGCGCCCAGGCCGCGGTGTCGGGGGTGGTGCGCGTGCAGTGGAAGGCGGGGCCGGCCGCAGCCCAGTTCACCGTCACTGTCGATGGGCAGTTGCGCCAGTCGCTGGCCGGCGATGCGCGTGAGTGGCTGTGGAACACCACGGCCGAGAGCGATGGACCCCACACTCTGCGCATCCTCACCGCCACCAGCTCGGGCCAGAGCGCCCAAGCCGAGGTGACGGTGCAGGTGGATAATAGCCCTCCCATTGGCAGCCTCGCTGCGCCGGCCTATGCCAGCGGCGATGCGGTGGAGCTGAACCTCGCCTGCCGCGACTGCACGCAGGTACAGTTCGGTGGCGGCTGGCGTTGGGAAGGAGAAAGCCTCTACCACGCGCCGGGCACCGGACGCGCCGTGGCCGACAGCGCCGCGGCCAACGGCCAGGCCTGGCTGGGCAGGGTGGGCGAGGCGGTGGCCGGCCCCTGGTACGGTCCCTACGACTGCGGCCTGCCGTTCCCCGGCGACTATCAGGCCGTGTTCTGGCTGCGCGCGGGCCGCAACGACCTGAATGCGCCCCTGGCCGAACTGGATGTGGTCGACCAGCAGGGCACGCGCATCTTGGCCGGCAAGACGCCGGTAAAGGCCACCGACTTTGTTTCCACCGACCGCTATCAGGCGTTCACGCTGCCCTTCTACTATCCCGACCGAGGCATCTCCTGCCGCACCCCCGGCCAGGCCGATGGGCTCGAGCTGCGCACTGCCTTTCTGGCGGCGGCGGACCTCTGGCTCGATCGCGTGGAGGTGTTTACGGCGCCACAGCCCTTCACGGCAACCTTCCGCCTCCCGTTGCCGGTGGCCGAAGGCCGCTACCCGGTGGAGGTGCGCTACCTCGACGAAGCCGGCAATGCCTCGCCGGTGTACACGCAGGCAGTGACGGTCGACCGCACTCCGCCGGTGTGGGGTGAGGCCGGGCCGAGCGGATTGCCGGTGCGCGACGCACTGTCGGGCCTCGATGCCCAAGCCGCCTATGCCCTCTCCGATGACGGTGTGACCTGGAGCGCATGGATCACCGCGACGCTGAGCCTGGCCGCAGAGGGGCAGACCGGCGCCCTCCCTGCCGACCCCATGTGGGCCGGCCGCTACGTGCGGGCGCGCGCCCGCGATCGCGCTGGGAACGAGGCGGTGAGCGCGGCGGTGCAGTGGCCGGGCACGCCGCTCACGGCCACGCCAAGCTCCACGCCGACGGAAAGTGGCACCGCCACGGCTACGCCCACAGCGTCGCCCTCGGCCACGCCCGGCGAGAGCGCCACGCCAACGGCGACTGCGACGGGCACCCCGACGCCGACCGCCACCGCCACGCCCACGGCCACATTCACGCCCACGTGCACGTGCACGCCGTCGGCGACCGCCACGCCCACCTCGACGCCGACTGCCACCGCCACGCCACCGCCAACACCCACCGTGGTGCCCACAGTGTCGGCCTGCCGCGACCTGGTGGTCAACGGTGGCTTTGAGGCGACCGACGGTTGGGTGCTGCCCATCACCGAGTGCCAGGCGGGCCGCTCGAACACGGTGGCGCACAGCGGCGCCTGGTCGATGCGCACGGGCCCCGAGAGCTGGTGGCCCAACAAGGCCAGCTACTCGAGTGCCTACCAGTGGATCGACGTCCCGGCGGGCGTCTCCTCAGCAGTGTTGCGGGTATGGTACTACGCCTCCTCGACCGACTCCAACGACAGCCAGTACATCATCCTCTACAACGCCGCCGGCCAGGCCATCACTCCTTGGCCGCTGCGCCTGATCCCAGCGGTGAATGCGCCGCGTTGGCAGCTTGTCGAGTACGATGTCAAGGCTTATGCCGGCCAGCGGCTCAAGCTCCTCGTCGGCTGCTACAACAATGGGTACGGCGGGCTGACTCGCCTCTTCGTCGACGACGTCTCGCTCGAGGTCTGCAGCCAGGCGGCGGTGCTGCCTACGCCAGTGCCCAGTGCCACGCCGCTCCCAAGCCCGACAGGCACGCCGACGGCGACGCCCACGCGCACCGCCACGCCGACGCTGACACCGCCTGCTACCTCTGCGCCCACTGCCACCCCGACCGCCAGCGCTACGCCGACAGCCAGCCCCACGGCCACGGCCGCGCCAACCGCCGCCCCCGGCACCAACAACCTGGTGGCCAACGGCGGGTTCGAGGGCGACGGGGCGTGGGTGATCCCCACCACCGCTTGCTCCGGCGGCTACAGCCGGGCGGTCGTGCACAGCGGCAGCCGTGCCCTGCGGCTGGGGATCGAGTGGGGGCAACCCAACGTCTACAGCTACTCCTCGGCCAAGCAGGCCCTTGCCTTACCGGCCGGCGCCCGGTCGGCGACCCTGCGCTTCTGGTACTATGCGGCGTCGAGCGACCCCTACGACAGCCAGCGCTGCTGGCTGCTCGATGAGGGCGGCAGGGTACTGGCGACGGTGTTGCGCCTCTACTGGCCCGACTCCAATGGCCAGGCCTGGCGGCAGGTGACCTACGACCTGACCCCCTTCCTCGGGCAGACGGTGCGCTTGCACTTTGAGGTGTACAACAACGGCTACGGCGGCGTCACGGCCCTGTACGTGGACGATGTGTCGGTCGAGGTCGCGCCCTAACCGCCGCACGCCCTGGGCGCAGCGTCGCACTACCGGCCCCGGCCGGCTCTACGAGCGCCCCAGCACCGGGCCCATGGGCGACGCAGAGAACGCACCGCTGTCACTCTGAGGAGCGGAGCGACGAAGAGTCCTTCCGGCGACAGGGATCCGCCTATGCGTGGGAAGGACTCTTCGCTCCTGTTGAGAGACTTGGGCCGTCGCCCGGGCAGGGACCGGGCTCCACGCTCCGCCGCCCGGTGTGAAACCGTTTTGTACCCAGGGACTGGGCCGGGAGCGGGCGGCACTCGACACCCGGCTGCCACCCCTAACCCCAAGCTTCTTCACCTGCCGCAGGCCCGTGCGAGCCCTGGGATACTCGGGGTGACAGGGCGAGGCGTGTCCCAAGCCAGTGCGGAGCCGCCTCCTCGCAACGACGCAGGACCGCCCCGGTGATTTGCCTTTTCCGTCGATTCGGCTTACAACCTTGCCAGAGTGCCAAGTGTTGGAGGCTGCCGTGACAGAACTGTTGTATCAGACCGACAGCTATCTGCGCGAGTTTACGGCCACGGTGGAGGCGGTGGAGGGCCAGAATGTGGCGCTCGATCGGACGGCTTTTTACCCTGGCGGCGGAGGGCAGCCGTGCGACCTGGGCACCCTGCTCTGTAGGGGCGGTTCGGGAGCCGTCTCCGCCGTCTGGCCGGTGGTCAGGGTGCAGAAGAGCGGCGAGGTAGTGTGGCACACGGTCGAGGGCGAGCCGCCGGCGCCCGGGACGGTCGTGGTGGGCCAGCTCGACTGGGAACGTCGCTATGGCCTGATGCGCCTGCACACGGCGCTGCACATCCTCTGCGGCGTCATCTTCCATGAGTACGGGGCGCTGGTCACTGGCGGCAATATGGAGCCGGGCCGGGCGCGCATGGATTTCGAGTTCGAGCGCATGCAGGCCGACCTGGTGCGCGAGATCGAGGCCAAGGTGAATGCCGAGGTGGCGGCGGCGCGTCCGGTGCGCGTGGCGATCCTGCCGCGCGAGGAGGCTTTCCAAATCCCCGACCTCATCCGCACCAAGATCAACTTGTTGCCCGAGGGGATCCGGCAAGTGCGCATCGTGGCCATCGAGGGGCTCGACCTGCAGGCCGATGGTGGCACCCACGTGGCCAACACGCGCGAGGTCGGCACCATCCGCGTGGTCGACTACATGAGCAAGGGCAGGATCAACAAACGGCTGGTCATCACCT
>Ga0315298_1012020_pt1 | contig 10031 bp, 7 predicted proteins | sample WHS_1_MG_FD_203077 | JGI IMG/M metagenome (GOLD analysis project Ga0315298, IMG submission 203077) | Extremophilic microbial mat communities from Washburn Hot Springs, YNP, Wyoming, USA - WHS_1_MG | ecosystem: Environmental > Aquatic > Thermal springs > Hot (42-90C) | place: USA: Wyoming...
TTTGAATTGTCTAAAATCTAACGTACTGCTGGCATCTTGCCGGGAGATGAAGTTGGTTTGCGCACGCCTCGGCGAGGCGTCCATACCATCCTCAATTGCGCGCACATTGGTCAAGCGGGCATGGGATGTGCCCACCAACGGCGATGGTAGGGATGCACGCCCTCATGCGTCCGCATCTTTAACGCAAAGGTACGGACACGCAGAGTTAAGGTAGGGCGCGCAGTCCACTGCGCGCCGGAGCCGCTCGCACTGGCCCAGCCTATCGGCTTGAATCTTGGTTTTCCGCGCCCTTACGAGCGCGGCTACGCTTAACGGCTGAGACGCTGAGGCGCAGAGTAAGGTAGGGCGCGCAGTCCACTGCGCGCCGGAGCCGCTCGCACTGGCCCAGCCTATCGGCTTGAATCTTGGTTTTCCGCGCCCTTACGAGCGCGGCTACGTCCACACGAGAAGGTGGGGCGGCAGAGGATTGCCCGCCCTACCAGAGATCGGGTTTTGACGAAACAAAAACCATCGAGTTTGGATATTTCACACGTTTCACTTCCCCAAACTCACGAGTCCGCCGCCTACCTGCCGGCTTGTTTGCATCCGACGCACAGGCAGGCGCTCGGCTTGGCGGGGCGGGTGTCGTTCCCCACTTATCGCTTTAACGCTTTAACGCATTAACGCATTTCGCATCTCCAAGTCACTGGACTTGGCGCAGGCAGGCGACCCAGTAGATTGTTCCCACAGCGGTGGGTATGCGCCACAACAGTTCCGTTGCACAAGCACCGCAAGTTTATCAAATATGCGGACTAAAACTTGACCTGGAAAGACACTGTCACCAGATGCGCTCGCACACCGGAAAAACCTACCGTAAAATTTGGCCCCAACATCGGGAACATCGGCGGGAAACTGAACGAACTGTCTTCAGTTGCGAGGTATTTGTAACCCACACCCAGCGACATCGTGGGATTCAGCTCGACGCGCATTCCGGCAAATATCTGCCAAGCAAACACCACATCGGTATCATCGCCATAAACCGCCACTGACTCGTTGCCGAAGCCGTCCGTGCCGAAAATTGTCATTGAACCGCCCAATCCGGCACCGACGTACGGAATAATCCGCGTGTTATGCAGAGGGCGCGAGTAGGTCAGGTTAACCAAAAACGGCAGGTTGTTTAAGTATGTATCGTACGAGTAGTACCCCGGCACTGATTTTATATCTGCGGCCACGCCCTCAAATTCCAATTCAACCGAGAAGTATCGGTTGAATGTGTAACCGATGGTTGCCCCAGCAGCAAAACCCACCTGATAATCAACGTCTGCACCGACAGGCCCGGCGAATTCAATGAGCTTGCCATCCTGAACAAAAGCCGGGCCGAGTTCTATGCGAACATACGGTCCGGTGCAGCTACTGGCATGATAATTGACCTGTGCGCCAGCCCGAAGAACCATGCACAGGCTTAACACGCCCAACCAGAACAGATACATGCGCTTCATGATATCGAATAGCTGGACTTTCACATTTGCTGCTGCGGGCGTAAAACCTTTCGGACCCGCGCAGGCAATCAGCAGCAAATGTGCTGCCTTTACCACTGACGTAACCAAATCACCAAAAATTTAATCCGATTGCTTGAAACCAAATCTGGCTGCCACCTGCGCAACGTCTTTGTCACCGCGCCCGGACAAATTGACGATAATGATGGCGTCTTTGGACATTTTGGGCGCGCGTTTGATCACCTCGGCAATTGCATGAGCCGGTTCGAGCGCAGGTATGATCCCCTCCAACCGCGCCAGTCGCATGAATGCATCAAGCGCTTCATCGTCGGTTGCGTATGTGTACTGCACGCGGCCAAGGTCGCGCAGCCACGCATGCTCGGGACCAACTGCAGCGTAATCGAGTCCGGCACTGACACTGTGCGTAAGCTGAATCTGGCCGTGTTCATCCTGCAACAAGTACGAACGTGTGCCCTGTAACACACCGAGTGACCCGCCCTGAAACCGTGCGGCATGTTTGCCGGGTACAATCCCTTCGCCACCGGCCTCGACCCCGACCATTTGCACAGTTTCATCCTCGAGAAACGGGTAAAACAAGCCCATTGCATTCGAGCCACCACCAACACACGCAACCAACAGGTCAGGCAAACGACCTTCCTTTTCCAAGATTTGCCGACGCGTTTCGTCCCCAATCACACGCTGGAAATTCCGCACCATGAGCGGATACGGATGCGCGCCGTACACGGTGCCAAGGATGTAATGCGTTGTGCGGACATTGGTAACCCAGTCGCGCATGGCCTCATTGATGGCTTCCTTAAGGGTTTGCTGACCGGCTGTCACAGGCACAACCTCGGCACCCAGCATCTTCATGCGGTACACATTCAATGCCTGGCGTTTGCAATCAACTGCACCCATGTAAATGACACATTTTAACCCGAACATGGCAGCGACAGTTGCTGTGGCAACACCGTGTTGGCCTGCGCCGGTCTCGGCTATAACGCGCGTTTTGCCCATGCGGCGCGCGAGCAACACCTGCCCGAGACAGTTGTTGATCTTGTGCGCACCTGTATGCAGCAGGTCTTCGCGTTTGAGGTAAATCTTTGCGCCGGCCAGCTCGCGTGTGAGTCGCTCGGCAAAATAAAGTGGTGTGGGCCGACCGGCGAACTCGCGCAGGTAATATGCCAGCTCGCGTTGGAATTGCGGGTCTTGTTGTGCGCGAAAGTATTCCTCTTCAAGCTCACGCAACGGATGCATCAACGTTTCAGGTACAAACCGGCCACCGTACAGGCCGAAATGACCCTGTGCATCTGGCACAGATTTGTTCGCGACCATGTTCACCCGCTCAGGCTAGTCGGACGATATGAGAAGTCGAGCCGAGAGTTGGCCCGAGAAGCGGGTTAAAGCGATGAAGCAATGAAGCGTGAAAGCGTTAAAACGTTGAAGCGTTGAAGGGGCAATTGTGGCGGTAGCAATTGCCATCTTCTTCCCCGCTTAACGATTTAACGATTTAACGGTTTGACGACTTTGCGGTTTAACGCTTCAACGCTTTAACGCTTTAACGCTTCAACAATTCAACGCGCCACCGCACCCTTTGCTGCCTCAACAAACGCGCGAACCTTTGCATGGTCTTTTTTGCCCGGAGCGGACTCGACACCTGTTGATACATCCACACCGTACGGTTGGACAAGCCGGACGGCCTCCGCAACGTTTTCATGCGTCAGCCCACCTGCAAGAAAGATTGCTCTGCCAAACTTCTTCGCCTCGACAGCAAGCTGCCAATTGAAAGTTTCGCCCGTGCCGCCCCGCAGCGCCGGCACATACGCATCCAGGAGCCAAAAATCAGTTTCATAAGCCGGCAACAAACGTAACGAGTCGGTATCGCGCATGCGGAACGCTTTCATGGTGCGCATGTTAAACTGCAAACAGTAGTCAGGGGGCTCATCCCCATGAAACTGCAATAGGTCGAGCCTGCACACGGCAAGAACAGCTTTGACTGAAGCAACCTGTGCGTTGACAAACACGCCCACGCGTATGATGTGTTCGGGCAACTGCCTTGCAATCTCGGCTGCAACAGTGGGTTGAATGTATCTCGGGCTGCGTTTGTAAAACATGAACCCGAGTGCATCTGCGCCCGCTTCAACGCACGCAATTGCATCTGCAAGACTCGTTATGCCACAAATTTTTACCTTAACACTCATCCAGCTTGTCTGGATCGAACTGCGGACAAGTGTCGGTGCATCTGAACCGTTTGGCAACCTGATAACTAAACTTCAAAAGCACATGCAAAACGATTATGCCAAATGGAAATTTACCCGGGCTGACCGATGCCGGCGGCAGGATACAAGCAGCACATTCGCCTGCACGGGCTGCGGCGCATCATGTGGTAATTCCGCACCGCCATGTTTGGCCCTGACAAGAGTTTGCGTAACCAGCAAAAGCCGATTTTCCACGCGGTCCCGGGCCCGGGGAGTAGGTTGCCAACACAAAACAAAAAACCCCTTCCGGTTTTCCCGGAAGGGGTTTTCAATTGCCTCAAGTCCGATTAGAACTTGTAGATGATGTTTGCTGCAAGTAGGTACGCATTGTGCCGGTCGCCGGAATACCCATCGTCAACGTAGCGGCCGAACATTCTTGTATTGGCATTATCCCACCTGAACTCGAGCCTGCTGATGACGTTCTGCCAGAGGTCATACTGGGCAGTGAGTGTGGCTGCCCAAATTTGGCCCGGGTCATCAGCATCACCCCAAGCCCAATCGCCTGTCTTATCCCGCAGATACTCGCCGCGTGCGTGCAGGCTAAGTTTCTCGGTTGCTTGGTACGAGGCGTACAGTGCGGCCGCCCATGCATCCGGGCCATTGTCTTGGTTGCGATAGTCGTACGCTGCACCAAGTTTTAAGCCCGTAACAGGCGTTGCCAGGGTTACCCCGGCGTAGTAACTGGTAATGGCGTCTCTTCCGTCTTCCAGCGTTCCATTGACCACACCGCCATACAGAGTCGAGCCGGCGATCCAGCCCCAATCTTCAGGGGCGGTAAGCGCAATCGAGCCCATGTACGCCTTGTATGATTCGGCTTTGCCGGTGCGACCGTTTATCTCGGGCCCGATTGTATTTGCCACACCCACAGAGGCGCTGATGTTATCTATGAACCTGTACGTGGCCAACAAGCCCGTGTGTGTTTGCGGCTCAATCGTGTGGCCGTATGACCGTGTGTAGTTGGGGTTGTTACCCGCTTCGAGCGATTCGTACCCGATGATGGTGTCGAACACGCCCATCTTGCAGTCTATCCCGTTACCAACCGGCACACGCAACGCAACGTAGGCTTGCCGAATGGCAAAGTCAGCGTTTTCGTACCCAACGTCACCTGCCAAGGGGCTGCCAGTGTTGAGCACACTTGCATCCGGGCCGAACCACAGGTCAACCTTGTACCCTGCAGCCCAGTCGGTTTCAGCCAATGGCTTTGCAATGCTGAGCTGGACAACGTCCAAGTTGAACCCGTCAGCTTTGCCATCGTTGAACTTGTAATTCGGCACAAGGGTTCCCGTCCCCAAGTTCCAATGTGCCGATGTATCCACGTAGCCGCTGATGGTTGTGCCTGAAAGCGCAGTTTGCACTGCGTTCAGTTCTTCAGCTTGAGCGACGGAGGCCAAGCTGATCACACCCACGGCGGCCAAACCTAACGTCCATTTTTCAAACTTCATAGGTTCCTCCGTTGTTGTTTGTTTTTTGTTTACCTGTACTAACACCAATGTCCAGTTTCTGTGCAACTGCGGGTAACAACCGGTTTACCCGCACGCCATTTTCAGGCGCAATTTTGCGCATCTTGTAGCGTAAGCTGCACGATTTGACAACTACTTTTTTGATTTTTTTCACCCCGGGCCACAACCCGGTCTGGTTGCGCAAACATTTGCCCAAGGCGGATTTGTTTGTCAAGCCCTGTTTTTATACACTGCGCGGAAAATATAAAAGCCGTTCCAACCCCTGCAGATAACACTGCCAAAGAACAAGGTCAAAAATTGCCCTAATCCACCGGCTGGAACACAGTTTGCTAAAATTTTGGCTCGGTAGCCCCGAAGCAGAAACCGATGCAATTTCGATCAGGTTTCATACCCTCGGGTGCAGGTTAAATAGAGAAACGCTATGCCTTCCTTTGTTTATGTAGCGCGTGACACACTCAGTGGCCGCGAGATACGCAGCACAATCGAAGCGGCCAATGAGCAGTCTGCCATTGCAGCACTGCTGAACCGCAATTTGCTTGTTGTCTCGATTCAGGAAAAGGTTGGCAAAAAAGGCCGCACTGCCGGCGGGCGCGTATCGTTAGCCGACCTAGTGATATTCACGCGGCAGCTTGCCACAATGATTGATGCCGGTCTGCCGATGGTACAGTCGCTTCAAGCACTGGCTGAACAAACACCGCACAAGGTCATGCGCGACATAATTCGTGATGTGTGCGCCCGGGTTGAAGGCGGCGACTCGTTATCTGAAGCTCTGCAGAAACACCCGAAGGCATTCAGCCGACTGTACGTTTGCATGGTTGCAGCGGGCGAAAAAGGCGGCTTGCTCGCCGAGATCATGGCACGCCTGGCAACGTACCTTGAGACCATGGCACGCTTGCGCAAGCGCGTCAAGGCAGCCATGATGTACCCCACAATCGTGAGCATAGTTGCAGTGCTGATCACGATTTTCCTGCTCGTCAAAGTGGTGCCAGTGTTTGGCGAGATTTACAGCAGTTTCAAGGCGGAGTTGCCTGCACCGACACAGTTTGTGGTAAATCTAAGCAAGGTGGTGCAAAAGAACCTGTTGTTCATTCTGATTGGGGGTGCAGGCTTCGTGTACGGCTGGTTCCATTTCACGAGAAAAACTCGGATTGGGCGCGAATTTTGGGACCGGTTACGACTCAGGCTCCCGATTTTTGGCCCAATTGCACACAAGATTTGCCTGGCCAGGTTTACCCGTACAATGGCATCGCTGATCCGCAGCGGTGTGCCGATTCTTGAGGTGCTGCAGATCGTCTCGCAAACAGTTGGCAACGTCGAAATCGAGAAAGCCATCAAAAACGCCGCCGTTGACATCGAACGCGGCGAAACAATTGCTTCCTCACTGGGCAAATACTCAGTGTTTCCCAGCATGATAATTCGCATGCTTGCTGCAGGTGAACAGACCGGTAAAGTTGACGCGATGCTGGAGCGTGTGGCCGATTTCCTCGATGAGGAAATTGAGACCACACTTTCCGGGCTAACATCGCTGATCGAGCCGATTTTGATCGTATTCCTTGGCGTTGTAATTGGCGGATTGGTGATCTGCATGTTCCTGCCCATCTTCAAGATGAGCACAATCATCAACCCAAGTGGCAGATAACTTCAATACCGCAAGCCCGGGCTGCCGCCCTGCAGCACGGCTGCGCTAACCTGAAACACGACTACAAGAATCAGCCTGACCGGTACGCACCTGCCAGTTCCGGCTCAGCCGGCCCGCGGCCCGGAACAGAAAAATTTGTTTCACTTTTCTGCCCTTGCGACCTACACTCGAACGAAAAAGTTGTCAAAGCAGTGCATTAACGGCAACCGAACTATGCCATTAACCCATACACGTGATTTGTTCGCAAAAGCGCTCAAGGGCAAGTATGCCATTGGCGCTTTTAACGTTAACAACATGGAACTTGTGCAGGCAATTGTAGAAGCCTGCGAAGAAGAAAAAGCGCCATTGATCCTGCAGATTTCGCGCGGGGCGCGCCAGTACGCCAAGCCAATCTTTCTAAAAAAGCTTATCGAAGCGGCCGTGAGCGTGTCGAACATCCCGATAGCAGTGCACCTTGATCATGGCGATTCATTCGAGCTATGCAAGGAATGCATTGACGAAGGGTTTACCAGTGTAATGATTGACGCCAGCTTCGAGCCGTTCGAAAAAAACGTCGAAATAACACGCAAGGTCGTCGAGTACGCGCACAAACACAACTGCGCCGTCGAAGCCGAGTTGGGCCACCTTGTCGGCGCACAATTCGATGAAGGCGAGACTGGCGGCGGGTTTTCCAAGAGCGGGCATTACACAAATCCGGATGAAGCGGTCAGGTTTGTCAAAGAAACCGGATGCGATTCACTTGCAGTTGCAATTGGCAATTCGCATGGCGCCTACAAATTCAAAGGTGACCAGCGGCTTGACATGGACAGACTCAAAGCGATCAAAAAAGCGCTGGTTGATGCCGGTTTGGGCGATTACCCGCTCGTGCTGCACGGTGCGTCCAGTGTACCGCAGGAGCTTGTGGACGAAATCAACAAGTTCGGCGGTAAACTCGGCGACGCGCGTGGCGTGCCGGAAACCGATATCGAGGAAGCCAGGCGCAACGGCGTGGCCAAGGTCAACATTGACACCGACCTGCGCCTTGCATTGACAGCGGGCATACGGCGTGTGCTGGTGGAAAACCCGAAAGAGTTTGACCCGCGCAAATACCTCGGCCCCGCCCGCGCGAAAGTGAAAGACCTCGTCAAACACAAGGTCAAAAACGTCCTTGGATGCGCCGGACACGCCTTTGATTAACGCGGGCTTTATTCCAAAAACCTGGACAAGCACAGTCAAACCACACAAAACCTTCGAGCTGCAGCCCGGACGATCCATAGGTGCGTTGTGCACAATAAACAAAAAACATACCGTGCCACCGGTGGTTAAATAAACGCACTAAAAACCACAGGTTGAGGTTTTTGGCCCAAGAGGCGTGTTGGTTAAAGCGCCTTGCAGATTTGTCTCGCAGCAGTGGCAGGCGACACAACAGACTTGAAAGTCTGCGGTACAAAAAACGTGTGAAATATCCGGGTTAACTTCTGTTGAGATTGCATTGGTTGGTACCCTGCCGTGTTGTTCTGGGTCTAGCAGGGTGTTGAAAAAGGCCTGTTTCGGTAAAGCGACCATCGAAAACATCGTGGGTTTTTCGTGTTTCCCATATCCAAAATGACTTTTTCAATACCATGCTAAAAACCTGGTGTGGGCGCTGTCTGGTGAGCAGCGCGTGCAACTGCGCGACCGGCCGGCGTGCGCGCTTCAACGGCACCCGGGTAAAACGCTCTGACATCAAGAATGCTGTTGCGATTGGTAGCGCACGCGGCTCGTCCCGCAGTTGCGGGTGGGCGGCCCGCCGAAAATGTTACCTACACTTGATGTCCACAACCTTGCAGTGCTGGCGCGGCGAAACCGTTGTAGCGCATCCGGCGATTAGGCGAAAAACCTACTGTATCACCTCGACTGCGCCGCAGCCGAGCGCTTCCCAGGTGTGTAATGCGTTAAAGCGTTGAAGCGATAATTGGGAGGTGATACCCTGCCTGCAGCAAATAAAAACGTGCCAAACATCCAAACTGGAGGGCTTGTTTCGTCAAAAACACGATCCCTGGCTGGGCGGGGCAGTCCGTTGCCCACCGTATGTTTTTTCAGCTTGACGTAGCCGCGCCCGTAAGAGCGCGGACGGCAGGATTCCGGCCGAGAAGACATGTCAGCACGACCCACACCGGCGCGCAGCGGACTGCGCGCCCTACCGACTCTCTGCGCTTCTGGGCAGATTGGAGCGCGGCCATCTTGGCCGCAGTGCCGTGAAGGTGGATGGAACGTGTCAGGGCTTTTTCGACCAGGAGGGTCGCGCCGCTGTAGCCGCGCCCGTAAGGCCGCGGAAAACCAGATTCAAACCTAGAAGCCGGGTCAGCACGACCAACCCCGGCGCGCAGTGGACTGCGCGCCCTACCTTACTCTCTACGCCTCTGGTGTGAAGGATTGTAGTAGAAGTTTTTGGAGCGCGGTGCTCCAGCACCGCTTTCGGTTCGGTTGATTGACGACTTCGGCGTCTTCCAAAGTTTGGTATAGCCCGAGCGCGTACAGCAGCCGGCTTGGATAAAGCCTTACCCTCGAACACACGGCGCTTACTGCGCCCCAGAGCGGCGCGCCGCTGTAGCCGCGCCCGTAAGGGCGCGGAAAAACCTGATTCAAACCTGGAAGCCGGGGTCAGCACAACCCACACCGGCGCGCAGTGGACTGCGCGCCCTACCTTACTCTCTGCGCTTCTGGTGTGAAGGATTGGAGGAGAAGTTTTTGGAGCGCGGTGCTCCAGCACCGCTTTCGGTTCGGTTGAAGGGATGACTTCCATGTCGGCCAGAGTTTGGTGCAGGCCGGACCGCGCGGGGGAGTTGGCTTGGACGAAGCGTCGCCTTCCAACGCCCTTTTTTACTGTGCCGTCCGGACTGCTTTTTTGCGGCGCTAATCTTGCAGCCACCAGACTGCACCATCCACATTTGCGCTGCGGGTTTTGCTTCGTCAAAACCCGATCGCTGGTAGGGCGGGCAGTCCTCTGCCCGCCGGATGCAGAATCAACAGGGTGTTTTTCCCGCACCAATAGATTACTGGCTCGTAGCCGCGCTCGTAAGGGCGCGGAATAACTCCGAGCTCATATCCGGAATAAAACACAAGTATTTAAGCCTACCCAGCACCTTGCCACCCAACGTAAAACCACAAAATACCCAATAGCACTTTTTAATCCGCCGTCTCACGACGGCGGCTACCATAACGGCGCTTATTGCACTCCGGC
>Ga0315298_1012021_pt1 | contig 10029 bp, 9 predicted proteins | sample WHS_1_MG_FD_203077 | JGI IMG/M metagenome (GOLD analysis project Ga0315298, IMG submission 203077) | Extremophilic microbial mat communities from Washburn Hot Springs, YNP, Wyoming, USA - WHS_1_MG | ecosystem: Environmental > Aquatic > Thermal springs > Hot (42-90C) | place: USA: Wyoming...
CGATCTTCTTTTGGTCAGCATCAAAAGCTGCTACAAGGTTGAGTTCCTTTTTCTTTAAAACTTCTCTGGCAATAAGTTGCCCAATTGGCCCTAAACCATACACGGCTACACGCATAGACATAGCTAAATCGTGCTTTTTGGTTTATTTTAAGTTTTAGCCCACTTTTTTTACTGTGGCGGAGTCATCGTGACCTTGATCGCCCCATCCAATCTCTTCTCTGCGGTTTCGATTGCAGCCCTCCATTCACTTAGTGGGAAGTTGTGGGTCACAATCTTGCCAACCTTAACATAACCTTTAGAGAGGAGACGGATAGCCGTTGGATACGAGTAAGCGCCTAGATGGGCTCCAGTTATCTCAAGCTCTTTTATATCGCTGATGACACTCCAATCCAAAGACGTTTCCTGAGGGTAAACGCCGAAGACCAATAGTCGACCCCTCTTTCTCAGCATATCCACCGCCTGTCTCGTAGCAGTAGGAGAACCGACCGCCTCTAAGACCACGTCAGCTCCTACACCACCCGTCTCACTCAACACTCGACCTACTAGGTCCTCTTTTTTAACGTTCACAGTAACATCAGCCCCTATCGACCTTGCGACGTCAAGCCTATAATCATGGGTGTCTGCTGCGATCAACAGCTTGGGTGACTTTAACTTTACAGCGGTGAGCATCCCTAACCCTATTGGGCCACAGCCCACAAGTACAACTGTATCATCTAGCCTTATCCCCGCCCTTTCAACAGCGTATACTGCGCATGCGAATGGTTCGATGTAAACGGCTGCGTCGATAGGTAGGTCCCTCGGCACCTTATGGATGATCGAGCCTTTGGGGTAGACCATGTATTGAGCCCAGCCACCATTCATCTTAAAGCCTGGGATTACGTGCACACTACACAGGTTATAGAGACCAGACTTGCAATAGTAGCATTTGCCACAAGGCACAATATTCTCCATTATCGCTCTATCACCTACCTTCAGCCCTAGTTCCTCTTCAGCGCCGACACCGAATTCAGAGACCTCACCAATGAACTCGTGACCCGCTATTATCGGCGCGTGCTCATACACAATCGGGCTAAAGTAGCCGAGACCGTGGAAGACCTTTGGATCGGCAGCGCAGATCCCAACCCGATTTACCTTAACAAGCACTTCTCCTGGACCTGGCTTCGGTTTAGGTACCTTCTCGTATCTGAAATCGTTTTTACCATAGACAACAACGGCATACATCAATTCAGAAGTCATTCAAGTAAAGATAGGTTCAACGGTTTAAAAGGTTTACCTACAGTAGTTAAAAACGTATAAGTATAGGAAGTTTGTAATGCTTTTATGCAAAGGAAGAAAACACTCACCTTCGCCATCTTATTGGTAGTGCTCGGCATAATTATGTCCTATTACATTTTGTACAAAGAAAGTACAAAAAATCTTTCCCTGGACCTATATGAGCTCTACACAACTATTAATGAGGACGGGACGATCAAATACAGGGCTACGGTAAAAGCAGAAAACTTTTTCGGAGACAGCATCAAACTGAATCATGTTTCTTTTTCAATTAATGACACGATCTTAGACCACGACTCAATAAGTCTACTACTTAAGGACAATTCAGTTTACATATTAGTTAATGGGACAACGACCAACACGGAGCTAAGGAAAACGGTGGAAGAATACAAAATGCTGGATGTCGAAATTGAAGTAGAAGGGCGCAATGGGAACGGCGTAACATTTCAAGGAAGTTATGGCCGTGTTATAAAGTTATATTACCATGCGTTCGGAACCAACACCTACTACTTTACTAAGTTTGACATCTTCGGTATCAACGGGTAGCCTATAATAAAGCAAACAGGTCTTTTATTCTCTCGTAAAGTTCTCTATATATGTGGTAATACTTTTCATATTTCTTATGATCTTCTTCGTCTGGGTAGTTAATTTCGCTGACCTTAACCCAATCCTTAACTATTGCCTCGTCTTTGAACTGCCCAATACCAACCCCCGCAAGCGCTGCATCGCCAACGGGAGCACCTATATTATCCTTAACATAAGCAACTGGGATATCTAGAATATCAGATAATATCTGGCGCCAGAGCCTACTTCTTGCGCCACCGTCAACACCATAGATCATCTTTGGATGTATCCCCTTCTCACCTACGATATTAGCTGTATACAGGAAAGAGTAGCCAACAGCTTCAAGAACAGCCCTGTAGAGGTGAGCCTTGTTATGCTTTGGAGTCAACCCAAAGTAAACGCCCCTAGCGTGGGGGTTCCAGATAGGTGTGAGCCCTCCGACAAAATAAGGAAACAATATGAGGCTCTCCGATCCGGCTGGTAGATTTGATGCCTCGCTGTCCATGTATTCATATAAGGACCTGCCACTACCCTTTAGAGAGTTGGCTTCAGCGTCCAAAATCCGATCCTTCATCCATCTGAGGATACCACCCCCATATGATGAGCCGATGACAGCGTAGGTATCCTTGACGACATGGCTTGTGCCGAGCAGTCTCTCATCAAACTTTGGCGACGACATAGGTATTATGAAGTTACACGCTGTACCGAGCATGATAGAGGCATCACCCTCACCCACGGCTCCAACCGATAGAATCGATGTAGCAAAATCACCCCCGCCGACTATAACAGGAGTCCCTTTCCTAAGACCAACTTCTTCCGCCGCATCATATGTCACTTCCCCTGCTACAGATGATGAGGGCATGATCTTAGGCAACATGTCTATGTCGAGACCTAGCTCATTGCATAATTCATCCGACCACCCTTTTTTCGAATAGTCGTATATTGGGGAGCATAACCCTGCAACAGAATAATCTGTAACCATCATGCCTGTGAGCTTAAAGATCGGGTATCCGTGTGATTGGCAGACCTTCCATGTTTGCGAGTAAACTTCTGGGCGGTTCCTCTTTAACCAGAGGAGCTTGTTTCCTCCAAAGTATGGGTCTATTCTGTTCCCACTTATTTCGAAAACCCTCTTCCCCCCAATCCTCTTATCGACGATATTGCATTCCTCTATCGATCTGGAGTCACACCAGATGATAGCAGGCATCAAAGGGTCTCCATTTTTGTCAAGTGGTAGTATTGTTGGAGACTGCCCGCTGAAAGCAATCGCTTGTATGTCTCTAGGAGGGACCTTCTTTAGAACATCTTTTATGGTTTCCTTTACACCCTCCCACCAAAGATTCGCATCTTCCTCAGCCCACCCAGGGTTAGGGTAGCATATTTCATAAGAGAAGGAGGAGGAAGCTAAGACTTCTCCCTCCGTGCTTACGACGCAGGTTTTGGTGCTCTGGCTACCTATATCTACCCCGATGAAACTCATCGAACAGCGCCTAAGCTGAGTCCTCTGATCAGATAACGCCTGATTAGAAGACCGAAGACGATCATCGGTGAAGCAATGAGCACTGCTGCAGCGCACAACGCACCCCAATCCAACCCAAGTGAGGCAACGAACTGCAGAGATTGAACAGGTAGAGTCCTCGCGTTCGTCCCAGTTAGTAGGAGAGCGATTCCGAACTCGTTCCAAGTGAAGATGAAGCAGAAGAGGACTGTAGCGAGAAGACCCTTGTAGACAAGTGGGAGGGTTATTCTTAAGAAGACCTGTGTCTTCGATAAGCCATCAACTTCATAGGATTCTTCTAGTTCTGTTGGCACATCCATTATGTAACCACGCATCAACCAGACGATGAAAGGCAGGTTTAGTAGAATGTATGTCAAGAGAAGCCCAAACATAGTATCATACAAGCCGAGGGTAACGAACATGATGTAAAACGGGATCGCTACAGAAGTTATGGGTAAGAACCTTATACCTAGTATCATCGACAGAATAGTTCCTTTCTTTGGAATGTCGTAACGTACAAGAGCATAGGTCGCGGGGAGGCCTACTATCAGAGACAAACTTACAGAGAGGATAGAAACAATTGTGCTATTCATCAGATACTTTGAAAATTCCCATGAGTTGATTACCTTTACAAAGTTGTCAAGAGTGGGTTGGAATATGTAGTTCGGAGGCAACTGGAAGATAGCGGCTCTCGGCATGAAAGCCAAGTTGAACGCAAAGTACACCGGGTAAATGAAGAAGAGCAAGGATATAGCAAGCAATATATAGAAGATTAATGTTTTCAGTTTCATTTCTATCACGTCGCAAATAAGGCTGCCCCAGCCCTCTTCGACAGAATGGTAACCACCACGTTCATCAGAACTATGAAGAATGCCGCAATCGTACACCCATAGCCTATATGGTAGAAGGTCATCAGGTTAAGGTAATTGAATATGGACATGTAGGTAGTAGCGGTTCCTGGCCCACCACCTGTCATGGTGTAGACAGTATCAAAGATCTTCAATGTGTCGATGACCCTTAGAAAGAGTATGATGTAGAGGAGTGCTCTTATTCTAGGCAATAGGATGTCCTTAAAGGTTCTGAATTCAGAGGCGCCATCTATGTAAGCCGATTCTACAAGCTCAACAGGTAAGGTAGTTAAACCAGCGAACGTTACGAGAGTTACGAACGGTGTCCACTGCCACACATCAACTATGACAGTAGATATGAAGGCTTCTGTAGGCCTTATTAACCACTTTTGGCCAGGTATTCCAATTAGACTTAAGTAGAAATTTACGTGCCCAAATCCCGCATCAAACATAATTCTCCATATGATGCCAGCGACGGCGGGCGTCATAACAAGAGGTAGTATTAAAATGCTAGTAGCCACACTACGCCCTCTCGAAATGTGCACTAAGATGTACGCAAGCCCTATACCAAAAAGAAACTCCGTTCCTACTGCTAAAATGGAGTATGAGAGTGTGAGCCCAAGGGTTCTGTAGAATTGAGTGTCTGTAAATAGTTGGATATAATTGCCAACACCATTGAACACAGGTGTTCCTCCTATGTCGTAGCTGAAGAAGCTGTAGTAGATCACGCTTGCAAAGGGGTATATGACAAGGCCGTAAAGGTAAATCATGGGAATTAAGGCGATAAACAACGTTTTACTTCTAAACGATATCTTTTTCATCAAAAAGTCACCAATACCATTTGTTACTCACTTCACCCTTATATAATTAACTCCCCCGCCTTTGTGTAAACCCGAACTTTCTCTGATGGAAACTGCACCCATGTGGTGTCTCCTTCTCTTACATCTGTCTCCTTTATTTTCGCCTTGATTTCAAGCCTCCCTTTACTTAGAGTCAACAGGTACATATTGCCAACACGCTCAACCATAGTACACTTAGCGTTAAACCATCCGACTTTCTTTTGCGAAGACACTTGGACGTTTTCAGGCCTAATCCCCAGTTTTAACTCGTTCCCGTACTTAACAAGTTGACCAGATACGTTGGAGACGTCCACTGAGAACTCACCTGCATCCAACAAGAAAGCTCCATCGGATTGCTTAAGCGAGGTATCGAAAAACTGCATCCCAGGGTTCCCTATGAACCATGCCACAAACGTGTTCTTAGGCTTGTCGTAAAGCGCTTCAGGTGTGTCATATTGTATCATCTTACCATCCTTCATAACAGCGATCTTCTCAGACAAAGTTAGAGCTTCAGCCTGGTCATGCGTCACATAAATCATTGTCTGATGTAGGTCCTTTTGAAGCTCCTTTATGATCTTCCTTAACTCAAGCCTAGTCTGAGGGTCCACGTTGGTAAGTGGCTCATCTAAGAGGAAGACCGTTGGCTGCCTAACAAAGGCCCTTGCGAGAGCGACCTTTTGCCTTGTCCCAGGGTCCAGTCTTCTGGCCTGTTGGCTCAACACATTAGATATGCCCATCAGCTCTGCAGCATGCTTAACCCTTTTTATTCGTTCTTCCTTAGGAACCTTCCGTACGAGGAGAGGGAATTCGATGTTTTCGAAGACTGTTTTATCGTAGATGACTATGAATTGGAAGACCATCGCCACGTTCCTCTCCTGTGAAGAACGTTCCGTTACATCTACGTTATCGAAATACACACGCCCACTAGTGGGACGAAGTAAACCTGCGATAATTCTCATCGTAGTGGTTTTACCGCAACCTGAAGGTCCCAGTAATGCGATCAGTGAACCGTTCTCTATACGTAACGTCGTACTATCCAAAGCTTTAACCTCTTTCCCGTAAATATGGGTGACATTATCCAAGAATATTTCTACCATCCAATTTCACCTTCTTATAAGGGAGCCATCAGCCTTCCTGAATATAAAAGCATCGCAAGGCCTAAACCCAATTTTAAGTTTGTCGCCTGGTAGCAAGCGGTAAATCATGGGAACATGCACCGCCAATCTTGCTTCATTATATTGCACATGTATGATCGTTTCAGATCCGATAACCTCTGTTATTATAACCTCGCCTTCAAATTTTACAACGTCATCACCGTCCACTTTAAAGAGCTGAGATGGCCTTAACCCAAGTATCAATTCATCCCCTTCTTTAACCATCTCTTTACAATCGCTTAGATCGATCTTAAGTTCATGCGAATTAAGCATCAAGACACCTTTTTCTTTGACCACTTTCCCCTCAAGTAGGTTCATAGGTGGAAAACTAAAGTAATAACCCACGAATGTATTTGCGGGGTAGTTGTACACATCGTCAACAGGCCCGTACTGTTCAAGCTTCCCTTGATTTATCACAGCCACATATTTAGCCATTGATAAGGCGTCTGTAGGGTCTGGTGTCGCATACACTATAGTCCCGCCCTGTGCAGTAAAGATCTTCTTCAACTCGCTTCTCATACTTTCCCGAATCTTGTAATCAAGATTTGTAAGAGGCTCGTCAAAGAAGATCAGGTTCGCTTTCTTAACCATCGCTCTAGCAATAGCAACCCTCTGCTGCTGCCCACCACTAAGCTCACGCGGGTACCTGTCCAATAAGTCTCCGATGCCCAGCATGTCAGCAACCTCTTTAACTCTCCTCCTAGTTTCTTCTTTAGGAACCTTCTTGATCTTCAAAGGACTGGCGATGTTGTCAAAGACCTTCCTCGTTGGGTGCAATGCGAATGATTGGAAGACCATCGCCACGTTCCTATCCTTAGCAGGCACATCTGTTACATCCCTTCCATCGAAATAGATTTTCCCCCCATCTGGGATTTCAACGCCCGCCAAAAGCCTTAGAAGAGTCGTTTTCCCCGCACCTGGAGGACCCAGGATAGTGGTGAAGGACTCATTTTCTATCTTCATCGAGAAGTTGTTGAAGATGTATCGGCTACCGAATCGTTTACATAAATTTTCGACTCTGACTTCAACCAATCAGATAATCACTTACGGGAGAAAAAAGTATGTCTATTAATAAACCTTTCTACCAGCTCTTTCCATTTGGAACGCAAATTTCAATAAAAAATGGGGATACGAAATTTATAAATAACTGGCAATGGTTTTAGGAGAGGTAACGATGCAACCAAAAGTGTTTAATTGGAAATATGTTAAGCAGGTGAGCAAACCTGTTATAGTCATAGGAAAAAGTGATGAAAAAAAAGAATTGTACGTTATCGACCCGAAGAGTAAAACACCCCTGATAATCGACATCCCCGACGACATGAACCCCCCTAAGGTAAATGATGGAGAAACATATAAGATAACATTTGACGTGTATTCCTCCAAAGTCCCGAAGGAATACATAGAACGAATTAAAAAACCAGGCGACAAAGAAGTCGAAGAGGCGGTGAAGAACTTGAAACTTCTTAGAAACCATGTTTATAAATGTGTACTGGTCGACATACGCACCAAGTACTTCGATTACACCAAAAACCTAACAGAAAAGTACTTTGAAATGCTCAAAAGAAGATCGAGCGTTTATAAAATCTGAAAAAATAAAAATAGGGGGTTACTTGTAGTAACCTGCCTTCTCCATGATTTTGTATATTTCGCCCTGAGCCCAGTCTGCTGCTTCTTTGGCGGTTCTCTCCTTCGCCAATGCGGATGAGAGAGCGATTCCCGCTATGTCCCCGACTTCAGGCCATTCAGGGATCATAGGTCTGTCGTCGTAATACGAGTCTTCAGTCTGTGAAATTACTTTGTATTTGATATAGTCGTTCGGAGGCATCAAGTCGATGAACCCTGGCATATCCCAAACTGATTTTCTTGATGGCAGAATGAGGAACGAGGCTGCTTGGATCGCGGCGATACCATATGGTGAGTGTGCGAACGAGCACCATAGCCAGGTTGCCTTCTTCTCTACCTCAGATTTAATTCCTGTAGGCACACCAAACGACCAGAAGAAGAATCCAGCGTGTCTTCCACCCTTACCCTTTGGCACCCTGTATGAGAAAATGTTCCCAAGAGCAGGTGGTTTTGCGTTCGCTGGGTTCCAAAGGAGTGTGCCCCAACAGTCACAATCAAGCCCAATAGCGACTCTTCCCTCACCAGCAGAGCTTAAGGTAGCAGAGAAGTCGTAGTTTTCTACACCTGGGGGACCGTATTTGGTCATTAGATCTACATAGAATTGAATCGCATCGATCGTCTCTTGCTCATTGAACACAGGCTTCCAGTTTTCGTCGAACCATCTCCCACCAAATCCTCTGTGGAAGGTCTGCCAAGTGAAGATATTCATCCCTTCTCCTCTCATACCTCTTGATGAGTATCCGTAGAAGCCTTGGCTTGGTTTATTCAGTTTGGCAGCTGTCTGCATTAGAGCGTCAAAGGTATCTATGTCGTTGACAGTAAGCCCGTTTGCGTCGAAGACGTCTTTCCTATAGTACTGCATTGTGTGATGGAATATGCTTGGGACTGCATACATATCTCCTGGCTCACCAAATGGAGGCGCACCTGCCGCCTTCCTCACCATTTCATAGAAGTCATCCGGCTTGTAGAAGTTCTTGTCAGTAAGCTTAGGATCCTCTATGTATTTGTTAAGGCCCTCCATTCCACCGCTTTTAACGTACTTTACCAAGTGCATGTTGTCGATCATAGGCAGGTGGTAGACACCCGTCTTAGATAGGATGTCAACAGACACCTTCTCTCTTTGCTGTACCTCTGGTGTGAATTCGAGGTTGATATGTATTCCCGATACTTCTTCAAATACTTGAGCCATCTTCGCGTAGATGTCGTTGTCAGGACCTTGTCTCATAGAGCAGTTCAAAGATTTTACTTGGCCTTCGAACTGTCTCCAGTTGATACTTGCCTTCTTTGCTTCGTCCTTTAGTAGACCGAAATATCTATCAGTAGCTTCTGCGATCAGTTTCGATAAGCCTTCTTGTGTAGTTGGGTAACCACCAGGAGTGGTAGTTGTTGTGGCTGTGCCTGTCACCGTCTTAGTTACAGTTGAAACCTGCGTCTTTGTCTCAGTAACTGTTGTGACATTGCCTGAACCGACAAGATACCCGCCTACAGCACCAATCGCTAGACACCCGACACCAGTAGCAACATATTTCAGAAAGTCTCTACGAGGAGGACTTTCCATTGGTTTTGCTTCACTCAAAATATATCCCTTAGTTTCAATATACAAAACTAATTATATATAAACCTTACTTATAAAAAATAAGTTTCTAGAACAAAAAAAATTAAAAATATTATTTTACTTATTAGGGTTTAAAATAACAAATATTTCAAATAAATGGGTAGAGGAAGCGTTCCTATAGGAGGAGCTTCGACGCCTCTTCAACCGACATATTTCCATGTATTATGCTGACAATGGCCTTCGTCATCTTCTCAGGATCTTTGTACTGCCAGACGTTCCTGCCAATAGTACCTCCAATAGCACCAGCATCCATGCTCGATCTGACCATGTTCAGTACGTCTAACGGGCTATCCATCTTAGCCCCACCCATCACAACTATCGGGGCGTGACACGCCCTGACTATTTCCTTGTACTCTGCTGTAGTGCCTGCGTACGCTGTCTTCACTATATCACCCCCAAGCTCACAACCTATCCTAGCGGCCATCTTGACAAGGTTGACATCGTAGAGGACTTTGCCTTTCTCATCCGTTGGCACGACTTCGGCCATAAAAGGCACTCCCCATTCCTCACAAGCTTGCCCAATAGCACTTATCTCGTTATATTTCTGCTCACTTAAAGGTACTGGCCCAAAATAGGTCGTCTTAACTGCAGAGGCACCAAGTTTCGCTGCGAGCAC
>Ga0315298_1012022_pt1 | contig 10027 bp, 9 predicted proteins | sample WHS_1_MG_FD_203077 | JGI IMG/M metagenome (GOLD analysis project Ga0315298, IMG submission 203077) | Extremophilic microbial mat communities from Washburn Hot Springs, YNP, Wyoming, USA - WHS_1_MG | ecosystem: Environmental > Aquatic > Thermal springs > Hot (42-90C) | place: USA: Wyoming...
GGCCGCTTCCGCCCCGCCGGGCGCAATATTTCCGCCTCTCCCACCGACAGCCTTCCCCGCCGCGGCACCGGACATTCCCCCCGTGCCCGGCGGGCGTCCCATGGCCAGGTGCCGGGAAATTTCCTCAGGCACCGCCGCGGTACCGATGCGCACCACATGCCCGAGCACCAGGATGCCCAGCTCTTCCAGCAGGCGTCTGGCCAGACTGCCCACCGCCACCCGGGCGGCGGTCTCCCGGGCGCTGGATCGTTCCAGCACATTGCGCATATCCCGGTGGCCGTATTTCAACGCCCCGGCCAGATCGGCATGACCGGGCCGCGGACGCGTAACCACCCGTTGATCCAGGCGGGCGTCCTCACCGGCACTCATCACGTCGCACCAGTTGGGCCAGTCCCGGTTTTCGATCTGCATGGCCACCGGACTGCCCAGCGTCAGGCCGCCTCTCACCCCGGCGGTAAACCGCACCCGATCCCGTTCGATCTGCATGCGCCCGCCCCGCCCGTAGCCGCCCTGACGGCGGCAAAGTTGCTGGTTTACATAATCCGCGGAAACAGGCAACCCGGCCGGCAGCCCCTCCACTACAGCCGTCAACAGCGGACCGTGGGATTCACCGGCGCTAAGATAACGCAACAAAAAAATCCCTCTCTTTATACAACATATTTATTCATGCCCGGTGAAAAAACCTGCATCGCCGCCCCGCGTCCCGGAACGTGCGCGAGCAACGCCCGGGACGGCAAACCCGGCCGCCCCCTTCAGCCGACGCCGGGCAGCGCCCGGCGCATCACTTCCAGCGGGGCCGCCCGGCCGGTCCACAGCTCGAAGGCCAGCGCGCCCTGATAAAGCAGCATGCCCAGGCCGTTGCACACCCTCGCCCCGGCTTCGGCCGCCCGGGCCAGGAAAAGCGTGCGTGGCGGATTGTAAACCAGATCGGCCACCACCTGGCCGGGGCGCAGGCAGAGGAAGGGGAAAGGAGGACAGTCCTCCACCCGCGGAAACATACCGACAGGGGTGGTCTGTACGATTAGATCCGCTTCCTTTACCGCGCGGCAAAAGTCGAGTGTGGCTTCCCCCCCGGAGCGCGGCGCAACCGGCAAAGCGGCACGATTACCGACGCCGTGCGCAGGGGCGGGTTCACCCGCCGTGCCGCCGGTGCCGAAATGCCCGGGCCATTCCAGAAACCCGGCCCTGGCCCCGGTATGTTTGTTTAACAGCGCGGCCAGTTCCGCCGCCCTGGCCGCCGTGCGGTTGGCCACCGTAATATGCGCCGCCCCGGCCAGAGCCATATGCACGGCCACCGCCCGGGCCGCGCCGCCGGCCCCCAGAATGAGAACACTGCTGCCGCGCGGCACAAAATCGGCTTCTTCCGCCAGCGCCCGGACGAACCCGGCCCCGTCGGTATTGTGCCCCTCCAGAAGACCGTGCCGAAAGACAATGGTGTTTACCGCTCCGGCCAGGCGTGCGCCGGGCGCCACCCGATCCAGCAGCGGAAGCACCTTTTCCTTGTGCGGCACGGTGACATTCACACCGGCCAGGTCGAGCGCCTTAATCGCGGCCACCGCCGCCGGCAGCAGTTTCGGGGGGACGGGAAAGGCGACATAAACATAATCGAGATTGGCGGCGGCAAAAGCGGCATTGTGCATCGCCGGAGAAAACGAATGTTCCACCGGATAGCCGAACAGGGCGCAAACCCTTGTCTTCCCGCTGAGCGCTGGCATCGTCCGACCGGACCGTAGAATGTCGCCCATTACCGGGGCATTCCGCGGCCCGGCTTTCCCCCCTTTCAAAACACCGTCCTGCCACATCTACAAACAAAGGGTCGCAGGAACCGGGCCGGCCGCCCGGCCGTAAAGAAGGAACCGGTTCGCAAACGGGCATCAGCCGCGCCCCGGCCGCCGCCGCGGCTAACCCGGCGGGCCGGGCCGACCGGTCCTTTTTTTCAGACGGGCCAGAACAAACTTCTCCATCCGCCGGTTGAACATGCGGGTGGCCCAAAATTCGCGGCCGGGCAGGGGCGCGACCAGGATGGTGTACAATCCCAGCCTGTTTCCGCCCAGAATATCGGTGAAAATCTGATCCCCGATAATGGCCGTTTCCCGCGGCCCGGTGCCCATCAGTTCCATAGCCCGGCAAAAAGAGCGCTTGAGCGGTTTGATGGCGTGACACACGGCCGGTACATCCAGGGCTTCGGCCACCGTGTGCACGCGCAGTGTTTTATTGTTGGATACGATGCAGATTTTAAATCCGCGCCGTTTCAAGTCTTCCAGCCAGGCGGCGATCTCCTCCGAACAATGAGCGACATCCCGGGGAACGATGGTATTATCCAGATCGAAAATTATCCCCCGGATGCCCCGCCGGCAAAGAGCATCCGGATTGATCTCAAAAAGGCTGGCCACATACAGCTTCGGGTAGAGCAGAGCCAAACGTGAATCCTCCCCTTCCGGCCGGAAACACACCTCTTACCGGTTCTTGAGCGGATGCTCTTCCCCCCGTTCCCGGGAACGAAAAATACGATCCGCAGCCCGTTCCAAATCCCGGGGGGAATTGACGTTTAAAAAAACCCCCTCGAAGTCGATTCCGGGCGGCAGTTCCCACCGCTCAATATATTTTACCCGTACGGAGGGGAAAAAGTCCGTTACCCGGGCCCTGTCCCGCCGCAGAAGAGCTTCCACCGGTGTTAAGCAGTTACGGCTGTAAACGGCAAACATGGGTTCCAGGTAAACGCCCTCGCGCACCACCACCACATCGAAACCGTGCGCCCGCCCGGCCAGAAAACGGGCCAGCCGCGTGTCGGCCAGGGGCATGTCGCAGGCGGCTACGAAAACATAGGGCGTCCCGGCATGGACCAGGGCGGCATGAATGCCGGAAAGGGGACCGCGACCGGGGAAAATATCGCTCACCACCGGCATTCCGAGGTAGAGATAATCCGCCGGTTCATTGGCCACCAGCATAACCCGGCCGAAAGCTTCCCGCAGGGCGTGCACCACCCGCTCCACAAGCCGGCACCCGCCCACTTCGAGCAGGGCTTTGTTGAACCCCATACGCCGGCTGTTTCCACCGGCCAGCACCACTCCCGTAATCATCGGTGGCTGAGCGGGTTGCTTATTCTTTGCCGCATAATCTTTATTCATCCGGTTCCCCCAGATATTGCCGGACCAGTTGCAGCACCTGCCGGTAATTATAGGCCAGGTTCTTTCCCGCCGGCGGAATGCGCCGGATTACCACCACGGGCAGCTGCAGGGACAGAGCGGCCCTGATTTTGGCGTCCGTGCTGGCCCCGCTTTCCCGGGTGACCACCACTTCCGCCCGGTAGGCCTGGAAAATGGCCCGGTTGAAGCGGGCGGAAAAGGGCCCCTGCAGGGCGACGATGTCCCGGGGCAGCAGTCCGAGCTCTTCGCATTTTTTGATCACCCTCTGTTCCGGCAGCACCCTGACCACCAGGCGTTTCCCGCGCATGTAAGGGGAACGGATGAAGATCTCCAGATTGTTGCTGCCGGTGGTCAAAAAAACCGTACTGCCCAGCCCGGCCGCCACCCGGGCGGCCTCCTCCCATGTATTCACCACATGAATCAACGGGCTGTCCGGCAGGCTGGTCGCTTTCCGCTCGTAGCGGACAAAGGGCAGATTCAGCCGGGAACAGGCTTCCTGCGCCAGCCGGGACAACGGCCCCGGGGACGGCTGGGTGGCGTCGACCACCAGAGCGACTCCTCTTTTTTCCAGGGCCGCAACCAGCTCATCAACATTTTCCGGCGCCGGCAAAACCTCAACCGCCCCGCCCATACCGGCCAGGGTACCGCCGTAAGCGGTCAGGGCGGTTGCCGCCACCCGGTAGCCCCGGGCGCTGAGCAGGGAAATCAATTCCCTTGCCTCCCGGGTTCCATATAAAACCAGCACCATTTTATTCACCCGTTGAAATAATAATCTCACCCATAGCAAGCCAAAATACTAGTTCTATGCATGAAAACGAAAATCCTTCCTGTCGCCGGCACAAAGGGGCGACTTTCCGGACAGGCACGGTATATCGGAACGTTCCATATTATTTACTGCAGCCTGTATCGGGAGGGGTGCTCCGGTGTTTCCGGAATTCTGGGCTCTGCTCATCCTGTCTTTGACCAACGGATTACTTTTACTCGTCTCCTATATCGCCGGCAACACTTTTCCCCAGCCGCTTTCCGAGGAAGAAGAAGCCATGTACCTGCATCTGCTGTCCCGGGGAGATGAAAATGCCCGCGCAGTGCTGACCGAACGCAATCTGCGCCTGGTGGCCCATGTGGTCAAAAAATTCGAACACAGCGGCGAGGAAACCGATGATCTCATTTCCATCGGCACCATCGGTTTGATCAAAGCCATCAACTCCTACCGACCGGAAAAGGGTACGCGCCTGGCCACCTATGCCGCCCGGTGCATAGAAAATGAAATTCTCATGCACCTGCGGGTGGTAAAGAAATCACGCGCGGAAATTTCGCTTTATGATCCCATCGGCATGGACCGGGAGGGCAATGAGATCACTCTGATCGATGTTCTGGGCACTCATCCCGAAATTGTTCCGGAGACGGTGGAAGAACATCTGGAACAGGGGCGGTTGCTGAACAGGATCCACCGGCTGACCGAACAGGAAAAAAAAGTGCTCGAACTGCGTTTCGGGCTCGGTGACAACATCCGCCGCACGCAACTGGAAATCGCCCGTCTGCTGGGCATTTCCCGCTCCTATGTTTCACGCATCGAAAAGAGGGCGTTGAACAAGTTAATCAAGGATTTAAACGGCAGCGACTAAAGTTGAACCGTTCGGGGGTCATCCGGCACAAGTGCCGCTTCACTTTACGGATACGGCGCAGAGAAAGCTGCCGTCCTCCCGGCCGGCCAGTACGGCGGCCGCTTCCAGCTCCCGCGCCGCCCGCTCCCGACGGCAGTCGAAATCCGGCGGTATAAACAGCACCGGGCGGAGAGAAACATTTTTACCGGGCATGATTTCTTTTAATTGCCGCGGGGTGTAAAACCGGGCATAATGAAAAACGCTGCGCGGATCACAACCTGCCTTTGCCCGATAATAACGCCCCCAGGCGCCGTCCCGGGCGAGCACGCCCACCACCAGCCGGCCGCCGGGCTGCAATACCCGGTAGGCTTCCATTAAGGCGGCGGCGGGATCGGGGATGAATTCCAGCGCCGTCACCGAAATAACAGCCGCAAAACTGTGGTCCGGAAAAGGCAGCTTCCGGGCGTCGCCCGCAATAAAATCTATTTCCAGGCCCGCCGCCGACGCCCCGGCCCGCGCCCGGGCCAGCATATCGGAAGAGATATCGATACCGGTCACCCGCAGCCCCAGGCGGGCCAGAGCCAGTGAGTAGTTGCCCGTACCGCAGCCGATATCGAGCACGGACATGCCCGCCTGCGGCTGCAGGCAGGCGAAAACGGTTTCCTTTTCAATGGCGTCGATCAGGCGGCCGGCAAAGGTGCGGTACCAGGCGTCATAACTATCCGCCCGCCCGTCAAACAACTGCCCGGTCACGGCCATCAACCCCTCCTTTAAAAAGGTCATAAAATCAAAACGAAAAAGCCGCGGGTCGCCCCCCCCGCTCCGTTGCTCCCCTCCGGGGAAACAGCGGCCCGCTCTTTATCCCTTTGCTTATTTTACGGCAAACGGGCGCCGGCGCATAGCACTTTCTCCGGCATTGATGATCTCATTGACCCCTTCCCCGCCACAATGTTATACTGGAAGCGATTTGAAGCGGGAAAGGAGCGATACGCCGGCCGAAAAGGGGAAAATCTTCGGCTCCGTCCGCGGTTTGTTGCGCGGCCGGGCCGGCGCGCGCTGCACCCGAAAACGGCCGGTTCGACCATGCCTTTTGACGGATTTGTGCTGGCCGCAGTACGCCGGGAACTGGAGGCGGAACTGCCCGGCCGGCGTATTGAACGGATATATCAACCGGATCCCTATGAACTGGCCGTGCTCATTCACCGACCGGGCGGCCGCCTGCGCCTGATCCTGTCCGCCCATCCCTACCACGCCCGGGTGCACCTGACGGCACAGGGCAGGGAAAATCCCGTTTCCCCGCCCCTTTTCTGTATGGTGCTGCGCAAACACCTGGAGGGAGCGCGTATTCTGAAGGTGGATCAGCCCGGACTGGACCGGGTGCTGGTGCTGCACCTGGAGGGGCGGAACGAACTGGGGGAAACGGCCAGTCGACAGCTGATTTGCGAAATCATGGGCCGGCACAGCAATATTATTCTGGTTGATGCGGACAGCGGCCGGATTATCGACGCCATCAAGCGCTACACCCATGCCGTCAGCCGCTACCGGGAGGTGCTGCCCGGCCGTCCTTACGTACCGCCGCCGGAACAAAACAAACTCAATCCGCTCGACTTGACCGCGGATGATTTTTACCGCGCGCTGTTGGAGCAGCCCCTGGAAATGAAACTGGCCGATCTGCTGCAACGCCGCCTGGACGGCATCAGCCCGCAGCTGGCCGGAGAAATCGTCTACCGGGCCGGCCTTGACGCCGACACCGTGCTGGATCAGTGCGGGGAGCACGAACTGCGGTTGCTCTGGCAGGCCCTGCAGCAAATGGCCGGGCAGGCCCGGCAGGGAATTTTTCAGCCCACGCTGATCTTCGACCGGCAGGGGGAACCGGTGGACTTCGCCGCTTTCGCCCTGACCCGTTATGGTCTACCCTGTCGCAGCGGCACCATGAATGAGCTGGTGGACGTCTTTTACACCGGCCGCCAGGCGGCGGATCGTCGGGAAGCGCTGCGGCAGTCCCTGTTGAGCATTATCCGGCGGGAAACCGCCAGAGTAGCCAAAAAGCTGTCCCTGCAGGAAGAAAGCCTGCTTAAAGCGGAGCGGGCCGAAGACTACCGCCTGTACGGTGAACTGCTCACGGCCAATATTTATAGGCTGAAAAAGGGGGCGACCGAAGCGGTGCTGGAGAATTTCCATGCTCCCGACGGCTCCGCCGTGACCATTCCACTCGATCCGCAGCTGACTCCGGCCGAAAACGCCCAGGCTTATTTTACCAGGTATACCAAAGCCAGACATGCCGGAGAAACGGCCCGCGCCAGGGCGAAAGAAAGCAAAGAGGAACTGGATTACCTGCAGGGAGTGGAAACGGCCGTGCTGCAGGCCCTGTCCGAAACCGAACTGGCCGAAATCCGCCGTGAACTGATCGATCAGGGCTACTTGAAGGCCGAACCGGCCCCCCGGCAGAAAAAAAAGGAACGGGAAAAACCCGTCCCCCTTGCCTTTACTTCCAGCGACGGATTAACCATCCTGGTGGGACGCAATAACAGGCAAAACGATTATTTGACTTTACGGCTGGCCAGGGATACGGATATCTGGCTGCACACCAAAAATATTCCCGGCGCACACGTAATCATCCGCACGGAGGGGAAAACCGTCCCCGCCCGAACACTGCGGGAGGCAGCCGTACTGGCCGCCTATTTCAGCCGCGCCCGCCAATCGCAGAACGTACCGGTGGATTACACGGAACGCCGGAATGTACACAAACCCGGCGGCGCCCGACCGGGCTTTGTCATCTATACCGGGCAGCGGACGATTACCGCCGATCCGGACGGTGCGCTGGTGGAAAAACTGCTGCGCACGACGTGAGCGCCTGCCGGCGTGCGCGGCGCCAACCCGACCGCCGTGGTTATTCCCCGGTCACCACCGCGATGGCATGATAAGTGATTTCCAGCACCTGTTCCAGTTCTTCGGTACTCATGGCCAGCACGGGCATGAGCACGATAATGTCGCCGAGCGGCCGGATAATCAATCCGCGCCGTCTGGCTTCCAAAATGACACGATGCCCGACGTTCCACTCCGGCGGATAACATTCTCTGGTTTCTCGATTCCGCACCAGTTCGATGCCCACCATCACCCCCCGCTGCCGGATCTCACCAACGGCGGGCAGCGACCGAAACCGTTCCAGCCCGCGGCGCAGAAACTCGATTTTGGGCTGTAATCTTTCAATCACCTTTTCTCGCTCGAAAATTTCCATGCTGGCCAGAGCAGCCGCGCAGGCCAGCGGATTGCCGGTATAAGTATGGCCGTGGTAAAAAGTTTTATGCTCGTGCACGGCACCCAAAAAGGCATTGTAGATCTCATCGGTGGTCATGGTGACCGCCAGAGGCAGATAACCGCCGGTGATCCCCTTGGCCAGGCACATCAGGTCCGGCGCCACATCCTCATGTTCACAGGCAAACATCCGGCCGGTACGCCCGAAGCCCACCGCCACTTCGTCGGCAATAAGCAAAATATTATATTTCCGGCACAGGTCACGCACCTGCCGCAAATAACCGGGCGGGGCGGTGATCATACCTGCCGCGCCCTGCACCAGGGGCTCGATGATCATGGCCGCAACCTCTTCATGATGTTCGGCCATCAACGTTTCCAATTCCTGCACACAGGCCCGGGCGCAGCTTTCCCGCTCGCGGCCCAGGGGACAACGGTAACAATAGGGGGCCGGCGCGTTAAGGCAGGGAAAAAGCAACGGCCGGAAAATGCCGTGAAACAGCGCCATACCGCCGACACTGACTGAACCGATGGTGTCCCCGTGATAGGCTTCCCCCAGAGATATGAATTTCCTTTTGGCGCGGTAACGCCCGCCGTCCTTTTGCTGCCAGTACTGAAAGGCCATTTTCAGAGCGATTTCCACCGCCGTGGCTCCGGAGTCGGAATAAAAGACTTTGTTCAAACCGGGCGGAGTGATTTCCACCAGCTTGCGGGCCAACAAAATGGAAGGTACGCTGGCCAGCCCGAGCAGCGTGGAATGAGCGATGCGCTCCACCTGCTCCCCGATTGCGCGGTTGATCTCCTTCCGACAGTGGCCGTGCACATTTACCCACAGGGAGGATATTCCGTCCAGATATCTGTTCCCGTGCACGTCGATGAGGTAACTTCCTTCGCCCCGCTCAATGATCAATGCCGGTTCACCCACATACTCCTGCATCTGGGTGAATGGATGCCAGATATATTTTTTGTCCCATGCTTCCAGCAGCCCGGGGTCCCATGCCTGCTCGGCCCTTTCCGTCAAACCGCTTCTCCCCTTTCATAATCATTCCGGGTCGACCCCGTTACAGATGGTCGGCACAATCCCGCCGCCCAAACCGTCAAGCAATTCTCTCCAGCGCACTGCCACCTCAACGGCATCAACCAGTCCGTCGGCCCGACCGTCTTCCACTTTCACCCCGGGCAGATGGGGGACGACGCCCAGCACCGGAACGCCGGTCATGCTCTCAATCACGCCGGGGTTGTCCGCTTCTGTGGGACCGGCCTCTTCCCAACGCAGGCCGTTGATGATAATTCCGGCCACGGCAAGGCCGTAATGCCGTGCATAGCTGACGGTAAGCACGGTGTGATTGATGCTGCCCAGTCCGGGGCGGGCCACCACCAGAACCGGCAGGGAAAGTTCTCGGGCCAGATCGGCCACGGTGAACCGCGGACCGCTCAACGGAACACAAAGCCCGCCGGCTCCCTCCACAAGGGTCACCCGGTAACGACGGAGCGCCCGCCGACAGAAGCGGATCAGCGCTTCCGGCAGGATACTTTCCCCGGACAGGGCGGCGGCCAGATGGGGGGAAACGGCCGGAATAAAACGGTACAGATTTATTTCATCCGGTGGCCCGGCCAGACCGGCGGCCAGACGATAAAACTCGGCATCCTCCGCGACGAGCCGACCCTGCCGAAAAACGGCGCCGCTCTGCACCGGTTTGACGGCCCCCGCCGCCACCCCGTGCCGGCGGAAGACAGCAGTTAAACCGGCGGTGAGCACGGTTTTCCCCACGCCGGTATCGGTACCGGTTACCAGAAATCCGGCGCCCATCAACTCACCCCCCGTTGCAGCGGATTCAATCCGCCCAGCGTGCGGTAAACCTTGCTGCCCACCACAGAAGCCACTATAGATAAGAAAACATCACCGGGGGAACAAATAACGGCACCGAACCAGACGGCCTGAAACACGGTCAGCGGCTTGTGCGCCACAAAATTAACGATCAGGTAAAGATAGAGCACCCCCAGAGTGTAAACCACCACCAGACC
>Ga0315298_1012024_pt1 | contig 10026 bp, 11 predicted proteins | sample WHS_1_MG_FD_203077 | JGI IMG/M metagenome (GOLD analysis project Ga0315298, IMG submission 203077) | Extremophilic microbial mat communities from Washburn Hot Springs, YNP, Wyoming, USA - WHS_1_MG | ecosystem: Environmental > Aquatic > Thermal springs > Hot (42-90C) | place: USA: Wyoming...
GCTGCCGATACTCATCTGCGCAGCCGGGGCATCATTGTTCGGCAGGTGGCGGCCTATGGATTGCCGCAATGCCTGAGGATCACGATCGGAACCGACGAGGAATGCTCGACCGTCGCCGACGCGCTCGATGATTTCGGCCAAAACCATGGCTGAGCCGCTGTTCAACCGCCTTGCCCTGCTGGGAATCGGGTTGATCGGCTCGTCGATCGCGCGGGTTGCCCGCGAGCGCGGCGATCTGGCCCGGACGATCGTAGCCAATGCCCGAACGCAGGCAACGCTCGACCGTGTCATGGAACTGGGCATTGCCGATGAATGCGAGATTGACCCCGCACGCGCCGTGCAGGGGGCGGATTGCGTCATCTTCTGCGCGCCGGTGGGCGCCTACGCCGCCTTGGCCGAGGCGATTGGCCCCCATCTCGCGCCGGGCGCGATCGTCAGCGATGTCGGATCGACCAAGCAGTCCGTCATCCGCGATATCGGGCCGCACCTGCCGGAAGGGGTGCATTTTGTCCCCGCCCATCCGATGGCCGGGACAGAGTTTTCGGGTCCCGATGCAGGGTTCGCGGGTCTGTTCAAGGGCCGCTGGTGTCTTCTTACTCCGGTGCCGGGCACGGATCAGGATGCGATCAGCCGCATGCGGACGTTCTGGGAGCGCTGTGGCGCGATGGTCAGCGTCATGGATGCCGCCCATCACGATCGGGTGGTGGCGATTGTCAGTCATCTGCCGCACCTCATTGCCTTCACGATCTGCGGCACGGCGGACGACCTCGCCGACGAGACCAGGCAGGAAGTGCTGCAGTTCGCCGCCTCGGGCTTCCGGGATTTCACCCGGATCGCTGCGTCCGACCCGACAATGTGGCGCGACGTGTTCCTCAACAATCGCGAGGCACTACTGGAAATGCTGGCCCGCTTCACTGAGGATGCGCAGGCCATGGCACGCGCCGTTCGGTGGGGCGATGCCGCTTACATCGAGGACAAGGTTCTGCGCGGCCGCAAGATCCGCCAGGCGCTGATCGACATCAATCAGGCCTGAGCGAGGCCTTGCCGGTTTGCCACGGGGCACCGGCTTCGCTATCAGCCGCACAACCCGAGCAATCCGAAGGTCAATATGGCGCCGAATCAGACGCGGCAGAAGCGTGGACGTATTATCGACGGCTGGATCGTGCTGGACAAGCCGCCGGGGATTACCAGTGCGCATGCTGTGGCCCGCATCAAGCGATTGCTCCAGGCCGCGAAAGTCGGCCACGGCGGCACGCTCGATCCGTTGGCGACGGGCGTCCTGCCGATTGCCCTGGGCCGGGCGACAAAGATGGTGCCCTATGTCATGGACGGGACCAAGCGGTATCGCTTCACCCTTCGTTTCGGCGAGGCGCGTGATACCGACGACGCGGATGGCGCGGTAGTCATGACGTCCGATTTCCGGCCGGAAACGTCGGACATCGATGCTGCCCTCGTCGCGTTTCGCGGTACGATCATGCAGGTTCCGCCGGCGTTCTCAGCAATCAAGGTTGATGGTGAGCGTGCCTACGACCTGGCGCGCGCCGGTCTGCCGCCGGAGTTGCCGCCTCGCCCGGCGCAGATCGACCGGTTCGACCTTATCGACCGGCCCGACCCTGATCATGCGATTTTCGAGGTGGAGTCAGGCAAGGGGGTCTACATGCGGTCGTTGGCGCGCGATTTGGCGCGTGCGGTGAACACTGTGGGGCACATAGCTGCATTGCGTCGTCTTTCCGTTGGCCCCTTTGCCGAAACGGGCTCGACGACGCTGGACAAGATCGCCGATTCCGGCGATAGCCTCGCCCGCGATCCGGACTTCCTGCTTCCCGTCGAGACCGCGCTGGACGACATCCCGGCCCTGGCCCTGACCGAAGCGGAAGCCGCTGCCCTTAGAAATGGCCAGGCATTGAGCCTTGTCCAGTTCATGGGTCGGATTCCGTTGGCCTGCGATCCCGATGGCGGATTGGCGCGGCTGATGGCGGGTCGCCGTTTCGTGGCGCTAGGTCGTCTGACTGACGGCCAACTCAAGCCGGAACGTGTGCTTTAATTTCAGAAACAGGAGTCTACGCGATGTCGATTACACCGGACCGCCGGCAGGAACTGATCGGCGAATATGCCAACAAGGCGAATGATACGGGCAGCCCCGAGGTGCAGGTCGCGCTGTTGACCGAGCGGATCGTCAACCTCACCGAGCATCTCAAGACACATGCCAAGGATTTCCACTCGCGCCGCGGCCTGCTGATGCTGGTTGGCCGTCGCCGCCGACTGCTCGATTATGTGAAACGCCAGGACGTCAAGCGTTACGAGGCCCTGATCGGCCGTCTCGGCCTGCGCCGTTGACCGGCTGGAGCGTTTCGCGCTCCAAATCGTTACGCCGAACTCACATGCCGCCTGCCGATTCCGCTTGATCGGCGGGCGCGAATGGCCAAAATAGGGTCGACAGCGGCATTCCGCCGCTCGACGAGGAGTATCAAGCAATCATGGCTATGGGTCCCGACATGCGTTCCTATCGCAGCGCAACCGTTGCGGCAGGTGCAGGCGTTCTGGACGAGGGTCTGCGCGCCTATATGCTGCGGGTCTATAACTGGATGGCGTCAGGCCTGCTGCTGACGGCCATTGTCTCGTATGCGATCTCGCATACCGGGCTGATCAACGCGTTCTATCCGCTGGTTGCGACGCCCGGCGGCGCAATGATCCGCGAGCCTGGCATCCTTGCCTATATCAGCATCTTCGCACCGCTGGCGTTCATGCTCGTGATGAGCTTCGGAGTGAACAAACTGAGCACCACGCAGGCTCAGGCCCTGTTCTGGGCATTCTGTGGTCTGATGGGCGCAAGTCTGACCAATATTTTTCTAGTTTATACCGGGCAGTCCATCCTGACGACGTTTTTCGTCACGGCCGGCACCTTCGCGGCGATGAGCATCTACGGCTACACGACGCGTACCGACCTTACGAAATTCGGCAGCTTTCTGGTGATGGGTGTGATCGGTCTGCTGATTGCCATGGTGGTGAACATCTTTCTTCACTCTCCGGCCATGCAGTTCGCAATCAGCGCGATCGGTGTGCTGGTGTTCACTGGGCTTGCGGCATACGACACGCAACGGATCAAGGCTGATTATGTCCAGTACGGTTACCGGTTCGGCGCCGGAATGGCGGCGAAGCGGAGCGTTTATGACGCACTTCAACTCTATCTGAACTTCATCAACCTGTTCCTCTTCCTGTTGCAGTTCATGGGCAATCGTCGGAACTGATTTCAGGATCTGTAAATCCTTGCAGAACAGGCTCCAGTTGATTTCTGGAGCCTGTTTTTTTGCTCAGACCTGTCACGATCAGAGGAACGAATTCAGCCGTTCTCGTAAAATCCGGCCTCGACCAGTTCGACAACGGCCGCCAAGGCTTCCTTAGCGTCCCAGCCTTCGGCGGTAATCTCGATAGTTGAACCGAGTCCCGCCCCCAACATCATCAATCCCATGATTGATTGCGCCGAAACGGACTGACCATCGCGGGATACCTCGACGGACGCGCTGAATTTCTCGGCCAAAGTCACCAATTTGGCTGCGGCGCGCGCATGAAGGCCGCGGGCATTGCAGATGGTGACCGTCTGGGCCAAGCGAACGGGCGAATGATCGGCGCTCATCCGCACGCACGCTTCGGTGTGACGGGGTGGAGGATCTCTGATCCACAGGCAATGTATTTTCGACCGGCTTCTTCCGCGCAATGAACGGCATCTGCCAGGCTATGTGAGCCGCGGACCTTTGCCAGCTTGACCAGCATCGGCAGGTTGACCCCGGCGATTACCTCCACGTCGTCGCGCTCTAGCATGCTCATCGACAGGTTGCACGGCGTTCCTCCGAACATGTCGGTCAGAACCACCACGCCGTCACCTGTATCGACATCGGCAACGCGATCGGCAATTTCCTTGCGCTGGGTTTCAATATCGGCATCCGCCTCGACGGAGACGGTCGCGATGTTTCTCTGCGGACCGACGACATGCTCCAGCGCCTCGCGGAGAGCGACGCCAAGCTTGCCATGGCTTACGAGCACCATACCGATCATTTCTGGACTCCGGGCATCGGAGCACCTTGATGGGCTCCCGGCATCGCCTTCCACGCACCGCCTGCGGATCTGGAGCCGAGGCTGCGATGCTCAATCAGGACATTCCAGTCAGCATTGCGCAGACGGCTCCCCAGCATCTCCACGAGAGAGACCGAGCGGTGCTTTCCGCCCGTGCAACCAAACGCGATCATGACGTATTTCTTGCCCTCACGAACAAAACGCGGCAACAGATAATCGGTCAGGCCGCTGACCCGCTCGAAGAATTCGGGAAAATCGGGATCCTGTCGGATATAGTCCCTTACCTCGGGATCGAGGCCGGTCCTGTCGCGCAGGTCCGGTATGTAATGGGGATTGCGCAGGAAGCGGGTGTCGAGCACAAGGTCGGCTTCCTGCGGCAATCCAGACGGATATCCGAATGAAACCAGCGTGATGGACATTCCCGGGCCGCCAAGCCCGAAACGCTGATCAATGATTTGCCGAAGCCCGGCCAGGGAGAGTTCGGAGGTATCGATAACCCAGTCCGCCGCATTGCGGAGGGTGCGGGTCAGGGCCTGTTCGGTTTCGATTCCTTCGCTCACGGTGCCGGCCAATGCCAAAGGATGCCGACGCCTCGTTTCGCTGAAGCGGCGCTGCAATGCTTCAGGGCTCGCCGTGATGAATATGAGTTCTGGGCGGACACATCCCCGTGTCTGCAGCCGATCGATGGTCGACAGGACATCCTCGGCCGAAAAATCCCGGGTCCGAGCGTCCACGCCGACTGCCAGCGGCTTGTCGCCCCGCACCAACGTTTCGACGATCCGCAACGGCGGGTTATCCACCGCCTCATAACCGATATCTTCCAGCGCGCGCAAAACGGAATTGCGTCCCGCGCCGGAGAGGCCGGTAACGATCACCATGCGTGCGCTCATTCGACGAAGCTCCCGCAATACTGCATACGGCGGCCGCCAAGTGCGTCGAGCGCCCAATGAATCCGGATCGGTGCCGAGCAGGAATGCGGGTTTATGGTGATCTCCGGTGCGTTCAGGATGTCATTGGTGCGAGGTTTCGGCAAACGTTCTTCGATCCCGCAGAGCTGAACGACGAGCTTCAAAGTCGCCTGGCGGACTGCTGGCACGCCGAACAGCCCGATCCCACGCAACTCAATCATGCCGGCAAGTGTGTCCGGTGCGGATACCTGGTCCCCGGCGACCTGCACCTGATCATCAGCCACAAGGTTGAAGCCGCGGTCGATCAGCTTGAGCAACAAGTCAGATTTGCCGGACCCGGGCGGGCCCAGCAGCAAAACCGCGTCGTCGCCTAGTGCCGCACAAGATCCATGCAAAAGCATTTGAGTTTAATTGTGGCAAGTTTCAGGCGAAAGAGGAAGGGGGCAGCCGACGATGCCGCTCTGACGATGCCGCTGGCCCGGTTCGACGTATTGCCGTGAGGCCAACAAAGGCAGAAAACGAGATATTTCAGGAAATAAGGATTTGATAAAATTTAATTAATTAATATAATCCAAAAATATGAAAAAATTTCAACGCGAGCAATCCGGTGTGTGGGCTGTTCAAGGACTCCTTTTGTTTTCTGTCGCTTCCGGCAGCAATTCGGATGCAAACATGCATGCGTCGTAACGTTGCTGCAACGCTCATGCAAAGGCGCTTGAGCGATCCTAGGTTGCAGACGGCTGATGTTGCAGGCGGTCTGGCCCAATCAGTAGGAATTGCCATGCCGGCTTCATGCCGTGCTTTTTTGCTCGGCTTCATCGTTCGCACTGTCGTTTTGTCACGGCCGGCCGCGAAGCCATGCCGGTGAATATCGCCCGGCGCTTTCGGGGCGGATCGTTGCTCATGGTCGCAGGCCTTGCGGTTGCCAGCGACGGTGATGCGCAGCGGCGACCCCGAGAATGTATCCAGCCCGGCAGGATTTCCTTTCGGCGTCCTGCATCTGGTCGCGGCAATGTCATGATTGGCCCGGCGAAGCGTGGATATTCCATCAAGGCGGCGCAGACTTCATCGCAACCAATCGCTTGGTTACGGCGACTGCCTGGACGTTCACTGTGACGCGCGGCTGTGGCCAACCTGTTCCTTCTCACATTGTCAGGCACAACAGCCGATGGCTGTATTCCATAAGGCCCGTCTGGCGTATCAGGGATCGATCGGCCGGAACGAGTGCCGGGGTGACGCTGGTTGGCGTTGAATTCCCTGAACTTGCCTCGAATCCGGGGCTGCGGCGAGGTGACATCGTTCACGCGATGAACAGAGTTCCGATATATGGTGCGGGTGTGTTGATGCGAGCCTTCATCTCGGTGCCGTCGGCGCATATTGAACATTGCAGGTGATGCGAGACGGCGACATCTCTGGCCTGTCTGTCATGGTCGGCCGCAGGCCGGCGAACTTGGGAGCGACTGATGCGAATACTCGTGGTTGAAGATGACAAGGATGTCGGCGGCTTCGTGGTGAAGGGGCTGCGCGAGGCGGGGCATACGGTCGAGCATGCGGATAACGGGCGGGATGGGCTTTTCATGGCGGCATCGGAGAATTTCGATGCGATCATTCTCGACCGGATGCTGCCGGGCGGGATCGACGGCCTGCGCCTTCTGGAGACGCTTCGTGCGCAGGACAACGTGACGCCGGTTCTGTTCCTGTCGGCCCTGGGCGAGGTGGATGATCGCGTCAAGGGCCTCAAGGCCGGCGGCGATGACTATCTCACCAAACCTTTCGCGTTTGCCGAACTTCTGGCCCGGGTCGAAGCGATGGCCCGGCGTGGCAAGGGCGAAGGTCCGGCGACGCGCCTGAACGTCGGCGACCTCGAAATGGACCTGCTGTCGAGAGGCGTGAAGCGGGCCGGACAAAAGATCGATCTACAGCCCCGCGAATTCCGGCTGCTCGAGTATCTGATGCGCCATGCCGGCCAGGTCGTGACCCGGACCATGTTGCTGGAGGGAGTGTGGGACTATCACTTCGATCCGCAGACGAACGTGATCGACGTTCATATCTCCCGTCTCCGCCAGAAGATCGACAAGCCCTTCGACACCCCGCTTCTGCATACGGTACGCAATGCCGGATACATGTTGAGGGTCGAGGAACCCTGAGAACGCGTTGTGAGCAGCGGCGCCTCCGATACCGAAGAACTGCGAGGCTTGCCCCAGAGGCACGTCCGACATAATCGCCTATTGCGTTCGGCTGGCGTTCGGTTTGCGATTTTCTACGCGCTTGTTTTCGGGATTTCGGCCATCGTTCTGGCCGGCTCGCTCTACTATTCGACGATCGGCCTGCTCGGGAGGCAGACCCATGAGGCGATCCGCGTCGACGCACGCAGCCTGGCCGCTCATTTCGAGGCAGGCGGGTTGACCGGACTGGTTCTGACCCTGGACAGTCGGATCAGCGAGGACATCAACGACCACGCCATCTACCTGCTGGTCGATCCGCTGGGAAACCGGATTGCCGGCAACATGAGCCGATGGCCGCAAGGCATCAATACTGCTCACGTCTGGTATCAGGTGCCGCTCGAGCGAGGCGGCCGCAAATCGACGGCTCTGATGCGCTATTACGAACTGCCGGGCGGGTTTCAACTGCTGGTCGGCCGGGATGTCAGCACGCGCGCCCAGTTGCGGCGTATTCTCCGCGATGGGCTGCTCTGGGCCCTTGCGGCAATGGCGTTTCTCGGTGTGCTCGGAGCGATCGTCATTCGCGGCCTGTTCAAGCGGTCACTGGCCGACATTTCCGGCATAACCCGGGCCATCGCCCGCGGAGACCTGACCCGGCGGGTCCGCCGCTCGGGCAACGGTGACGAGTTCGATGAACTTGCTGAAACGATCAACGACATGCTCGATCGCATCGCGAAACTCATGGACGGCGTCCGCGAAGTGTCGAATTCGATCGCGCACGATCTTCGCACGCCGATTACGCGCGCCCGTGCGAGGCTCGAAGACGCCGCCGCACATGCGCGAACCACCGAGGAACTGCAAAGCGCCGTCGAGCGGGCGACCTTGGATCTCGACGGAATTGTTAACGTGTTTCAGGCCCTGCTTCGCATCGCCGAGATCGAGGCCGGCGCCCGCCGTTCGGCGTTCAGGGATGTCGATCTCGCGCCTGTGCTCGACGATTTGGCAGAGTTTTTCGATGCGTTGGCCGAGGAACGAGGCATTCTCATTGTCCGTGACTGGCCGAAATCGATCCCGATTTTTGGCGACCGCGACATGCTGCAGCAGGCGGTCTCCAACCTGCTGGATAACGCGATCAAGTTTTCCCGTGAAACCGACAGGGTGGTCATAGCCGCCCATGCCGGCGGTGGCCATGTGGAAATCCAGATCGCTGATCATGGTCCGGGCATTCCGGAGGCAGACCTGTCACGTGCCACCGAGCGATTCTATCGCGCCGAGGCGGCGCGTTCCACGCCGGGGTCAGGGTTGGGGCTTGCGCTTGTTTCCGCAATCGCACAACTCCACGGAGGTTCGCTGCTCCTGGAAAACAACGAGCCGGGCCTGCGGGCGCGTCTCATCCTGTCCCAGAGGGACAATGCTCCGCCACAATCACCGCGCCAGGAAGCTGCGTCATCGATGGCGTGATTCCGCGCCTCCCGGTTCATTTCGACTCTGATTGACATCCGACCGCGCCGTCCCGATACCGTGATCAATTGCGGGATGCGGGCCATGAAACGGGGCGGCGGGTGCGGGGCGCAATCTGTCCGCGTCATCTCTTCATCCAGCATAGCGTCCGGGGAGGATGAGACCATGACCGATACCACGAGCGCCGCTGCGCCTTCGTCCTGGAGCGCGCGTCTGACCCCCGCCCATTGGCGGGTGTTGACCGCCGCCTTCTTCGGCTGGGTGTTCGACGGATATGAGACCTACGCCCTGATCACCGTGATTGGCCCTGCGATGGTCGCGCTTCTGCCAGCGCCCGAACGCGGGCACATCCATGCCGCCGCCGGCCTTGCCATTGCCATTACCCTGCTCGGCTGGGCGGCCGGTGGAACGGTTGGCGGCATTGCTGCCGATTATATCGGTCGCAAGCGGATGCTGCTGATATCGGTGGTTGGCTACAGCCTGTTTACCGGTCTGACCGCATTCAGCACGTCGGTCGGCATGCTTGTGGCGTTCCGCTTCCTCACCGGCCTGTTTCTCGGTAGCGAATGGAGCACTGGCAATTCGCTGCTGGCCGAAACCTGGCCGAACGAGGCCCGCCCCAAGGGCGCCGGCTTTCTGCAGTCCGGCTTCGGGTTCGGCGCCTTCCTCGCTGCAGCCGTCTGGTACCTGCTGCGTCCGTTGGGGCCCGACGCGTGGCGTGCGATGTTTCTGGTCGGCGTCCTTCCGGGCTTTCTTGTGCTGTTTCTGCGTCGCCGCATCGACGATTCAGAAGCATGGGCACGGGCGGTTCGCGAGAAGCGCTGGGCCGTGACTGAAAATTCCGGCAGGCTGAGCCAGTCGGCGCGTCCTTTCACGCTCTTCCAGCTCTTCGCCGATCCGGAGGGCCGGCGCCGGACCGTGCTGGCCTGCCTGATGTCGATCAGCACGACGATGGGGTGGTGGGGAATCGCCACTTGGATACCCGGCTTCGTCGGGGGCTTCGCTGCCCATCACGGGCTTCACGGGCCATACTGGGCGAGCGTTGCCGGGCTCGTCTACACTGCGGGAGCCGTGGTTGGCTATCTCGTTTCTGGCTTCCTTGCCGACTGGATGGGCAGGCGGCGTTACCTAGTCTTCCTGTTCGTCGGTGGCCTCGTCATGACACCGGCGGTCTATCTATGGTCACATTCCCTCGCCACGCTGCTCTTCGCCTCATGGCTGAACGGCTTCTGGACCCTCGGCGCGTTTTCCTGGTACGCGATCTATCTGCCGGAACTCTTCGCAACCAATGTGCGCGGTACTGCTTCGGCATTTGTCTTCAATGCCTCGCGGTTTATCGCGTTTCTCGGTCCGCTGATGGCTGGGGAATTGATTGGCGCGCTGGGCGGGCTGGCACATGTCGCGCTGGCCTTTTCCGTGATCTA
>Ga0315298_1012025_pt1 | contig 10026 bp, 10 predicted proteins | sample WHS_1_MG_FD_203077 | JGI IMG/M metagenome (GOLD analysis project Ga0315298, IMG submission 203077) | Extremophilic microbial mat communities from Washburn Hot Springs, YNP, Wyoming, USA - WHS_1_MG | ecosystem: Environmental > Aquatic > Thermal springs > Hot (42-90C) | place: USA: Wyoming...
TGAATTTCGCTTTTTCTTCTTCGGACATTTTCGTTATTTCTTGTCCATCTATGACTATCGTGCCCGAAGTTGGAACATCAAGACCTGCCAGTAAATTCAGTAAAGTGGTCTTTCCAGAACCAGAAGGACCAAGTATTGCGACGATTTCCCCTTTGTATATCTCTAGGTTCACCGAATCGAGTGCAACGACTTTTGAACTACCAGAACCGTATATTTTGGAAAGATTTTCGGCTTTTACTATGATTTCTTTGATTGCTTTCGACTCATTCGTGGCATTAAAGTTTTTTTCCATCTTTTCACCTCATCTTAAGTTCTTAAACTTTTCTCGCAATTTTCTCTCTACAAACTCCGGCACCCACTGGGAAATTTGTCCACCAAACGATGCAACTTCTTTTACAAGACTTGAAGAGAGAAATGAGTAATTCTTATCAGTCATAAGAAATACGGTCTCAACACCGTTACATATCTCCTTGTTGGCAAGTGCCATCTGGAGTTCGTATTCGAAATCCGTGACTGCTCTTAAACCTCTAATGACCACATTTATGTTGTTTTTTGTTGTATATTCAACCAAGAGTCCTGAAAATGTATCGACACGTACATTAGGTAGGTCTTTAAGACACTCTTTCACCATTTCTACACGTTCTTCTATCGTGAACGTATAGTTCTTTCTCTTGTTTTCCATAACCACCACGTAAAGCTCATCGAATAATTCGGCAGCTCTTTTCGCAATGTCTATATGACCATACGTTATTGGGTCAAAGGAACCTGGGTAGATGGCTCTAACCATATTCTTTCGCTCCTTTTAAGTCAGTGTTGTTTATTAGGTTATTTTAAACTTCCGAATGGAACACATCAGGTTCAAAGAAGTTTGTGAACGATGGATTGAACATTAACGTGATTGTTCCGATGGGTCCATTTCTTTGCTTACCAATAATTATCTCTGTTTCGTGTGGTAAGTCGACGTGTTGTTTTTTATAGTATTCCTCTCTGTAAAGGAATATTACAACATCTGCATCTTGTTCGATAGCACCTGATTCTCTGAGGTCGCTAAGACGTGGACGTTTATCTTCCCTTTGTTCGACCGCTCTTGACAGCTGTGACAGTGCAATGATTGAAACATCAAGTTCTCTTGCCAGTAACTTCAGTGAACGGGAGATTTCAGAGATTTCCTGCTGACGACTGTCTCTCCTGCCGTCACCCAAGTCCATAAGCTGTAAATAATCTATGAATATAGCATCTATGTTGTATTCTTTTTTCATCCTTCTCGCCTTTGCTCTCAAAACACGTGGTTCAAGGTTGGACTCATCATCTATTATTATATTCGCCTTCAACAATCTTGACGCACCCTGGACTAGTCGTTTCCATTCCTCATCACTCAACCAACCTCTTCTAACTTTTTGAAGGTCTACGAGAGATTCCATACACAAAAGTCTTTGAATGAGTTGCTCTTTACTCATCTCCAAGCTGAAAATTCCTACAGAGGCTTCCCCAACAGTTGCCATGTTCTTCGCTAAGTTCAGTGCGAAAGCTGTTTTACCCACACTGGGACGTGCCGCTATGATTATTAAATCGGACTTGTGGAATCCGGAAGTCATTTCATCGAGTTTTTTGAACCCGGTCGGAATACCTGTCACTAAACCCGTAAGCCCTTTTAAATGCTTTGACCTTAATTCTTCAAGGTGTTCAAAAACCTCGGTCAAGGCGCTTCGTATATCTACGTATGTTTTTGTTGCGCGTGACTCTGCAATTCTAAAGACCAATCGTTCTGCTTCGTCGAGTACTTCATCGACATTTAGTGCTTCGTCGTAGGCTTTTTCAACTATAAGGCTACCTGCAGCGATTAATTCTCTCAGTATCGCTTTGTCTCGCACTATCTGGGCGTACATTTCAGCATGTGCTGAAGTTGGAACGCTATCTGCAAGTTGCGCAACGTATAGCTCTCCACCTATCTTATCAAGAACTCCCATCACTTTTAGTCTATCACACACAGAGATAATGTCGATAGGTAGACCTTCGTCGTGCAGTTGTTCTATTGCAGCAAATATATGACGATGCTTTGGGTCATAAAAATCAGAAACTATGTTATCAACCTTTTCTGGCTCAATTAATATACTCCCTATCAACGCTTGTTCAGCCTCAATGCTAGCAGGCACATTCTTCACAATTCCATCCTCCTTGTATAGTCAAAAAAACGTGAAGACAATATCCATTGGTTAATCAAAAATCGTTCTTCTTTTTTTAGCAGTAAGTCCTACAAGTATAGTCAAAATAAGTGATATGATAACCATGTAATCGCCGTATTTAGCATAAAATGTTACATCATTGTTGGATTTGGCGTAAAAAACGCTCCAAGTTGTTTGGTTTTCAGGCAAAGCAAAGAAGTTACCATACTCGTCTGCAACTCCACTGATTCCTGCGTTCGAAACTTGAACAACTGTTCTGTGCGTTTCTACAGCCCTAAAAATTGCTTGGGTAAAGTGTTGGATTAATGGAATTTTTGAATTATACCATCCGTCATTTGTTATTACTACCAAAAAACCAGCATCTTTTGAAAGTCTTCTTGATATGTATGGGAAGAACGATTCAAAGCAAATTTGGAATCCTACTTTCCCATATCCTTTTATATCAAAAGCTTTCAACTCACCAGGACTGAAGTAATACATGCCCCTTAGAAAAGAAAGACGCCCAAATATTCCTTTGTAAGGAAGGTGTTCTACAAATGGGAAAAGTTGAACTTTATCGTATTTATCAAAAAATGCCCCATCAGAATAAATTACTGCACTGTTGAATGCGTCGTTGCCTACTAATGTGGGAAAACCAATTACAAGCGTTCGGTTTTTAAATGATTCTAGTAGCCTTTTCTCAATATCTGAGTTTCTTATGTCTGTTCCCGGGAAGACCCCCTCAGGGAATATCGTCAACAAATCTGGGGAGTTTGAAAAATTCTTTATAAGGTAATCGGCAATAGTGTTTGAGTCGTATGAGTATTTCACTTTCTGTGGCATGTTTGTCTGGGCTAAGATAATAGGTTTGACCCCAACGGTTTTTGGTATGAAAGATTCTATTGTGCCGTTTACAAAGAGAACCAGAGCAATCAGTGCTAAAAAGAAGACGTAGTTGTTCTTATTCGCACGTATGAGTTTGTAACCTTCATAATTGACTATCACTATGAGAAAAACGAGTCCAAGGCTTCCTGTGAATGGGAGTAACTGAAGCAAACCTTTGAAATTGTAAAGAGCATCACTTAATCGCCCACCTGTGAAACCTAACTCTCCTATACCTCTCAAGTAATCAGAGATAACGTAGAGAGAAGCGACAAAAATAGGTTCTAAAACGCGGAATCTGACCTTCTCAGTCCAAAGTCCGTAGAGAAATCCAAAAAGCAAAAATGGTAAAGCTTCAAGAATACAAAAAAGGATGAAAACCAAAAAACCCGCCGTGGCGTTGAAACGCCCGAACAATTCAGGTAGACCGGTTGTTAGAGTGTTTATTAAATAGTGAAAATTCACAAAAGAGAAAGTGAAAAAATATAGAAAAGCCACTATCGCTGAAAGGATTGGTCCTTTCTTTTCTAAAGCGAAGAATAGAGGAATAAGAGAGAAAAACACTATCCCTCCAAAGAGATAACCTGGCATTGATAACGTTGTAAGAAGAGAAGACGTTACTATGTTCAGAACTGTTTGAACCATAAAACCCCTTCCCCCTACATGCGTACTTTACTTCAGAAACGTTTCTAATACTATGCGTAGTTTCTGTGCTACATATTCTTGGTCTTCTTGCTCCATATCCGTGTAGAACGGGATAGCTATTGTTCTTTGGGAGATGTCCTCTGTGGCAGGTAACATTCCTTCTTTCCAACCGAGTTCTCTGTAAGGTTTTTGCAAGTGCACAGGTGAGAAATAGTTTCTACATTGGACACCTTCGTTTTCAAGCTTTTGAATAATCTCATCTCTAACTGCACTTGGTGTTCCTTGTGGTAGTCTGACAACGTATACGAACCACGACATTTTGGTGACATAATCCATAACGACAGGAAGCTCTAAGGGTAAATCTTTTAAGAGAGCTTTATATCTCTCAGCTACCTTTGCACGTTTTTCTATAATATCATCTAACCTCTGCATTTGTGACCAACCAAGTGCAGCTGACATCTCATCTATTCTGTAGTTGTAACCAACGTAATCGTGAGAGAGCCAGCCTTGACCTTCTCCACGCCCTTGGTTTCTCAATGAAACCGATAGTTTGTATATCTTTTCATTGTTTGTAACAACAACCCCACCCTCACCAGTTGTTATCTGTTTGTTCGGATAGAACGCAAACGCTCCCGCTACGCCAAAAGTTCCCACTTTCTTTCCTTTATACTCACTGCCAAGCGCTTCGCATGAATCTTCGACAACCGTAACATCATATTTTTCCGTGAATATATTTACTTTGTCCCAATCTAAGGGATGACCGAATATATCTACAGCCATCAGGAATATTCTGCGGAATTTGTTGAATTTTTCTTCAACTATCGTCTTAAAGTGTTCAATGTCCATGTTCATTGTAATTGGGTCAATATCAACAAACGTGACACTCCCGTTTTCATATAACGCAACATTTGCAGAAGCAACAAACGTGAAAGATGGAACTATGAGAAGGTCCCCTCTGCCAAAATTCAGAGCCTTTAGAATAAGATGGAGTGCGCTTGTTCCACTAGAAACAGCAGCCACGTATTTTACTCCAACATACTCTGCTATAGCTTTTTCAAACAATTCAGTGTAAGGGCCTATACTAAGCCTTCCGGATTTTAGAACTTTTGTTACAGTCTCAATATCTTCTTGAGCTATTTGCGGTTTTGAAAGCGGAATAAAGCGCTTCTCATGCTCCTTATTTGACATATTCATTTCGCTCCTCTCAACAGCTTTAAAGGTTTTTATAGATAAATAGATAAAAACTCACAAAAATTATACCACTGAATAATAACAAAAAGATATTGTCCAACTTATTCGAGCTTTATCCTTTTCAAAAAGTTGTATTCATTCATCGCTTCTTCGAACATCCCAGCTTCTTCGTAAAGTTGGGCAAGGGTTAGCCTTTTATCTTCGTTTAATGGGTCTTCGTCGACAATCTTTCTGTATGTTAGAGCAGCCAGCTTTTTAAAACCTAAGATATAGAAGATTTTGTATCTCACGAATTTTAGTGAAAAAAGAACTAATATACTCACCACGACGAGACCAAAGATTACAAAGACAAAATTATCAGCAAATTGAGAAAGGCGAGAGGAAAATTCCAAAAACGAGTGCCAGAATTTGTACCAAGTTTTGTTTGTTTTGTTTAGTATGCTTTCAAACCGTGTATCTGTGTATCCGGCAGCTTTAAAGTCCTTGTACAGTTCTAAAATACGACTTCTTATTTCCTTATCAGTATCTGAGTAGCGTTGGTACATGTATTCGAATATGGAATTGATGAATACATCCTTTTTGTCCAAACGTTTCAAAACGATGTCTAAAAATTGTTTCTTTGGTTTATCGTCCCGTGTTATTACATCGAGAACACTTTCAGCATAGTCTTTTACATCGACAGTAAGAATGTTTGTTAGTAATAGAACGTCAAGGTTGTGGGAAAGGTTATTATTTAAGTATTCCTCAAGGCTTTCTTCTCCGAAAATTTCAAGAATAAGGTACTTCAGAGTTGAGTCTATTGAGTTTGTCTTTAGAAATCTTATAAGCCCCTCAATATCTTCTTTAATTGCAAAGTCGAGCTCTTTTAGTTTCCTTTTAGCGTTGATAATTCTTCCGACTTGCTCTATTTTTTTACTTTCAACGGTTGATACGTTTGGGCTTAATTGCGAAATGAATGAAAGATACATATCCCAGGCGAAATCTGGGTCGGTTTTTGATTTTTCCAATATTTCATCAAGAGTAAGCCCAAAAGCTGTCCCAGGCTGAAAGATAATTGTTAAGAATACAAGTGTGATTGCTATGAGCGTGGTGGATATAAAGAACTTGCAGAAATTTGTTAGGGCTAGTTTCTGGTTAGTTTTTCTCTTTCTCGTCTTTTTTAAAAGTTTCTTTCGTAAGTCCAAAGGGTTCGTGTTCATCGTTTGCCTCCGGCTCAACATGGATAACCACATCGTAAATTTCCTTTGTTTCAAAGAGGTGCTTTTTAATGCATTTCGTGATTTCATGTGCATCCCTGACGTTCATCTCACCATTAACTTCAATATCCATATCTATATCGAACTTTCCACCAACTTTTCTTACACGCACTTTATGGGGATTCAAAGCTCCACACTTTTGGCAAGCTTCGAAGACCTTTTCGTATATCCACATCTCTTCATCCTTTAGACCGTCCATTAAGTCATGTGTGTTCTCTTCAAAAACTTCCCACGCCACCTTTATTATTATACCAGACATAACAATTCCTACCAAAGGGTCCATCCAAGCTAAGCCTATTTTGTTAAGTGCAACTCCAACAAAGACTAAACTTGACATAATAATATCGTTCCTCATGTTCTTGGCTTCCGCAACCATTGAATTACTTTTGTACCTTTTCCCAGTGGTGTATTCAATTACGAACAGGAATGTCTTTCCACTTACGGAAAGTACCGCTGCAAACAATGGCCAAAAGCCAACAAGAATTCCATATTGTCCGGTTATCAACCTCTTTGCGCTCTCAACAAGCAAACTCACACCTGCGTAAAAAATGACGAAAGATATTATCTTTGCACCTATGTTTTCTGCCTTGTGATGACCATACGGGTGTTCCTTATCCGGAGGCCTTCTGGAGATTAACGTTGCGATTAGCATAGTTGAAGATGTTAAAATATCCGTTGAAGTGTCTATACCATCAGCTAAGACTGCCATACTTTTAAAGACAAGCCCAACGGTGACTTTTACCGCAGCCAGTAGCATATTCGTTAAAACCGCAATTAGTGCAACTTTTCTAATAGCTTTGTCTGCACTGATATCGTTCACAAAAGTCACTCCTTTCCTAAGAGCTAGGACGTTTACTGTTACAAAAAATAAAGGGGCTTTGCGCCCCTTGATTTTGAGAATCATTATCAATTATTTTCCAAGAGCTGTCTTTGCAATCTTTACATATTCCCTGAAGCTTTCTGGATCGTTGACTGCAAGTTCTGCAAGCATCTTTCTGTTGATTGCCACGTTTGCGAGTTTGAGTCCATGTATCAATTCGTTATATTTCAGTCCTTCGTTTCTTGCAGCGATGTTTATTCTTGTAATCCAGAGCTTTCTGAAGTTTCCTTTCTTGTTCTTTCTTCCGTCAAATGCAAACTTAAGTGCTCTGTAGTAAGATTGTTTAGCAAGCGTATATCTTCTGCTGAGCGCACCCCTGAAACCTTTAACAAATTTCAGAAATTTTTTCTTTTTCTTCTTTGCATTTACAGCGTTTTTGACGCGCATATCTATTCCTCCTTGTTCGATTTAATTTATCATCTTACTTTTTTCCAAGAAGCCTGAGAATTCTTGGCTTATCAGCTTGGGAAACAACGTCTTCGAGTCTAAGGGCGCGTAATGTTGATCTTCTCTTCTTTCCAGTTTTGTGCCATGCGTTAGCATGCCTGCGCATAATTTTTCCATTCTTTGTGACCTTGAATCTCTTGGCCGCAGTTTTGCTGACCTTCATCTTTTTCTTGGCCATTGCTTTTCCCTCCTGCTTAATTTATTTTTTATTCATAATGAACCATTACAGATTCTTCGGCTTAAGCATCATCCACATGTCTCTTCCTTCAACCTTCGCTTCCTTTTCGACTGTTCCGATGTCGGAAATGTCTTTTGCAATCCTATCGAGTATCTCCTTACCCTTATCCATAAACGCCATTTCTCTTCCACGGAACATTACAGTAACTTTGACTTTATTTCCGTCTTCCAAGAACCTTCTAATGTGTTTGAGCTTGGTTTGGTAATCGTGTTCGTTGATAGCGGTTCTGAATTTCATTTCCTTGATTTCAATAATCTTCTGGTTTTTCTTTGCTTTCTGTTCTCTTTTCGCAAGTTCGTATTTGTATTTGCCGTAGTCCAGTATCCTCGCAACTGGTGGTTGTGCATTCGGAGCAACGAGAATTAAGTCCAGTCCTCTTGACCTTGCAAGGTCAATAGCTGCGCTTTTCGACATGATACCAACGACTTTTCCTTCCTCATCAACTACACGCAGTTCAGTGAATGGAATCTCCTCGTTTTTAATGATTTTTTCTTTTTCGTTCTTAATAGTTTCCCCCTCCTACTATAAAAAATTAATGCGGGTCTGCGCCCGCAATTGATTTTAACACAGATAACATTTCAAGTAAACCTTACGCTATTTCTGTTTTAGCCATTTTCCACTTTCCTTACCCAATAGGCTTTTCGCCATTGGGTGGGAAGCCGGGCGCTTCCTCTTTACTTGTAAATATTTGTTTTTCAGAAAATCTGGTAATCTGGTGGGCCGCGTGGGACTCGAACCCACGGCCACCTGATTAAGAGTCAGGTGCTCTACCTACTGAGCTAGCGGCCCAATCATGGTGCCCCCAGGAGGAATCGAACCTCCATTTGCGGATTAGGAATCCGCCGTTCTATCCTTTGAACTATGGGGGCTTCCGTTCTGGCAGCCCCACGGGGAATCGAACCCCGACCCTCGGACTGAGAATCCGATGGACTAGCCGTTATCCTATGGGGCCATCTTTTTAAAGAATCAGCTTTTCAATCTTGGTGACCGTGTTATATATTAACATATAAGATTGAATTGTCAAGAGCCAAAGTTTGGAAATCTTTGATTAAATTTTTTTATGACGAAATGTTATGTTATTGGCTTTCAACATGATTCGTAGTATAATATAAACGTAGCTTGTGTTCCTGCAACTTTCAGATAGGAAGTGGGTGAGTTGTAAAAAATGCAATCAACTTCAATGAAAGACCTATGGGTTATTGTTCCAGCTTTTATAATAAGTACATTGACAATACCTATTTTTGGACGGTTAGCCAAGAGCTATGGTATTGTTGATAAACCTGATGGAGAGCTCAAGCCTCATGAGAGAATAACACCATACTTAGGTGGCTTAAGTATTTATCTAGGAGTGCTCTTCGTTACACCTTTTGAGCTTGTGACAAAAATTACTCTAACTATTCTTGTTCTTTTAGGACTTTACGATGATGCTAAGAACGCTGATCCAAAGGTTAGACTAGTAACTGAATTTGTAATTGCCAGTGTTCTTGTGTACAAGTATGTAGGTCTCTCTTCTCTTTTTCCACTTTACGTCGTTTTAGTTGCTGCGTTAATAAATGCCGTTAATATGATGGACGGATTGGATGGCGTTTGCGCAAGTGTTTCGGCAATTTCTGCAACAGGTTTATTTGCCGTTGCAACGTCACGATATGACAAAGCTCTGTTGCTTGCTCTCGTTGGTGCTTTGGTTGGTTATTTACTTTACAATTTTCCCCCCGCAAGGATATTCATGGGCGATGCTGGAAGTTATTTAATTGGTGGTGTTCTTTCAATAGGTTTACTCTCATCTATTCGAAACGGGACTTCTAATCTTCCATATGTGGTTTCAGCTTTTATTTTTCTTTCACTCTTCTTTTTTGATCTTGGAGCAGGTGTTTTAAGAAGGATACTGAACGGACGCTCTCCATTCAGTGGCGACAGAGGACATTTCTATGATAAAATCCAGTCAAAGACTAAGAACAAAAGATACACACTTCTCGTAGTTGTATTTATACAATTTGTGTTTTTCACAATAGGCGTAATAGCAAAGCAAAATACGATGTTATCGTTGCTCGCTGTAGTAGTACTGCTCGTTATGTATTATTTCATGTCAAAATGGTTGAAAATATTAAAATACTAGGCATCAATTTTGAATAAAGGGGAGGAGGAGGAAAGTGCTTTCATTTTTCGAGGAACTAGTTTTGTATATCACCATACCTCTTGTGCACTCTTTGCTCACCGAGAGTACACTTACGAGTTCAGTACTCCAAAATACGCGATTTTAACAGTCGCCACGTTGTTGATAGGAGTGTACCTGCTTTTTAGACTGCTCCGAACAAAGAAGATTAA
>Ga0315298_1012028_pt1 | contig 10025 bp, 11 predicted proteins | sample WHS_1_MG_FD_203077 | JGI IMG/M metagenome (GOLD analysis project Ga0315298, IMG submission 203077) | Extremophilic microbial mat communities from Washburn Hot Springs, YNP, Wyoming, USA - WHS_1_MG | ecosystem: Environmental > Aquatic > Thermal springs > Hot (42-90C) | place: USA: Wyoming...
TGGGACGATGGGCCACGGCCTCGCCCAGGAGTTCGCCGTCGCTGGCTACGAGGTAAGCCTCGTCGACGTCGACGAGCCCAGGCTCGCCGCGGCCATGCGGTCCATCGCGGGCAACCTGGAGATGCTCGTCGGCCTCGGCCTGCTGAGCCACGAGCAGGCCGAGCCGGCCCCCGCCCGCATCCATCCGACCACGAGCCTGGCGGAGGCTGCGGCCGACGCCGATTACGTGGTGGAGGCGGTCTTCGAGAACCTGCCACTGAAGCAGCAGATCTTCCGGCAGCTTGACGAGGTCTGTCCGCCGCGGACGATTCTGGCCAGCAATACGTCCGCTTTATTGCCGAGCGGTTTAGCCGCCGTGACCTCGCGGCCCGACAGGGTGGTCGTGACTCACTACTTCAATCCCCCCTACCTTCTGCCGCTCGTCGAGATCGTTCGCGCCCCGACCACCTCCGACGAGACCGTGGCGACCGTTCGGGCTCTACTGACGGGAATAGGGAAGCAAACAGCCGTGCTGCAGAAGGAGACCGAGGGCTTCATCGCCAATCGACTGCAGTGTGCGCTCTTCCGCGAGGCGCTGTCGATTGTGGAGCACGGCATCGCCAGCCCGCAGGAAGTCGACGTCGTGGTCAGGAGCAGCATCGGCCGGCGTTGGGCGGTGGCCGGGCCGTTCGAGATCTTCGACGCGGGAGGCCACGATACCGTACTGACGGTCCTTGCCAACCTGGGGCCGCTGCTGGAATCATCTGGTGAACCGCAACAGATCTATAGGGACATGGTTGCACGCGGCGATGTGGGCTTGAAGAGCGGCAAGGGTTTCTACGCGTGGACGCCGGAGTCGGCGCAGGCCTACTACGATCGTATGGCGGAGGCCCTTAGCGCGCTCGCTCGGCTTTCCGCCGGACGGTAGCAGGAGAGAGGCCCTATAGATCGCCGCCCGACCGTATTCCGGGGAAGACTGGCCGCCGTCGTCTTGGCCGATCACCAGACGCCGGGCAGCAGGCGGCAGCGCACCTCGCGGGCATATTCCTTGTAACCTTCCAGCTCCGCCTGCAAGGTCCTGTCCTCCAGGGCCGTGCGCAGGACGTAGAGGGAAGCGATCAGACCGGCCGGCACCAGTGCGCGCAGCGAACCGAGCGCCGGCCCTGTGGCCAGCCAGGCCACGATGGTGCCGGCATAACCAGGATGGCGCACGTACCGATACGGCCCGCCGGTCTGTACCACGTGACCTCGCTCCTTCTGGATGCGGACCACCGCCGAGAAGAACCTGTTTGCCACCATCGCCCAGGTGCCGACCAGACCGCCCAATGCCACCAGACCCAGCGCCACGTACTGGAGCCAGGATGGGACCCGTGACGGCCCGCGAGAGCGCACGTCCAGCCCCGCCACAAGCAAGACTACCATAGGCCCCAGTATGGCTAAGATGGGCATCAAGACACGGTCCCAGACCTTGGCATCCTCGCGCTCGGCGAACCCAGCGCGCTCGGCGACGAGGTCCGGGGTCTTCCACCACATGGCGAGCCTGCTGACAAGCGAGACGGCGGCAGCCACCAGAACGTAGGCCCAGCCCATCCGCCATCTGACGCGGCCCGCCGCTCCGAACAGGGTCGCCGGCAGGGCGAGGAACACGACGACCGCCAACGCCACCCGCCGGACAAGCCATGCGGTCGCGACCGGGTTATTGCCGTCTCTGTCGGCAGCGAGATCGGCGCTCATCTTCACCCTCCGCAAACGTGCGAGCTTGCGCTCTACCGCGGAAGCGAACCACGGCAAGCAGTTGCAGCGCTAAGCCATCAGCTGATTATATCGCCGGCCGAGTGCAACCACACCGGGTTACGGTCGCGGCAACCAGCGTCCGCCCAGCCGCTCTCCGACGGTGGCTAGCGCTCGTCTTGTCCAGGCCTGAATCTCGTAGTTGACGCCGAGAGAAGGAAGATCGGAGAGGGCGTACCAGCCCGCCTGCTCGCACTCTTGCTCATCGCCGCAAACGACAGGCAGGGCGTCGTCGACCGGCACGGCGAAGTAGACGAGGTCCACGTGCTCGTGGTCGCCCACCCGCTCCACCTGGATGCCCTCCGGGCGGATCAGCTGGCGCGGGTAGGCCAGGTTCAGGGCGCGCTCGCCGATGAGACGCGCCACGACGCCGGTTTCCTCGCGCACCTCGCGCAGCGCCGCCTCGTCCGGCAGTTCCCCTGGCTCGACGTGGCCGCCGGGCGGCAGCCACATCTGTAGTTTGCGGTGGAAGAGCAGCAGCACGCGGTCGCTGGCGACGACGAAGGTCGCCACGGCAAAATGGCGTTGTGCCGCCGACGGGACGCCGGGCCCAGCCACTTCTCTAGGCAGCCTCGTTACTCGTCTGGCCGGGCTGGTCCTGCGGCGTCTCCGCCGCCTTCGCCTCGCCCGCCGGGTGCAGGTACTGGTAGAAGTGGGCGAGGGCCAGCTGCCTGGTGCCGATGAAGGTCGTGAGCGACTTATCGCGCCCGCCGTTCGCCGCCGTCCTGACCAGATGGTAGCGCTTGACCTCGGCCGGCCAGCCTGCCTCTTCCGTCACCGTCATCCCGTGCTCCTGCTCCAGATGGGCAGCGTAGTCGTAGGGCGGGATGCCGTGCGGCGCCCCCTCTGCCCGCGCCGCCACGCGGCGGGCGCGCCCCCTCGCGGCGGTCTCCGCCGCCTGCTACTGTCTCTGCCATTTACTCCTCCCTCTGCCTGCCCGGCTGCTGCGCCACACGGACGGCATCTCGTGATCGGGCAGGTCGCGCTCGTTTGGCAGCAGGGAGGATTGCAAGAGGCGTACCGTCCCTCGCCGTTAGTCCTCCGGCTCGAGGACGACTTTTACGCCCGTGCGGTCGCGGAACGTCGTGAAAGCCTCCTGCCAGCGGCTTAGCGGGAAGCGGTGCGACACCAGCGGCTCGGTCTGCACGGCGCCGCTCGCCAGCAGTGCCAGCGCCCGCGGCCAGGCGGTCCAGACGTGGGCGAACGTCGCCGTCAACTCGACCTCCTTGTAGACGAGCTGGTCGACGTCCAGCGCCACCTTCTTGCCCACCAGGCCGACCTGGGTGTAGCGCCCGCCCTTGCGCAGCAGGCCAAGCGCCGTCTCGATGCCAGCCGGCGCCCCCGAGCACTCGATGGCGGCGTCGAACGTGTCGCGCAGGCCGTCCAGATCGGTGGTGAGGACGACCTCATCGGCGCCGAGGCGCTTGGCCAGCTCCAGGCGCGGCGCGTCGCTGGGCACGCCGACCACCGTGGCGCGGGCGCCGGAGACCTTGACCAGCTGCATGGCGAGCAGGCCCATGGCGCCGGGGCCGGTGACCACCACCCGCTCGCCGGGCCCGGGCCGGTTGGTCTCCAGCACGGCGTGCACGGTGCAGCTGAGCGGCTCACTCAGGGCGCCCGCCAGGAAGGAAACGTTCTCGGGCAGGCGGAATACGGCCCGCTCCGGCACGACGACGTACTTGGTCATGGCGCCGTTCACCCCGCTGCCGATGGAGAGTCGGCTGGCGCAGAGGTTATCACGGCCGGTACGGCAGTAGACGCACTTGCCGCAGGTTTGGAAGAACGTGCGGGTGGTGACGCGGTCGCCGGGGGCGAAGTCGCTCACCCCGGCGCCGCAGGCGGCGACGATGCCGGCCAGCTCGTGGCCCAACACCACCGGCGGATTGTTCGCGTACTCGTCGGCCAGGATGTGCAGGTCGGTGCCGCAAACGCCGGCCGCTTTGACCTCTATCTTGACCTGCCCGGGGCCAGCCTCGGGCTCGGGGACGTCGCGCAGCGCCACGTTGCCCACGCCGCGCGCGTATTTGACCACTGCCTTCACGGTACACCTCCCATCTGCGCCCGACGGGCGCGAAGCGACGCTCGCTAAGTTGTCTGGGGGGCGGCGCTGCGCCGCCGCACAGACAACGTTTCCCATTTGGCTCAGGGTGGCGGCGCACTCGGGCGCCCACCCGACCACTGGCGCGAATCATTGCACAGCGACAGGCAGGTGTCAACAAGCGGCGGCTGAGATCCGTGCCTAACTCCGTAGGGGCCGCGTCACTGCCCGCCCGCCAGCGGCCGCAGCCACCGTAGCTCCAGTATTTAGCAGCCCGGCGGGGGCACGGGACGGGCGGGCGGGTACGGAGCCCCGCCCCTGCGACCTGAAGGAACAATCAGGCACGGACTTCAAGCGGCGGCAGGTCGCCCCCGCCGTCGGGTGGGCGGGAACCAGAACGGCCTGTCTAGCGTCTAAAACCATGAACAAGACCGGGCCGGCGACGGCCGGCGAAGGAGGACGCTATGAACAGGCGGCAGCTGCTGAAATTGGGGCTTTCCTTGGCTTTGGCGAGCGCCTTGCCGGCGGGTTGCGGCGGCGCCTTGGGCGAGGCCGTCGCGCCGAGCGTCGCCCAGGCCGCCGTGCCGCGCACGACCGCTCCCGATGTGTCCGCGGACGACCTGGCGGCGGTAGCGGCGGGCAACAGCGCCTTTGCCTTTGACCTCTACCGGGCGCTGCGGGGGCAGGAGGGCAACCTGTTCTATTCCCCCTACAGCATCTCTCTGGCCCTGGCAATGGCCTACGCCGGGGCACGCGGCCAGACCGCCGCCCAGATGGCCGAGACGCTGCACTACAGCCTGGCGCAGGAACGCCTGCACCCCGCCTTCAATGCCCTCGACCTGCAACTGGCCAGCCGCGGCGCGGGCGCCAAGGGGCAGGACGGCAAGGGCTTCCGCCTGAGGGTCGCCAACTCCGTCTGGGGCCAGTCCGGCTACCAGTTCCTGCCGGCCTACCTCGACGTGCTGGCGCGAAACTACGGCGCTGGACTGCGCCTGCTCGACTTCCGCGCCGCGCCCGAGCCCGCGCGGACGACGATCAACGGCTGGGTGAAGGAGCAGACCGAGGGCAAGATCACCGATCTACTGCCCAAGGGGTCGGTCAGCGACGTCACGCGGCTGCTGCTGGTCAACGCCATCTACTTCAACGCCGCCTGGAAGTACGAGTTCCTCGGCCAGAACACCCACCCGGCGCCGTTCACCCTGCTCGACGGGCGCACGGTCGAGGTGCCCGTGATGGGGCAAAAGGAGTCGCTGCGCTACGCCGAGGGAGACGGCTACCAGGCCGTCGAACTGCCGTACGACGGCGACGAGCTGGCGCTGGTAGTGCTGCTGCCGGCGGCCGGCGATTTCGCCAAGTTCGAGGCCGGGCTGAGCGCCGACAGGGTCGCGGCCATCCTGGGTGACCTGGCGACCGCGCGCGTCTCGCTCGGCCTGCCCAAGTTCAACTACGATTCCACCTTCGGCCTGGCCAAGACCCTGGCCGACATGGGCATGCCCGGGGCATTCGTCTCCGGCCAGGCCGACTTCTCGGCCATCGCCGGCAACCGCGAGCTGTTCATCAGCGACGTGATCCACGAGGCCATCGTCGCCGTGAACGAGAAAGGGACCGAGGCGGCCGCGGCTACCGCCGTGCCCATCGCCGCCAGCGCGATGCCGGGTAGGGAGGTGGTGTTCCTCGCGAACCGCCCGTTCGTCTTCCTGATCCACGACCTTCAGACGGGGGCCATTTTGTTTGTCGGCCGGGTCCTCAACCCGGCGGCGTAGGGCCACCGCTCCTGCTGCCAGCGCCAGGGGAGCCGGCCCCAGGCGCCCGCGCTGGCCGCGGGGTAGCCGCCGGAGGTGTACCAGGCCTTGCGGCGGCCGGGGCAGACGACGTTGGCGTAGACGGTGCTCGCGTCGGCGCCATGAGCCTCGATCTCCGGGTCGGCCAGGATGCGCACCAGCGCGGTGGGCGCGTCGGCCGACCCGCCCGCCGCGGCCAGACCGCCGACCGGCTCGGCCAATCGCTCGTAGCGCTGGCGTGAGCCAGCCGAAGAAACAAACTTCCAACTTCCCCCCATCTGGCCAATTGTAACCCAGGCCGTGGCCACTTATAATAGCATTCGCTAAGCTGGTACCAGGCTAGGACGAAGCCCTCACGGGGTGCTGGCGCTACCGCGCGAGGATGGCCGGAGAGGATTGGTACTAATGACGATGCCGCGGCGGGCACGAGTTCCGGAGGGCAAGGCCGTCTTCTCTGCCGAGCCAACGCCCACGCCGCCCGACCCTTCCGCCGAGGGCAAGGCCCTGTTCTTTGCCACCCCCGAGCAGCCAGATACGGCCCCGCCTGATTCGCCTGCCGCGGCCGACGGCTGGCAGATCGCCGATGTCGCGGAGCCGGAATCGGGCGCGGAGACGCTCGCCGGCCGGCAGCTGGGGCCTTTCCGCGTTGGGGAGGAGCTGGGCCGCGGACCCACCGGCGTCGTCTATCGGGCGTCGGCGGGCGAGGGCGAGGCAGAGGTAGCCATCAAGGCCTTCCACCCCTGGCTGGCAGGGCAGCCCGGCTTCCTGGGCGCCCTCCGTCGTGAGCTGCGGGCGCTGGGCCAGCTGCACCATCTGAACATCGCCCCCGTCCGTGGCCTGGGCGAGTGCGAGAGCTGTCACTACCTTGCTACCCACCTCGTCGCGGGCCGCTCGCTGGCGCAGGTGGTTGGCGAGGATAGCCCGCTGCCGGCAGAGCGAGCGCTGAGCATCGCCATCCAGGTGGCCGTCGCGCTCGACTATGCCCATAAACAGCGCCTGGTCCACGGGGGCATAAAGCCGACGAACATCATTCTGGGAGAGGGCGACCGCGCGGTGCTGGTCGACTTTGCTCTGGCCCGCCTGGCCGACGACGCCGTCCGGCGCTCGGCCGGTGGGGTCGTGCTGGGCGAGCCCCAGCACCTGGCACCGGAGCTCCTTGCCGGCCAGCCGGCCAGCCACGCTGCCGACCGCTATGCTTTTGCCGTCGTGCTCTTCACGCTGCTCGCCGGACGCCCGCCGTTTCTCGCCGCCAGCCCCCTCGCCACGCTATTGAAGCAGGTTGGCGACGACCCGCCCCCTCTGTCGACCCTGCGGCCCGACCTGCCGGCGGCGCTGGACGCCGTGCTGGCGCGGGCGCTGGCCAAGGACCCGGCGGCGCGCTACCCGAGCTGTGCCGTGCTCGTGCGGGCGGCGACGGAGGCGCTGAGGGGCGAGGTCGTCGGGCCTGCCGTGCGCACCGTGCCGCCCGAGCCAACCGCCCGCTCGCGCTGGTGGCCCTTCCACCGCGCCGACGCGCGCACGTAGCGTCGTAGTAGAAGGGTCTACGCTTCGTCCGCGGGTGGCGTCTCGCCCTCTTGATCCTGGGCGGGGTCCTCCGCCGCTGCCGGCGGCTTGCGGGCGCGGTGCCGCTTGGCCGGCTGAGGCTCGGGCTCGCCGTAAAGAAGGGGGGCGATGTCGGCGGCATTCGTGCAGGTGGCCAGGTGCGCCGCCAGGCGTTCGCGCCATTGCTCGCGCAGCTCGTTCTCTATCTGCTGGCGCACGAATAGCTCGCGCGCCCCGGTGGCGGCCGATTCTATGGCCTGCAGCTGCACGAGCACCTCGGCGCCCGGGCGCCCGCTCAGGATCATGCGCCGGATGCCCTGCGCCTGACCCTCGATGTAGCGCAAGCGATTGAAGAGCTGGCGAGTAGGGTCTGCTGGCATACTCCACCGTTCGGGCTGGGTGAATCCACTCTCCTAGTTGCCGGCGCCCACCATCGGCCTAGGCTGCGACGTCAATCGTCACTACTTGTGGCGGGGCCAGCTCTTCGGGAACCTCCTCGCCGTGCTTCTCTGCGGACTTGATCCAGACGGCGATAGCCTCCCGGGCGTTGGCGATTGCCTCCTCCAGCGTGTCGCCCTGCGTGTGACAGCCGGGCAAGGCCGGCACGTCAACGACGTAGCCGCCATTCTCCAGATCGGGCGTCAACACAATCGTGTACCGTCTCATAGCAGCCTCTTCTTGCGTTCCCTGCCCAGTATACGACAGCGCGAGCTGCGGGTCGAGCGCCGACTATAGAGCGCGGGCCGGAAAGAGGGCACGGCTGCTACTCCGGCTGCAGGCCGCCGAGCCAGAGGTAGCGGCGCTGGCCCGAGAGGTAGCCGGCCAAGGGGGTGACGTCGACCCAGCGGTCGTCGCCATCGACGGGCTCGCCGCGGACGACGCTCTGCTCGACGGCGCTCAGCCGCGTGCCGCCGGGGACGATGCCCACTACCGATGCGTTGGCCGCGGGCGCGCTGCGCACGTAGAGGTCGGTGTGGGCGACGTACGCCTGCTGCACGAAGTGCAGTACCGGCCAGGTTGGCCAGGCGGCGCGCCAGGGCGCGGTGTCGGACGTCCGCAGCATCTGCCCCACGAGCACGCCGATGGCCCCCGTCAGGAGCGCCACGAGGAGCAGCTGGGCCAGACCCATGAGAAGGCGCCGACGCAATCCGCCGCGCTTGCGTCCGGCCAGGGGATAAGGGCCCAGTGCCACGTTGGCGGTGGGGTCGGCTGGTGCGGTCCCAAGGGACCTCACCCCCGGCCCCTCCCCGACGCGGGGAGGGGAGTATGGCGTTCCCACCACCGCTCCTGGGTGCCGCGTTCCCCCTTCCCCCGCGGGGAAGGGGGCCAGGGGGTTAGGTCCGTCCTCTTCCTGCCGCCCCCCGAACTCGTGGCCCACCAGCATCTGACCCTGGGCAAGGCCCTCGTCATAGGCGACGTGGATGGCGGGACGCGCGCCGGGCGTCCAGCGCGCCTGGTCGACGCCGAATGCGAGCGAGCGCCAGAGCGCGTCTACCCATGCCCGCACCTCGGCGTCGTGCCTGGCGAGCGCCGCCGGCAGGCGCACGTACCACTGGTCGGGGACGTAGGGGGTATCCACCTCGCGCAGGGCGTTGAGCAGGCGGCGCTTGAGCTCGCGCACGTCGAAGGGTGCCCCGCCGAGGAAGGGATCCTCCAGTATCTTCTCCAGTTGCCGCTCGATGCGGTCCACTATGTTCGCGCTCGCCACTACCGCCGCCTCTGGCGCCTGGGCTCGCGCTCGCCCAGCACCTCCCAGCCGCGCGCCCGCGCCAGGGCCAGCAGGTCCGAGTCGGGATAGACGGCCGTCGGGTGGCCGACCAGCGCCAGGAGGGGCACGTCGTGGGCGCTGTCGGCGTAGGCGAAGCTGGCCGGCAGGTCGACCCCACCGGCCGCCGCCATCACCGCGCGGGCGCGGGTCGCCTTGTGCTCTCCGAAGCACAGCGGCCGCACCATCTGCCCCGTGTAGCGGCCGTCGTGCACCTCCAGCTGCGAGCCGACGGCCACGGCGCCGCCGAGCCTCTCTGCCACTACCTCCACCAGGCCCTGGAGGGTGGCCGACACGAGGGCCACCAGATGCCCGGCCTTCTGGTGCGCGCGCAGGCGGGCGACGACGTCCGCGCGCAGGGACGAGCGCAGGCTGTTCTCCCAGATCCAGGCAAACATCGCCCCCGCCTCGTCCGGGGTAAGGCCGGCGAAGATGCCTGCCAGCCGCTCGCCCGAAGTGGCGACAAAGCGGTCGCGCGACCACAGTCCGCAGGCGTAGAGGAGCGCCCGCGCACTGTTGGCCATCACGAAGCTCAGCATGCGGCCGCGGTTGCGCCGTGTGGCCTGGTGGTAGTCCCAGAGGCCGCGCCAGACGGACTGCCCGCCCACCAGCGTGCCGTCGACGTCGAAGAAAGCGGCGACCCTCCGCCCCCGGTCTGCCGCCAGGCCTGACTCCATCCCGCCAAGCGCCTGCTCTAGCTGCATCGATCCTCTCCCCTGGCCCGCCAGCGCCGGCCACCGGACGCTGTGGGCAAGACAGGAACATAATACCATAACCGGGGTGTAGCCTACCTTATGATGTTCTGTTGACAGGCCCTGGTCAGTGTGGTAGGATTATCGCCGCAATTGACAATTGCACGGCCGCCAATGGCGTGTCGGCCCCGGTGTCTCTCGACTGCTTGCTAGGGTAACCACAGGCCTGCTTACCTTGGGCCTTATTATTCGTACGGTTCGAAAGGAGAGCACCTGCCATGGATGTCAAAGACCAGGCACAGAGGATTGTGGGCCGTCGGCTCGGCCGCCGTGACTTTCTGAGGGCGGCCGTGCTCGGCGGCAGCGCTACGCTGCTGGCCGCTTGCGCTCAGCCCACCGCCCCCGCGCCAACCACCGCGCCGACCAAGGCCCCTGCC
>Ga0315298_1012030_pt1 | contig 10023 bp, 6 predicted proteins | sample WHS_1_MG_FD_203077 | JGI IMG/M metagenome (GOLD analysis project Ga0315298, IMG submission 203077) | Extremophilic microbial mat communities from Washburn Hot Springs, YNP, Wyoming, USA - WHS_1_MG | ecosystem: Environmental > Aquatic > Thermal springs > Hot (42-90C) | place: USA: Wyoming...
AGTCGGCCAGCGGGTCGCCGGAGTAAACGCCCGTGAAGCTTTGCTCACCGCCGATCTGGAAGCTGCCACTGGAGTTCTTGTTGTAATGGTTCCAGCGTTGATCGTACCCCATCTTGAAGCTGTGGTGCCCGCGCTGGATGGTAAGGTTATTGCGGGCCTGCCACCAGCCGCGCATCTGCTGCTCATCCGCGTACCCAGGACCGAACTTGGGATAGCCGGTGATCTTGATATTAGGGGCGGTCTTGGCCTTAAGGGCCACGGGGTTGTTCCCGATGTCGATTCCCAGAGCACTTACAGTGTCGCCCACGGTCTTTCCGTCGTTGCCGTTACGGAAAGTATCGCCGATGAACGTCGACAGGCGGAACTCGTTGACGATCGTCGGGGAGAAGAGATGCGTGTCGTGCCAACCGAACTGTTTCGAAGCCGCCTCCCAGCGGCTGCCGCCCAACCCGTTCGGTAGGCTGGGGAAACTTCCGGGACCCAGACTTTTCTGCGGGCTTTGGTTGTAACTGAAACCGGCTGTGTTCTGGTGCGAGATTTTCTGGTCGAGCCGCACGAAAAGCATGCTGAATGAATTGACGCTCCGATCGAGCGTGCTCACGTTGTTGTACTGCACGTCGGGGTTGGTGTTCGGCACGTTTGGGGCCGGGAAGAAGTTGTCGATGGCCTTGATTGCCGCGGGGCTCCAACGGGAGCGAGGAATAACGTTCCCATCGAAAGCAGCGCCGGTCAAAGGATCCTTCAACTGCTTCGTGGGGCGCCCCGTGCCAGCGAAGTACTTCGAAAAGTCACCCTGGCGCATGGCGTTCGTTGGCATGGTCCAATATGTATAATTTTGACGATCAGAGGGGGGATTGCGTTCGGCGGAAACAAAGAGGAAGGTCCGGTTGCGGCCGTCGTAAAGCTTCGGGATATAGAGTGGCCCCCCAGCAGTGATGTTCCAAGTGTGGTAGGGCACCTGCGGCCCTCTTTGGGACGTCGGATTCGCCGCCGGTAAAGCGTTTAGTGCCGGATGGCTGAACGCGAGCGTCACTGCACCGTGGAACGCATTGGTGCCTTGCTTGGTGACCGCATCGACGGTGACGGGGGTACGCGACTCCGCGGGGGCGTTCACGGTGGTCACCTTTTCCTCGGCCATGCTCTGGTACGGGATGCCTCCCGGCAAGCCGTAGACCTCCACTTGGGTTCCGTCGATGGTCGTTTCCCACTGGCCGGCGCGAATTCCACCGCCTTTCATACCTGCTCCCCCTTTTGCGCGTCGCGAACAAGGAGAGAAAATAGCGTCGTGTTCTTGCCGAAGAAAGTCATGATGGGGGTCCCTTGTGGGCCATCCGTCAGGAACTTCCTAGTTTCAGAGATCGTTGGCGTTTCCGTCGTGATGACGGGCGCTTCGGCCACGACGGTCACCGCGTCGTTGAGGTTACCAACAGCCAGCGCAATGTCAATCCTCAGCACCTGCCGGGAGTCTAAAGGCAGGTGCTCGTTGATGTACTTCTTGAACCCGGTCGCTTCCGCGCTAACTGTGTACGTGCCCGGTGGCAGGATGCGGAATTCGTAAATGCCTTCGGCGTTAGTTTTGGTCTGCCGTGAGAAGTTGGTCCCTTCGTGGACCGCTTTGACCGAAACATTCGGCACCACCGCGCCAGATGGGTCTTTCACGATACCGATGATGTCGGCGGCCGTGGATTGGGCCCTCACAAACGATGGCGATGTCGCGAGGGCGACTAGCAGTGCGCCAGTCATGATCGAATTTAAGCTAACAGTTCGAGATTTGCTGGACATGCTAAACCTCCCCGTCTCTAGAATGTAGAATCTTGTTCCTAAACCCGCCTCGCCCCGCGAACCTATCGAGATGGGCGAGGCTCATGGGCATAAAATGTCGTTGCACGTTCTCACTTCGAAGGTAAAGTGCCCACAGCTTAACGCCGCCAGCCGATCCTGTCAATGACCTCAATGACCAAGTGGGCTAACACGGGGTTTATGACCGGTTAACTAACGCGACGGCCTTGCACTATGATGAGGTTGCGAGTCCTTCTGAGCAGGTGCGGAGCTCATGCGCTGATCAACTCGCCCGCCTCCTGGGCAGCGCTCTCTTGGATGGCTACGGACAGATACCATTGGAAGACATCCGGACGGCCTCGCCGCAGCACAGAGACACACCGGCCAAAAGCAGTGAGGCACGCAGCTTCATTACACTTCCTCGGGAATCACGAACGGCTTCCGGTAGCCGCGGTCGGCGTCGCGCAGCAGCCGGTTGGCTTCCGCATCGCCGATGACCTGCTCGGACTCCGGATCGAAGTTCAAAGTGCGGCCCAGGCGGTAAGAGGCGTTCGCGAGATGCACCAGCGTGCAGGAGATGTGCGCCTCCTCGATGGGCGCGTTCAGGTCCTGTTTGCGCCGGCTTCGCACGCAATCGATGAAGTTGCCCCAATGGCTCCCGCCTTCGTGAGCGAACGGGCCGGGTTGCATATCGGGACCGATCCAGGAACGGTAACCGCTGAGGACATCTTCATCGCCGGTAGCGAGGTAGCCGTTGGAGCCGTAAAAGATGTTGCCGATCGTGTTGTGGCCCTGGCCATGGCTGAACATGAAGTCCGTGCCAATCTCAGCCTCGCGATTGGTGATCCAGTGGCGGACAGCGAACTCGATCATCTTGCGCTTGCCGCCAGGGAGATCGAACTGGAACGAGCAGTTGAGGGTGTTCGGCGTCTCCTGGTCGTCATCGAACATGAAGTGCCCGCCCATGGCCGATACTTTGTTCGGGAACCCGACGCCAAGACCCCACCGGGCCTTGTCCAACTGATGAACACCCTGGTTGCCGAGATCGCCGTTGCCGGTGTCCCAAAACCAGTGCCAGTTGTAAAAATGGCGATTGCGGGTGTAAGGCTTCACTTGGGCAGGACCTGTCCACAGGTCGTAGTGGAGACCGGCGGGAACCGGTTCGGCCGGGGCCTTGCCGATGGTGTTACGCCGTTTGTAGCAGAGGCCGCGGGCGAGGTAGACATCGCCGATCAACCCGCTCTTCAGCTTGTTGATCGCTTCAATGGATGATTTGTGCGACCGGCCCTGCGTGCCATGCTGCACGATGCGGTTGTACTTGTTGGCCGCTCGTATGAGTTGGCAGCCCTCCCACCAGTTGTGGGAGCAGGGCTTTTCGACGTACACGTCCTTGCCCGCCTGGCAGGCCCAGATGGCTATCAGCGCGTGCCAGTGCTGCGGGGTGGCGACGGAAACGGCGTCGATGGATTTGTCCTCCAGCAGTTTGCGGACATCGATGTAAGTAGCGGGCTTGGGGAGGCCCAGCTTCTCCATGTCCGCGAGGCGCCGGCGAATGACGTTCTCGTCCACTTCGCAGACTGCGGCGACTTCAACATTGGGCAGCTCGGCGAACTGGCGCACGTGATCCCAGCCGCGCTTGTGGATCCCACACACGGCGATACGGACGCGGTCGTTGGCGCCCAGGATGCGCTGGGACGCCGCGCCGCTGAGAAAGCCCAACTGGGCCACGCCGGCGGAGCCGACGGCTGATTCCCTTAGGAAATCCCGCCGGCTGAATTCCGATAGTCGTTTCATAAGTGATTGCCTTCAGAAGCCGAGCTTGATGCCGAACTGAATTTGCCGGGGCGTATTTGCTTGAGAGAACACCTGCCCGAACGTGGAACTGGTTACACCGGTGTTCGGATTGCCCCATTGAACGTGATTGAAAACGTTGAAGAACTCGGCGCGGAATTGCACGGTGACTCTTTCCGTGACTTTGGTGTTCTTGATCATCGAGAGGTCCCAGTTGTTGATGCCGTCCATGCGAACGACGGCAAGATTCCGGGTCAGCGTTCGAAGGGTGAAGGGCGGCTGCACGGCGAATGCTTTCGTGTTGAACCATTGATCGATCGTCGGGTTCGGAACCGCGGCCGAGATGCCGGTCGCAATTGCTCCGCCCGGCGCTTTCAGTGCCTGGCCTCGCTGGAGGGTGGTGATATTGTTAATCTGCCAGCCGCTCACCAGCTTCCCGGCGATGCCCTTGATGTTGTCTCCGAGGCGCTTGCCCTTCCCAAATGGAAGTTCCCACACACCGCTGAGTACGAAGCGTTGTGGGCGATCATAGTCGGAAATCGTACTCTCGTACACATTCGAGTAGCCCGGATTCATAAAAGCACTCCGGTCCATCAATTTGGAGAGGGTATATGACGCCAGAAAGGTGAAACCGTTTTCGAACCGCCGTTCGGCCGAGATCTGCGCACTGTGATAGACAGTCTCCCCGGTCCCGACGATGCCTGAATTGACGCTGTTGTATGCCGGAAAGGGCCGCAGCAACTGTTGGAGTTGGATGGTTGGCTGACCGAGCGATCCCGCGCTGGTTGGAATCAGGCCAAAGAACGGGTTCGGCACGTTCTGATACAAGCCGGATCCCAAGGCCAGATACTTTGCATCGAATGAATTGAAGGCCCAGTTAGGGTTCCAACGATTGGCGATCGATCCAACGTAGGAAGCATCAATCAGGACGTGCTGAGGCAGCTCGTACTGAAAACCCGTCGACCAGTTGGTTACTTTTGGAGTGGTGATTTGCGGGTTGGTAAAATTGGCATCCTGCCCTATGAGCGCAGTCTCGGAACCGGATGCGCCCACCGGCTTGACAAGTCCATTCGGGAATGGATTGCTGATGTTTCGGAGGGGAGTGAGCCCGTCAAGGGAGGTCAACATCGGGCTCACAGCGTCGAATCCCCTCATATTGATTCCGCTCAAGCGCGGATTATAAAAGACGCCAAACCCCACCCTCCAGACCATGTGATTGCTTACCTGATAGGCGAGTCCCACGCGGGGACCGAAATTGCTCCGTTCCGGGTCCAGTTGAGCCCGTGGCGCTCCGTTGGCGGCGGCGAAAATCGACCCGCCCCGTACTTTGAAATCCGCGGGCGAAACCTGAGGGATTGGGTTCTGTGCATAGGCGGCCTGGGCCGCCGCCGCGATCGGCAAGACCGTGTTGAAGTCGAACGTCCGATACAGGCGATTGTAGCGATCTGTAGTAGCGCCCTGATACTCCCACCGCAGGCCGAGATTCAGCGCCAGCCTGGACGTCACCTTGATATCGTCCTGGAAAAAAAACTCATAGAACGTAGTTCGTGAAGCCTGGTATCCGCCCTGGCCGACCTGTCCCGACGATGGAAAGCCGAGAAGGAAGGTCGCCGTACCGTATCCCGAGTAAGAACTTGAAGTGAATGGATCGGCCTGGGTCCAATTCCGTCCGAACGAATAGATGCCCGAGGAGCCATTTCCTCCACCGCGATCGTCATTCTCAAGCTGCAGAAGCAGGTAGGTGCCTGCCTTCATCGTGTGGCGTCCCGCTGTGCGCGTAAGGATCGCCGTAAGGTTGTGTCCATCCGATCCGTTGTAACTCGGCCCCGAATGCCCGAGCGTGCCGCCCGCATCTCCTACTTGGAATTGAGGGAAGTTCAAATATGGAAACTGCGATACGAGACTCTGCGGAAAGCCGAGCGAAACCGGATTGAATCCCGCTGATCCCATCAGTGTGTTCTCCCACTTTCGTGCGTATCCGTATCGCACGTTACCGAGAAGAGTGGGGCTGAAAGTATAGACGTAGTCCAGGATAGCTTCGCGGGTGTTCTGAATCCGGCTTTGGGCTGTCGCCAGGTTGTTGAACATGTTCGCGAAATCTTCCGTGTAGTTCGAGATGCCGACCATCCCGAAGATCCGGCTGCGATCGTTGAAATTGTGGTCGATGCGAGTGCCGTACTGATCGTAGTTCTGCGCTCCGCCTCCCTGGAAAACATAATTGTTCACCCCTGTAACCGGCAATCCGGTACGATTCGGGCCGGGGATGTACTTCATGACGTTCGTGGAGATCGGGTTGATGCGGACTGCGGGTACCATATTGTTAGTGAAGGGCGTACGGATATACTGGCCAGGGTGATCCGGATCCGACCGCGTTGTCAGCGGATCGTATACCGTGATGAGTCTTCCGTCGCTGAACAGCGTTTTCGAAAAATCTCCGGCTCGCTGTGCATCGGTTGGAACGGTGGTGAAACCGGTTTGGGGAGGAGTACCCTGCCGCACCCCCTCATAATTGAAAAAGAAAAAGGTCTTGTCCTTTGGATAGTGGGGAAGCCGGACCGGACCGCCCATGGTAGCGCCAAACTGGTTCATTCGGAAGAGAGGCTGAGGGGAACCGGCCTTCTCGGCGAAATAGTTGTTTGAATCGAGGGCCGAGTTGCGGAGGAATTCGTAGAGGCTCCCGTGGAATTCCTTGGTACCGGACTTTGTCGCGACGTTGAAAGTGCCGCCTGCGACGTGCCCATATTCTGCGTCGTATGTGTTCTTTTGAACCTTGAACTCCTGCACCGCCTCGACGGATGGCGTGAAGGAGACCTCATTGCCTCCCTTCGCGTAGACCCCGTTCAACGTCAACATGTTGGCACGCCCCGGGGCTCCGCTCACGGAGATGTCCGAAACTGTGTTCGTGTCCCATGGACGATTGAGCGCGCCGGCGGACTGTCCCAGCGGCGTGACACCGGCAACAAGCTGCTGCAGGATGAACGGGTTGCGGCCATTGAGAGGAAGGTCTGAAACGACTCGATTGGAAACTACCTGTCCGAGAGACGCCATGTCCGGAGTGAGAAGCGGAGACTCCGCGTTCACGGTGACGCTTGCTGTTACCTCTCCTACGGACAGGGAAATGTCGAGAGCCAATACGTCGTTGACATGAATGTCGAGTCCTTCCCGGACCATGGTTTGAAAACCTGCCTTCTCGACTGTCAGCTTGTACGGACCTAATGGGAGATAGGGGAGCACGTAATATCCGGAAGCGTCGGAGACGCTGCGGAACTTGGTATTGTCAGCGAGATTGACCGCAGTCACTGTTGCTCCGGGAACGGAGGCTCCGGTCGGATCGGTTACACGGCCACTCATAGTGCCTCGTGTTCCCTGGCCCATCAAGGTTGCCGAGAGAACAGTCAAGAGAAAAAATAAATAGAAGCAGACGTGAAGAGTCGGCTTCTGGAATTGGATGGAGATCCTCATAGTTTTCCTCACTTCCTTGCGCTTGATCGGTTGAAGCCTGAGTTGCGTTAATCGAGGTCGAAATGCACGTCCCGAAGTGGTGCACCTCGTCCGTCAGCAGCAATCATGGCTCCCCGGTAATGGCAACCGTGTCTTTGCGGCCACCAATGTCGTTACACTCTCACCCCGAAGGTGAACTTAAGTTTCACGCCGCCAGCCGACCTTGTCAATGACCGCGGGGTCAACGCGGGGTTAATAACGCGTTAGCTCACGCGACGGTCTTGAATTATCATGAACTTGTGAGTCCCAGTGAGCCGACACGGAGCTCCTGCGCAGACCACCTCGTGCGCCCCGTGGGCAGCGCCACCTTCAAACACGCGGAAATTTCGCGGCGCATGCTGGTGTACCTCGGGGAGCAGACTCTGGAAGGTCGGGCCGGCCGCCTGAAGGAATACACGGTCGGTGTCGAAGCCTTCGGCAAGCCGCCTGATTATGACCCCAAGACGGATTCTTCCGTCCGCGTCCAGCTCAGCAATTTCCGCGAGAAGCTTGACGAGTACTATCGAGGGGAAGGGGCAAACGATCCTGTCGTGATCGAAGTGCCGAGCGGCCACTTTAAGTTGGCTTTTCCAACGGTCGGTGAATGCAGCACTGCCGCTGCGCGCCGCGCTGCGGCTGACGCTGTGCGGCGGTGGCGGTTGGTCTGCTTGGTCCCGGTGGCCTCCCTTGCGGGAACAGTTGTGCTGGCTCTGCACTGGAGGTCGCAGGCGGAAGGGTGCGAAAGCGACCGGAGATGGGCCGTCCGGTATTGGAGTCCTGCGCTCAAGTCCTTTTGGCGTCCCTACTTGAAGAGCGGGCGTCACATTATGGTCTCGCTGGGAACCCCACGCTCCGTGGCGACCTCGCCCTGTGTCTTCCGCAATCCGAAGGTCGACGATTGGCACAAGCCCCTGGAGGTTGGCCTTATCCACACCTTGCAGCGTCAGTTCGTAGCTTGGTAGAGATCGAGATCGTGGATCGGGTTGGCACCGGTCAAGGTGCGGTCGCCCACGCGAATGCCTGGAATGCCTGGAGGCGGTGCGTCCGGCGCCCCTGGTGTCTTGCGGTCGAGCGCGGCGGCGAACAGGGGCAAACGGACCGTCCCGTATTCGTCGCGGTCATGTTCGATCATGGCATCCGCGTACGTGCGGACGACTTTGAGGTAATCCGGCGGCGAGGACTCAGCCCGAGCGAGGGCCCCCAAGCGTCTGAAGTGCAACCACCCAAAAACGCCCCAGCATCGAGAACACAGTCAAAACTCTACATTGAGGGCTCTTCAGGGGCCAGTTCCGCGCGAAACCGCCAGGCCCCTGCCGCTGCACAAGGAGGCGCTGCGTCTAGCGTTCCGGCCACATCAGGCCAAGATCCAGGCGTGGTTTGTTCTGCGCGGCCCACAAGTCCAGCAACTCCATCGCGAGCGTGTCCGCGCGAGTGATGGCTTCGTAATGGTCGTGCTTCGTGCTGGCCCGCGGCAAAGCAGAGTTGTCGAAAAAGAGCTGCACCGCCTGCGCGCCAAACTCGCCCGCCCGGTTCAGGTACTTCCGGTCTCCCGTCAAACGCCAGGCGCCCAGCAAAAGGGCCATGGCGTCGCCGGACGAGCCCGGATATAGGGCGATCGCCGTATCAGGCGTGCCTACCAGGTAGCGATCGGCCGTGGCCAAGACCAGTCTCTTGTAGCCATCCAGCTTGACCTGCCGATAGCGCAGCAGGCAGAGCATGGCGTATCCCGAATCGGTCAGCAGCCCATAGCCGGTCTCCCAAGTCTTGGTAAAGGACACTGGCTGCAGCGTGAAGGTGTTGGCGTTCTCCACGAAGCCCTTCCCCCGAGGGCCGAGGTCATGCGCAACCTTCAGAAAGACTTCATCCGTCTTGGCGGCAAAAGCGCGCATTCTCCCAGCCAGGTTCTCGGGAACCATCTTCGCACCGTCCCACAAGTCGATCGCCAGCGACAGCTCGCTCTGGGGCGCATACCAGTCCAGAGGAGCCCGGGTTTGCATGGGGAGCGCGCCGGATTGCCTGTTACGCCGGGCTTCGAAGGACGCCAGCAGCGCCTCGATGGCCTGGAGCAATTCAGGGTCCTTGTATCGCGCGTACGCCGACGCCCAGGTGGCGATGTAGAAACCCCCGTGGCGCGGGAATTCATAGCCTTTTTCGGGGCCGTGTTCGGTATAGCGGGCGTGACGGCTGTAATCGCCGGTCGTCTGATCGGCAATCTGGTGCCGCCATAATCCCAGAGCGAAGTTGTAACACGGTTCAGGCGCCAGCCGGAAGGACCGCTCCCAGAGGACCCAGGGGCGATAGAACTCGTGGGCGTTCCGGCCCCGGAAGGTCTCGGTGCGGAAGTCCCAGCCGAGGTGTTCGCCCCAGGCGAAAAGTCCCGTGGCCGGGCTCTGCGTGTGCTCAAAGAACCACTTCAGCGCTTCGTCGGCGGCCGCGGCGTAGCGGGCATCCCTCACAATCTTCGTGAGGACGTAGAGCACCTGGTAGAGGTCCAGATCGTGCATCGGGTTGGCACCGGTCAAGGTGCGGTCGCCCGCGCGAATGCCCGGAATGCCTGGAGGCGGTGCGTCCGGCAATCGTAGTGTCTTGCGATCGAGCGTGGCGGCGAAAAGGGGCGAATGGACCGGCCCGTATTTGTCGCGGCCGTGTTCGATCATGGCATCCGCGTACGCGCGGACAACTTTGAGGTAATCCGGCCGCGAGGACTCAGCCCGAACGAGGCCCCCCAACGTCAGAAGTACAACTACCCCCCCAAACCTCAGCATTAAGAACATATCTCCCTAGTCTCTGAAATCTTGCCCGCAATCCGGCCTCGAGGGCAAGCATTTTGAGATGAGCACATCTCGGGGCTACCCATGTCGTGGCACGGCCACCCTAGCTCGGGCTTGACGCGCAGAACTTGATCTGAATGAATCAAGTTTCAAGCAGCGAGTTTTGCTCTGTTGGTCCAAGCCTGTATCTCCTTTTCAACGT
>Ga0315298_1012031_pt1 | contig 10023 bp, 6 predicted proteins | sample WHS_1_MG_FD_203077 | JGI IMG/M metagenome (GOLD analysis project Ga0315298, IMG submission 203077) | Extremophilic microbial mat communities from Washburn Hot Springs, YNP, Wyoming, USA - WHS_1_MG | ecosystem: Environmental > Aquatic > Thermal springs > Hot (42-90C) | place: USA: Wyoming...
GGATGTAGTTTGTAGCGCCTCTCCGTGAACTCAGGATTTTGACTGCGACATAAATTCCATAAGGAGGGTTGTAGTTAACAGCACGGGCAAGGTAAACGGCCGAAGTTGACCCCTGCCATATCTGGTCTACTATCTGATAGTCCCTGATAATCTGTCCGTTTCGTTTGATTCCCAAAGCAAATCCCTGTTTCCGTATCTCTAAAAAATCCCTGCAAACCGGTCAAAAAACAAAAAGATTTTATTCTATAAGGCGAGAAAAAGCAACTGCGGCAGACATGCCCATTAATCCGTCCAGTCATACTTGCCTTCACGGAATATCCTGACGCAAGCGGCAACAACATCAGGGTCGTAAAGCGTTCCGCTGTTGGCAGAGATTTCTTCCAGCGCTTTTTCAATTCCGAGAGCGGCTCTGTACGGTCTGTGCGAATTCATGGCCTCTACGACATCTGCAACAGCAAGAATCCGCGCAGTCGCCTGGATATTGTTTCCTGTTAGGCGCGATGGATAACCAGAACCATTCATCCTCTCATGGTGCTGAAGAATCATTGGCGCAACAGGCCAGGGAAAAGAAATTTTTTTAAGTATCTCAAAACCCACGGCGGCATGGGTTTGAACAAGGCTGAATTCTACAGGCGTAAGTTTTCCGGGTTTTGTCAGAATTTCAGATGGGACGCTGATTTTACCGACATCATGGATAAGGGCTGCAAGATAAATCCAGTGCACATCCTCTTCTTTCATGCCGAGCATTTTCGCAATTCTTCTGGAAAGCGCCGCTGTCCGCTTCTGATGGTCAGCCGTGTAAGGGTCTCTTGATTCAACAAGTTTTGCCATCGCCTGAATGATTTCCACAAACATCTTCTGAAGATTCTCATAACTGCTGACAAGTTGTTTCTCTGTTTGTTTCTGTTTGGTAATATCGTCATACACAGCAACAACTTCTCCAGAAGGAAGTTTGTACACATAGTTTTCCCTCCAGCCCTCAATCCTGTTATCCCTGTAAAATGAAGCAGGATGATATTCTGGCTCGCCTGTCCTCCAGACCTTTTGCAATACATCAAAAAGTCCGAACTCTTTGATGCCCGGGAATGCCTCAAGCGCGTTTTTTCCTATGACCTGTTCCCTGTGTATCTTTTCTATCTGCTCTGCTGCAGCATTGAAATCCATTATAATGAAATCATTGCCATCATTATATGCCTGATAGATAGCGACGCCGCTATGTATATGGTTGAAAAGCGCACGGTAGCGTTGCTCGCTTTGTACAAGTATCCTCTGATTTTCTGCAATTTTATCAGAAATTTTTTTCCTGCTGATAAGTTCTTCCTTAATCCTGCGGTAAAGAATATCAAGATTTTTTTCTTTTCTCATTCTCAGGAAAACATCAGGCGGGATATACATCGTGTTATCGCATATGGTGCCATCAATTACGATTTTTTCATGGGTGTGGATTATGTCCAGAAGAAGTTGTACTGGCGTATTTTTCTCAGGGCACAGGCACAGGATAGCACACATATCAGAGGGGACAGATGAATTGAGAGCAACTTCAAATTGCTCAAGCGTTTCAATGTCTGGGACTGTTCCAGGGAATGCGGCTCTCATTTCAATCGCCAGTCTTATGGGCTCTGTACTACCGTCCTTTCTGCAACACAACTGTTTCAATGCAGGGAAATAGTTAGGTCCTGACCCTTCGGACAGGAACAATTGTTCTGCTGCAGGAAACACAAGTTGGCGCGATGCAAGCGCAGAAAACGCGTCTATGCCGATACCGGGAAGAGTGGACATTATTTCTTGCTTGAGCGGTTCTTCAACCACACAGACGCACTTACCGCCTTCCTTAATCGCAGAAGATATAAACGCTGCTACTACATCGGGTTCTTCAGATTCATCTCTGACAATGCAACAGAGTCGGCCATAATGCACATTCCTGAATTCCTTTTCAAAAACCGTCACAATCTTCCTGTCTTCCCGCTCCATATTAAATCCCTGTGCGAGGAATGGTTTCCTGTGAGGGCTCTGCGGCAAGGGCTTTTTCTATTTCTTCCACAAGATGGTTGTAATCAAACGGCTTTGCAAGGCAAACTGAAGCGCCTGCATTCATAATCTTTTCAATATTTTCTTTTGTGGCATAACCAGTTATGGCAATAATTTTAATATGGGCTGTGGCAGGGTCATTTTTGATTCGTTGGCACACCTGGAAACCATCAAGCATCGGCATAACAATATCAAGTATTACAATATCCGGTTTGAAAGAATAGACAAGACAACCGGCATCAAAACTGCTCGTTGTTCCAACGACATGATAATCTGAATTTGCCTGTTCAAGAAACGCGCGGATTGCATCCACGACCTGTGGAGAATCGTCAACCACAAGGATTCTGACTGTTCGTGCAGGGGCGGTGTCCAGCATGTAGTTTGCGGCTTTCATCCTTTTAAGGAATGCAAGGAAATCATCTGTCAGAATGCGGTAGTTGCCGCCTTCTGAAAGCCGGAATGCCTTCAGTTGCCCGGTTTTTATCCAGCGGGTTACTGTTACCCGTGAAACATTAAGCATGCCTGCTATCTCACGGGTCGTCACAAACTCCCTTCTGGTATGTTTCAAATGAAAAATATGTTCCATGTGTAACATTTATATCATAATAATATGATTTGTCAAGTTTTGTATTTTGAAGTGAGTGCATCATTAACATTATTGTCAATCAAATAAATCCTTGATGGGAAAGAATGAATTTCATTTAAACGAACAAACGCGTTTTTATGATGTGCAGGTTCAGGAATTGGTAGAACGGCTGAAAAACATTAAAGACGGTTCTGAAATCCTGTTCAAGGCAACCATAAAAGACGGCAAGGACATCATAATTGGTATAAAACCTACCCTTGCGCCTTCTGGCAGCATAAGTACCCGTTACTGGACATATGTGGGCGAACGCCTTGCCGCAATAGGTGTAACACCCAAACAGGTTCAGGTCGTCTGGATCAAACAGGCAGACGCAGGGCCTGCACAGGGGTCCCCTGATTATGCGAAAACTCTTCAATCAGAACTTTCCAGGATAGTCCGGATACTGCCACGCAGGTTTCCGAATATCCGGCTCGCATACATATCCAGCCGCACATTTGGTGGTTATGAACGCACATCATTGGATCCTGAACCGTATGCTTATGAATCAGGGTTCTCAGTGAAATGGTTGATTGAACAGCAGATAAATGGAGACCCATCGCTGAACTATGATCCGATAAAAGGACAGGTAAGAGCGCCCTGTCTGATCTGGGGCCGTATCTCCGGCAAACGGTTCAACGCCAGGGATTTCTGATGGTTTCAGTTACAGGGGGAGCGATTTTGCCGCAGACCGACACACCTTTCTCCAGGTGGCCAGCACAGGGTCGGCAACAACCTTTGAAATTCTTCACAACCGATTCCACAGTCCGACCATGGTTTGTCCGCAACAACTGATGATAGATGTCATTGCACAGTAAAATTTCAATTAGAATTTTCATCTTGCGTCCGTTTTGTTAAAATATCCTTATGACAGGGGAAAAAAGAATCCGCGGGGTAATTTTTGACTTTGATGGGACGCTTGTGACTCAGGAGATTGATTTTGCAAGAATTTCAAGCGAAATTGAGATGCTTGCAGATGGTTTTTCTATCAAACTGCCCTCAAAAAGAATGCCGATTCTTGAAATGCTTGACGAGATAAGCAGGATTAACCGCGCAAATCCAGCCCTGCAGAAATTTCAGAACAGTGCTTTTGCGCTACTTGAGAAAAGGGAGATGGAAGCCGGGCAGAAAGCCAGTGTTCTTGCAGGAATCCGCTCATTTCTCAAAAACCTCGCACGCGCCGGCTACAGGATAGGCATTGTTACAAGGAACTGCAGAAAGGTTGTTGAGACGCTCGCAAAAAGGCACCGTATCGCCTATCATTACCTTTTGTCGCGCGATGATGTATCCCATGTAAAGCCGCATCCAAAACATATCACATCAATGCGTAAATGCATGGGCCTCAAGCCGCACCAGTTACTTGTGGTTGGAGACCACCCGTTTGATATTGTTGCAGCCCGCCGGCTGAATATTCTGTCATGCGGGGTGCTTTCCGGAGGAAAACATCTTGATGATTTTGTACGAGAGGGCGCGGACTTTGTTTTTCCAGATATCACAGGCCTGGACCTTTTTTTTAGTTTACGGGCCCTTCCTGAGGGAAAAATCCATCTTTATCTTCTCCGGTATCTATTGAAAAAATACAATGTGACTGATTCAAGCGTAATTTCAGGCCCGGGAATCGGAACAGATGCAGCAGTGGTGCGCATCCACAAGCCGCTCGCAGTGTTAAAATCAGACCCGATTTCCATTGCTGGTGCAGATGCGGCAGAACATGCGCTTTCTGTGAATGCCAATGATATTGCAGCAGCAGGAGCAAGGCCACGCTGGCTGCTTGCAACTTTCCTTTTTCCGCAGGGCACGAGATTTGCAGAAGTTGAAGATACATTTGAGGTTGTGGCAAACAATTGCAGGAAGAATGGTGTCTGCCTGGTTGGTGGACATACTGAAATTACTTCGGCAGTAAGGTGGCCTGTGATTTTGTGCTCGCTTATCGGCGAACCTGTTAAAATGAAACCGGCGAAATTTAACGCTAAAGGAGCACTCGTTCTTGCAGGAGAAATTGGAGTGGAAGGTGCCGCAATTCTTGCTCGCAGATATGAGAAAGAGTTGAAACGACTTTACGGCGGCCTGTGGAAGAAAGCAGTCAATGGGTTGTACAGACCGGGCATATCTATAGTAAGACCAGCGCTTCTGGCCTGGGAAAAATTTCCGGTTGCTGCAATGCATGACCCTACTGAGGGCGGTTTTTCTGCGGCAGTTCATGAACTTGCAGAACGGCTCGGGTGCGGATTTGTTATCCATGAGAAAAATCTCCAGATATTTGAACCCGCGCGCGTCTTCTCCTCATATTTCGGAATAGATGTCCTCGGTCTTATATCTTCTGGATGTCTCCTTGTTGCGATATCAGAAGGAAGAGCCGGCGAACTTGTAAAATTCTACAAATCACACGGCATACCTGCCTGTATCGCAGGTACGGCGACAGACGATTTTCGTGTAACAATTGTAAGAAAAAATGGTAAAATCACAGATCTGCCGTTTACTGCTCAGGATGAAATCGTGAAGGTGCAATCGCATCGTACAAGAAGCGGCAAATAACACCCGTACAACTGAAAGTTAAAGTCCCATTAAGGAGACGCATGAATATAGGCATCTGCCAGTTTGATATCGCATGGAAGAATAAACCTGGAAACCGTGACAAAATTCTTCATCTTGCTGAGGGTGTACGCACAGACCATCAGTTGCACTGGTTAATTTTTCCAGAAACAACATTGACCGGATTTGCTCCTGGCGAATGTGGCGTTGAACTTAATGAGACGGATATGGGATTTTTCAAGAATCTTGCTGCTGAGATGGGCTGCGCTGTCACTTTTGGCGGGTTTATGCAACAACACAATGTATGTGTCACCCTTGATTCTGCCGGGAGAACCCTTTCATTTGCGCCCAAGATACACCTTTTCACGCATTCGGGTGAAAATCTTGTATGTACGCCGGGGGAAAAAATCGTTCCATTTATTCTGGAAGGTATGCGCATTGCTCCACTTATTTGTTATGACTTGAGGTTTTCGTATCTTTTCTGGGATAACGCCGAAGCAACAGATTTTTTTGTTGTTATCGCAAACTGGCCTGCAATCCGCCATGCACACTGGGTTACACTGCTTCGGGCGCGCGCCATTGAAAATCAAGCATATGTTGCTGGCGTAAACTGTACAGGAAAAAGCCCGCATGGTATGCACATCGGCGGTTCCACGCTCATTGACCCTGACGGCGAGGTAATTATTGATTGCGGCGATGCAGAAGGAATTTTTGTTGTTTCTGCTGACCCGGCAAAGGTGGCAAGTACCCGTTCGCGGTTTCCTGTATTAAGGGATAGAAAACGGATCATGCAAAACAGGGCAGAAACATGAAAAAAATATGGCTATTTTTTTCAGTTCTTACCTTGTTCGCATACCGGCTGAACGCGCTTGATTTGTCTTATACCGACGGAGCCGGCCGAATCGTCGCGATGACTTTTGACGGGAAGTTTCTCCCTGTTGCAACTGATATCTGGATAGTCCTGCCTGGCTGGTCGTACGCATCGCTTGCCCCGTGGTTTACAACTGAAAAAAGATTCTCTTTCAAAGGTTCGCGCAAAGAAGCATCCGGAAAAATTATCGCCGGCGAGGGGGCAGAATACAGGTATTTGCAGGTAGTCAGCGAAACCAACGGAATCGTTACGGTTTCCTGCTCTGTTACCGCTGAACAGAGCGCGCAACTTGAGGGCATCTACTTTTTTGTTCATCTTCCACTCCAGACATTTTCAGGGGCAGTTGCGACCCTTAAGAAAAGTGGAGAGGTCGTAGCAGAAACAGTATGCCCACAATCCATGCCGGCTGAGGTGCACTTTCTGGCAGGGAAAATCGGTGATGATTTGACGATTGAAGATAGTGCAAAAAATGTGCGGCTTGAGTTGTTATTTGAGGCACCCCGCGCAATCACAGTGCAGGATGATAGGAAATGGGGGAAGGATAACTACTCAATATATACAAAGATTTCTGGCTCCCTGCAGAAGGGCGAAACTGTCTCCTTTCTTCTCAAGATGAAGTTGATTGGAATTGCCGACCATTCAGACGTCCATGTAAAGGTTAATGCAGGCAAACCCCTTGCGCGGCTTGACGGTTTTGGCGGTAATTTCGTTTACGGGCGTGAATCTCCGGCGGCTCGCTATGCACTTGAGAATTTGAATATCGCCTGGGCACGGACAAGAATGTCTCTTGATGAATGGGTCCCAGAGTATGAAGATTTTCTTCGCATTCAGCCAGGGACAGGAATCCCCTCTATACCTGATAAGAACGGCACTGCTTTGCATAGCGAGTTTCAACTTGCGAAAGAACTTGCCACGATGGGCATCCCGTTTGTCATTTCTGTCTGGAACATTCCTGAGTGGCTCTGTTCTGACCCGTCCGACCACGCCAGGAACAAAAACCGGCACGGCAGGATTGTGCCCGAAGAAAAGTGGCCTCAACTTTTTGAAGCAGTGGGTTCTTACCTTTCCTACCTCAAGCGGGTTTATGGCGCAGAACCAGCACTTTTCTCGTTTAATGAGCCGGAGTTTGGCGTGATGGTGCGTCTGTCAGACGACGAGCACCGCCGGATGCTCAGCCGCCTCGGCGATTACCTTGCAAAACGCGGACTTAAAACCAGGATGCTTCTTGGTGATGTAAGCACTGCTGGCCGCGGGTATTCCTATTGTCTCCCGGCAGCAGAAGATTCTGCTGCGCTCAAGAATGTCGGCGCGATTGCATTCCATTCATGGGGCGGCGCAACTGCGGCAGAATATGCGCGCTGGCCGCAACTTGCAGGGAAACTGAAACTGCCGCTTCTTGTGACAGAGGCAGGCGTTGACCCGAATGCATGGCATACGCCGGAGTACTTCCACACATTTCAATATGCGATGCTTGAACTCCAGGTGTACCAGGAAATGCTTCTTTACGCAAGGCCTCAGGGGTTGATGGAATGGGAACTCACAGAGGACTATTCAACCGTGCGTGTTGAGCGCGATGCAGCAACCCGGGAAGTAAGAAATATCATACCTGAATGGCGTTTTTGCTTCCTGAAGCATTTTGCAAATCTCACCCCTGTAGGTGCGTCTTACCTGCAAACGGTCTCAAGCACATCTGAGGTGCTATGCACTGCCTTCTCAGCGAAAGACAATGGCGGCACTGTTTACACCTTTCATATAGCAAACCTTGGTCCAGCACGACGGCTCATAATTTCAGGGCTGCCTTCTGGTATCCGGTCGTTTCGCGTATTTCGCACGAGCGAGAATGAGTTTTTCAGGCAACTGCAAGAAATCTCGCCAGAGCGCAGTAAATTGTATCTTGACCTTGCTGAACAGTCACTCACCACGATTACAACATTAAGGGGAGAGACGCTTGCCAGCAAAAGGAGAGAAAATGGAATGGGAAACAACAATTAGCCGTATTCCGACTCATGCCAGACATTTCCCTGCACGGGTAAGCATTCCGATTCCAAGAGGAACTGCCGAAATCAAGGATTTCTCGGTGTTGCGGCCTGATGGGAGAGATGTGGCTGCGCAAGCAAGAACAATCGTCGCATGGCCGGATGGCTCACAGCGCTGGGTGCAGTTGGATTTTGAGGTAACAGGCATCGGGCAGTACAGGATTAAAAGCAAGCCGTCCAGGAAGAGACCCCACAATCCGATTTCATTGGAAAACAACAAAGAAGGTAAAACCAATATATCTGTCGGCAATCTTACGGTAACCCTGTCTCCCTGCGGCAGGAGTCCTGTAGAAAGGATTCTCTGGAATGGTAAGGTTCTTCTTGATGATTCGGCTCAATGGAGTTATGCCGCTGTTCGGGAAGATGGTGAGGTTTTCCTGCTTCGCGGGGATTCCTGCAGAAATCTGCGAATTGAATGTGAAGGTGCGCATAGATTCCAGATGGCATGGGAGACCGACCTTTACAGTAGCAACGGCGAGCCATTACTGGAAGTAAGGTTGCGCGCAGAATTTCTTGCTGGGATTGAGGGTTTCTCACTTTCATTCCAGTTTTTCAATAAGGTTCCCCGAAGTGACTACCTGGATATAAAAAGCATATCCTGCCTGTTTGCATTTCCAGGGCTTAGAAATGGCTCGGCGGTGGTTGTTCAGCGTTCATACGGAAACCTTGGCCTGCGCCGCTTTGTGAGGACAGAAAAACAGATTCCCATCATTCTTGACCGCAAAATGCACGCTCCGTATGTTGAAGACCCGCGGATTCTTGGAGATGATTTCAGGTACCCATATTTTCTTGAGCGCACGAATCAAGCAGTAGAAGGTGCAGTTGCACTTGAAAGCAAAAATGGCGCGGTTGTTTGTGCAATGAGGGATTTTGTCTGCCAGAGGCCAAAAACCATGGATGTATCACCTGGGGAAATTAGGTTTGGAATATGGCCGGAAAGGGCAGGCATGCTGCATCTGCCTCAGGGGCGCAGTAACAGGCAGACATTCTATTTTTCGTTTATGGAACAGGATGAATTGGCTGTAAATGAAGCAATTGTTGATGCTGACAGGCACACTATTGAACCAGTTCATGCTTGGCTGGACAAGGAAGATAGCAAAATGGCAGGCGACACCTGGGACAAGTTTCGTCTTTTTGATAATACAGATGAAGGAGCAGGCATTTTCTCATTCCTTCTAACTTCTGGAACAGCGCGTTACCAGACAATTCCTGAAATGTTCCATTACGGGGATGCGCCTGATATCGGCTACACAAGGGAATACCCGGCGGTAAGGGTCAGTCCTGTTAATGCAGAACCCGTACCATTCGGTGTCTCATCGGGTGGAAGCGTCTACAGCATTTTTCAAACAAAGGAAACACTTGAACCTGTGTGGTCCAATAATGAATACGATGCAATATACTGCCTTGCGCTTGAGACGCTCAGGACACAGAGCGAGCAGACGCTTGCGCGTTTGAGGGCAGCAGCAAGGCATCAGATTGAAGTTGATTTTGTCCATTATTCCGACTACTGGCAACACCACCGCTCAACGCCTGCGCATGGATATGACCATGTGGCCAGTGCCGCTTCCATCGCAAGCCATCAGTGGACACAGGGGCTTTATTACTACTATGCTCTTACAGGCGATGACGATGTGCCTGAGGTCGTGCAGGCTATCTGCGAATATGACATTGCATTTTTTGCCCGTGAAGAACTTTCTTTTAACCGGTTCTTCAACAGGGAATACGGATGGGGGCTCCTTGCACTGGTTTTTGGATACGAGTTAACCGGTAACCAGAAATATGCTGCCGCTGCACATGCAATGATACAGGATCTTGTAAAATGGGCGAACAAAGCCGGGCATAAAGCACTTGGCATAGGCGGACCATTTGCTCCAAACACGGTTCTGCTCGGCGTCAAGAGTTATCATCAGGCAACAGGCGAGGAAGATACCAGG
>Ga0315298_1012032_pt1 | contig 10022 bp, 6 predicted proteins | sample WHS_1_MG_FD_203077 | JGI IMG/M metagenome (GOLD analysis project Ga0315298, IMG submission 203077) | Extremophilic microbial mat communities from Washburn Hot Springs, YNP, Wyoming, USA - WHS_1_MG | ecosystem: Environmental > Aquatic > Thermal springs > Hot (42-90C) | place: USA: Wyoming...
ACCTTGGGAAGCATAATGGTGGTTCAAATGTATTATGGTATGACTATCATGTTTCCTGGATTCCATTTGAAGAATTCATAAGAAGTGCAAGAATTCCAGGTAAAGGATGGTCGGGTACATGGGAAGGTGTCTATTGCGGTGGGATTTTTTCTCTTGCTCGTAGCAATCAATAAAAAGGAAAGGAGGAAGAGATGAAAAAGAAAAATGGTTTTACCCTTATAGAACTACTTGTAGTCATTGCAATCATTGCAGTACTTGCTGCAATGTTGCTGCCTGCACTGGACAGGGCAAGAACTCAGGCAAGGCAATCTATCTGTATGGCTAATTTGAAACAGATTGGTATAGCAGTTGGAATGTATCTTAATGATTTCAATGAATACTTTTATCCTGTTGTATGGGGATGGACTTCTGATATGGGGACATGGAATGGAACAAGTTTTTTAAGAACTCTTGTTAATATGAACTATGCTCCTGGATACATGAGATATAGTGGTGGTACAAGTGGGAATCTGATTGCTGCAGGAGGAGTTGTTGTATGCCCTGATGTCAGAAGACCCCAGTACGCATACTATGTTGCTGATTTTAATTATAATGCCTATCTTGGGTATGGCTGGTCGACCAAGTATGGAAAACTTTCAAGAGTAAAATATCCATCACAGACATTACTTTTTTGTGAAAGTTGTTACAGTCAAAGACACGACCCGCCATCGATATGGTCAAATACACTCAACAATCGAGTTTATGGAAGACATTTTAATTACCAGATGTTGAATTGTCTTTTTGTTGATGGTAGTGTAAAGTCCTTGAACTATAGTGAGTTTGTGAAGGAAAATATATTTAATCCTTGATATATCAGGATATTGACTAAAAGATGGGGGAAACTTTTTGGTTTCCCCCATTTTTTTATAACCATCCTGTCATTTTTGCAAGAAGCCGACAATACTCAATAAAATTTTTCCAGGAAATATCAGGAGGTACTCCATGATCACAGGAAGGGATGTATCCACCGTCTTTGAGTAAAAAAGGAACAAAACTCATTGCTTCTTCAAGTATTTTTCCACCTTTTGCAATTGCTCTTTTGTCAATTCCTCCCCTGTATGCCATATTTTTGCCAAATTTCTTTCTGTATTCAACAAGGTTATTTCCAGCAGCAATTTCAATCGGAGTACATACATTAATTCCTGCTTCAATCCACAGTGGTATCAGTTCTCCAATGTAACCATCTGAATCTAACTCTATAATTTTACAGCCAAATTTTTTTACTTTTTCACTCCATGTTTTCCAGCACGGAAACAGAAATTTTTTTGCCATATTCGGAGAAATCATGCTTTTTTCTTTATACGCCATATCCTCACTGATTAAAATATGGTCACAGGTTGCTTTTTCAAAAAATCTATCAAGGACACCACAAACAAATTCTTTCCAGAATTCTGCCATTTCTTCAACAAATTCAGGTTGCTCAACCATCAACATACATAACCCTTCAAAACCACACCATTCCCTTAATTGCCAGAAAGGACCATGGAAACTTATTGATTGAAGATGTGTTCTGTTTTTGTTTGCTTGAGCCAACTGGTCAAAATTTTCCGGAAGTCGTATCGGGTCATCAATATTATATCTTTTTTTCATCTCCTTCCAGTCATTTCTTGTTTCAACAGGAAATTTATGCCATTTTCTTGTAACAAAATCCTTCGCTGCACGAAGATATGAAAAATCATATTGATCAGAAATTTCAACAATTGCACCCATATAATCCTGAACAATGTAGTGCCCATCTTTATGTTCAATAATTTTCTCTTCAAATTGAGGATTCATTGTAAAATTAACATAAATGATTTTTGAAGTATCCTGCGTTTCATGTGGTATACCAATAATAGAGCAAACAACATCCATATAATTGGAATTTTCAGGTAGTCCCTCTTGAAACCACCGTTTTAATGTTGATTCCCTTGGTCCGCCCGGCATAAAACAAACCTTATCAGGTTTTGAGAAATCAAGTGATGCAATAAATCTTTCTCTGAAATTCATATTAACTCCTGTTATAATGGTTATTTTTCCTGATTAAACAGATTTTCATAAAAATTACACAGATTAAAACATAAATCTTTTAATCTGGCAACTTTTGACCTCCCCTCAATCCCCCTTCAATCCCCCTTTGTGAAAGGGGGAAATTGGAGAAGGAGGTTTTATGAAAGGGAGAATTGGAGGAAAAATTTATAAAAGGGGGAAAATAGGGGATTTACGAAAGGGGGAATATTTCTCTCCCGGGCGGGAAAGGGAATGAGGAAGTTTAATGAAAATTTACATTAACAATTTTCATCCTCGCATCAAGTGGTCTGATGAATGTGATATCTTCTGTATGAACAAGATTACATAAGTCCTGTATATCCAGTCCTGATTTCAATATCCCCTGTAAAAAATTGTCAGGTCTCCACAATGGATATTCAACATCAAAAATACTTTTATATGAAAACAAAAAATCCTCAAGTATTAGTTTCTCAATTCTCTTATCAACAATCCCCGCAAGAATTGCTGAAATTGCTGTTGATGAATGAGCATGGACAATGATTTTCTTGATATTCCAGTTTTTCTTCAGTATTGAAACAAGACAGATGATATCCTTTGCCCTTTCAACAACTACATATCTTCCGAGGATATGACACATAATGAAAGTTTTAAAATTTTTACCACTGAAATTATTCTGACAGAAATTTTCGTAATCCTCCCATCTTTCTCTGTAAGATGTTTCTCCACACCAGCGCAGGTCAGGTCTAATGACAAGATTATTGGCGAATGATTTCTGAATATGTAACTGCTGTTTTTCTGTTCTTTTTATTTCATCAAGCAAAATTAAAGTACAATCTAATTTTTCAGGAATCACAATCTCTGCTGGAAGAATCAAATTTTTTTCAGGACTGAATATCATTCTGCAGTAATATCTGTTTCCCATCGGATATCTATCAATGATTTCCCAGTAACAATTTTTTTCTAAGAATGGTTGAAGTTGCCTTTTTATGTTCTCAATATATCCTGAATCCTTTTGAACATTGACATTCTTTTTGAAAATCTTCAGTGGATTTTTCAGGTAATATTGTCGGGATTCATTATCAGCAAGCACACAGATTTCTTTTTCTGATGGCAACTGGTTTTCTGTAATTTTTTCATACGGGATAAACTCGTGCCTGCTGTCAAATATTTTATTAAACCACAACAACACCTGTTCAATCTGTTCAACATAATAGCCATGTCCTTTATCAGAAATTGTTATTTTAAGTTTTTCTTCTGCATGATGCATTCTGTAAAACTTCTTTGCAGTTTCATAAACGTATTTTGTTCCCTCAATATCCCAGATATCATGAGAGTTTGCCACAATAAACAAGTGCCTTGGTGCAATTAAAAATGATGCAATATCGCAATAATCAAGTCCTCTTTCAATATGATTAAAAAAACTCTGTTCACAGTCGTCAGGATAAACCTTATTGAGGAAACAATGAACACTCGCAGCAGGTGCAACTGCTGAAATTCTTTCGTCAAATGCTGCTGAATAAAATGAATTTGTGCCACCTCCTGATGCACCGGTAATCCCTATTTTTGCCATATCAACAAAATCCGTTGATTTGAGAACATCAATTGCTGATATTGTTTCAAAAATTGTAAACCAGTTGAGATTAAAATCATAAAGTGTCATTGGGACACCAGTAATATTGTGAGCAGTTGAAGCAAAGGCATAAACAAAACCATTTTTATCCACAAACTGCCTTTCTCCCTGTCCCACAAAATCATAGGTAATCGCAACATATCCATTCTTAGCATAAAAGGTGGCAATCCTGTTATAACCTGCTTTACCATTAATATCGTGGCCCGCAGGAATTAGAACAGCAGGAAATAATGATTTTTTTTCATCAGGGATATAAATCAAACAGGGTACATAGTGGTCCTTGTGAAGAGAAAACAAAATTTTTCTTACAATAATATCTTGTTTTTTTATTTCCCCTTTTTCTATGATTTTCACTCCTGTATCAGGAAATTTTGATCCGATTGCTTTTTCAAGATTGATTTTTATTTTTTTTCTCTCTCTTTCCCATTGTGCTATCGTATTGATTGAATTTCTTTTTCTTTCTCTTTTTTGAAAAAGTTTTTTCACGATATTCTGATAAAAATTTTCAACCATCATGTCATGCTCACAACCACAGACATTTTTCACAATATCCCTGTATCTGACGATTTTGATGATGTTGTCTTTCATTTTGGTATCACAATAAAGTCAAATGCACCAGGCATACTCATTTTGATTATTGTCTGGTTTGCTTTTGATTCAAATGATTTTATTTGATTCTGGCTTGATAATGGCTTTCCTTTTAATCTCTGGTTAATTGTAATATCAAGATTTTCAATAGATTTCCCTGACCAGTTTGAAAGGGTAATAATCAATGCCTTACTTCCTTCAAGTAAGTTTGCTTCAACAAGATAATTGTTTGTTATCACAGGTGGTTTAATATTTGAATATGAAATAAAATTGCTGAAAATCTTTCTTATAATTTCTGGATATTCAGGCGGACAATCAGAAAATGATGAGTCCTGTATTTTGTTCCTGTTTGCGATAACCGCTGATTTCATATATGAAAGACCAGGGAAAAATCCACAAAAAACAATTTTCCCCTTCCCATAATTCCTTGTTACGATAGCAGGAGAACCATCAGAAAAATTCGCAACTGTTTCTGAAGGAGAAACGTTTTTCATTTTCTGATAACCGCAGATTACTTCGATTGTTTCCTGTGCAGTGGAGTCAACAAGTTTTACAAAATCAATGGTTTTTGATGCTGGTAATTCAAAATAATCCCTTCCTGGTTCTGAAACAAAATTAAATTGCTCTCTTTTGATTGAAAAAAATGTATCAGGTAAAGGATTATTAAATCTGTCATAAATTCCTGTACCTGCCACAGCAACAAGCACTCCACCATTTAACACCCATTCTGACAGATTCTGTGTAACTTCAGCAGGAATATGTGAACCAGTAATAAAAATAATTCTGTAATTGTTGATTTTTTTGTTGGTGATATCCTTTTCTGTAATAATCTCTACAGGATATCCAAGATGTCTTAAAATCAACCACAAGCCCATTCTTTCCTTTCCATAGATTGAACTACCCTGTTTAAGTGTCCAGATGTCAGTGGAATGCGAATAAAAAATTGCAACAGGACTTTTTGGTACACTTGCATCAATGAGAAAATTTTCAATGTCCCCAATGGCATGATTAATTTTTGAAACTGCTGGATAAAGATTGTAATTATGTGAACTTGCATCAATTCCTGCATAATATGGACCGTAGTTATAATAATAAATTGCCTTTGCACCATGCCCAATTTCAGATGAAACTTTTGCCTGGGTATCCCATGGATTTCTAAAAATACAATACATTCCAAAACGATTCTTTGAGGCAGCACGTAAAAAATCAGTTCTGTATCCACACAGTTGATATGTTGTACTGTGATTTAACCAGTCCTCTGTCCAGCCAAATGTCAACCCACCTGTATCAAAAATCAAAAACCAGTCGTCTCCTGAATGGAGCATATTTCCAGTATATGTTAGATACTCACCAAAATTTGCTGTTGTTCTCGGATCAGGTGTATATTGTTTTAATATGTCAGTTCCAATTTTGAAAAAATCTGCAAGAACCTGGTTTCTATAGAGTGCTGTGTAGTAGTATCTTTTACCATCTTCTGGTTTGTCTGATGGATAAATCTCACTGAAATCACTTACTCCAAAATCCTGTGGTTTCACACCTGATTTTCTCAAATATTCTCTAAATACCGTCAAACAAACCGGACATTTTACAATATGTTCCATACTCACTGATCCAGGTTCATCCATCTGGCTCCACGCCACCATATCATCCTTAAAAAGTCCTCGTTTTAAGAAATCTTCTGCACTTGATTTCATGATTGAATTGATTGCTTCAATATTCGGGTCTGCAAGACAACCGTTTCGAGCAAGATGAAAATAAATGGCTCCACCCACATATTTTGTAAATCCTGCTTTATAGTATTGCTCATCATAACCACCAATACCATTAAATCCAAGTTTTGAAAGCACAAAAATTTCATTGTCCACTGTCTGTGGCTGATAGAAAGACGAACTTATTGCACAACCTGTCATTACTGGAAATTTTTCAGGTCTTTTGCCAGAAACATCAGGCAATTTTTTTGCAACTTCAAAGGCATCCTTGCTTCCTTCAAGGTCACTGATGATCCTGTCCCTTTTTGAAAGATCTATCAAAAGTAACATCCCTGAACCCTTACCTGACCTTGTAAATTTCTTGAAAATTCCTTCATCTGATGGGGTATTTGAAAGGAAAACCGTAAATTCAGAAGATTCTACACCTGTAAAATATTCCTGCATTGCAGTAAGTTCTAATTTATGGTCTCCCATTACATCAAAAAATGATGTAATGTTAATCCAGGGTGATTCAGTACCTGCTACAAGGAAGTTTTCATTTGGTCCCTGTGGTTTATAACCCGTATAGCAACCAGGAACAATGCCTGTTTTATATATGTTTGAGTGTGGAATCCACCATGGCGGCTGTGGTCTTCTTCCAAAAACATGAATGACACATGGATACTTATGATTTTCTCCCATACGAACCTTAAGATACAACGGTTCAATAAAATCAGCCATCACTGGCTGGTAGTTGCTTTCATTGCACAATACAATCAAATCAATATGTCTTGTAACCCAGGATACACCAATTGGTTCGGCTTTCGTAAGAACAATTTCAACATCTCCTTTTTCAAGATTTACTTCAAAACTATCCCAGACAAATTGTCCATAACCATCTCCCCATTTTTTTCTACCTTCATCTGTATTTCTCAAACTTTCATTATCAAAAACCTTTTCGCCTTTCACAACTCCTTTTTGAAAAATGCTCAGTTTAAATGGTCCCCTGTATGGAAGTATATCAAGGTATCTTACCCAGACCTTATAATTACCATTTTCATCAATCTTTACAATTTTTTTTGCTTGAGCCTGTCCACCTGAAGCACCGGCAAGCATCTTTCCTTTTGATGGGAAGCCATAATACCATCCAGGAAAATGTTCAACAACACGCCATTTTTCTGTTTCAACAACAGTCATATCCTCTGCTTCGAAAAACACTTTTGCTGCATAAGATGACACAATACCAGCGAAAAATATTACAAGAAAACACAGAAAAAGTTTTGATTTCATTTCTCTCCCCTGAGTAATGGTTTCAAATTATTGATAACTGTTATCTCAGCATCTCCCAATCTCCCATCCGGTGTTGGTCCTGTGTTCATCCATAAAAATACATTTTTTTCCTGACATTTTTTAATAAAATTTTTGAAATAATCAATTTCTTTTAACGGGCGTTCTTCTTTAATATACGACCAGCCCTTTCCAAGATTAATCCATGATGCAAGTGGTTTATCTCCGATTTCAGTCGTATTAAAACCAGCAGTATTTTCTCCTGGAAGATCAAGTTCAAAAATTTGATAATCTTCTCCCTGTAAAGGAAGGATGTGATGATTGTTTGCGATCATTGCATCCGGCTGTAGTGAGTGAATTAAATCATATGTCCTGCCAATATTCCATTTTCCTTTTGGAATAAAATGTTTCGTTGATTCATCAAACTGATGTCTTGGCCACCAGCCATCAAAGACAATCCCGCCTATTTTCCCATACTTTGTGCACAGTTCCCTTATCTGACCCTGATAATACTCAACATATCTTTCCCAGTTTCCCTGATAATCAGGATGATGCCAGTCAAGAAGAGAATAATAAAAACATAGTTTGATATCATATCTGTGGCAGGCAGAAGCAAGCTCAGCAATTACATCTCTTTTGAACGGAGTGTTTGTAATTTTATACTCAGTCAAGGAAGAATCAAACATACAGAAACCATCATGGTGTTTTGATGTAATCATGAATTGTTTTATTCCTGCTTCTTTAATAAAACCAATCCACTCATCAGCATTGAAATTTACTGGATTAAACGACTCCATAAGTTTCTCATATTCCCTGACAGGGATTTTTTCAACATGCATTACCCATTCTCCCCTTCCAGGTATTGAATAAATTCCCCAGTGAACAGAAAGCCCAAATTTATCTTTGATAAACTCCCTGCTTGCCTTTTCACTCGCACTTAATTTTGCATCACTTGTTTCCCACATTGTTCCCTCCTCTCTGGATACTGTAATATTAAACCAAATTAAAAAAATTTCAAACAAAAGGTATAATAATAATTATGAAAATTCTGATATGTCCTGATTCATTCAAAGGTTGTCTCAGTGCCATTGTGGCTGGAAATACAATAAAAAAAGGTATGCAAAAGGTTCTTCCACACGCACAATACACTGTTTTGCCAATGGCAGATGGAGGTGAAGGAACAGTTGATGCACTCCTGTTTGCAATTGGTGGCAAAAAATACAGGGCAATTGTTTCTGACCCCCTTGGAAGAAAAATTCAGGCAGAATACGCAATATTATCAGATGGAACAGGTGTTATGGAAATGGCATCTGCCAGCGGATTGCCGCTATTGAAACAAAGTGAAAGAAACCCTTTAATCACATCAAGTTTTGGCACAGGACAATTGATCAAGGAAATGGCAAAAAGAAACTTAACATCAATTTTGATTGGCGTTGGTGGAAGTGCCACTGTTGATGGTGGTATGGGAATGGCAATGGCTATTGGAGTAAAATTTTATTCAAAAAATGGAAAACAGTTAAGACAGGGAGGCGGATTTCTTGGAAACTTGTCAAACATCGATATATCAGGAATTGATGAGAAAATCAAAAAAATAAAAATTACAGTACTTTGTGATGTAAAAAATCCTTTAACAGGAAAATATGGGGCAAGCAGGGTTTTTGCACCGCAAAAAGGAGCAACAGAACAAATGGTTAAATTGCTTGAAAAAAATCTCTCTCATTTTGCAGAAATCATCAGGAAACAATTGAAAAAGGACATTGAAAATGTACCTGGCTCAGGAGCAGCAGGTGGCATTGCTGCAGGATTGATGGCATTTTTGGATGCAAAACTTGTTGAGGGTTCAAGGTATATTGCAGAAAAACTCAATCTTGAAAAACATATGAAAAACTGTGATTTTGTTATCACAGGCGAAGGGAAAATTGATGGTCAAACAAAGTTTGGAAAGGCAATTCTTCCTGTCATTGAAACAGCAAAAAAATTCAATGTTCCAGTCATTGCCCTGTGCGGTCAGAAATCATCTGATGCGGAAATCTTGCGAAAATACGGACTCACATCAATCTTTTCAATTGTGCCAGGACCTGTTACTCTTGAAGAATCATTAAGAAATGCCGAAAAATTTCTTATAAAAACATCACAGGAACTTGCATATCTAATAAAATGCCTGTCAAAAAACAAATTGAATTGTTAAAAAATCTGTCTTTCTGGTCAGAAACTACTGAAAAAATAAAAAATAGCAGGGTATATCTCTGCGGAAAAAACCCTGGTTTCCTGTCTTTCCTTGTATCGTGCCTTTTTCTTGAGTTTCCTGATAAAGTTTTTCTTTTGGTTTGCAACCACACTGAACAGGCAGAAATATTTTATTCAAACATAAAAACATTTTTACCTGATTCTGTTGTTATTTTTCCAGAAAAAGACACACACTTACCACCCGAGCATCCAGTACAGGCAAAAGAAATTGAAAGGGTAAAGGCCCTTGTTTCAATTCTTGATAAAAATCATATCATCATTGTCTGTCCTTTTCAGGCAATATCAATGTATCTACCGGAAAAACAACAATTTTCTTCTCACATCACAAACATTTACGTCAATTGCGAAATCAAAAGAGAAAAACTTATTGCGCGTCTTATCGCTTATGGATACGAAGAGGTTGACGTTGTTGAAAATCCAGGAGAATTCTGCAGGAGAGGAGGCATTATTGATTTTTTCCCTTTTGAACAGCAACCATATCGCATTGAATTTGAAGCAGATTCAGTCAGATCCATAAGAACATTCAATCCACAGACACAAATGTCAACAGGAAA
>Ga0315298_1012033_pt1 | contig 10021 bp, 4 predicted proteins | sample WHS_1_MG_FD_203077 | JGI IMG/M metagenome (GOLD analysis project Ga0315298, IMG submission 203077) | Extremophilic microbial mat communities from Washburn Hot Springs, YNP, Wyoming, USA - WHS_1_MG | ecosystem: Environmental > Aquatic > Thermal springs > Hot (42-90C) | place: USA: Wyoming...
TAGGAATGTCTATGCTGCTGCACTTTATATGGTGGTTCTAATATCGGCTATACTGCCAACAATGTAGACGCGGTTGAAAAATCTATGGCTACTCTAGCTATGTGCTCTGAGTTGTGTTCCACGAGGCGGTCAATAGTCCTCTTAATTCTATCCTCATCAGCGTTTACTAAGTGGAGTCCACTTATCACCGCCTTTAATTTCTTGATACGGGTTAATTCTGTTGAGTGCTTTATATTAATATTACATATGCGATTGATCTTGATTTTAAGGAGCGTAAAAAGAGTTATTGGACTTTGCTTATGTGTAGTTTTCCTTTAAGAGAAGAATCAAAGTTCACGTAAACGTAAAACCAATATTTTCCATCAAGCTCGATGACGATGTTTACTCTGTATTTTCTGGAATCTTGGCGATTAGTAAAAATATAGTTGAAAATGGAAAATGCGGGTCTTAGAAGATCAGGGAAGGATATATTTAGAGCTCTTAATAGTTAAAAACATGAGATTAAAACCCTTTAGGTGGTATTTTCACTTGTTTGCTACTATTACCGGAAAAGTCAAGGTAACCCCGATAAGAACGTGTTCACTACTTTTAATCTCTATGATTCTCTTCCCTTTTTTACTTGAAAATTTAGGTATTTTTCCCGTCACAGTGGACTCAGCCAGTAAAAGTAGTGAAACTTTACCTTACCACTCCTATGTGGAGATTAGAGGCGATTTCATAGTTCTTGGAAACAACTATATTGAACTCACTATTACACTAGGCAATAATACTGGAGGAGGAATATACTCTATAAAGGATAAGCTTAGAGGAGTAGATTTTATAAGAAATAAACAATATGTTAATATAGGATTATTTGCTCTAGAGTACTGGTATGATCCAATTAACTGGTATGCAGCTCTACTAGGTAGAAATGCAAACTTAGAGTACACTTATTCCATTAATGAAACTGGCGCAACACTCAACTTATATTGGAGTAATTTAAGCTCAACACATGAAGAGAGAAAATTCACTGTAAATGTTCACGTTGAAATATATATATCCCCTCTAACTCTAGCTTTACCTATTGGCAGATCGAATTTGAGAATAAAGATAATGTAACAATCGAGAACATACATTTCCCCACAATCGTCGGAATGGATCAGATATCCAACGAGGAAGACGGTGATTACCTAGTACTTCCGAGTTGGTCTGGAATACTGTTTAAAAACCCAATTAGGAACATGAAGAAGGGTGGAAGTATAGGTGCTGATTATCCATCGGGATTTCTCAATATGCAATTCATTGCCTACTATTCATCTAATCCTCGAAGTGGTTTATACTTAGCTAACTACGATGAAACCGGGGCCTACCTAAAGAGATTTTCATTTAGTAGTTCTCCTACTGATAATAATATTTGGCTAGTTAATACTCACATAATCTCTCTAAGTGGGAATCAAAGTAGAGTTAGTCTCCCCTACAGAGTCGTATTAGGAATTTTTAGTGGAGACTGGTATGATGTAGCGCAAATCTACAAAGAGTGGGCTAGTAAGCAGTGGTGGGCTAGGGGTAATTTAACTATAGGTAAAGATACCCCAATGCGGCTTAAGAAGAGCGGAGTAGTAATAGACTTCTTCACTAGGTACTGGGCGAGGAATTCAAGTGTATGGAATGGTCCCTACTCAAATATGCCTCCAACCGCAGAGGCCTTTAGAGCGTTCTACAATGCAACTACAATTCTATGGTGGAGAGGGTGGGAGAAAAACGGCTTCGGTATGACGCCACCGGATTATTTACCACCATCTGAGGGGTGGAGCTCGTTTGACTCAGCAGTGCAGGGGGCTCACTATAATGGAGGGAGAGTAATGGTCCCAGTACCCTCTATACTCTCATATAGCTTTAATGCTTCAGGTTGGCAAGAAGCTGTAAACTATGCACCGAGAGATAGGTGGGGCAATTTGTACACTCAGACTTGGTATATTCATAATAATTCAGGCATAGTTGTCGAACAAGTGGGCTTTATAATGGCCCCTACAGATTTCTGGCTTAATAAAATCCTCAATATTTCACTAGAGCTAGTAAATCACGGCATAGACGTAGTTCAACTAGATGGGGGTCCTCCACCACCTTTCATAAATTACCATGGAGACCTCCCTAGAGGTGGGGGTGATTGGTGGGCTAGAGAGTACATGAGGATATATCATACTGTTCGAGAAGAAGTCAAGAGAGCTAACTCGGAGGCCACTATAGGGTCTGAGTGGCTAGTAGAGAGCTTTATACCCTACATTGACTTAGGCTGTGACGAGGCTATAGGTGGACTTGATCCTACTGGCATAGCATCTGGTGTCTTCTATAATAGCACACTAAACTCTTATATACCCTTATGGCAGGCGGTTTATCACGAGCACATGTTACTGTACTCCTTTATCTCAATCATAGATGGCCGAGATAGTCTATACTACTTGAGAAACCTTGCTCTTTCACTCGTCTGGGGGGATTTACCCATGATCGACGCTGATCCCCAGGGCACAGGTAGTCCTTACAATCTACGCCTTTACGATCAAAAAATCCTTGAATACTCGAGGAGAATAGTAGAGGCGAGGAGTAAATACGCATATCACTACCTTGTTGAGGGAGTTATGCTGAGACCACCGCTTGTCACGCCAAATCCTCAAATTCTAATACCTGGTGCATCGAGAATTCCGTATTCTGGGGTGGATGTAAATCCATTTTACTCGGACTCTGTATTTGCTAGTGCTTGGCTCGCTCCAGATAAAAGTGTAGGGGTAGTGGTTACAAGTATAGCGCCATATAAATTGAACATCACAATACCACTAGCTGATTACAATGTGTTTCAAGAGGAAGACCTAGATGTATATATTGTTGTTAACGGTGAAGTCTACTCGAGTTTTCAGAGTAGGGGGATTCCAAGAGAAGTAGAATTAAGCTTAGCACCCTATGATGTAGCTCTAATAGTTATTTCTCCTCATAGCTCACTACGTGCTAGGGCTGTAGAGGAGCTTCAAGAAGTCGAATATAAGTTAAGAACACTAAATTTGCCTAGAGATAGCACCGTATATAACTGGCTGAATTTAGCTATATTTAAATTTAAAAACAATGACTTTGAAGAATCACTAAATATCTTAGTAAAATTAATGGAGAACATGACAACACTTTCCCTTATTGTAGAGCAAATTCACGCGTTAAACGCTACGATAATAGAGAGTTACGCTAATGCATCTACTCCAGCATTAAGAGGGCTGTTAGACATTGCAAGCAGCCTCCTTGAGGAGGCTCTACTAGAAGCATTAAATCTCAATTTCACAGCCTCCGAGATATTGATAAACGCCTCAAAAGAGAAACTAAGCGGCTTTTACGCTCTTCAATACCTAACGCTTGAGGCACAGAATACTCTGAATGTGCTACTACAAACACTCTACACGCTCAATGAAACCATAACTTCTACTGAAGGCAGAGAGACTCTAGAGCATGCGGGAAAACTGCTTGGAGAAGCCGAAGAGTGCATTAATAATGGAGAAGTAGAAAGAGCTATGCAACTACTCTCTGAGGCGAAATTACTAATGAAGGAGGCTGTAGAGAAATCAACAGTAAAAACGGTTACAGTTACTACGGTGGAAACAGTTACAGTTACCATAGAGAGAACAATTGTGTCTACGGAAACTTTTCCGACAACAATAACTTCTCTAATAACAACAATAACAATACAAGAAGGGGTTGTAGAGTGGAGTAGAACAATTGCTCTCTCACTAATACTACTCATCGTAGGTATTATAGCGGGGAGACTCTTAGGAAAGAAGAAATAAAAGATCCCACACCTGGCTTCATTTTCATGTTAAGCGATTTCCTCGCGGACACGTTATCATATGCCTCCTAGAACAAAGTACTGAAAGAGAGAAACCTGAGGGTTTATGAGAGTTTTTCATTTTCTTAAAAGGAGAAAACAAGTAGTGAAAAAAGAGAAGACTGATCATTAACCCATTGAGGCACGTGGATATTTCAAACCGCTACTCTAGTCTCCTCAGTATTTCCTCTGCTGTCTTCTCCTGTGTGTATGTTAGTATGTAGTCTAGGCGTGAGTGCTTGGTTATCTTGGCTATTATCGAGGGGCTTACTCCCTGGCGTAGCAGGTAGGTTATGAATGCGTATCTCAATGAATGCGTGTTGAAGCCGTAGGTGTACCTAGAGTAGACTTTTAGTCTTGATACTAGTCTCTTGTCTTCAACGCTGAGTAGCTCCATGCAGGGCCCGAGCTCCACGCTCAGCAATTCCCTTGGAACCACTATTTTGCGGTGCTCTACATGTTTCTTCTTGCTCACTTCGACCTCGAACTCGATGCTTTTACTCGTTAGGAAGTGCTTGAAGGCCTTCACGGCCTCGGATATCCTAGCACCGTTTCTCAGTTGAACTAGGAGTACTGCGTCGTAGCACCTAGCGGGGTGCCTGGACTTGGCCATGTGCCTCAGTATCTTGCTGTATGCGTACTCGTAGTCTACTCCCCTATCCCAGCCCATAGAGACCACTCTCACCATATATCAAGAAAGGTAAGTTTTAAACCAGGCGACGAGCGGTAGCGGTGTTTTTACCTTACAGCTCTAAGGTAAAAATCTCATGAACGTCAATATAATATAATTTGAACAATTAAGCAACTGCGGAAAGACCAGAGATGTAGTCACAGGCATATTTAAACTCTCGTTAATTCTGCAATGCCTGCTCGATTAGAAAGTGGAGCTCGGGGTCTTTCTCTCTAAGCTTCTCCAGTGAGACTGGTTTAAGCCCCTTGGATTTAACCCTTTGTAGGTCTCCACGTATAAAGGAGTCATATATTTTCCCGCAGTTATTGTGGTTTCTACAGGAGTTCTCCAGGAACTCTTGTACTACTTGTATGGCCTCTTCCTCGCTGAGCCTCTTCACGATCACTAGGTACGCTGAGAGCACGTAGAGTAAGAAGCGTTTCCTACCATCGGGGAGCCCCTTCTCAATAATCTTCTCTACCCACTCATATCTCATCGGCCTCCTAACGGCGGCTTGGCCCTCTAAGGCTACTGGTGTAGTGGTTCCAGCCTTTCAATTCTTTATATTGAATTCCACCATAGACTCTAACTTGTTGAACACTATACTCTAGTAGCTTTCAATTCTTTATATTGAATTCTAAGCTTGATCCTTGATGTGGATTTCTTAATATTGGATTCGTGTTTCTATAAGTGTGGTGGAGTTTATAAGCTTTATTCATGGTGATCATGGGGGTGATCATGTTGATTCCCCGGTTTCTAGGGATTTTTCATGTTGGATCAATTAATGTTTAGTCTTGTATATTGATGTGTATTTAAACCTGTACACTTTTCTCCTTCTTGATCTTTTCTACGCGGGACTCGATCTTCCCTGTTTTTCAGGGAATTTGTATAATGTAGCGTTTCTCTAGAGTATAAACTAAAAGAATTCTATAAACGCGTCCACATATCATTGAAGCAATGGACAGGAAGGGGTAAAGAAAAGTGAATAGCTACTTCATCTACACTCTTTGATAGCTTTTTCTGTTCTTCTTCCTTTTTCACCTATCTCCTAGGTTCTTTACTCACAGTCTCACAGAGACTACTATCTATGTTGTGAAACGCCTAAGTATTGCTTTAGCTCGTCTACATTCATGCTCTGCGAGTATGGCTCAAAGATCCTCCACAGCTCTTCTTCTTTACCCTGTCTACGGGCCCCAGAGCAGGACATCAGTCACGCAGCTTATACGGCTGATAACGGGGTGATCACGCCCAATAATACACGCAACATTATTGCCTAGTCTCCTACACATGAACAATCTCTATTTAAAGCTTATATATTAGACATGAAGATTAGCTAACAATGTTTGTCTTTGGCTGAGTTTTATGGATAAATCGTTTAATTGCCCGATTAAGCTTCCCGTGATGCTCGCCTTAATAATAACTGCTAATGTCGCCTTAGAGGCTAATGTGCTTGCTTACTTTCACTCTTCGACGATTGCTTCAGATGTAGTTATTAATGCCGATTTACTAAACAAAGCCATAACCATCGAGCTACATGAACAAAACCCAAAATATTTCATAGTGGATAGGAGTTCATTTTTATCTGGACAATACGTAGTAGGTGTTGTCAAGGTTACCAAGAAATTAGATCCACGGTTGATTATTTACTTCGTGAATGGATCCACGGCCTTAGTAGATGAAAACCAATATGGGGAAATAGAGTTTACATATATTGATATGAACATAGTAGATAAAATATTATTAAATGGATCTGGTTCAGGCTATCTTGACTTCTTTATTGCTAATTTGAAGGAAATAGGGGACGGCTTGGAGCCACGATTCGAGACTTTTAACGCAACGTCGGGTAAAAACACGGGTTCAAGTTCTAATGTGCTTAGTGCATATGCATATATCAATGTATACCATGTTAAATTAATACCCGTGGTCATTATTAGCAACACTCATGACATTGACATCATTTATAGATCTTCACACCACTGGCTAGAAAAATCTCCTGAGGAGATTACGCGGACGCATGATCAAATTGGAGAATTTTACATACTAGAGAATGTTTACGGATGCATGCTTAACGCAGACCCAGACTCCCTGCTTATATTATATCTAAATACCCAAGCCACGTACTCGGTTTTTTCGCCTATAGATCTTTGTCATTCCGGCTGTAACTACACCTACTTTATTGGCTTAAACCCCTCAGATAATATTGTATTTTCTGATAAGGAGCAGCTATTTGATCTATCTAACACTATAAACTTTTTCTACGCTGTTAAATTAAAGCCCAATACAAGCTACTTATTATTGCTCTCGCAAATCTGGTATGAATATCTGCAGGAAGGACTACCTTTACCTGATAACTTGCGAAGTGAAATAAAAGACAAACTTGATTTTTACGCAGGTTATGGATTAAGGGTTTTCGATGTAGATATCGCAACTGGCTCTTTTACGGAAATAACCAATATTCTGACTCAAAATACGGGGATTCCGCTACTCCATACGAAGGCGATCATTAATACAAAAACTCAAGATAAGTACTATGTTATATGGACTTATGCGTATCCCACGCCAAAGACTTATCTAAAACATATCGCAGAGGTGTATGGACGCGCTTTTAATTTGACTCTTGAAGATCTACTCTCAGAGCTACCGTTACATTATGAATGGGTACTGAGAGTCTTACCCATAGAAGACTTGGTTCCAGGTTCAAAAGCGTTAGCTTCCATAGAGGAAACTAAAGTATACAGAGTAAAATTTCAAGAACCTGGTGCATATTATCTAGCTCTCGACGTCGGGTTGACGTTATCCAATGCAAAGGTATCAGTGTTTTCAATGGAAAAACCATATGAAGAATTACTGCTTTCTTCGAGAGAAAACACAAAGACTAAGATCACCACGTATATAGTAGCCTCTGAGTCTTCAGCCTATTTTGTGATGATAGAGCCCTATACCTCTCCATTTGTATATTCTTTAAGCATAAGCTACGTACTTGACATAGACTCATATAAAAAACTCCTCGGCAACTTCAAGAATATCAATGACACCTTAAACTCCCCTATGAAGTATATGGTAACTTCTCGTGCTCTCATGGAAATTAAAACAGAATATTCAAGAGCTCTCGAATACTTTAATAATGGAGATGCTTTAAGCACGTTAATGATTACTAATGAAATAATCGACAGGATCAATATTGAAACTCAATTAGCAGGGTTAACACTAGTGGTAACAACACTTGTAGGGATATTTTATGGAGCGTGGATATTCTTTAAAGGAGGAGAGAAATTAGCTGATATAGGGTTTCCATCTACGATCGTTTTAACCCTAGTTTCCCAAGGCTACCATTTACTATTAGTAGTCATGGCTTTGGTAACGTATGCCATCCCCATGTCTATTGGATATATATGTAAGAGAAAACTAGCAAGGTGGAAATCACTGTTAAAGCTTCTAATGATTAGATTCAGGAGGCGTACACGTAAAAATAAATAAATGTTTACCGGCATCCGCTAGAATGCCAACTAGGGCTTATAGTCCCAAAGCATGTATTAAAATCTGACACGAAGTAAAAATCTCTAGGATTTACTATATAGATTATAAAACACTATGAATATAGTCATCACTGACTTTTAATAACTCTTTATCTATTAACTGGTGAGAGGACTTTGCTCGTTGAACTATTGTCCCGTATTGGGTCGCCTGGGCCCCCGGTTGGCGTGTTTGAGTCTTGCTTCATGTTGTTCATTGTTAATCCTGGTAATGAACTATGCATTCTCTATCTTTAGAAAACTATGGTCGATGTGCATAATGTACTGTTGTTTACATTAAATTGATATAGTGATAAATACTCACTTTTAAACTCTTCGCGCGATTTCACGTAAATCTTGTACTTCTCAAACAGGTTTTTGGTGTTCAAAAAACATGAGTCATTGGAGACTAAGTAGACTTTATTTCCCTTTTCGTGTCTCACAAAACACAACTTTGCGACTTTCAGGTCAAATTCGCTGGCATTATATTTCCTTAGTTCTTCTTCGATTCGACTGGGTAGTTGTACATTCTCGACCCTGGAGACTTCATGTACTTTATTCCGAGTCTTCTCGTAATGTCGCGTTTCAAGTTAAGAAGTGCGGAGTATACACCCCTTAGCTCACTGTTGACATTTTGGTGAACATAGATGTGATCACATTTTTTGACTACAGTGTTAATAAACTCGTCTGCATCTTTTTTATCAATAAATAACCAAAAAGCATTGGTATCTAGATTTCATGCTAAGCCAATCATATCTCTTGATCCACCGCTATTCAAGTACAACAAGGTAAAAAAAGCTATGATACCGCTATGCTGAATTCACTGGATTAAAAAGATTTTCAAGACATTAAAAACCATTGAGTAAGTAGAGATAGAGGAGTGCGGCAATTATTTGCATTGTCGTGGTGAGGAGTGCTAGTTTAAGCCACTCACTCCAAGTCACTTTTATCTTTCGCTTCTCGGCTAGGCCTACTGCTACTATATTCGCGGTTGAGCCTATTGGCGTGTAGTTTCCACCAAATACGCCTCCGAATAGGAGTGCAAAGTAGGACAAGTAGTTCCCCATATTAAGCTGGTTGAACATCATTACGATTGGCGTAAACGTCACGATAACGGATAGGTTGTCTAGTACTGCACTTAATCCAGCCGAGGATAATAGCATTATAGTTATTAGTTCTCCAGAGTTTCTCACGATTCCAGAGAGTAAGTATACTAGTTTGGCGATGGCACCAGTATATGTCAATGTACTACTTAGCATAAAGAGGAATACAAAGAACAGTATCGAAGACCATTCAACGGATCTCTCAACGAACTTTATTATCTCCTCCATTGGGATCATCGAGAACAAAATCACTAGGAACATGTATGGTACAAACGCGAGAAACGCGTGTGGGTCTACCTGTGACCTAGTAATGAGTGATAATCCATTGGTTATATACTCGTTAAATCCTATCGTGAGTATAAATGCTACTAGCACTATAAGTCCTACTTTTATTCTGTGTAATCTCCCCTCCTCTACTTCCACTGCTATCCGTTGCCTCTCAACATACGCGTTAATCTTATCGATTTTTTCAACGAGCGATTTGCTTATTGAATTTATGAATTTCTTTTCAACGAACACGAATATCAGTAAGAGCAGTACAAGATCAATCAGTGATAATGGCAAAGAGGTTTTAATAAAGACTGATATATCCATTCTAGTAGCAAACAATAAGTAGACACCTATAGGGTTTCCTATCGGCAAAGCCGAACTACCCGTGTTTGTTGCAAGAACACTAAATATTAATAATGGTACCGGATTCATCTGGATAATCCTCGACAACTCGAGAACCAGCATTGTCACGTAAACTATGCTAGTTACCTCGCCAAGGACTGCCGTCAGGGAGTATGCGAGAAGGGCCAACAATGCTACTAGAGTTACTGCATTGCCCCTCGAAGCCTTCACTATTCTCACAGCTAAAAACCTAAACACACCCATCTCTCTGAGCACTCCAGCCATA
>Ga0315298_1012035_pt1 | contig 10019 bp, 7 predicted proteins | sample WHS_1_MG_FD_203077 | JGI IMG/M metagenome (GOLD analysis project Ga0315298, IMG submission 203077) | Extremophilic microbial mat communities from Washburn Hot Springs, YNP, Wyoming, USA - WHS_1_MG | ecosystem: Environmental > Aquatic > Thermal springs > Hot (42-90C) | place: USA: Wyoming...
TAATAAGTTTTTGGATATCTCTAAGAGGTTTTAAAAATTATCAATCTTCTTAAAAAATCATTAAAAAGATCTTCGTATTTATATATTTTTTATATCATGAGATAAAATTATTGCATCAGAAACTTCTTTCATAGTTTTTCTATTATTCATGGCAAATTTCTGAATCTTTTTAAATGCTTCATCTTCGGTAAGATTAAACTCATTCATTAATATACCTTTTGCTCTCTCGATTGACTTTCTTGACTCAAGTTCTTCTCGGATGACATTTGCTTCTACTATTAATCTTGAGTTTTCGATAACTATTGATGCCGCGTCTGCTACAGTTGATAAAATATTTATTTCATAATCTGTAAAATTATGTGGTTCTGTAGTATATAAGTTTAACACTCCAATAACTTTTCCCTTTACATGTAGTGGAAGGCAAAGCATTGAAGAAAGGTTCTCCTTTTTTGCAATATCTTTATTTTTATAATCATCATTTTCCATTATATTATAAACAGCTATTGGCTTATTTTCCAACGCAACTTTTCCTGCAACACCTTCACCAAGTTTTAAAGGATTTTTATTTATATATTCTTTGCTTATACTTTGGGTAGCTTTTATTGTTAATTCATTTTTTTTTGGATCTAGAAGCATTATCGAACAAATTTTTGAATGCATTATCTCTGCAGTAATTGTAACAATAAGCTTTAATATATCTTCTAAATATAAATCTGAAGTTATAGCATGACCTATTTTTGATAATGCTTCAATTATTTCTTTTGCACTTTCTATATTTCCATTTTTTTCCATTTTGTTTTAATTATTTATTTTTTTATTGATTTCTAAATAAAAAAAATTAAAAAGGCATAAAACTCAACTGATTAAAATCTTTATTTTAATTTATTTTATCTTATATTTTTAAAAGTTTAAATAATTTGCATTTTATTTTAATAATTCTACTTATCATATAAAGTTAAATTCCCATTTAATTTATTAGAAAATTTTTACTTTATTAATAAATTTTTATTTACTATATTTAATTTTATTCTTATCATGCCTTATTTTTTTAATGAAATGTACAGATCGTAGGTATTTACAAAATATATAAAAGAAATTAAAATTTAACACTGCATGGCGCATTCGTCTAGTGGTTAGGACGTAGCCCTCTCAAGGCTAAAACAGGGGTTCAAATCCCCTATGTGCTACCATAAGCTTATTATAAGTTTATAACTTGCATGTTGATATGCAATAATGTTATTAATTTATAATAATTCATTTATAATATAAACAAAAATTGCTTCTTAAATTAAAACTTTTTCTAATTTTTTTATTTATAGTTAATTTATAATATATTTATTTTAATTATTATGTTTAACAATATAGTCAAGTCTAACACATTGCTCTTTGAAACTACGAAGTTTATGTAACACTTTTAATATAAAAATAATTTTTATATAACATCTAAAATTTAATTATATAAATTATAAATTTTAGATTTTGGAGGGGATTATAATGAAGCAATTTGAAAAAGTATTAAAGGGTGCTAATAAAAAAATTTCCTTATCTTTTATTTCATCTTACGTGCCAAGAAAATGTGGGATTGCTACTTATACAAAAGATCTAGTTAATGCTATTAGTTATGTAAATCCATATTCAAAAAATGAAATAATCGCATTAATAAAACCTGAAGATAAAATTATATATCCACCTATTGTTAAATTTAAAATTCATCAAGAAGATAAGCAATCTTATATAAAAGCAGCAGAATATTTAAATAATTCTAAAAATGACTTAATAATACTTGAGCATGAATTCGGATTATATGGGGGTGATTTTGGTAGTTATATAATTTATTTGCTCAAAAATTTAAAAAAACCCTTAATTATTACTACTCATACAATACCTGAAGACCCAAATAAAGATTACGGGTTAGTTTTAAAAGAAACAATAAAATATGCTCAAAAAATAATAGTTATGATGCCACAAAGTGTAAATAAGCTTGTTAAAAAATACAATTATCCTAAAGAAAATATAGAAATTATTCCTCATGGGGTTCCAGATATTCCTTTTGAACCAAATAATAATCATAAAATACTAAAAGGATTAGAAAATAAAATTGTAATAGGAAATATAAATCTTTTATCAGAAGTAAAAGGCCTTGAATATATAATTGATGCTTTACCTGAAATAAAAAAATATTTTGAAAATATTTTATATTTAATTATTGGACAAACCCATCCTGTAGTTTTAAAAAATGAAGGAGAAAAATACAGAAATTTTCTTTTAGAAAAAATAAATAGGCTTAATTTAAGTGAAAATGTTCAATTTATTAATAAATATTTAACACTTGAAGAATTAATAGAATGGCTAAAAGTTATAGATATATATATTACTCCATATTTAGATCCCCAACAATCAGCATCTGGAGCTTTAGCTTACGCAATAGGGGCGGGGAAAGCTTGCATTTCAACCCCATACTTATATGCAAAAGATGTATTATCTGATGGTAGAGGAATTTTTATACCTTTTAAAGATTCTAAAGCAATTTCACAAGCCGTAATAGATTTATTAAATAACCCAAAAAAGAAAGAGCTAATGGAAAGAAAAACTTATAAATTTGGTAGATATATGACATGGTATAATGTAGCAACTCAGCATCTAAATTTATTTTATAAAATGCTTAATAACGTAAAATAATTATATCTTAAAATAAATTTATAATTTTAGATAAATGTAAATAATTATAATTAAAAAATATAACTAAAAATTATTTAAATTTTCAGTGCATATTTAATTTTTTTATTAATAAAGATCTCATGAAAGTTCTTATTTTATATAATAACTTGCATACAATAAATATAGTAAGAATAAACAATAATAAAATTTGCAAAATAATTCTATGTTAGTATAAAAAATCATATAAAATATGGATATTTTAAAAAGAATAAGAGATTTAACAACAGATTTAGGTATTTACCAACATGCAAAAATTAAAAAACCTGATCCAAAATTTGGATATGCCCTTGAAGATCAATCAAGAGCACTAATCTTAGCTTATAAACTTAATGATGAAAAACTAAAAAAAATTTATCTTGATTTTATAATTAGAGCAAAAAGAAAAGATGGTTTACTTTATCACTTTTGTTATGAAAATAATGATGGCTATATTTTTAAAAATGAGGAAAATAATTCCAAACCAAATTTACAAGAAGCATATGGAATAGCTTTATGGGCACTCCTTACAGTGCAAAATAAAAGTTATCATTATAATAATAATATTTTTAAAAATGACCAAGATAATAATGGAAAAAATAACGCAAATAATAGTGAAAATAATAAAATAAATAAAGAAATAAAAAAAATTATTGATTCTTTAATTAAAGATGCTTATAGCTGGACATCTCCAAGAGCAATGGCTTCTGCACTTCTTGGATTACTTAACATAAAAAATCCAATTGAACTGGAAAATAAATTTATTCAAAAGCTTATTGAATTATTCCATAAAACTCATACTAAAGATTGGGTTTGGTTTGAGAATTATCTTGTTTATGCAAATGCAATTTTACCTTGGGCACTATGGAAAGCTTATGTTATAAGAAAATATAAAAATTGTTTAGAGGTAGCACAAAAAACAACAGAGTTTTTAATAAATACTTGCCAAGAGAATAAAATCCCTTCTCCAATTGGTAACAAAGGTTGGTACTTTAAAGGTAAATCTAAAGCTTTATATGATCAACAACCTATTGATGCTAGTTATATGGTTTGCTGCTTGGATTATGCATATCAAGCAACAAGTGATAAAAAATATTTAAAAATAGCTAAAGAATGGTATGAATGGTTTTGGGGAAATAATTTAAACAAAATACCTTTAATAGATAATGAGTTTGCTTGTTATGACTCTTTAACTCCCATAGGTGTAAATTTAAACCAAGGCGCAGAATCAAATATATGCTTTTTATTCGCACATTTATCAGCAAATAAATTAAAAATATTATAAATATTATAAATTTATATTAATAATTGATATAAATAATACAATAATATAATAAATAATATATTAAAAATATTAAAAACATTAAGTATAAAAAATTCAAAAACAAAAAAAGTAAAAATAGCAAAAATACTATTTTAAAAATCTGGAGGTAAATTAACTGGAACTTGTTTTATTTTGCTTAGTCTAGCAAGTTTATATGCATATTTATATTGTTTTGCAACTACTTCCCACGAAACTACTTCTTTAAGATATTTTTTTAAATTTTCTGAAAGTTCTTTTCTTAAATTTTCATCACAAGCAAGTTTTATAACTTTTTCTTTTAACATCTTTCTTGAAGTAAATAAAAGACCACCCTCACTCTCAAGAGTTTGTGCAGTTAAAGCTTCCATAGGTGCCGTTGTAATAAAAGGTTTATTTAATGCAATTATTCTTGCAAGTGTCCCTGATTGTGTCTCATCAACAGTTGGAAGTACTATAAAATCACATACAGCCATAACTTTATAATATAATTCTCCTCTTGGAATAAATTCATAATAATGAGCAATACCTTTTTGTTCAAGTAATTCAATTTCTTTTATGTATTTATGATAATCATCTAAATGATGTATATCTCTCATCTTACCAGCAGCAAGTAAATCCCAAGATTGTCCTGTTCTTTTTTCTATCTCCTGCACAACTTCTTCCCAAATAGAAGTAAGAATATCCCATCTTTTATTAGATTGAATCCATCCCACAAGACCAACAAGCCTATCACTTAAATATTTTAGTTTAGTCAAACCAAGTTCTTCTTTTAGTTTAGGAATTTCTTCAGGGGGCCAATACATATCCGGCCTTGCACCATGTGGAATTATAATTATATTTGAAGGCATTTTCCATTTTCTTTGTGTAAAAGTCCAATTTAATCTCCATTTTTGGTACTCGCTTTTAAAAATAATAATATCTGCCGAATTGCAAAGCTCATAAATAAAATTTTCCTCAAAATCTCTAAGACGCCCATGAATTGTGTGCGGCTCAACCACAATAGGATATTCATTTATAGCATCAAGCAATTCAAGAAAGCCTTGATTTCGATCCCCCATACCTCTATCATCCACATATTCATATAAACCATATTCATGCTCGATATGAACAACATGGGGATTAAGTTTTTTTAATTGCTTTGCAACTGGTTTCCACCAAAATCTTTTTGTAGTATCAATTATTGGAAAAACGCCCTCTCCTTCGCCATCAATATGACTAATAACATATACTTCTCTTTCAGGGTGCAGCTTCTGGATAAACTCCCTTGCTTCCTCTGTAAATGTGGCTATTCCACATAATCTTGGTGGGTAGCTTGAAATCATTACAATTGGTTTACCTTTTTTTAATATTTCCATCTTATTAACTCTTTAATATAAATTTTAATCTAATGTTTTTAAAATTTATTCTTAAATTTATTAATTTATTAATTTAATTATTAAAATAATTAAATAAATAAAAAAATAACAGAATTATAATACTATTATTATTATTTATTATTAAAAATTGATTTTTTAAAAGTTTTAAGTATTTAATTATATATAAGAAATGATAACAATAATAAATTAAATTTTAATGAAAACCTTAGAAAAAAATCAAGTAGAATTTATTTTTTCTTGAGTCCATACATAAAACCACCTCTTTGATTTTCAAGAGTATGAGAAGTTATAAAACATTCTGAATCTATACTAAAAAGCAATTTATTTAGTTTAGTAAAATTATTTTTTCCACAAACTACATTAATTATTTTAACATCCCCATCTTTACCATAGCCTTTATACCATGTAGCTCCAAAACCTTCTTGTCTTAAGCGTTGTTCAATTTCATTAGCCTTAAACTTTGAAATAATATTAACACTTATTAAATCTTTTGAAAGTTTATCAGATATAGTTATTCCAATTAAAGTACCTGCAGCAAATCCAGCTCCATATGCAAAGATACCATAAATATTACTACTTATATCTTGAATAACTCTTGCAATGATTGCAACAAAAATAGTGACCTCAAAAAACCCGATAGTTGCTGCAATAATTTTCTTTCTTCTAACTATAAAATTTATTCTTATTGTTCCAAGAGTAACATCTGTAATTCTTCCAAAAAAAATTATTAAAGACCATAAAATAATATTATGGATTTGCATTTTAAATACTCCAATTTTTATTTTATTTATTATTTTTTAAAAAAATAATCTTTAAAACATTTATTAACTTTGTTTAAAAAATTTAATATTATTCCTTTGATAAAACCCATTTTTCAGTATATTTTTCAAGAATGTTATTTTCTTTTAAGAACCTGCTGACTTCAGATAATGCGCTATAAGAAGTTTGAAAATAATTTCCCCCTAATTTACTATAGTTTGGTTTTATTAAATATAAGTTTTGTTTTGCTCTTGTTGCTGCAACATATAATAATCGTCTTTCTTCTTCTATTTCTTCTAAGCTAGAAAGCGACATAGTACTAGGTATAAATCCATCTATAAGATATATTAAAAACACAGTATGCCATTCTAACCCTTTAGCAGAATGAATTGTTGATAAAACAAGAACCTCATCATCTTTATCTTCTTGCTCTGTTTTATATTGATTTTCTTCAATTGGCTCTATGCTCATATCTGATATAAAAGAACTAATTTTTTTATATCTTTGAGATATTAAAAATAACGATTCAATATCTTGAAACCTTTTATTAAAATCATCATATTTACTTTCAAAAATTGGTTTATAATAATCAAATACCATTTGAAGCATTTCAAAAGGAGTTAAATTACTAGATGATATTGACTCAAATAATAAAAATAATTTATATAAATTTTTATAAGATTTTTTATAATTTTTAATTCTTGGTAAATTAAAATTAAATTCTTTAAAATTGTTTTTAAAATTTTGATTATTATAATTATTATTCTTCTCTAATTTTTCTTCATACTGTATGTTTGCATTATCTTTGTTATTTTCATCTGTCATTTTTATTTTATCTGAAATATCTAAATTAATATCTTTTTCTAATAATACCAAGTCTTTTAAAAATCTTATCCCTTTTTTATTTTCAACTACTTCTTCTATAATAAATTCAGCAGTTTTTTCTCCAATTCCTTCAATAAGTTGTAAAACTCTAAACCAGCTAATAGCATCTAACGGATTATAAGAAATTTTTAAATAAGAAATTATATCTTTTATATGGGCTGATTCTGTAAATTTTATTCCGCCGTATTTAACATATTTAATGTTTGCAGATTTTAGCTCTATTTCCAAGTCATTTGAATGCCAAGCATTTCTAAATAATACAGCAATCTTATTTAGAGGAACTCCTTCTTCTCTTAATTCAAGAACTCTTTGCACAACAAATTTTGATTGCATAAAAGAATCATCTGTCTCAATATAAGCAGGTTTTATATCTCCTTTTATTTCTGAAAACAATTTTTTTGAGTATTTCTGCACAGCGTTTTCAATAATAGCATTAGTAAAATCAAGAATTGGTTGAGTGCTTCTATAGTTTTGTTCTAAAGTAATTATTTTACAATTTGGATATTTTTTTGGAAAATCCATCATATTTTCAAAATTAGCTCCTCTAAATGAATAAATACTTTGAGAGTCATCACCTACAACCATTAAGTTGTTATGTTCTGAAGCAAGTAAATATGCAAGATCAGCTTGTATTTTATTAGTATCTTGATACTCATCGATCATGATATATTTATAAAAATTTGAAATCTTTTTCCTAATATCATCATTTTTAGTTAATAATTCTTTAAGATATAGTAATAAATCATCATAATCCATAAGCATTTTTTCTTTTTTGTATCTTATATATTCGATTTGTATCAATTTAATCTCTTCAACATTATCAATAAAATGTGGGTAATCAGAATTTAATACGTGCTCGATGGATATGTTTTTATTAACAGACTTGCTAATTACCTCTGCGATAGTATGTTTTGAAGGAAATCTTTTTTCGGTTTTATTAAAACCTAATTTTGCCCTAATAATTCCGATTGCATTTTCTGCATCATTTTCATCAATAATTACAAAATTTTCACTAAATCCAATAAATCTAGCATATCTTCTTAGCAATGAACTAGCAAATGAATGAAATGTACCTCCAGATATTTTACTGCATCTTTCATCAAGAATTGCACTAGCCCTTTTTAACATATTTAAAGCAGCTTTTTTTGTAAAAGTAAGAAGTAAAATATTTTCTGGATTAATTTTTTCTTCAACTAATCTAGCAGCTCTATAAACTAAAGTTTTTGTTTTGCCTGTGCCTGCACCTGCAATAACTAAAACCGGACCATTCTTTGTTGTTACGGCTTCTAATTGAGCTTTATTTAGCTCAGCCTCGTAATTAATTTTGTAATTTTTAAAATTATCATTATTTTCTTTAAAATTATAATCTTTAAGTTTATATTCTTTCATTAATTAATTTAATTTTTATAAAATCTAATATCTAATTGGGTAAAAAGTGGAAATATTAATATTTTTTAATAAGCTTTTTATAGTTTTAATTTTTTAAATTTTATTATTCTAAATTTTTTTAATTTAATTTTTTATATTTTTTATAAATTCTTTTTTTTAAATAATTCGGTTAAAGAAACTTTTGGCCTAGCTCCGAAATGGCTTATAATTTCTGCTGCTGCTATACTTCCCATTATACCACAAGTTTTTAAATCTTTATTTTCTAGATAACCGTTTAAAAAACCTGCAGCATATAAATCACCTGCACCTGTTGTATCTATTAAATTTTCAACTTTTTCTATTCCTATTTGATGTATTTCATTTTTAAATATAATTGTTGAACCTTTCTCAGATCTTGTTAGCGCCCAAATAGCATCATGATTAATACAATCATATATGGTAGAATCAAAATCTTTTTTTTCAAATAAAGATATTATTTCATTTTCATTTGCAAAAATTATATCAAGGTCATTTTTAATTAGCTCAAGAAATTCTTCTTTGTGTCTTTGCACACAAAAGCTATCAGATAAAGAAAAAGCAACTTTTGCTTTGTTTTCTTTTGCTATTTTTATAGCTTCTCTTATTGCAACTTTTGCATGGGGTTTGTCCCATAAATAACCTTCAAGATAAAGTATTTTAGAATTAGCAATTATATCTTTATTAATTCTTATATCATTTAAATTTAACTCTCCTGCAACGCCTAAAAAAGTACACATTGTTCTTTGAGCGTCAGGAGTTACTAAAATAATGCATCTTGCAGTTGAAGGGCCATTATCTTCTTTTATTGCACTGCATTTAACTCCTATACAACTTAGCCCATAATCAAATGAATTTCCCAAGCTATCATTACTAACTTTCCCAATAAAAGCTGTTTTTTTACCCAAAGAAGCAAGCCCTGCTATTGTGTTTGCCGCTGATCCACCTGAAATTTCCTCATTTATTTTAATCTTTAAATAAAGTTCTTTAGCTATTTTTTCATCAATTAATGTCATTGAACCTTTTTTTAAGTTGTAAACTTCTAAAAATTCTTCCTCTACTTGTGTTAATACATCAACAATAGCATTACCTATCCCAACCACATCAATTTCTTTTTCCATTAAAGCTCCACCCTTAATTATTTTATTTTTTTATATTTTGTCACAGGGACGTATAATTTGACAATATACAAAAAACAAATTTTTTTAAAATTTGCAGTTATGTCATAGGGACGAGTTATGTAACGTGTCATGGGGACGTAAAATTTGACAATATATAAAAATTTTTGTCAATTAGTGGATGCGTCAAATTTTACAACTCTATTACTCATTTCGCCGCTTTACCATAATCAGTATTTGTGTCAAATTATATAATTATATGTATCAATGCGAGCGCGGTACCGAATTATACACCCCAATGAAATGATAAAATATTTTTTAATTATTAAACCACAAAACATTACAATGAAATAAAAAATCATTATAAAATTAATCATCTCCAAAGGATGGTAATAAAATAAGAAATTATTGTCAAATTATACGTCCCCGTGACAACTATAAAAAATTATTGCCAAATTATACGTCCCCGTGACAACTATA
>Ga0315298_1012042_pt1 | contig 10012 bp, 13 predicted proteins | sample WHS_1_MG_FD_203077 | JGI IMG/M metagenome (GOLD analysis project Ga0315298, IMG submission 203077) | Extremophilic microbial mat communities from Washburn Hot Springs, YNP, Wyoming, USA - WHS_1_MG | ecosystem: Environmental > Aquatic > Thermal springs > Hot (42-90C) | place: USA: Wyoming...
TTGATGTCGTTTTTGGTGTAGCCCACCACCGTGGGTTTTCCGGTAGTTCCCGAAGAAGCGTGAACGCGCACCACGTCGCTCATCGGCACGGCAAAAAGGCCGAAAGGATAATTGTCACGCAGATCCTGTTTGGTGGTAAAGGGCAGCCGCTGCAGATCTTCCAGTGAACGGATGGCGGACGGCTTGACACCCATTGCGGTGAATTTTCCACGGTAAAAAGGCACGTTACGATAAACACGTTCCACAGTCAACTGCAGGCGTTCCAGCTGAAGTTCCCGCAACCGCTCGCGGGGCATGGTTTCATGCTCAGCGTCCCAGTACACTTGTCTCTTCCCCTCCCTCTTATTACACCGGTTAATACACAGCCCTGCCCTATTTCAACAATAAAAGCGCCGGTTCCTGCCCGCAGGCGAAAGAATATTGGCAAAGATAACCCGTTTTCACACCGGCCGTATTTCCACGCCGTATTTCTCCTGCATATCCAGGTAGGAACGGCCGGTGAGATCCCTCCCCCGGGCATCAAAAGCGATTTCCGGCACCAGCACCACCGACGGCGGCGCGGGGGCCGCGGCCAGATAACGGTCAAGCGCCGCCTCCAGATCCGCAACCACCAGCAGGCCGGCCGCCTTAATCGAACCACCGAAAAACCTGTTCTTCACCGGCACAACCGCCGCCACACCGACACCGGCGGCATACCGGTCCGCCAGGACCAGGCGCAGGATGGGGTAGCCCAGTTCCGAGGCGAGCAGCAGCACCGGGCGTCCTGCGCCGGCGGCCATCCAGGCGCTCCGGATTCGGCCGAGAAAGTTTTCCACATCAATATCATAATCCATGACCAGACCGGAAGTTTCACCGGCCCTTTTCTCCAGCCGTACGGTAAAACGTTTTCCTTCCCGTTCCAGGGAAACTTCCGGTGCATCCGCATTTTTAATCCGTCTGAAGGCATCCACCCGGCTGGAAACAGGCCGGCGGTCGACCGCCGTAATCACATCCCCGCATTTAATTCCCGCCGCTCTGGCCGGGGTACCCGCCATGACGCCGGCCACCACCGCCCTTAAATCTTCTATCAGCGGCGGTTCACAGGTCATCGGAGTGTCTATTGCACCGCGCAGCCGGCGCACAAATCGGTGCAGTTCCCGCCACAGGGAAGCGGGGAAGCGCAGGCCGGCCGGAGCCAGACGCGTAAAACCGGGCAGGAAGACGCGAATGGTGGCGGCGCCGTACCGGTCGAGAAATTTTATGGTGGCGGATAGATCATCCCAGCCCAGTACGTGAGGCATGGCCACAATACTGCCGTGAAAAGTGATCCCGTATTTTTGCAAGCGCAGCGGGGCGGATACGGCCACTTCGGCCCGGCGGTCCGCCATTAAACGCCGGCGCCGCCCGACATCGGCGCTGTTCAAAGAAAGGTAAATCACCGTGCCGCCCAGGGAGGCCAGAAAGGAAACCATCTCTTCATCAAGCCGGCTGCCGTTGGTGGTGATTTGAATGATCGTCCCGGGCAGGGTGCGGCGAATCAGGGCGAGCACTTCCCTGATGTGCGGATGGGTGAACGGCTCCCCCTCCATCACCCGGGTCACCGACTCACCGATGACCACCGGTCGTCCCGGATCCATCAGGGAGAGCAACCGGGCCACCTGTTCCAGATGCAGCGGCTTCAGATAACCGGTCTGCACGCCGGGCGGATTCTGGGGATGGCTGCAAAAAAGACAGCGCACATTGCAGGGGATGTCAGGGGCAGAATATTGTCCCGGCAGGCATCCAATAAAATTTGCTTTTCGATTACATTCGACTTGTTGGCGGTCTTCAAATCACCCACAGGCAAACCCCTTGAATGACAAGTTATCTACAGACTTATCCACATTATGCACAGGATGAAATCCACAGCCCGATGAGACGCAAAAATTTTTCGACTGATTAAATTTCCCTGCAAGAAGTGGCAAGGCCGCTTAAAACAAGGCTTCGGCGATTTTCATGCCTTTGCTGGAAAGTGTCCGGTGATGGCGGAAGTTATGCACCGCCTGTGGATATCTTCATCCTCTCCGATGACGGCCGGTTGAAAAAAGCCGGCACAAAAGTTCTCAAAAAATAGCGAAACAGCAGGTACGGTCGGAAGCAATTTATCCCTTTATGAATAACCCTGTCGTCAACGGTCGCTCAAGGACAATCCGGGAACGGCGTTCAATGTCAGCGGGGCCAGTTCCCCGCGTAAAAATTTATAATATGCGGCACAGGCGACCATGGCCGCATTGTCCGTGCAAAGAACCGGCGGCGGAAAAAAGATTTCTTTTCCCGCCCGGACGGCCCGATCCTGCAGGGCTTCCCGCAGGCGGCTGTTCGCCGCCACCCCGCCGGCCAGGGCAATGGTACGGCAGTTATGCTTTTGTGCGGCCAGAAAGGTTTTATCGACCAGCACATCCACCACCGCCTTCTGAAAACAGGCCGCCATATCCGCCGCGGGCACATCCCCGCCACGCTGCCGAACGTTGTGCAGGTAGTTGATCACGGCCGATTTAAGCCCGCTGAAAGAAAAATCCAGGCTGCCCTCCTCCAGATACGCCCGGGGCAGATCGACGGCGGTTTCATCCCCCTCCCGGGCCAGCCGATCGATAAGCGGACCGCCGGGATAACCCAGTCCGAGCACCCGGGCCACCTTGTCGAAAGCCTCACCGGCCGCATCGTCTCGGGTGGCCCCCAGCACCAGGTAATCGCCGTGATGCCGCATCAGCACCAGTTCCGTATGCCCCCCGCTGACCACCAGGCAGAGCAGGGGCAGGGGCAGGTCGGGGCGCACCAGAAAATTGGCGTAAATATGCCCTTCGATGTGGTTTACAGCCACCAGCGGGATATTCAGGGCATAGGCCACGGCCTTGGCCGCCGATACCCCGACCAGCAGGGCGCCCACCAGGCCCGGACCATTGGTCACGGCCACCGCATCCAGGTCGCGGAAACCCAGGCCGGCTTCTTCCAGTGCCTCCCGGATCACGACGTTAATCAATTCCAGATGCTTGCGGGAAGCCACCTCCGGTACAACCCCGCCGAATTTTTTATGTATCTCCACCTGGGAGGAAATGATATTTGAGCGTACCTCCACACCATCCACCACCACGGCGGCGGAAGTTTCGTCGCAGGAGGTCTCCAGAGCCAGAATCTTGATTCCCATTGCTCTTCTATCCTTTCAACAAACATAATACTATTATATGATAAATATAATCCGGCAAACAAGCTTCGCCGGATTTTCATACCGAAGCGGGGAGAAATGGTTATGCACTGGCGGGTGATGACCTATAACATTCACCACGGCGCGGACGTGGACGGTAAGGCGGCCCTGGCGCGCCAGGCCGCGCTGATTGCCAACCTCGGGCCGGATCTGGTGGCCCTGCAGGAAGTGGACCGCTTCCTGCCGCGCAGTCGGATGCGCGATCAGGCCCGGCTGCTGGCGGCGGCGGGGGGAATGGAATTTGTCTTTTCGGCCAACCTCAGATGGCTTGGTTTCATGCAGTACGGCAACGCCGTATTAAGCCGCCGTCCCTTCGGCGGATACAAACATCTCCCCCTGCCGGACAGGGGGGAAAAGCGGGGGCTGCTGGTCGCCCGCATTGACGGGGAAAGGGAACCCGTTTTTTTTCTTTGTGTCCACCTGGGGCTCGATCACCGGGATCGCCGGCGGCAGTTGTCCATCATCCGCCGGACGGTGGCTGCACTCAACGGACCGGTGATCCTGGCCGGAGATTTCAACACCACCCCGGGCAGCGGGGAACTGGACCTGTTGGGCGAATTGCTCAGGCCGGCCGCCCTGCGGTTGCCCACCTTCCCCTCCGACCGGCCGCGGTTTCCCCTGGATAACGTTTTTTATTCCCCGCACTGGCGGACAACAGCGGTGAGCACCCCCCTCTCCACCGCTTCCGATCACCTGCCATTGCTGGTGAACCTGTGTCGATCAGATTAACGGCTCGTTTAACGCGGCCATCAAATCACGAAATACCTTGCCGGCCGAATCGTGAATAACCAGGGCGGCCCGTTCATCCCAGGGCGTTTCCTCCCGATTGATGATCACCACCCGGCGCGCGAATTCCGGCAGGCCGGCCGCCGGATAAACCTGCAGACTGCTGCCCACCACCAGCAAAAGCTGACAACCGGTGAGCGCGCGGGTGGCCTTAAAAAAGTCCTCACTCATTTGATCTTCAAATAACACCACATCGGGACGCAGCACCCCCCCGCATGCCATACAGCGGGGCAAACCGCGGGCGCTCACCTGCTCCTGCAGCTCACGGAAAGGATAGCTTTTGCCGCACTCCATACACCGACAGGTACGCAGATGGCCGTGTACCTCCCACACCCGTCTGGAACCGGCACGCTGGTGCAGACCGTCGATATTCTGGGTAATCACTCCCACCAGGTAACCCAGTTTTTCCAGCCGGGCCAGAGCCAGGTGGGCATCATTGGGCGAGGCACCGTCAAAAACCCGCCAGCGCGGCAGGTTGAAGGCATAAAAAGCGGCCGGATCACGACGCAGCGCACTCAAACTGGCCGTCTGCATGGGGTCGTACCTGGTCCACAGACCGCCCGGACTGCGAAAATCGGGAATGCCGCTTTCCGTACTCACCCCGGCGCCGGTCAGGGCGAAATTCGGACCCGCATCCCTCAACCAGAGGGCCAGTGTTTTGAGCTTTTCCCCGTAATCCACGTAACCCCCTCCCCGTAAACGATATTCGACGGCGGCAATCCGTTTTTTTCCCGCCCGACACCGCCGCGGCAGGAAAAAGTCGATTTTATGAAGAAACAGATACCGGTCAAAACATTCAGGAAAGGATGTGTTCCGGCTTGGCTAATTTTTTAAATTCGCTGTTCAACCGCTTCAAAGGCCAGGAAAAGAAATCCACGGGTGCGCCGTCCGTACAAACTGCCGCCCGGGTGAAAAAAGAATTTCATTACGGAAAAATCGTAGAGGCAATTGATGAACTGATTTCCAGCGGCGCATTTCCCGGCCTGCAGAAAAAAGAAGACACCTACCTGATCTCTTATTACGCCGGTACCCGCCGCATCTGCGATGTGAACAAATGTACCGACCCCCCGCGCACCTGCTTTTTCTATTCCGGTGCCAACCTGAAGGCCCGCGAACTGGACCGACCGGGCCTGCGGGCCCTGTCACGCAATGAGGCCAGGCAGAAGGGCTACGGCCACGCCAAGGCCATCTACAGCGGCACGGATACGGAAACCGTCCTGAACATGCTGCGCGGCGCCAGAAACTGATCGTTCCGTTTCAGGAAACCGCAGACAATGCGGTTTCCTGAAACGTTAAAACAACTACTCCTGCTTTTCGTCGGCGACCAGACCGCCGCAATAACTGCAGTACTTGCCCCCCTGCGGCAATTCGATTTTGCACCGGGGGCAGACCAGCGGTTTGGGCTGAAGTTTATTGATCTGCTCCTGCAGCGATTTCATTTCCGCTTCCAGTTCGCCGGTACCCTCGATTATCCGCCTGATTTCTTCATCCAGGTCTTCCTCGCCCCTGCTGCGCCGGTAAACCAGTTCCCCCAGCGCGTGCAGGTTGTTATCCATTTCCTTTTCCAGCCTGGATAAATCAAACCTGAGTTTGGCCGCTTCCAACATTTCTCCGGAACGCCTGGTTACTTCCTTCGCCTTCCCCCCCAGATCCCTGGCCTTCTCCCCCAGTCCTTTGGCCTTTTCGCCGATTTTATGCATGATTTCCATATGACAGCAGGCCCCCTTCCGTTTGTGGTCGATAGCACCTGCCATGAGATTCAACACCGCCGGGAAAAATCCTCCCTCGCTGATAAAATTTACCTTTATTCCTGCAGTGTTTCCAACCCGGCCGCAGCAACGATTACCGGGAAATTATAGATTTTCCCCGGTTGAAAGAAGTAACGGGTTAAAATCCCCCTGCTCACCAGCCATCCCCGGGCGATCAAGTCCCTGATCAGCTGGACTGCTTCCTCTTCGGACAGTTTTAGTTCCTCCATCGCCCGCGGCATGATTTCTTCCGCGGGGTAATTGCGCTTTTGCAGTTTATAAAAGACGGCCAGGGCCTTCTTCAAGCGCCTGGTTTCAAGATCCAACGGTTCACCGGACAACAACCTCACCTCCGGTAAATAGTCAGCGCGCCCGGACCGCAGGACGCAACCGGTGCGGACGTTCGCCTCCGTTCATGGTCTCGATCTCGCCGTATATTTCCGGCCAGGAATAACAGCGTTTGATTCCGGCCGGCAAATCAGCCCGGTTATAAGGCGCATCCATCAAAATCGCCGGAATGCCGCATTCTTTGATTTGCAGGGTGTTTTCCAGCCTGTCGTCGATAAACAGGTCCACTTTAAAATACCTGCAGGCATCCCTTTTATCATGACTTCCGGCCAAAAACAAATGATGATAAATAATCCCGTGTTTTTGCAGCCAGAGTTCGGTTTTTTTCCGCCATTCTTCAAGGCGGGCGGAGATAAGGAAAATCTCATGGGAACGGGCCAGCTTTCTCAAATGAGCCGCTGCGCCTTTTACTGGAGGAGGACATTCGATTAACAGTTCCCCCCGATCACGATAAAAACGCTCCAGCTCCATCCGGGTGACATGATAAAACTTATCCAGATCATATTGATGGATATCGGATATTTTGACAGCAACCCGAAAATAACTGTTCAATTCCGCCACCAACAACGGAAAGGTATCGGCCACCACACCGTCAATATCGACTCCAATACGCATGGGCCCACCTCAATCAGGATAATAATCGATCAGGTCATCCAGCTTTATCTCTGGAACCAGACGTTTTAAGCGATCCCTTATTTTACAAAAAGTTTCCAGACTGGGCTGTATTTTTTGTTCTTCCCAGCGTTCAATGTACCAGGGGTTAACATCAAGTATCCGGGCAAATTCAAGTTGATCTTCGATTTTTAACTGATGGCGCCAGTACTTCAGCCGGTTATGGATCGGCATACTTGTTCCCCCCACCAACTTTCTCTGAGCGAAAAAACATTGCCGGGACAAATTAAACCCGCAACAATTGCGGGTTTTTAAAGACCCCGATTTTTAATCAGGCACGCTGGTTGTCACTATTGAGTTTAACATAAAGAGCCTGCTCGGCTTCATCAAATTTCGCTTCATATTTTCCCCGGGGGTTAATGGCAAAATGTTTAAAAAAGCCTTTACCGAAAACTTTGGTTTTCTTAATCTGCATGCCGCCTTCCTCTACCGCCCTGATCCGGACAAGGTTTTCGTCCCGATCATATGCCAGTTCCACATGCTGCGCCCTGAGTTTTTCCCGGGCCACGTTATTTAGAACTATAGAACTCTTGGAGAAAGAAACCATAGGCGCTTTTTCCGCCCTCTCACCACGGGGTTTATAAATTTCAAAAGGCATATACATCTCTCCTTTTTTGGCATTATTATAACCTATTATCAGTATGGCGTCAAATGTTAACCTTAAAATGATGTATTTTCTTTTAGTAACAACTTAAAAAACAACTATATAACCTTTTCAAAAAAAATTTTTTAAAGTTTACGATTCAGGAAAATTCTACTTGACATAGAGGAGTATTTTTGTGAAAATTTTTAATATAACCATTTCACCGGGTCATATTGTAATGTCCGGTGATCGTCCCCTATAATATGGATAAAACAAAGTGTTTAAGCGGTGTTTGGATTGAATGACGGGAGGTGAACCGAATGCAAAAGGTATCACTGAACACAGCACGGGGATTAATTCACATGGAAGGCCCGGTTAGCGATAAATACCTGGAATCCCTCAACATGGACGAAGGATTGCATAACTTCCGCCCGCCGGATCGACAGAAAATAGCTTTGATGGACATTACCAATCTACCGGATGGCATGATTTATCTGGCCCGTTTTGAAAACACCATTATCGGTTATCTCACTTTTCACCATCCGGACGATTTCTCCCGCTGGTCCAGGCATCCCCGGGTGCTGGAAATGGGCGGCATAGAGATCAGTCCGCAATGGCGGGGGCACCGGGTGGCGGAAAATCTGCTCAAAGTGGCTTTCGCCGATCCGAAGGTGGAGGATTTCATTGTCATTACCACCGAGTACTGCTGGCACTGGGATATGAAAAACACCGGTCTGGACATCTGGGCCTATCAACGCATGCTGACGCATCTTTTCGGAAAAGTGGGGCTGCAGAAAATCAGCACCGATGACCCGGACATTCTGGAACACCCGGCCAATGTGTTGATGGCCAGATTCGGGAAGAATATCAGCCTGCAGGATAAACTGCTTTTTGAATCCATGCGCTTCAGTAGAAAACTGAGCAATGCCGTGAATATATTTTAAACCGCTTCGGCGGCACAGCATGTGTGCGCCGGTTTTCCCGGCCGGGAGTGGATTGGACCGTATCACTCCCGGCCTTTTTCGTTGTTCCTCCCGGCGTATTAATGGTAAACTGTGACGAGCATAATTATCTGATGCTATTTTGGCATAAATAAATGATACAATCCTGCTGCTGGCTTTCCCCCACTTCCCGGGTGGCCTGCCAGACGGTCATGGTACTAAGTCCGGGTACAAGATGGTTTATGATTTCTGCGGCTCGGGCAAATGGAAGCTCAGTGCTTAGTTTGACCGCCATTTCTTTCAAGCGGGGTGTGATCCTGGCCCGTTCCGACCAGCCCAGTAGTTCGTCTAAAAAGAATCTGGTTTCCCCGGTTTTTTTGTTCCTGTACAGACCTCTTTTAAAGGGAAATTCTCCAAATGTGCTGATGGCTGTTTTTGTCCGAAAACCAACCACCCTCCAACTATTACTGTCACGTTCGTTCATCAGGCGGGAATCAATCTCTTCCAACACCCAGGTGAAAATTTGGCTACAGACCTTCTGGCATAGCCCGTGGACGTTTTTCTCAAGTTCATAAAATTGATCATTTTCTCTATTGTTCAGACCATCGGCAAAAAGAAGGACTGCCCCCACTATTTGGCGAACATTTATATTTATGACATGAGACCTCGCACTCCTTTTCCTTTGGGATGTTTTTCTGCGTGACGTCTCATTTCTATTTTCGGAGGGCTGATCTCCTTCTGGTGCCTACTTAAATTTTACACGGCCAGGGGGCTAAATAGCATCAAGGTGTATCAGGCCGCCGAAAAGTATTGGCGACGGATGCTCAGTAGTCGGAGCCAGAAAGCTATGTGACTTGGGAAAAATTCAATAAAATCAAAGTATTGTTTCCGCTCTCGCGTCCGAAAATCTTCATTCCGTATAGCCGGTTGAAGGCATACGCGATGTTGTGAAGCCAATTCTGAAGAGCCCGGTGCGGGAAAACTGCACGCCGGGTTCTGTGGGGGTTCGGGCCACCAGTTGGGTGGCCCCTCTACCCGGAGGGTATGCCGCGAGGCATACCTCTACTCGACCATTATACAAAATTTATCCTAAGACCATCCGTTTAAATAGTTTTCTGCATCTTATTAGGTGAAGAGGTGAAATGAAAGTGGGCAATATAAATGCTCAATACAACATTACATCTGAAACCGTGTCGCGCATCTGTTCTGGGGATATTGTTGCTTATGAAGAATTTGTTCGAAATTATTGGGAAACTTCTGTTCGTACCTGTTGGCTAATTTTACGCAACGTACATGACGCGGAAGAAGCTGCACAAGACGCTTTTGTTAATCTATATAAGTTTCGTGGCCAACTAAAGAATCCAAATAAATTTCGCATATGGTTTTATCAGATTTTATTAAACGCGGCGCGCCAACATCAACGCAAGCGGTCGAACACTTCATTCGTACCTGAAACAGAGTTGTTAGACCCCACGGATGAAATTGAACAGACGGATACTAGGATTGCAATACGAGAAGCTATTCGCAGTCTGAATGAGCCAGAAAAAATTGCACTGATCTTATGTTATTTTTGTGGTTTAACCGATAGGGAAGCATCAATTGTGACAGGCTGGTCTCTTGGTACATATAAATGGCGACTCACAAAAGCGCGTCACCAGATCGCTAAACGGCTTCAATATAGCGATCCAACATTAAAGATTAATTTATAGAGGAG
>Ga0315298_1012044_pt1 | contig 10011 bp, 9 predicted proteins | sample WHS_1_MG_FD_203077 | JGI IMG/M metagenome (GOLD analysis project Ga0315298, IMG submission 203077) | Extremophilic microbial mat communities from Washburn Hot Springs, YNP, Wyoming, USA - WHS_1_MG | ecosystem: Environmental > Aquatic > Thermal springs > Hot (42-90C) | place: USA: Wyoming...
TCACCATCTGATCATGAGTAACACATGCAGTCCGTAGATAATTTCTTGAATCAGAAAATCCCGTGAATTCCCTTACCTTCTCGATCACTGCTTTATTTGCCGTAACTTGCTTACCTTCAGTCAGATTTTCAAGTAACGCACTTTGATTCTCCCAATCTTTACGGAGCAAAAACTCTTTCCCTTCATGTTCGAATTCCATCTCCACAACAGGCCTCGAACCACCCCATCTCGAAAAAACTTCAATCGCCTTGCCCCTTGATGCCGGATTTTCAAAAAGGCAGAAAAGAATAGCCCAGACAAGCGTTGATTTTCCCGACTCATTCGGGCCTCTCACCAAGTTCAATCCTTGCCCAAATTCGAAGTTCTTATCCTCAAAAAGCCTGAAATTTTCAAGCCTTACTCTCCTGATTCTCAACCTTCCTCCTGTAATAGAGATACCCCAAGCCTCATTGCCTCAAGAATTTCAGACCGTTCATCTTCTGAAGCGCGGGCAAGTCTTTCCTCCAAAACCTTCAGGTATGCACCAATGGCGGAGTCCTCAGGATAGTCTTTGATACGCTCAATTGAGATTTCGTCGCACGAGCCGTCATTCACAGAAACAAAGTAAAATTTCTCTGAAAGTTCTTCCAGGATCGCCTCGAAATCAGGAAACTCCAGGGTCTTCATGCCTTCTATACTTATTTTGAGAATCTTTGACGGATTTGAAAGCGGCAAAACCAGATTCAAAACATCAGAAGGGGACTTTATCATCTCAGCATCCAGAGTGACTTCCTCGTACTCTTTCTCTGAAACATCCAAAGCCCTTACCTTCACTCCATCTTCAAGTTCAACAAGGAGGGCACAACCGCGCTCTCCCTTTTGCATCTTTAATATTTCTGGACTTCCTGCATAATAAACAACTGTCTTTCCACATGTTCGATTAGAATGCGAGTGGTAATGACCAAGCGCGAGGTAATCGAGACCGCAGGAAACAACATCTTCACTCCTTACAACGTATTCTTCATTCTCATAGGCTACATCAAAACCAGCATGAATTACTCCAATTTTCCATCTACTTTCATCTTTTGCGCAGAAACCCGAAAGCGGGTACTTATTCTCAAAAGGCCTTCTGTTTGCATGTCCATAAATCGAACAGTCAAGTTCCGGTAGTCTTACCTCTTGCATATACTCGGTTTTGAAAACATGAAGGCCAGAAAGATTTGAGAGAGGCGGCCGTTCGTATACGGAGCCTGCTCCTGCGGGATCATGAGTTCCGGGTGAGATGAACACGCGAACTCCTGCATCAAGAAGTTCTTTTAAAACCTCTGATGCCTTCGTAAGGATTGACTTTGAAACACTGTTTGAATCAAAGAGGTCACCCGCTATCAAAAAAATGTCTACATCCTCCTGCCTTGCAAGAGATGCTGCCCTTTCAAAAGCATTCTGAAGCGCTTTTCTTTGCTCAGGACCCTTATCCCCGAGCCACAGAAACTTCGCACCGAGGTGTAAGTCCGAGATATGTAATATCCTAAGTGGCATTTCAAATATTCACCTTTTATTCAATTTCCCATATAAACTTGAAACAGATTATAACAAGGGGATGTGACAACTTTTTAAACCGATTTGAAAAAAAGAAGAGTTAAATTTTCGTCACCAAATCTGAGCAAAGCAAGGAAAATTCTAAGAATAGTTTAAGGAAAACTACCTCTCTCAGCCATGCAACATAAGCTTATACGCGCTTTTTGCCATGTATCTCAGTACCGCAGAACTGGCACCTTTCGTAGCCAATCGGTACCCATTCACCACATCCAGGACAGCGAGTCATTTCAGGGAGATCTGATCTCCTCCCAACACCATGCCTGTATCTACGATAGCGTTCACCGGTAAGTCTGTAATATCCATATGTCAGGGCAAGCCCCAAGGGACCTGTCATTAAACCAACTAGTAGCCAGAAGTTATAACTGCCACCATTTGTGCGTGCAATCTCCGCCGCAGAAAAAGCGCAAAAAAGCCATGCAACAACCGCAACCGATATTATTGCAATCTTTTGAACTGAAATCGATAAGAGATTCATAGAAACTATCCTCCCTTACCATCAAATTCAGCACCTTTAATTCTCATTCTACAACCCTCGAAATTACCCTGCCCGGGTATATCAATATCAACAACCTGGATCAATCCCGAAAAAGTATCGCTTTTCGCAACTTTATCCATCACTTGAGCAAGAGTTCGACCGTCAATGTGCTCCATTATCCCAAGGTAAAAATCCGGATATTCATTGAATATCCCGGCCATGATTGATGGATCAAGATGTCTTAAGAGTTCAATTATCCATTCAGCATTCCGCTCTAACACCTCACATACAAACCCGGGATCATAATATCCAAGAACAGTCGAAACCCATTGTGCATTCTCGTTCATCATGTTGGCAACAAGTTCGGGATCCAGGTGCCGCATCAAAAGAGAAACCCATTTTATAGTACCGTTTCCAACGCGAGCGAACTTCTCGGGGTCCAGTGAATTTGTGACGGAAATCATAAAGTCCGGCATCTCCTCAATAACTTCTGCTATTACAGCTGGTTCAATAGCGGCCATAAAACGCTTCATGAAATCAGGGTTTTTGTTCGCAGGCTTCGCTAAGATCTCAGGGTCAAGAAGTGAAAGTATTTTTTCTAAAAAAGCCGGGTTGTCATTTATGCTCTTGGCAATGAGTTCTGTGGAAAGTTCCCCAACAAGGCGCGAGTAAAATTCAGGGTTCTCGTTCATAGCCTGAGCAAGCATTTCAGGAGATAGTGTCGAGAGCGTTCCTGATATCATGTCCTCGCTTGACATGACCTTTCCCGCTGCTGCGCCGATTGCCTTTAGCATTGTAGAAAATGGTGCAGATTTCGATTGCTCATCGCCAGTCATTTCCTCACTCATCTTTTCCTCCATTCAATTGCCCTCTTTCCCCGAATTCTTGATCAGCTGGTTTATGTCAAGTGGTTCTGGTTTGGATGGATCACGTTTAAGGCTTATCACCCCAGCCGGGCAAACTTCCTCGCATACCCCGCAACCCATGCACTTATCCTCTTTTACAACTGCGATATCCCCAACCTCAATTGCCGAGAAGGGACAAATGCTTTCGCAATCACCACAGGCGTTACATTCGCCCTCCTCAACCTTCGCAACAAATCCGCTCGATGCAAGAATTGGAACGCCAAACCTGTTCCAGGCAAGCATCCCTAAGCAGCAGCATGAACAACAGTTGCATATTGCGTAGAATCTATCTCCCGCTGCGTCCTTGAAATATGCAGCATGCACATGACCGCGCCTGTTTTCCGCCTTGAGTATTTCACATGCCTCATCCTGGCTTATCCTCCGCGCATTTAGGTATCCCCTCTCAACAGCAAAAGATGCAAACGGATCGCCAACAGCAAGGCAAACATCAATTGGTTCACATGGTTTTTCCCTTAGCATCCTGCAGCCACAATTGAGGACAGCAATGCTTTCTGGATTCTTAAGCACTATGTCACGCGCAATTTTGTAAGGAATAACTCTTTCAAGACCTCTTAACTCCACATCTTCTTTGACGCTCACAAGATCACATGCAAGAGACAGAGGCACAACTTTTCCGTGATATGTTGATGTTTCAGGAGAAATAACATCTCTTGCTACCTTTCCAGTAAGAACTTCAAGCATCTCCTCTATTTCCTTCGGTATCTCACCAGGAGGTTTCCTTTCCGCAAGCCCAATCGGAGAACCAAGGTAATAAAGATAGTGTGGAAGGTACCTTGCATACAGGTATAGATGGATAATTTTTTCTGCATTTTCAAAACCGAGCTCCTTCACTAACTCCTTGAAAGATTCTTCCATTTTCTTTCCTTTCCTTTACTTCACAACTCCTTCTTTTCTAAGCGTTTCAATCTGATCCGCGGTTAAACCAATTCCCGAAAGAATTTCTTCAGTATGCTCGCCAAGTGCTGGTGCCCCGCTTCTTATTTCACCTGGAGTCTTTGAGAACTTTACAGGAATCCCGATAGTCTTCGTGCGCTCAAGCTTCTGATCTTCCATCTCGACTATCATTTCGCGAGCAAGAACTTGAGGATCACGCATCATCTCCTCCTGGGAAAGAACAGGGGTCACACATGCATCTTCACCGGCAAAGACTTCCATCCATTCCGACCTTGTTTTCCGCTTGAAAACACCCGAAAGCCAGGAGAAAATCTCATCGAACTTCTCCTCGCAAAACTGGAGCTCAGCATACTCCGGTTTCCCCAGAATCTCGCATAGCCTCTTCCAGAATTTCGGCTCAAGTGCTCCAACCGCCATATAACCATCTTTCGCCTCGTAAACGTTATAGCAGGGAGTTGCACCCCAGAGAACCTGGCTTTGCCTTTCTGGCCCCTTCCCGGTAAGGAAAAGCTCGCCAGTGTTTATGGTCAACCAGGATATGCTCCCATCCATCATTGATACATCAATGAACTGTCCTTCGCCTGTTTCCCTCGCGTGAATATATGCGGCAAGTATTGAAATCGCAGCAAACATGCCGCCTCCCGCGAGATCAGCAATCTGCACCCCACAAATGATTGGAGGACCATCGGCTTTCCCTGTGGAATAAAGAACTCCCGCGTACCCAAGGTAGTTTATATCGTGGCCCGCATAATCTCTGTATGGACCGTCCTGACCGTATCCTGTTATGGAACAATAAACAAGGCGGGGATTGACTTTGCGAAGCACATCATATCCAAGACCCATCCGCTCCATTACCCCGGGCCTGAATTGCTCAATCAAAACATCGAAATCGCGAGCTAAATCTTTAAGAATCTTGCGTCCTTTTTCGTGCTTGAGATTAATCGCTATACTCTTTTTGTTCCTGTTTATGGTATGAAAGTGAATGCTCATACCGGAAGGTGAAATTGGCGGTGTGAACCTGAGATAATCTCCAACCTCAGGATCCTCAACTTTAACAACCTCTGCTCCAATATCTGCAAGAAGCAAGGTGCAGTAAGGGCCTGGTAGAAGCCTCGTAAGATCAAGAATCCTCAAACCTTCAAGAGGCATCGCCAAGTAAATCCCCCCTTCCTCAAATAGTAACATTCCTTAGAGTATCGCAGAATTGACTTACTTGAAGCAATACTTGAAAGAATATCAGTCAGGTTCAATAATTCTTAGAATGTTAATGAAATACTCTTCGTTTTCTGCTGGAAAATTATACCTTGCTCTCACTATGCGCGGGCAAGTCTTGCAAAGCCATACAAAAGAAACAGAACAATGATGATATCCATGGGTATGAGAACTACATCTGGATTCAGGTCAACGTGGGGCGGCCTCCAACGCTTGAAAACAACAAACGTTCCTGCCCAATCAAGAATCGTTCCAAGCCCTGCCCAGAGTTTGAACTGCCATAGAGCATGAGGATTGAGCAAAACAAGCAACGCTGGTATAATCATCAAAACGCAAATAGGTACCATAGCCTTCAGGCATCTTTCCGCACCAAAAAAAACAGCAGTAGTTTTATAACCAGCTTCACTATCAAAGGGAACATCGTTCACAACGGTCGGGATATAACCAACGGATATGAAAAGCGCTCCCCAGATAAGAAAAGCAACCGGCGGGAGGTAATTTACTCCAAGTGACATTCCAGCGCAAAGGCAAAGAACAAGACCCGATACGTTGCACAAAATATCGGTTATTGGTTTCGCCTTAAGACGAAACCAGGGATGGCTGTAAAGTACTCCAACAACGAGCATGAAGCCTGAAAGGAAATAGAAGACGCGCAAGCCAGCAAGAATCGATAAAATAATACAACCTAAGAATGAAACCGCAAAGGCTAAAGCAGTCTCAAGGGGTGACATCTCACCCTTTACAAATGGCTGCTCCTTCAAATCCATATCCTTGAAGCGGCTCTGGAAAATGCGATCTGCTTCCACATCAGCATAGAAATTCATAGTGCTTGAAAAAAATGAGCCAAAGAAAAAAGCAAGGAATGCAATTACCGGCTTCCACCAGGGAATCTGCGGATTTTGATCAGCAGCCACGGTAAAGCCAAGTGCGAGGCAGAAGAAATAAACAAGTGAAATCTTAAGCCTCAAAAGAACAATGTATTTCTTTACTGTTCGCAAAATCCTATCATTCAAAGCCAAATCTCTTTAACGGGACTCCCTCCGTTCCTATTTATTCATAATTCTATCGTTGCAAAAGAATAGACACAAAAAATTCATTTCTTGCTGCTCAGAAGCAATTCGCAAATTCCTATCTCTCATCTTTCCATGAAAAGAATTGAAAAAAGAAACGCATTGAGAAGTGTCCAAGCAACCGTTTTCCCTACCACTTCTTCGTTACAACCCTGTAAATTCCAAGCACTATGTAGAAGAAAAGCAAGCAGGCAAGCGGGAAAAGGAGAATATCAGGATTAAGTTCTATGTGAGGAGGATGATAAAGGAGCATGATAAGCGCTGTTGCAAAAGATGCTGCTGGCCCTCCAAGTCCTAAGAAAAGTCGATACTGCCAGTTCAAAGATGTCTGGAATGCCCCCCATATACCAAAACATAGAAGAATTACAGCAAGCGGCACCATTGCATGAATTAGCCTTTTTTGTCCGAAGTAGACCCCGGAGGTCATGAAGCCCGCAGCCTCATCAAAGGGAACATCATTTGCAACACTCGGCATGTACATCGTGGCAGAAAAAATCCATCCGAATATAATTGGAATAGCCGGTGGATTGTCGCGAGATACAATTGCCATTCCTGCAAAAAGTATGAGAACAGCACCTGTTGCGTTCGTCACTATATCAAGAACAGGTTTTTCCTTTAAGCGAAACCATTTGTGCGAATAAAGAATTCCAAGTAGAAAAACAGCACCAAGCATGAACGCTGCAAATCTAATATTCACAAGAAAGGAAAAAACTACACAACCAATAGCGGTCAAAGCGAAAAGAAGGTTTGTCTCAAGAGAAGACATCTCACCAGTTGCAAATGGCTGCTTTGAAATGTCCTGGTCTTTGTAAAGCCCATCATGGATACGATCAGCAGGCACATCAGCATAAAAGTTTAGGGAACTCGAAAAGATTGAACCACAAAAATAAGCAAGGTAAGCAAAAAGAATCGTGTACCATGAATAAGGTTCCCCTCTTGCAATTCCTCGTGATGTTTGCTCAATTCCTACCGAAAGAGCAAGAGCGAATGGGAAAAGATAAATAAGGGTAGCTTTCAACCTGAAAAGCCTTATGTACTTAAGGATATGCTTCCCCATATTGCCACCATTAAATTTTAAAAAACCTGTCAAAACTAACTGATATTGTTTTTGTCATAACCGGCCTTTTATATTAAACGAAATGACAAGTATAAGGATACGCCCTGGTCAGATTGATTTTGCTGGCTGAAAGATGGGAGATTTAGCCACGATATTCGCGCGGTAAAGGCAAACCGATTACAACTTTCAAAAAACTCTGTCACTCGGTGACAAATACTGGAAAATCGCCAAGCAAGGGGAAATAATAAGAAAAAGTGCATCCAACCTCTTATGGAAAATCCACAATAATTCGCCTCAAGAGCAAGACAATAAAATCTTACGTTATCCTGAGCATAAGGGGGAATAAAAGGAGCTGAAGGCCATAGTCTCAAAAGTGGAATTCAAAAGAGGAATCGATTATTCTTTTTTATATGGGATTTGAAATAATAGTTGCAAAGAAATCTTCATTCTGTCCAGGAGTTAAGCGCGCGGTAAGAATCGCCAGGGAAATCCTTTCAAAGGAAAACCCCCCAGTTTATTCAACTGGCCCGCTTATTCACAATCCCCAGTTCGTGGCCAAATTGAAAACAGAAGGGCTTCTTGTACTTGAAGAATTACCCAAAAACAGCGAACTCTTGCGTGGTTTAACTTTAATCACGCGTTCCCATGGAATCGACAGGGAAACCCACAAGTCAATTACTGATGCCGGAGCAAGAGTTATTGATGCAACATGTCCCAAGGTAAAGCGTGTGCAAAAAGCTGCAGGCGAACTCGTTCGTGATGGTTACAGCCTCATCATCCTTGGTTCGCCAGAACATCCAGAAGTACGCGCGATAGCAAGCCGTGCCAGTAAGAATGCACTAATTTTCAGTAACGCATCAGAAGCAACAAAGTGGTTTGAAAGTGAAGGTAAAAAGGCAGGGAAAGTGGGAGTAGTTTGCCAGACTACAGTGGCACCAGAAGTGCTTGATGAGTTCTCAGAATTTCTCAAAAATGGGAAGTTTGAGATAGTCATAAGAGACACAATTTGCGAGGATGTAAGACAAAGAATCAAAGAAGCAGAAAAGATCTGCAAAAATGCTGATGTTATGATTGTCGTCGGAGGGAAAAATTCAAGTAATACTAAGAGCCTGACTTCAATTTGCTCCACTTACACAAGGACCTACCATGTGGAAAGACCTTCGGAGATAAAACCTTCATGGTTCAAGGAAGCAAGAAAAGTGGGGGTCACGGGAGGTGCATCCACTCCATCGGAAGCAATTGAGGAAACTACATCAATACTTCGAGAAATCTCAAAAAATCTTTGAATAAAATGCCTTATTTCGCCAACCTGAAATGTAAAAGAGCATTTCTGACGAAAGAATGAGTCAAGTTTCTATGTCAACGCCTTTTTCAATGCGGCAGCGAATGTCTTCAAGAATCTTAGAGCCGGGTTCAATCTTCACGGTTATGGAAGAATTTGGACACACCGAAGCACAGGAGCCACAGCCGATACACTTCTCGCCAATAACTGCAACACCGTTCTCAAGCGTAATATTTTCGATGGGGCATGCAGCAAGGCAAACACCGCAACCTGTACAATCGCCAGTTACATCAACCATAACGCCTTCAAGTCGAACAAGACTCCGCGGGAAAGCCTCTACAAGACTCCGCATCTCTGAGAGCAAAACGCAACAGCACCTGCAACAAAAACACATTGTAAGAAGTCTCGCATAATCCCTTACTCCAAATACAACCTGGTCGATTTTCAGATGACCAACAAGCGGTAGAAGCCCCATCTCAATTGCCCTGTCAAGGTGAGCAAGTGCTTCCTCGCAAGATGCCTCATGGCCAACGTCGGGGTGAACGTCGCGTGCTCCATCGCCAAGTAGCAGGCAACCAAAATCCCTCGGATAATTCTCGCAACCTTCACCAACCCTGCACGGACAGAAGCGAATTATCGTCCTCGCACTTGCCCTTCTTATTAAATCTTGAAGAATATCCTTTGGAGCAACAACACTCGGTGGAATCTCGATACTCTCCCCAACAGGGACATAAGAGCCGGAAAAAGCCTTTTCGGATGCTATTAGAGAGGCTGCGTGCTTGAATGGAGTTTTTCCCCCGATGCGTTTAGCAAGGTGTGTTAGCCACCAGAATTTAAGTGCAAAATCAATCTGCTTCCTTGGTCTTCCCAAAATCTATCACCTGAGATTTCCTGATCTCTTCTTTAATCGCTCGTTAAGTTCTTGTGAACAAATTATAAAGAAGCGTAACAAGAAAGTGAAACCTTTTTAAGCATAGTCACGTATTAATAACAAGCATATTATAAACATTTGATCTGAGAAATTTTCGAGGAAACCGAAAAATTGAAATTTTCTTCGCACTGCGAGCAGTTCAGGAAAGCAAAAAATTAGAGAGTGATATATAATACAAAATCATATTTGTTTAATAAGGAGTATGAAGACATAAGGGGGGGTGCCTATCCGAAGAAGTTCCATCAAGAGTCAGTCCTCTCTGTTACTGATTTTCTCTAATTGACGTTCTTTCGAAAGGAGGATGTGATGTCCAGAATGAATACAGTTCGTGAAAAGACTGCGAAAGCCATCGCTGGAAGCGCACTCTGGTTAGTGAAGAGCACACCGGATGTACTCCTTACATCAGGATCTGATTGGTTTCTTCGCAATGTCTCATACCCTGAAGGTCGTGATTTTCTAAAAACCATCCTGCTTCTGGCAAAGCGCCATCTTCATGAAATGTCACCAGCAGTCCAGAAGTCAATCCTGAACTTCATCGCCAATATCCTTTTCAAGGGCGAAGTAAGGAGAAAACGCTTTAAGGAAG
>Ga0315298_1012046_pt1 | contig 10011 bp, 8 predicted proteins | sample WHS_1_MG_FD_203077 | JGI IMG/M metagenome (GOLD analysis project Ga0315298, IMG submission 203077) | Extremophilic microbial mat communities from Washburn Hot Springs, YNP, Wyoming, USA - WHS_1_MG | ecosystem: Environmental > Aquatic > Thermal springs > Hot (42-90C) | place: USA: Wyoming...
CCCAGGCCGAGAAAACCCAGGCCGACGCGGCGCTTGTTCTGCGCCTCTTCAAGCTGCTCGGGAAGCGGCCAGTAGGTGACGTCGAGCACGTTGTCGAGCATGCGCACGGCGATCCGCGTGATGGCCTGAAAGCGCTCGACATCGAAGCGCGCTTGCGGCGTGAACGGCTCGCGCACGAATCGGGTGAGATTGATCGAGCCCAGGCAGCAGCAGCCGTAGTCGGGCAGAAACTCTTCGGCGCAGGGATTGGTCGCCTCGAAGGTTTCGCAGTAGTAGAGGTTGTTGTCGCGGTTCGCCGTGTCGAGGAACAGGATGCCCGGCTCCGCATGGTCGTAGGTGGACTGCATGATCTGATCCCACAGATCGCGGGCGCGCACGGCGCGGTAGACCCAATCACCGTCGGCGCGCTGGTGAGCGCCTGTGGCGATCTGATCGTCGCCTGGTCGGGCCCTGTGCACCAGATCGATCTCGGCATCGGTTTCGACCGCCCGCATGAAGGCATCGCTCACGCCGACCGAGAGGTTGAAGTTCTTGAACGCGCCCTGATCCTTGGCGTGGATGAAGGCTTCAATGTCGGGATGGTCGATGCGCAGCACCCCCATCTGCGCGCCCCGGCGGCTGCCGGCCGATTCCACCGTTTCGCACGAGGCGTCGAACACCCGCATGAACGACAGCGGCCCGCTGGCGCGGCTGTGGGTGCCACCGACATGCGCACCCGCCGGGCGGATGCGCGAAAAGTCGTAGCCCACGCCGCCGCCGCGCCGCATGGTTTCGGCGGCCTGCGCCAGGGCCTTGTAGATGCTGGGCTTGCCGTCCTTGTCGTCGGAGACCGAATCGCCCACGGGCTGAACGAAGCAGTTGATCAGCGTGGCGGCAATGTCGGTGCCCGCCGCCGACATGATGCGCCCCGCAGGCACGAAACCGCCTGCCAACGCTTCGCGGAACAGGGCCTCGAACCGGGCCGGATCGGCCTCTTTCGCGGCCAGCGCGCGGGCCACGCGGGCATGGATGTCTTCGATGCTGGTTTCACTGCCCTTGGCGTATTTTTCCGCCAGAACGTCGATGCTGATGTCTTGTGCTTGCATGGTGTGTCAACAAGAGAAAAAACCGCGCGTTGGGGCGCGGTGTGGAACGAGCCGAGAGGGCCTGGCGCTGGCGAGGAAGCAGTTCCGGGCGGGCGGCAATGAAGGATTTATAGCGGGTCTTCGGCCTCGCCGGGGTCGACTTCGGTCAAACCCAGCAGGGTTTGCGTCTGATCGACGGGCAAGGCCTCGACGGTCTTGAGCTGGCGCGCCATGGCGCGGGTGCGCACCTCGGCGCTGCCGATGGTGTTGCTGGCTTCGTCGAGCTTTTTGCGGGTTTTGGCGAGCACGTCGCCGAATTTGGTGAACTCGGTTTTCACCGCGCCAAGCACCTTCCACACTTCGGTCGAACGCTGCTCCAGCGCCAGGGTGCGAAAGCCCATGTGCAGGCTGTTGAGCAGCGCCAGCAGGGTGGTCGGCCCGGCGAGCATCACGCGGTGCTCGCGCTGCAGCGCCTCCACCAAACCCGGCCGACGCAGCGCCTCGGCGTACAGGCCCTCGGTAGGCAGGAACAGAATGCCGAAATCGCTGGTATGCGGCGCGGCGATGTACTTGGTCTGAATGGTGCGCGCTTCGTCGCGCAGACGCAGTTCAAGCGCCTTGGAGGCGGCCTCGGCGTCGGCCTTGTCGGCGCGTTCCTGCGCGTCGAGCAGGCGCTCGTAGTCTTCGCGGGGGAACTTGGCGTCGATCGGCAACCAGACCGGGCCGTCGCCCTTGCCCGGCAGGCGGATGGCGTATTCCACCCGGGCATTGCTGCCGGGGACGGTTTCCACATTCACGCCGTACTGCTCGGGCGTGAACACCTGCTCGATGAGGCCGGCGAGCTGGATTTCGCCAAAGACCCCGCGCGATTTCACATTACTGAACACCCGCTGCAGATCGCCCACGCCCTGCGCCAGGGTCTGCATCTCGCCCAGGCCGCGGTGCACCAGTTCCAGACGCTCGGCCACCTGCTTGAAGCTCTCGCCCAGCCGCTGCTCCAGCGTGGCGTGCAGCTTCTCGTCCACGGTGGCGCGCATTTGTTCCAGCTTCTTTTCGTTGTCGGCCTGCAGCTCGCGCAAGCGCAGCTCCACCGTGCTACGCATCTCGGCCAGATTCTTGTCGGTGGATTGCCGCAGTTCGGTGAGCCGCAACTCGGTGGATTCGCGCATGGCGGTCTGGCCCTGCTCACCGCTTTGGCGTGCTTCGATCAGGCGCTGATCGGTGGTGCGGCGCAGGGCATCGAGATGCTCGACGAGCTGGGCCTGCAGCGTCTGCAGGCTCTGGGTGTTGGTTTGGGTGAGGTGGCCGACCTGCTGCACCAGGGTGTCGCCCACCGCCTTCTGCAGGTTCTGAAGCTGCATCGCCACGGCGTCGAGCTGGGCGTTCTGCGTGCGCGTGCTCTCGCCCTGCTGGTTGAGCAGCATCTGCTGGAACTGCGCGAGTTGCCCGGCCTGCTCGGTGCGCAGGCTCTGGCCGCTGCTCTGCACCGCGCCGCGCAGTTCGCGCTCCAGGCGCTCAAGGTTGGGCGAGAGTTCCGCGCCAATCTCGCGGCGCAAGTCCTGCAGGCCGCGCAAGCGGGACAACAGCGCCCAGCCCATGACCAGCAGCGCGAACAACAACAGGGTGAGGAGGAGAAGCAACACCAGTTCAAGAGACATGCGGGTTCAGCCGGTGACCGGGGTGAGCGGCGGCTGGCCTTGCAGCACCGCGAGAAGGTTGTCCACCGCAAGCTGGGCCATGGCGCGGCGGGTGGGAATGCTGCTGCTGGCGATATGCGGCGTGAGCACGACGCGCGGCGCGCTCAGCAGCACAGGGTTGATGGCGGGCTCGCCCTCGAACACATCGAGCCCGGCTGCGCCGAGGTGGCCGCTGTGCAGCGCCTGCGCGAGCGCCGCCTCGTCGATCACGCCGCCGCGCGCCACGTTGACCAGAGTGGCGCCGGGCTGCATCTGCGCCAGTTCAGCCGCGCCGATCAAGTGATGGGCCGCCGGACTGTAAGGCAAGGCCAGCAGCACATGGCGGCTCTCGCGCAGCAGATCGGGCAGATCGCGATAGCTGGCGTGCAAGTCTTCCTCGATGGAAACGGGCAGCCTTTTGCGGTTGTGATACAGCACCCGCATGTTGAAGCCCAGCGCGGCGCGACGGGCGATGGCCTGGCCGATGCGGCCCATGCCGACGATGCCCAGCGTGGCACCGTGCACGTCGGCACCGGCGAACAGGTCGACGCTCCACTTGGTCCACTGCCCGGCTCGCAGATAGCGCTCGGCGTCGCCCACCTGGCGGGCCGCGGCCAGCAACAGCGCGAAGCCGAAGTCAGCCGTGGTCTCGGTGAGCACGTCGGGCGCGTGGGTGACGGTGACGCCGTGCTCGGCGCAGGCAGCCAGATCGATATGATCGACACCCACGGTCATGGTGCTGACGACCACAAGCTGCGGACAGGCCGCGAGCAGTGCGCCGTCGATGCGCTCGCTGCCGGTGATGAAAGCGCCGTGCTTGTCGGCCAGTCGCTGGCGCAGCGTCTCGGGCGTCGAAATGGCGTCGTCGGGAGTCGTTTCCACCTCGGCCACGGCGCGGAGTTGATCGACGATGTCGGGAAATACCGCCCGCGCCACCAGCACGCGCAGCGGGCCATCTGGCGACACTGGCCTCATCGGAAAAACACCCAGGTCAGGAGCAGAAAGCAGGGCATGAGGATGGCGAACGACCAGCCCATGTAGCCGAAGAACGAGGGCATGCGTACGCCGCGATGCTCGGCAATGGCCTTGACCATGAAATTGGGCGCATTGCCGATATAGGTGACCGCGCCCATGAACACCGCCCCCGCCGAGATGGCCATCAGCGTGGTGACATGCGCCATGAGCTGCGCCGCGTCGCCCCCCGCGAGATTGAAGAACACCAGATAGGTCGGCGCGTTGTCGAGGAAAGCCGATAAGGCGCCGGTGAGCCAGAAGTACGCGGCCGCGATGGGCTGTCCCTGAGCGTCCGAGGTCAGCCGCACCAGCCCGGCCAGCGCCCCGCTGTGGCCCGCCCGCAGGATGGCGATGACCGGAATGATGGTGAGAAAGATGCCCAGAAACAGCTTGCCGACCTCGACCATCGGCCCCCAGGTGAACTGGTTTTCATGCCGCGCCTGGTATGGCGTGGTCGCCAGCGATAGCAGCGCCGAGAGGATGAGCACCGCATCGCGCACGAGATTTTGCAGCTCCAGGCTTTGACCCAGGAGCTGCACGGTGATACCAGGCTTCCAGATGCCGCTGTGCAGCACCGCGGCGACGATGACGAACAGCCACAGCACGTTCCAGGCTCCGAGAATGCCCAGCGGGCTGTCGGGCGTGGGATCGGTGCGCTTGCGCTCGCCTTCCCTGCTCCAGTACCAGCGGTCGAGCAGATAGAACACGCCCAGCAGCAGCGCGCACAGCAGGGCCGTGGGCGCCAGCAGATGCTTGAGCGTCCAGAAGAAATCCACGCCCTTGAGGAAACCGAGGAACAAGGGCGGATCGCCCAGTGGGGTGAGCGCACCGCCGGCGTTGGCCACCAAAAAGATGAAAAACACCATCACATGGGCATTGTGCTGGCGGGCATCGTTGGCGCGGATGACGGGGCGCACCATGAGCATGGCTGCGCCGGTCGTGCCCATCACCGAAGCGAGCACCGTGCCGATGGCCAGCAGCACCGTGTTCTGCCCCGGACTGCCGTGCAGATTGCCACGCACCGCAATGCCGCCGCTGACGGTGTAGAGCGCGGTGAGCAGAATGACGAAAGGCAGGTACTCATGCAACAGGGTGTGCAGCGCGGCGGTCCAGGTGGCCTGCATACCGAAAGTGGCGGCGAAAGGCACGAGAAACAGCGCGGCCCAGCCCGCGGCGATCTTCCCCTGATGGTGATGCCACACCCGCCCAGCGAACAGCGGCATGAGCGCGACGGACAACAGCATGGCCGCAAAAGGCAACCCCCACCACAGCGAGAGCGTGGCCGGGTCGGGGCCACCGTCGGAGGCGGCGAACGCGCTCAAAGGCAGCAAACCCAGCAACGCCACGGCACCGCGGCGCACGGCATGATCGACGATGCGGTACCGCACGGCGTCAATCCGCATCGACGATCACCACATGCACGCGATACGGGCCGTGCGCGCCCAGCACGATGGTCTGTTCGATGTCGCCAGTGCGCGAGGGCCCGGAGACGGTGGACAGCGCGCGCGGCAGTTCGCCCAGCTCGGCCCGAAGCAGCGCGTAAGCGTCTTCCAGAGCAGGCACGATGCGGCTGGCCGGCACGATGGCGATATGCGTCTCCGGCAGCAGATGCGTGGACGACGGCGTTTGCGGCGAACTCGCCAGCACCAGCGAGCCCGTTTCCGCCACCGCGCAAAAGCAGCCGGTGAGGCCGAGCTTGTCTTCGTCACGCGGGGGGCGGTATTCCAGCGCCAGGCCGGCCTCGGCCCAAGGGGACCCGGCCAGCGTGTCCCAGGCCACGCCACTCAAAGGCAAGGCCTGCTCATGCAGATAGGCCGTGACGGCCGCGGGCACGTCCTGGGCGCTTGCAACCCTGGCCACGCTGGTCTGCAGCGCCAGAGCCTGCGCGGTGAAACGGGCGATTCGGTCGGCCCGGTCACCCATGGCAGGTTGCGGCCCGCGCACATGGCGGGCGATGTCGATTTCGACATCCTGCGCCTCCATGTCGTGCAGCGCGGCGGGTCGCCCCTGACGGGCACGAATCTGCGCCAGGATCGCGGCGCGGGCGGTGTCGGTGTTCATGGGCAGCATTCTAGGAGGCCATCCCTCCTTCGCGGGCCTTCTTGGCCACAAGACAGTTTGTTACCAAGACCGACCAATGGTCATGTCGCTGGTTTTTATGCTCGGTAGCTCCCGTTCACACAAGTATCAACTCGGAGTCACCATGCATACACCGCAACAAGGCGCGCGGCTACAGCGCAATGCGCTCGGTCTGCCACAAATCGTGGCATCGACCCTGGCCAATATCGCGCCCGCCATGAGTTTCTATTTCGGATTCGGCACCATCGTGCAGGGCGCGGGCGTAGCGGCGCCGCTCACCATCATTGCAGCCATGGTGGTCGTCTTGTTCTTGACGAATACCCTGGCCGAATTTTCCAAATACCGGCCCAGCACCGGTTCTTTTGTCACATTCATCGGCATGGGTTTCGGGCCCGTTGCGGGCGCCGCCGCTTCGATCTTCGTCGTCTTCGGCTACGTCATCGGCGCATCGGCCGTGGTCGTGATTTCCGGCGGATGGGCCCACGACACGTTGCAGACCTTTCTCGGCCTGAATATCCCCTGGCAAATCCTGAGCATCATCCCGGCACTGATCGTCGGACTTCTCGTATCGAGGGGCATCGGCCTGTCCACACGATGGGCTGCCGTGTTCTTCTACTTCGAACTCGTGCTGCTATTGATCGGCGCCGTCATCATGCTGGCGAAAAACACACAGTGGATCAGCCTGTCGCCGTTTTCCTGGTCGCAGCTCGCAGGCGGATTCAAAGGCCTGAGCCTGGGATTCCCTCTGGCGATCTACCTGTTCATCGGTTGGGAAAACTCGGCCATGCTGGCGGAGGAAACAAAAGATCCTCGCAACAACGTTCCGCGTGCCTTGCGATCGTCGACATTGGTCATCGGAGCGCTCTACGTGCTTCTCGCCTACGCCACGGAAATTGGCTTTCACCACGATGTGAAAGCCATCAGCGCATCGGCGATCCCGTTTGTGGATGCGCTCAAGGCCTCTGCCGCAGCACTGCTCATCGTGGCCTATCTTGCGGGCGTGAGCAGCATCTTTTCGTCGCTGATCGGATTGACCAATTCGCAAGCCCGCATTCTGTTCAATTCCGGGAGGGAAGGCCTGTTGCCCAAGTTTTTTGGGCGTGTCCACGCCAAACATCAGACGCCGCACATGGCGATGTGGACTTTCATCGTGATCGCCGTATTGATCGTCGCGGTCTTTGGCAGGCACATTCAACCCGTGGATCTCTTCGGCTATGCGGCCACTCTGGGGACGATTCCCATGATTCTCACCTACCTGATCACCAATCTCGCCCTGCCCATCTCTATGCGAAAGCACCATCGGGCCGAATTCCAGTTCGGCCGTCATCTTCTTTTGCCCGTACTGGGCACTCTGCTGATGCTGATGCCTTTGTGGGGACTGGTCGAGCCCGGGCAACCCAAGCCCTTCAACTTCTTCCCCTATGTCGCCATCGTCGTCCTGGTCTTGTCTCTGATTTACGGCTTCATCCTGACCCGGAAGAATCCGCAGCTCGCGCAGACCATAGGAAGTTATGTGGCAGACGAGTGAGGCCACCCCCACGGCCAGGCTACCTGGCCAGTTCAACCATCTTCGGCATCGTGCTCGACGAGCTGGCTGGCCGGGATCTGGAAGACTTCGCGCAGATAAGCCAGATACGCCGTGTCGTCGCACATATTCTTGCCCGGCGCGTCGCTGACCTTGGCCACCGGCTGGCCGTTGCAACGGGTCATCTTGATGACCATCTGCGGGGCCTCGAAGCCCAGGTCATGCATGAGATTGGTGCCAATGCCGAAGGCCAGGCCCACGCGGGTATGAAACTGCCGATACAGCGCGATGACCTTCGGAATGGTGAGCATGTCGCTGAACACCAGGGTCTTGGTGCGCGGGTCGACACGGTGCTTCGTGTAGTGCGCAATCATCTGCTCGCCCCAGGAGAACGGATCGCCCGAGTCGTGCCGGGCGCCGTCGAACAGCTTGCAGAAATAGAGATCGAAATCGCGCAGGAAGGCCTGCAGGCCATAGACATCGGCCAGGGCGATGCCCAGGTCGCCGCGGTATTCCCTGGCCCACATCTCGAAGGCGAAGACCTGCGTGTCGCGCAGGCGCGGGCCCAGCGCCTGGCAGGCCTGCAGGTACTCGTGCGCCATGGTGCCCAGCGGGGTGAGGCCCATCTCCTTGGCTAGAAGCACGTTGCTGGTGCCCGCGAGCTGCGGCCCCAGACCGCTGCGCAGACGGCTGAGCACCTGCGCCTGCCAGCGCCGCGAGTAACGGCGGCGGGTGCCGTAATCGGCGATGCGACAGTCCTGCAGTTCGGGCGTGCGAAGCATGGCGATCTTGTCGTCGATGCGCTGCAGACCAGCCTTCAGATCGGCGTCGGCATGGGCATGCCGCGCATGGATCTCGCCGACGATGGCCAGCACCGGCACCTCGAACAAAATGGTGTGCAGCCAGGGGCCCTTTATGGTGATGTCGATCTCGCCGCACTCGCGCGCCGCCGGGTCGGCCGCAGGAGCGGCATGGATGCGCTGGCGGTTCAGCCGGAACAGCGCGAGGAAATCGACAAAATCGCTCTTGATGAAGCGCAGGCTGCGCAGGTAGTCGAGTTCGTCCGGTTTGAACTGCAGGGTGCACAGGGCGTCGAGTTCGGCGTTGAACTCATCCAGACGCGACACCAGATCGACGCCGGGCGTGCGGCATTTGAAGCGGTACTCGACCTGCGCGCCGGGAAAATGATGCAGCACTACCTGCATCATGGTGAATTTGTAGAGGTCGGTGTCGAGCAGGGATTCGATGATCATGGGTTCGAGGAGGGGGGACGGCTGTATCGCAAGAGCGCCTTGGACCAGAGCAGACGCAGCGCAGCGCGCTCGCGCCGATCCTGGTCGGTCTGGGCCTGAGCACGGCGGGTGCGGTCGAGCAGTTCCAGACCCAGCCGAGCCTGGGCTTCGAGCGCAGCGTCGCGCCGGGTGAGATCGAGCGGTCGCCCGGCGCCGGGCAGATGATCGAGCTTGCCCTCCTGCACCGCCTGCGCGATGCGGGTTTCACCGATCCAGGCCAGCGCGTTCATCGGTCGAGGAAGCGGGCGAACTCGGACACCGGCGCACGTTCGGTCACCAGGGTGTTCTCGACGGCCTGCGGATCGGCCCAGCCCAGAGCCATGCCGCAGACGACCTGTTGCGTGGCCGCATCGAGCTTCAATTCGTCTTCGATGATGCGGTGAAACACCGTGAACGCCGCCTGCGGGCAGGTGTCGAGCCCGCGGCCGCGTGCGGCCACCATGATGTTTTGCAGAAACAGGCCGTAGTCGAGCCAACTGCCCTGCTCCATCACCCGGTCGATGGTGAAGATCAAACCGACCGGCGCGTCGAAAAACACGTAATTGCGACCGTGCTGGGCGTGCATGGCGGCCTTGTCGCCTTTGGCGATGCCCAGCAGACCATACAGATCCCAGCCGACCTTGCGGCGCCGGTCAATGTAGGGCGAGCGCCATTCGCGCGGGTAGTAGGCGTAGTCCTCGGTGTGTTGTGCGGCCTGCACCGGATCGTCATAGGCCGCCAGGATGCGGGCCGACAGCCGCGCCTTGGCAGCGGCCGTGAGCACATGCACCTGCCAGGGCTGGGTGTTGGTGCCCGAGGGCGCGCGCGACGCCACCTGCAAGATGGCCTCGATGGTGTCGCGCGGCACGGGCTTGGGCAGGAAGCGGCGGATGGAGCGGCGCGAGGTGATCGCAGCGTCCACTGCTGCGGTCTGCGCTTGCTGCTCGGCGGTGGGCAGCGTGCCAGGCGTGGGATGGGGGGCTGGGGTCATGCGGTCGATGGATCGTGGTTTGCGCCAGTCTATTGCGCCTGCCGCGGATCGGGGGCTCCACCGGGTTTGGGGGTGGGCAATATGGCCATGTCGGCACATGATGCAGCGCGGCCCAGTTGTGACACAGCATGACATCCTGCAAGGAGACATTGCGACATGAAACGCATCGCCCTGTTTGCCGACGGTACCTGGAGCAAACCCGACCAGAAGGACGGCAGTGCCCAGACGCCGACCAACGTGGTCAAGCTCTCGGTTGCCGTGGCACCGCAGGACGCATTCGGCGTCGATCAGATCGTGTTCTACCAGAAGGGGCTGGGCGAACAGGGCGGGCTTTGGGATAAGCTCACCGGCGGCGCATTCGGCATGGGCATCTCGGCCCATATTCGCGCGC
>Ga0315298_1012047_pt1 | contig 10010 bp, 7 predicted proteins | sample WHS_1_MG_FD_203077 | JGI IMG/M metagenome (GOLD analysis project Ga0315298, IMG submission 203077) | Extremophilic microbial mat communities from Washburn Hot Springs, YNP, Wyoming, USA - WHS_1_MG | ecosystem: Environmental > Aquatic > Thermal springs > Hot (42-90C) | place: USA: Wyoming...
AAAGTGTATTCGATTACCAGTTTGGAGCCATATTCGGCGGAACAGGATCTTCCGGCACCGGCCGCATTACAGAATATTTTAAGGAACATAGTCCTTTCTATCTTTTCCGCGCTGAGGATTTGTCTCCATATAGCCATCTGCGTTTTCTGATTGACTGCGGTGATGACGAAGAACAGCTGAACATCACAAACGACGATTTGCATGTACTTATGCGACAGCAGAATCTTCCCCACAGTTACAGGGTCAGAAACGGCGCACACTCATGGGATTACTGGCATGCTTCATTACCTGAAGCATTCGGGTTTATTGCCGATGGGTTTCATCAGCAAAACACTTCAACTGATCAGGAAATCCCATACAGCCTCACGTATCCTGCCCCTGCACAATTTGATTCTATAACCACGTCCGGCAACACGGCGACCGTTCATATTGTAAAACCCCCATCATACAAAGAAACCGAAAAATACCCGTCCATTTATATCTTCTCAGAGGATGATCGGAATGAGATTTCAGGGCAGTCTCTCGATCGTTTTGCCCTGCTGAATGATGCCATGATCAAAGGGAAAATACCTCCTGCGCTTATTGTAAACATACCCCACTTGTCAACGGATGATTTGATCGGGAATATCCAGCTTATTATTGCCAGAACGGATTCCCTGTTTCATACCATTGCATCTCCCGGGAAAAGAATTGCTCTGGCATTCGGAAATACAGGAGCAGACATGTTGTCCGTCATCCGTTCAGCCTCTGGTGATTTTGTCGGTTGCTTTCTTTACAATGCTAATATTCCCGATTCCCTTAATGAACCGGCAGCGGGTGTGTTCTATTATCTTGACCAGACTGACGATAATGCTTCTTATACCGGATACAACAGAATGTACAAACAGCTAAAATACAACAACATGCCGTTTGAATACAGGGTGCGCCAAAGTACAACGCCATTCAATGCAATGCAGACCGGACTTTATTACTCACTGCATAACATGTATCTGAAACTTTCAAACTGACCTTTTAATGAGAACGAGGAGTAAATTCTTTTCTGTCATTATAGCCCTGCTGCCGGTAATTGCAGTTGCAGGAAATCCTGTCCGTATAATGGAAGGTCTTTCCATATACAGCAGGATTCTGGGACAGGAAGTGAAATATTCCGTCATTCTGCCCGATGAATACTTTTCCAGCAACAAATCCTTTCCTGTTGTTTACCTGTTGCATGGTCTGGGGGACAACGAATCATCATGGCTTGAGTATGGCCGCCTCTCGCAGTTTATTGACGAGGAAAGAAGAACAGGACAAATAATCCCGGCAATTTATATAATGCCACAGGGTTTTCGCAGCTATTATGTCAATGACTATCTGGGGAAGTTCAGGTACGAAGATATGTTTATCAAAGAATTCATTCCCTATATAGATTCTGCCTACAGAACCATTCCTGATGGCAGGCACCGTGCCATCACAGGCTATTCCATGGGTGGGTTCGGAGCTCTGGTGCTCCCGCTGAAACACCCGGATGTTTTTTCAGTAAGTGTTCCTCTCAGCATTTCAGTACGTACCGATAGCCAGTATATGACAGAATCGCCTCAGGAAGAGTGGGACCGCCAGTGGGGAAGGTTATTTGGTGGTGAAGGAAAATCAGGAAAGGAAAGAATAACTGAGTACTATAAGCAAAACAGCCCTTTTTACCTTATCAAAAATAACAGGAAAATCCATGGCCTGAAAATCTACATTGATAATGGCGACGACGAGCAAACCCTGGCCAAAAGCAACGAAGAACTGCACATGCTGATGATGGACAATGCGATCCGTCATGAATTCAGGGTACGTAACGGTGGCCATGAATTCTCTTACTGGAGAGAAGCTCTCCCAAATGCTCTGAGGTTTATAAGCGATGCGTTCGAGAACAAACCTTACCGGGGTGACCAGAAACTTTCTCCTCATACATTGCTGAATGAAACAGCAATAAACAAAGAACAGCTCATCAGAATGCACGGATGTTTTGTTGCACTCCCGCCGGAATACAATGAAACCACACGACTTTACCCTGTACTTTATTTTGTCGGGCCTTTTGACACCGTTCAAATGAAAAAAATCAGCGCCCTCATTCATGAACAGACTATTATTCCCGACACTCCGCCCTGTATTCTCATTTTTGCAGATGAAAAACAGGATGATTTGCTATCAGTGACCGTTACGGAAATGGAGAAGAATTTCAGGATCCGACCCGGGAAGCGTTTCAGAGCACTGCTGGCATACAGCAATGGTTCCCGGGTATTGTTGCAAAATATGCAGCTACCTGAATCGTTTACAGCTTTCGTACTGAGCGATGCCCGTTTTACCTCCAGTGAAAATGGCAGCGAACAAGTCCTTGCAGGGAAACAAGACCTTTCCTTCGCCTGGTATTATTTTGATGCTCCTTCTAACGGAAGCAATTATCGCTTCTTCGGGAATCTGCACATCCAGTTCCGGGAAAAGGAAATCTATCATGAATATCGTGTAAGGGAAGGCAACGGAGGTTTCGAATGGTTTTTTGAAGGGTTGCCCAACTATATTAAGTATGTTACCACCAAAATTCACAGATAGAAAAAATGAACCCGATGACTTATTTGCTTTATAAAAAAGAATTTAACCAATTAATACCTGATCCCTTTATCGTTAAACCTTTAAATTTTATGCTATGAAAAAGATGATGTATTTCTTCGTTATTGCAGGCATGCTTGCAATAACCTTTACGTCCTGTAAAAAAGACAAGGACGATGAAGATGAGAACAAACTCGAGGCGGCCCTCATCAAAACCATTGGTGTTGAATATACCGATGGGGTTGAGACGTATCGTTTTGTTTATGATGCCAATAAACGGATTGACACCATTTATGATTACTGGAATGACGAGGTGGACAAAATCCTCAAGTATGATTATTCCGTGCCGGGCAAGCTAACTATCAAGAACATTACCAGCGGTTCAAACTACAGAAGCTATGAGCTGAATGCCCAGGGTATGGTGAGCAAGGAAGATTGGGGAGGCGGAGAATATGCCCAGTACACTTATGATGCCAATGGCTTCCTGACGACAGTGATTGAACACTGGGGCGATGCGGATCATCTTAAATACAAAGCTGATATCACCAACGGGAATATTATCAGGCATACAACGTATGATGATGACGGAGTTACTGTAAAGAAAATTAAAGAATTCTTTTACACTCCGGGGGATAATGTTTTCGGGATTTATCAGGCATCGCTTATTGATAATACATTCCTGCCTATGGGCAATCTTTTTGGCAAACCAAGTGCAAAACTGGTACAATATCTTGAATACTGGGATCCGAGACAAAATCCCATTGTGAAGGGAAGAACCGATATTACCTATGAGTTTGATGCCAAAAACCGAATCACCAAAATGACTCGTAAAGGCGCTGACTGGCAGGAAGTATATACCTTTACTTACTATTGAGAAGATTTCCTGATTACCGGCTGCTTCCGTTTGCGGCAAGGTTCAATACAAAAGAGAGCGTGCTTTTTCAACACGCTCTTTTTTGTAACAGGTATAATCAAGGTTCAGGGGCTCAGGTGGGTTTCAACTTTAGGCATGCCCCCCTGAAAACAAGTGGTAACAACCCTAAAAAAGATAGTTATTTTAGGGCCCAGGAAGGCAAAGAGGTTTGCAGATGAAGCGATGGCATAACAATAAAATACAAAATCAGTACAAGAAGAATAAGGCTGATTATTTTCAACCCCAGGCCGCATTTTACCATATCGGCCACAGAGATTCTTTCACTCCCGAATATTACAGTATTGGGCCCTGTTCCCACAGGCATCATAAATGCAAAGGATGAGGCAATCGTGGCAGGAATCATCAGTAACAAAGGGTTTGTTTGCGCTGCAATTCCCATACTGGCCAGCACAGGTAGAAAAATATTTGCCGTAGCAGTATTGGGATTAAACTCGGTAAATACCAGAATAAACAACAGTACCACAACCAGTACCATCAAAGAAGGAAGAGTATTGATAAAATATAACTGATTTCCAATCCATTCAGCCAGTCCGGTCGATTTAAATCCCTCCGCCATAGCATACCCTCCGCCCACAATCATTGCCACGCCCCAGGGTATTTGTGTTGCCTGTTTCCAGTCAATCAGACGTTTTCCTTTGCCAGCCGGTACAATAAAAAGAAGAATGGCACATACCATTGCTACCGTACTGTCGTGAACATATTTGTCCAGTCCGGTTATTGATCCCCATCCCGGAATGACCAAATTTCCAAATACAAATCCATCCTTAAATACCCAGCCGAAAACAGCAAGAAGGAAAACATACAAAACTCCTTTTTCGCCTGCTGTCATCTTTCCCAGATTTTTCAGTTCCTGCTTTCTGAGAGCAGCATCCTGAACAAGCCGACCGCTGACATGGAAATACTTAACAAGGTAAATCCAGACCAGCGGGAGAAAGATTATCATTACGGGAAAACCCATTTTAAGCCAGCTATAGAAGGTAACAGGAGGCGCACCGGGAAAAAGCTTCTCCATGATACCCGCAAAAATGAGATTCGTAGGCGATCCAATCAGGGTTCCTACCCCGCCTATTGTTGCAGAATAAGCAACTCCAAACAACAAGGCCTTCGGGAAATTACCACTTTTATCCATACCTTCCTCTTCCTGTGCGATGATAGCAAGGGTAATGGGTAACATAAGCATGGCAGTGGTAACATTGGAAATCCACATTGAAATGAAGGCCACGGTTATCATAATACTTAAAAGAATAATCCTTCGGCTGGTTCCAAAAGCACTCATCAGAAAAAAAGCTATCCTGCGGTGAAGATTCTGTGATTCAATAGCTTTTGCCAGAATAAAACCGGCAAGCAGCATAAGAACATAGCCATGTCCGTAATTTTGGGCCGTTTCAGCTGCAGGTAGGATTTTTAATAAAGGAAACATTGCCAAGGGCACAAAGGCTGTTACATAAATCGGTATAGCCCCTGATATCCACCAGATACTCATTAACAACACCACTGCTGCGGCATTCTTTGCTGCAACCGTCATGCCTGCTGGTTCAGGTAAAGCCAGCATGACAGCACACACACCGGCACCTGCAAAAAGACCCAGATATTTTCCTGATATCATAAAAAAAGTATTCTTATTGACACATTACAGATCATTTCTTCCACCGCTGAATTCATCGCAAAATAGTTCTCAAAGGGCATGTATTCGGGAATGCTCTTACCGGAGCCCATGGCATATCTCCCCCTTGCGGCATTGAGTTTCAGCAGATTAACAGCCCTTGCTCTGATTTCGGCCAGATAAGCGCGGGCAAGAAAGTTCATATCAATTCCGCCAGGGAGGCTTATGCGTGAAGAATATTGTTCATATACTATCAGCGAAATGCTTTCCTCTTTATGTTTTTCCCCTCTTTCAAACTTTAGTGTGTTTCTATTCCGGCACGTCAGGGTAACATAATCATAGCCTGTATTCCTGAACGCTTCAATGACAACAACAATGTTTTCTTCATTCGTTGAGCAGTTTTCCATTTGCTTTCCCGTTAGATGATGGTAAAGCTTGTCATTAAGAAAAAACTCAAATAAAACAGGTCGGGAGGGACGTTTCCCGCTTAATACCATCTCCGGTTGGCTGAAATCTGGCGTGTCCATCTGCTTGATTTTAGTTAGTAAATATAATTGAATCACAGGAATTGCTAAAGCGATGAAAACTTTGTTCTTTCAACATTTCAGGCCAAAAAATAATCGGCCAGCACTCTCTTCTCTGCCATCTTGTCTTTAGCTGACCGATTGGCAAAATTTTTGTTCCTTTGCAGTCCAAAGACGAAGACTGACGTTACCGGATAATCCCATTCTTTATCTTTCAGCGGAAAGGTAAAGTAACAGGAATAAATTATAGCATATATTGTCAGTTGGGATTTACCAGATAAATATTCAGGAGGATTAAAACAGACTATGAAAAGAACTAAAGAAGAAAAAAAGCATGCAGATGAAAGCCAGGTGATGGATGAGGTAAAAAATGGTGCAAAAGCAGAAGCCGAAAACATGACAGAAAGTCAGAACACTGATATGCCACCGGCGGAAGCCATGCCGGAACAGCCTGTCATGGAAGCGGAGGTACCTGAAGGGGAAACAGAAAAGACGGAAGCCAAGACCGGACCCTCACCGGAGGAACAGCTTTCTGCCCTGCAGGATAAGTACATTCGTCTTGCCGCCGACTTCGACAATTACCGCAAGCGCATGCTGAAGGAACGCATGGAGCTGATAAAAACTGCCGGAGAAGATGTTCTGGTTTCCTTTCTGCCCATCCTCGACGATGTGGAACGGGCAATGAAATCCATCCGCGAATCGCAGGACCTGGAAGCCGTTAAAACCGGTGTGGAACTTATCTATTCCAAACTGAAAGACTTTCTTACACAGAAGGGCATCAAGGAAATTGACGCACTCAACCAGCCGTTCAATACCGACTTCCATGAGGCTATTACTCAAATTCCCGTTGACGATCAGGATAAGAAAGGAAAGGTGGTAGATGTGGTACAGAAAGGATATACACTCCACGATAAGGTGGTAAGATTCCCGAAAGTGGTGGTAGGAGAATAAGAATGCGAATAATTGCAATGTGCCATTGGAAAAATGGGAAATCGGGAATGGGAAATTGCAGATAGAAAACAGGAAATGAGAAATTAAGGCTGATTGGTGAAAGGAAATATGAAAGAAATGAACAGGTTAGCCGAATAATTGGGTACAGGAATAGACACAGAAAAACGTTGAACAGAACAAAGAATTAAAAACCTGATCCTGCTTAAGTTTGGATCATTGCACATAACCGTATGTCAAAGCGTGATTACTATGAAGTGCTGGGTGTTCCGCGGAACGCTACCAGGGAGGAAATCAAAAAGGCTTACCGGAAACAGGCGTTGAAATACCACCCTGATAAAAACCCCGGAAACAAGGAGGCTGAAGAAAAGTTCAAAGAAGCAGCCGAGGCCTATGAAGTGCTGAGCGATGACGAAAAGAGGGCCCGTTACGACCAGTTCGGGCATGCCGGTGTGGGTGGCGCATCCAATGGCGGCTTTGGTGGCGGAATGACCATGGAAGACATATTCGAACACTTCGGCGATATTTTTGGAGGTCACTTTGGTTTTGGCGGATTCGGAAGCTCGCGCAGCCGGGGAAGAAGGGTGAATAAAGGAGCCGACCTGCGGGTAAAAGTAAAACTGACCCTGCAGGAAATTGCTACCGGCGTGGAAAAGAAAATCAAACTCAACAAATATATACCCTGCGATGCCTGTGGTGGTACCGGAGCTGCCGGCGGTTCATCGTACAGCACCTGTTCTACCTGCCGGGGTTCAGGTATGGTTACCCGTGTTACCAACACCATTCTCGGACAGATGCAAACCACTACAACCTGTCCTGCCTGCGGTGGGGAAGGCCGGGTAATCACCAACAAGTGTTCGCATTGCTACGGCGAAGGAATCATTCAGGGAACCGAGGTGATTACCTTGAACATTCCGGCCGGCGTGAGTGAAGGCATGCAGATGACCGTCTCGGGCAAGGGAAATGCAGCCCGCAGGGGCGGAATCAATGGCGACCTGCTGGTCATCATCCAGGAAGAATCGCACCCTGAACTCATCCGTGACGGAAATGACCTCTTCTACAACATCTATATCACCATTTCCCAGGCTGCTCTGGGAGCCCACGTAGAAGTACCTACCATCGACGGCAGTGTGAAAATAAAGATCGACCCCGGTACCCAGCCGGGAAAAATCCTTCGGGTCCGGGGTAAAGGCCTCCCCGAACTCAACGGCTATGGCAAAGGCGACCTGCTGGTACATGTCAATGTATGGATTCCCAAGGACCTCAGCCGGGAAGAACGGAAAATTTTGGAAAAATTGGAAGAATCTCCTAATTTCAAACCCAAACCTGACAAAAATGACCGCTCCTTTTTCGAACGGATTAAGTCGGCGTTCGACTAAGGAATGATATACATTCCCTGTTTTGAAAACAGACCATTTAAACAACCAGCATACCAAACCATCCTTTTATGCCTGAAATTTTCCGAGCAGAACACATTGAAAAGAACTATGGCACATTCCGTGCCCTTGACGATGTAACCATTTCCGTTGAAGAAGGGAGTATTTACGGTCTACTTGGCCCCAATGGCGCCGGAAAGACTACTTTCATCCGGATTGTAACCCAGATCACCGCACCCGACCGGGGTGAAATCTTTTTCAAGGGGCGCAAACTTACTCCCGACGACGTGTTGCACTTCGGATATCTGCCGGAAGAACGGGGACTTTACCGTAAAATGAAAGTGGGGGAACAGGCCATCTACCTGGCACGCCTTAAAGGACTTTCCCGAACCGACGCACTGAAAAAACTGAAGTACTGGTTCGAAAAATTCGAAATGCAAAGCTGGTGGAACAAAAAGGTTGAGGAATTGTCCAAAGGGATGCAGCAAAAAGTGCAGTTCATTGTTACCATCCTGCACGAACCCAAACTCCTGATTTTCGATGAACCATTCAGCGGCTTTGACCCCATCAACCAGGCTTTGCTGAAAGACGAAATCCTGGACCTTCAGAAAAAAGGGGCCACCATTTTCTTCTCCACCCACAACATGGCTTCAGTAGAAGAATTGTGCGACCATATTACCCTCATCAACAGGTCAAAGGCAATCCTTTCGGGCGAAATCAATGCCATTAAACAGCAATACAAGGCAAATTTGTTTGAGATATCGTTCCGGGGAAACCCCGAAGGCCTTAAATCCTCCCTGCCCTCCGGCTGCTCCCTTGTATCGGTTGAACCACTGCCTGCAGGGCACAAGGCTCTTGTACAAATGAACAGACCGCCAAGCGACAACGAACTGCTCTCAGCCCTTCTGCCGGCGGTGCACATCGATTCGTTCCGCGAAGTCCTTCCGTCCATGAACGAAATCTTTATCCGTGTTGTTGAAAACGCCTCCGCTAACCAGTTTTAACCTCAGAAACCAATAGCCATGAACAAAATACTGCTAATCCTTCAGCGCGAGTTTATAACCAGGGTGCGTAAAAGATCGTTTATTATCATGACCCTCCTGGGGCCTGTTTTATTTGCCGCCTTCATGATAGTCCCCATCTGGCTGGCTACCCAGGAAGACAAGGAAGTTAAAGTAATTGCGGTGGCCGACAGCTCCCATTTGTTTGTCAATGCCATTCCTCCCGGCGACTTTATAACTTTTGTATACCCGCAGAACGTTTCAATGGATACACTGAAAAACCAGCTTCTGCGCGGCATGTACTATGGCATTCTGTACATCCCCCATAACATTTTCGCCTCCGAAAATGTTTTGCTGTATACCGTTAAGCAGCCCAGCCTGAGTACCAGGATGTACATTTCCAATACCCTGAAAAACATGCTTCAGGATGCCAAACTCATTAAAAACAACATTCCTCCCGATCTGATCCGCTCCATCCGCACCAGCATTACCGTGGGGACGGTGCGACTTACTGAAGAAGGGAAAGAAAAGCGAAGCAGTTCAGATGTAGCCAGCATCGTAGGATATGCCGGCGGTTTCCTGATCTATTTCTTTGTCTTTCTCTTTGGCGCACAGGTAATGCGCGGGGTGATCGAAGAAAAAACCAACCGCATTGTGGAAGTGATCGTATCGTCGGTTAAGCCCTTCCAGCTTATGATGGGTAAGATCCTCGGTATTGCCCTCACCGGGCTGGTACAATTCATCCTCTGGGTGGTGATTTCTCTCTTCCTTTACCAGGCTGCCCAGCAAATGTTCTTTCCCCAGCTTTCAAAGACCGCCACACAGCAGGCACTGGCCCAGAATGTAATGGAACCCGGAGCCGGAAAAAACATTGTAGAAACCCCTGAAAAACCTATGAACGTGGAGGAAAATGCCGAAGCTGTTCAGATGTTTGAGGCACTTAAGCATGTCAATTACCCCCTCATTCTGGGGACCTTTATTTTCTTCTTCCTGGGCGGATATCTGCTCTATGCCGCCATGTTTGCAGCCATCGGTTCGGCCGTGGACAAC
>Ga0315298_1012050_pt1 | contig 10009 bp, 8 predicted proteins | sample WHS_1_MG_FD_203077 | JGI IMG/M metagenome (GOLD analysis project Ga0315298, IMG submission 203077) | Extremophilic microbial mat communities from Washburn Hot Springs, YNP, Wyoming, USA - WHS_1_MG | ecosystem: Environmental > Aquatic > Thermal springs > Hot (42-90C) | place: USA: Wyoming...
GCTGCGCCAGGAAAGCGGCAAACAGTTTGATCCGCAGGTTGTCGAGGCTCTGGCCGCCGTTCTGGAACGGAAACAGTTACCTGCGCAGGCAGGCGAGTAAGTCGTGAAAACGCCGCGGCCGGCTTCTCGGTTGCGGTTGCAACGCCGCCCTGGCTGCATGCATAATCACGCCGATGGGACGTGGTTGGGCAATGCTGCTCGGCGCAGCAACGGCAGCCTTCGCCGCGCTGGTTCTCACCTTGAATTTTGCGGATCCCGATATTGCTTTCCGCGCGGGACTTTGCCCCGAAAAACTGGAGCTCGAACGGGCGCGCCGGCTCGTCCTGAATGGCTCGCCGCGGGCGGCAGCCACCCTCTACCGTCGTCTGGCCCTGCGGAATCCCGGCTCCCCCTACTTGTGGTGCCATCTGGGTGATGCCTATCTGGCGGCCGGCGACCATGCCCAAGCCCGCCGCAGCTTTGCGATGGCTGCATCCGTGGGCCCGGCCATCCCGCAGACGTTGCTCCGGGTCGCCGGCTTTCATTTCCGTTTAGGCGAAAACCGCCGTGCCCTGGAGTACTGGGCCCGCGTGCTGGCTTTATGCCCGGATTATGACCGGCTGATTTTCAGCTATTACGAACGCACTGGCGAGGACCTGGACGCCATTCTCCGCTACGGGATGCCAAGGCAGTCGCGCCCGGCTCGCTCGTATTTTTCCTACTTGCTCGCATCAGGGGAAGCGGACCTGGCCGCCAGGACCTGGGCGTGGCTCTCGTCTTTGGGTTTTCAGGACGCGCCTCTTGCCGGCGCTTATTGCGATCTTTTGGTACGTAACCGCCATTATTCGGAAGCGGCTTCAGTTTGGGATGCGTATCTCAGTGCGCGTTCTTCTGACGCTTCCCACGGGCTCCTTCATAACGGCGGGTTCGAAAGCGAGCCTCTGGCCTCGCCCTTCGACTGGCGCATCCTGCCCTGCCCGGCCGCCAGCGTGCGACGGGATACGGAGTTCCGACACGGCGGAGACTGGTCGCTGCGCATCGAATTTTTGGGCAACGAAAACGTGAGTTATCGCCACATCACGCAACTCGCTGTGATCAAGCCCGGGACGCTGCGCTTTGCGGCATACTGCAAAGCCGACAATCTGACCACCGATCAAGGCGTAGCCTTTCGCATCGTGGATTTCGAAAATCCCAGCCGGTTGAGTGTTGAAACGCCCCAGGCGCTCGGCAGCTTTGAGTGGCGGCGGTTCGAAGTCACCTTCAATGCGCCTCGAAGCACCCGTGTGCTCGAAGTCCAGATTGTGCGCAAGCCGTCATGGAAATTCGATAGCCGCATCAGCGGGATTATTTGGGTGGATGACGTTTGTCTCGAAACTGTCGGTAATTATTGATATTTTCTCAGGAAAATCAACTTACTTAGCGAAAGAAAGTTTTCGATCTTTTAACATAAGGTAATTTTTTTATTGACAAAGGTAGGACAAAACGAGTATATAGATTGTTCACCGTACAATACCCTCAGGGTGAATGGGGGTACTGATCTGGGACTTTTACGGCGGCAGCCTATGCCTTTTTGCGCCCCGCAGCCCAACACAGCACTTCACGCTTACTCAGGTGGTAGTCAGTTGCAGAGGTACTGGTACGCCATACAGACTAAGACGCGTTTAGAGAAAACCGTCGAAACCTTACTTGTTCGCAAGGGCTACGAGACATTTCTTCCTCTATACAAAGTGCGACGTCAATGGTCGGACCGCATCAAAGAGCAGGAGTGTGCCCTATTCCCTGGGTATCTGTTCAGCCGGTTGGTGGACGGCCAGAGATGGTTGCCCATCTTAACCACGCCGTATGTGCGGGAGATCGTTGGCATAGCAGGTCGTCCCGTGCCCGTGCCGGATCACGAGATCGAGGCTGTGCACACCATTGTGGCCTCGGGTTTGCCCGCCTGCCCTTGGCCTTTTCTGAAGGTGGGGCAGAAGGTGCGCATCGTTCACGGTCCACTGGCCGACATGGAGGGCCTTTTGGTGATGATTAAAAAGCAGCACCGGCTGGTGATCTCGGTAGAGATGTTGCAGCGCTCGGTTGCGGTGCACATCGACATGGCTTGGGTGAGACCGGCAACGTAGGCCCAATGGCGCGCAAGATCTCCGGTCAATCTCCATAACCCGGGTGGCGAAACCGTCCGCCCGGCAAATCAAGGTTGCATATGGCGATCTTCAGAACAAGAAGCCGCATGTTGTACGTCCGGCTCAGCGAGGAAGAGTACGAGGAACTCCGCCGCCTGGCGGAAGCCAAACGCGCGCATAGCACTTCGGAGTTAGCCCGGCAGGCTTTGTCGGAATACGTAATGCGCGAAACAGCGGCTAACGGGCTGCCAGTCACCGCCGAGCGGCTGGCTTTGTTAGAGAGCGAGGTGCGGCGCATGGGCAGGATGCTGGACTCGCTCAAGCGCGCCTCCCAGCCATCTGGTAACTGGAGTGGAAGATGAAAACAGCGGCGTTGTTCCTGCTTGTGTCGGCGCTTTGCATTGCGGCGCAGGCTCCCCCCATGGCGCCTGTAGCGGGTGAGAACGCTTACATTCTCGGCCCGGGCGACGAGCTGCTCATACAGGCTCTCGAAGCCGAGGAAATCACCAAAAATCCCGTGCGCGTAGACATGTCGGGTTACATCCGGCTGCCCATGGTGGGGCGCATCAAGGCCGGAGGGCTCACCGTCGAACAGCTCACCGGGGAGCTTACCACGCGCCTGAAACAGTACATACAGGACCCGCAGGTCTCCATCACTGTCACGCAGTTCCGCAGCCAGCCCGTCTCGGTGATCGGCGCGGTCAAAGAACCGGGTGTGCACCAACTGGAAGGCCGGAAAACATTGATTGAAATGCTGTCGCTAGCCGGCGGACTGGCGCCGGAAGCAGGCTACACGGTGACCATCACCCGGCGGTTGGAGTACGGGCGTATTCCGTTGCCGGGCGCGCATGACGATGAATCCGGCCGTTACAGCATCGCTGAAGTTGAGCTCAATTCCGTCATGGAGGCGCGCGATCCGAAGGCCAACATAGAGATCCGGCCCTATGACGTCATTTCCGTGCCACGCGCCGATCTGGTGTACGTCATCGGGCAGGTGAAGCGCGCGGGCGGGTTCCCGCTCAAGGCAAAGGAGTCTATCACTGTGCTTCAGGCTCTCGCGCTGGCCGAGGGCCTGGATAGAGTCGCCGCGCCACAGGCAGCGCGGATTTTGCGCCAACCCACCGGGGGAGGCCAGCGGATCGAGCTCGCCGTAAATGTCAGGAAGATTCTGGAAGGCAAAGCGGACGACGTGGCGCTCCAGCCGCAGGACATCCTGTTCATCCCCGCGAGCGCGTCGAAAGCAGCCAGTTTACGGGCTGTAGAAGCCGCTGTCCAGATTGGAACGGGCGTGATCATCTGGCGGCGCTAGGTGCGCGCCTGTTCGCGCCAAGGAGACTATCTGCCGATATGAAACAGTTGCCCGAACCGGAATCACCGGGACGTGAGATGTTGCCGTCGCGGTATCAGTACGTGGAAGTGCCTCCGCCGGAGGCGGCCGAGCCGGAAGGGCCGACGCTGCTCGACTACTGGCGTACCCTTATGCGGAACAAGGGCACGCTGGCCTTGTTTGCTCTGGGCGGGGTGGCCGCCGCGTTGCTGTTTTCGCTGCCCCAGACGCCTGTCTACCAGGCAAAGATGACGCTCGAAGCGCTTAATCTCAACCAGAACGTTCTGAACCGCAGCGAACTCGAGCCTACCGAGGCGCCTGCCTCTTCCCCCGATCTCGATATCCGCACGCAAGTTCGCATTTTGCAGTCTGAGTCGCTTGTTGAGCGCGTACTGGCCGACTGGAAAACCAAGCATGCCCCACCGGCCGAGCGCAGCCGGATTGCGGCCTGGAGGGAAGCTTTGGGACTGAAAGCGCCTGAGAATCCCAAGGAGGCCCAGGACGTGAAGAAAGTGCTCGCCAGGCTGAAAGCCACGGTTGTGCCCCAGACGCGCCTTGTGGAAGTCAAGTTCGACTCGGTGGATCCGCAGGAAGCCGCGGGTTTTCTGAATGCTCTGGCGGATAAATTCATAGAACAGAACATGGAAGCGCGCTGGCAGACCACGCAGGCGACCGGTGCGTGGCTGACCCGGCAGCTACAGGATCTGAAGATCAAGCTGGAGCGCGCCGAAGACGAGCTCCAGCAGTATGCCCGCACGGCCGGCCTGTTGTTCACCGCCGAAAAAGACAACGTGGCAGAGGAAAAGCTGCGCCAGGTGCAGGAAGAGCTTTCCAAGGCTCAGGCGGACCGCGTGGCCAAGCAGGCGCGCTACGAGCAAGCCCGCAACGCGCCTCCGGAGACCTTGCCGGAGATCCTGGAGGACACTACGCTGGCCAGGCAGAGTGACAACCTCACGGATTTGCGGCGGGAACTGGCGGATCTGGAGACTACGCTGACGCCTTCGCATCCCAAAGTGCGCAAGGTGCGGGCGCAGATTGCGACTCTGGAGGCTACCTTTGAACGCCAGCGGCGCAACGTGCTAGAGCGCATCCGCAACGAGTTTCAGGCAGCCGAGCGCCGCGAGAAATTGTTAGCGCGCGACTATGCGGCGCAATCAAAAGTGGTGAGCGATCAGGCGCAGCGCGCGGTGCATTACAACATCCTGAAACGGGAAGTGGACACGCAGCGCTCGCTGTATGAAGCCATGCTCCAAAAGGTGCGGGAGTACGGGATAGCTTCGGCCATGCAAGCCTCGAACGTGCGCGTAGTAGACAAGGCCAAGCCGCCGCGGTTCCCATACAAGCCGAACTATCCGCTCAACGGCGCCTTGGGCCTGCTGCTCGGTGGTTTCCTGGGGACGGGGTTCGTGCTGATCCGCGAGCGCGCCGACCGCACCATTCAGGCGCCGGGCGAGATTTCTCTCTGGCTGGACGCGCCGGAGCTGGGGGTGATCCCCTGCGGGCACGCGCGCAGGTTTCTTTCCGGCTACTACCCTCGGCGCGCCGACAGGGAAGCGGACAAGAGCACGGCCGTGGAGCTAGCCACGGTGCGTCACAGCGGCGCTTTGCTGGCCGAAAGTTTCCGCGGCACGCTGACATCCATCTTGTTTAGCGCTCGCAACGGCGACGCGCCCAGGGTGATCGTTTTCACCAGCCCGAATCCGAGGGAAGGAAAGAGTACGATGGTGAGCAACCTGGGGCTGGCCCTGGCGGAAATACGCAGGCGCGTGGTGGTGGTGGATGCCGACTTGCGCAAACCGCGGCAGCACGAGATTTTTGGGACGCCGAACTCCGCCGGGCTGAGCGAGTTGCTCAGTGGAGAACTTCCGGCTGAAGAATACCGCAAGCTGTTACTGGCGACCGCGTATCCAGGATTATTTGTGCTGCCTGCGGGAAAGGGCTCGCCGAGTGCGGCCAACCTGCTGTATTCGCCGCGGCTGCGCGAGCTGCTGGAGCGCCTGCGGGAGGAGTTTGACGCGGTGCTGGTGGATACTCCGCCGGTGCTGACCATGCCGGATGCGCGCGTGGTGGGGCGGCTGAGTGACGGGGTGGTGCTGGTGGTGCGTTCGCGGCAGACCACACGGGATATGGCCCAGGCGGCCGCCCAGCGCCTTGCTGAAGACGGCACGCCGCTTTTGGGAACGGTTTTGAATGATTGGGATCCGAAAGCGTCCTCGCGGGGTTACTACGGCTACTACCGCGGGTATTATTACCGGCCCTATGGCCATTACTATCGCTCGGGCGGCAGTGGCGGTGGTGAGGGAGGGCCGGGCGCTTGAATGTGCTGTGGCGGCTGCCGCGAACAAAAGGCGGGCTTTAGTAGCTGGGTTTGCCGGTGCGGGTATGGTAGCGCAGCACCGGGTCGTAGGCTTCTACGGAGACGGCGCAAGGCGCGCCGGTGCGAAGAGCAGTCTGGACGGTGTGGATTTCCTGGATGTGTTTTTGGCGCGCGAAGGCTTCATCGATGCTGATGAGCCCCTGGAGGGCGTCACCGTGGTAGGTGATGCCGGTGGTGGGATCCGGTTGGGCGCCGGTTTGGGGCATGCGCAGTCCGGGACCGCGCTTGTTGAAGTAAGCGTTAACTGACATGAGAATATCCTTTCTTTGGGGCGGCAGGCAGCGGCCGCCGTTTCCAAGCCGAGCCTACACCGGCCGCGGGGCATCCGACCCGTGTCACCGCAGCCAACCCTATGAGGCAGAAGGAGAAAAAACCCGCCCCAGCCCCGTGACCGCCAACTCACTCCACCTTCCGCCAAACGGAATTGGGGGAAGCTCCACCAAATGGTCGCACCGAGGGAATCGCTGATAGCTGAAAGCTGAAAGCTGATAGCTGACCGCCGAAACCTGATCGCATTTCGCCGCGATGGGCAATCTGCTCTTGATTCCGACTGCGCTCAAATCGTGGGATGGCGCTGCCAAGGCCATCGGCGCCGTCTGGGCGGCCGATTCGCTGCGCGGCCGCTTCGCCAGAGGCGCTATGTGGTCTCTTATTGGAGCAGTGATCTCCCAAGGCTCGAATCTGGCTGCATCCATCATTACCGCACGTCTGTTGGGGCGGGAGCAGTTCGGTCAGTATGGCATGGTCCAGAGCACGGTGGGAATGCTGGGCGTTTTCGCGGGGCTGGGTCTCGGGGTCACGGCGACGAAGTACGTTGCTGAGTTGCGCACGCGCGATCCGGAACGCGCAGGCCGGATCATCGCTCTTAGCTCGGTTGTCGCTCTCATATCGGGAGGGTTGCTTGCTGCGGCTTTAGTTCTTTTCGCGCCGATACTCGCCGCAAAAACCCTGAACGCACCGAGGCTTGCTCCCGAACTGCGTATCGCAAGCGTCCTGTTATTCTTGAATGCCTTCAACGGGGCACAGACCGGTGCTCTCTCCGGCTTCGAAGCGTTTCGCACAATCGCCAAGATCAACTTGGCGCGCGGGGTCGTAACATTTCCCATAACCGTGGCCTTGGTGCTTCTGTGGCGGTTGCCCGGAGCAATTGGGGCCCTGGCAGTAACCGCGGCACTCACCTGCCTGTTGAGCCAACTCTCTCTACGGCGGCACTGCGCGGCTCTGGGAATCCACCCGCGGTTTTCTTCGGCTTGGAGGGAACGGCGCGTCCTTTGGACTTTCTCGACGCCAGCGTTCCTGAGTGGGGCGATGGTCGGCCCGGTCACCTGGGTGGCGAACACAATGCTGGTGAATCAGCCGGGCGGCTACGCGGAGATGGGCGTGTTCAGCGCCGCCAGCCAATGGAGAACCGCAGTTCTCTTTGTGCCCTCACTTCTCTCTCAGCCGTTGCTTTCAGTTCTGTCAAATCTCGGAGCGAGTGGCCGGGGACCCTTCGGGAGGCTGCTGCGGACAAACATTGTGCTAGTCTTCGTGATCAGTTTGTCGATGGCTCTGCCAGTCATCTTTTGTGCTCGCTGGATCATGAGCGCTTATGGCCGGGGCTTCCGCGCCGGAGCACTTGTACTGATCCTGCTGGTTCTGGCTGGTGTAATGAGTGCCACCGCAGGAGTAATCGGTCAAGCTATTGCCAGTATGGACAAAATGTGGTGGGGATTGACGCTGAATTCTTTGTGGGCTATCGTAATGCTAGCAACGGCGACCCTCCTAGTGCCTCGCCACGGCGCACGTGGTTTGGCTTTGGCATCGCTTGCCTCGTACCTGGTTCATGCGGCCAGTGTTACTACTTATGCACGGATCCATCTCCGGAACCGCCCGGTTCATTCCGAGCCAAGTCTGCACCCTGTTGCGACGCCCCACCTTTAAGCACATGAGTAGTCTGAGTAACGTTTGGTTCCGCGCTCTGCGATCTGGGGCCAAGCCTCTTCGGCGGATCTATTGGGCGAGCCGGGCTATTGCGTTGGGCCGCGCGCAGAGCTGGCGGCATGTAGGCGGCAAGTTCTACATGCGGATCGACCCTGCTGACTTTATGGACCGCTCGTTCTATTTCGGTACCTACGAGCAGCATTTAGTTCGGCTGATAGCCGCCATGGTTCGGCCGGGAGACGTTTGTGTCGACGTTGGGGCACACAAAGGCTTTATCGCCCTTCACCTGGCTGCGGCCGTGGGCGAACGCGGGAAGGTCATCGCGTTTGAGCCCGACCCAAGAGCCATGCAGGCGCTGGCGTCGAACGTTCACCGCAACGGGTTTCATCAGGTCAGGCTTTTTGCTTGCGCACTCGGAGATCGCGATGGCGTTTGCCAATTCGTGCTCTCTCGCCAACTTGGATGGTCGAGCCGATTCCCCAACGACCTTGCGAAAGCTGCCGTTGGCTCAATGACGTCAGTTTCCACCAAGCGCCTGGACGAGGTTCTGGGGCAGGAGGGGATTTCTCCTCAGACGCATGAGCTCCCCTTCATAAAGATTGACGCAGAGGGGTCCGAGCCCTTGATTCTTCAGGGCGCACGGCAAACGCTCGCCGAGTTTCGACCGGCCATTCACATTGAGGTAAACAAGGCCTCGCTATCCGCTGGGGGCTTTACCACAGATTCGATAGAGGCTTTGCTTCGCTCACTTGATTATGAGCTGTACGCCATTCGTTTTTTGCGGTCGGGGCCATTACTTCGGCGCCGCTTGTCTTTCATCCCAATCGGCAGTCTCAGGACCGATATTCAGGGCTGCCAGGACGTGCTAGCCGTTTCTTCCCCAAGCCCTGCCCTGGAGCGTGTCACCTGTTTGCCGGAACTTCGGCTGTGACCGTGCCGCGCCGCCGGTCAGATATCGCTGCAGCAGGCAGTGTACCCGCGCCATCGCTTGCGTCGTCCGTGGGCACAATGATGGAACTATCGCATTCTTGATGTACTACCACCATGTCAATGCCTGTTTTCACCGCGTTTCGACGACAGCCATACCGAGCAGTGCTCACTCGCTCGAGAGGCCCGTTCATGAAGGAGTCGCTAAACAACGCATGCGGGCGAGGCCCCACAGGCCTACTCCCGCTCCGCAGCGTTTCAACATTCGCCATCGGGCGTTCCGTCCTCGCCAGTTTTGCCGAGGCGCTGCACCGCTTGCTGCTCACACTGGTGCTGCCGTTTACAGTACTTTGGATTCCCCTGGTGCGCAATCCGGGTCTCGGCACGCTCACCATTTTGGACTGCGTCCTGCTGCTGATATGGGGTACGACCCTGCTATATTTAGGAACGCAGCCACGTAGATGCAGCAGTCAGAATCAGGCGATTCGCATCGCAGTGTACGCTTTTGCGCCCGCGTTATTCGGGTGCCTAGGCGCAGTGCTCTTCGACTCCCAGTCCCGACTGACGCCGGAAATCCTGCAACACGCCAAGAGGTTCGGACTCCCCGGCATAATTCCCCTTGCGATGCTGATGTCGCCAGCCAAAATGGTGCCCCGCATCCGGGTTGTAGCAATCGCATCGCTGTTAACCATGGTCTTAATCCCCTTCACTCCGCTGACCGACTTGTTACCGGTGAACGATGTCAAGACTGACCTGTCCGGGGGAAAAGGAGACTTAAGAGGGCGCGGCAGCCTGTCGAATCCAAATGACTTTGGGTATGTTGGATTATTGGGAGCGCTAATTGGTTTGAGCCATGCGGCCGGCGTGCCCGGCAAGCGGTTTAGACGAAGGTTGTGGGCGACGACTGCCGTCTTCGTCGGTCTCGTGGCGCTAGTGATCTCGGCATCCAGATCCGCCATGGCGGCGGCAGTGGCGGCTGTAGTTTACCTTGTTTCCTACTCACAAAGCAGCCTCGCGAAGAAACTGCGCGTCCTCGTCATTTTCATCACGGCGATTCTCATCGGATGGCAATTCTCTTCGATTTACCGAGACCGCATGGCCATGACCACTGAACAGACAATTCTGGAACCAAGCACTTTCGCCCGCATCGAGGCGCAATCCGTGGCGTTCAGGGCATGGCTTCACCATCCTCTTGGCGTCGGTTTCGGGAACATGCCGGCGGCCACCTCGGAGTTTTCTGAAAACGCACAGTCATTCACCGCAGTGGCAGGATCCGACAGCATCTATTTCGATTTCCTCCTCGCCACGGGTGCACTCGGGTTCCTTTGTCTTATTCGCTGCTTTCAAAACTGCTGG
>Ga0315298_1012052_pt1 | contig 10008 bp, 13 predicted proteins | sample WHS_1_MG_FD_203077 | JGI IMG/M metagenome (GOLD analysis project Ga0315298, IMG submission 203077) | Extremophilic microbial mat communities from Washburn Hot Springs, YNP, Wyoming, USA - WHS_1_MG | ecosystem: Environmental > Aquatic > Thermal springs > Hot (42-90C) | place: USA: Wyoming...
TGCCACTGCTTCGTAAGAAGCAGTGCTCGGGCAACCGGGCGCCACTGCTTGCCTTGCGGCAAACAGTGGCACACTGCGTTTGACGAGCCGGGCCGGCGTGTGCCACTGCTTCGTAAGAAGCAGTGCTCGGGCAACCGGGCGCCACTGCCTGCCTTGCGGCAAGCAGTGGCACACTTGCCGGCACACTTGCCCGGCGGCGTTTACCGAAGGCTTCGTAGGGCTTCGTCAGGAGAAATCAGCCATGCTCCACGGGACGATCGGGCGCCTCGGCCGCATCAGGGGGACGGCGGGAGTGCTTGTGTGTTTGTGTGTGGCCATGCAGTTCAGCCCCCAGCCGCAGGCCACCGGGGCGGAATCGTCTGGGGCTCCCCCTTCGGCTGCCGAGCGCCACGGCAGCTCCCAGTCCTCCACGCCTCAGCCCGACGACTTGGGCCCTCCCTTGGTGGACCACCCTGAAAACCTCAAGCGGTTGCACCGCACCCAGCCCGTGTGGATCGATCCCAAAGACAAAGTGGTGGTATTTCAAGGCCGCACCTGCCGCGCAAGCTATCCCCTGGAGTTTCTCGTAACCATGCCCGGCCGGGAATATGAAGCCGTGATCGTCTCCACCGTGCCCCCCAGCGTGGTTCACGCGGGTCTGATGGCTTTGGGGGCCAGGCCGGGCAATCCCGTGCAGTTCCTCCCCCAGTTTCGGCCACCCTCGGGCACCGAGATCGAAATCGAAGTGCGGTGGAAAGACGCCAAGGGCAAGGTCCAAAGAGCGCCGGCCCAGGATTGGGTCCGCGATATCAAGACCCGAAAGGCCCTGAACCTGAACTGGGTTTTCGGGGGGAGCCGATTCGCCGAGGAGGATGGCCGACAGGTTTACCAGGCCGATTTCGGTGATTTCATCTCCGTGGCCAACGTCCCCATCGCCACGTTGGATTTGCCGATCCGCAGTCAATCGGACCTCGATTCGCGGCAGTTCGAGGGATTCGTAGAGCGGATGCCGCCGGCGGGCACGCCGGTAACGCTGCTGCTTAAACCCAAGTTGGCCCCCTCGCCGCCCAAGCCATAGAGCCCAGTCCGCCTGCAGCAAGGCGGTGGGGTCAGGACGTGAATTGGGGGTTTCGATTGGCCCAAACCTCGCAGTCGACGCGTCGTTCGCGCCGCGGTGCGGGCTCAGCACAAAGAGGAAGTCGTCATTCGCAGGAGTTGGCTTCGGCCCAGTCCAGGCCGGTGGCCTTTTTCACTCGCGCCTCGAAGTCGCCTAACAGACCACCAATCACGTCCCAGCGGTCAGGCCGGCGGAGTTCGATATCCCCCTGCCGGTTAACCCGCACAATACTCTCCGGCGTAACGCCCACGCGGGCAAGCTCTTCCGGATCCGGGCCCCCTTCGTCCACCAGCCGGAGCAGGCAGCGGCCCGACATCTCGATGAATTCCATGGTTCCTCCTCCAAGAACCCATGGTAAGCCGAGCCGTCCAGAGCGTCAACGCGATGCCGCGCGCACAGCGTCGGCCAGGGCAATCATGGTCGGCACATCGAGCTGCTCGGCCCGAAGATCGCCGCGTAACCCCACCTGGGAGAGGGCGGTGTCGATGGCCGACTTGTCCAGGCGGCCCTGGACCGCCTCGGCCAGTTGAGAGCGCAAAAACTTGCGGCGGTGCAGAAACATGGCCCGCACGAAGTCGTGGAAAAAAGCCCGGTCCGCCAATCGGCTCCGCCGGTCCGGGTCCAACTCGATATGGACGATGGCCGAATGGACCTTAGGCCGCGGCCAGAACACCGACGGCGCCATCACCCGCACCACTTCCACCCGGCACTGGCTTTGTACCCAAATGCTCAGGGCCCCGTAATCCTTGGTCGAGGGGGTGGCTACCAAGCGGTCGGCCAGCTCTTTTTGGATCGTTACGGTCATGGTCTGGGGCGGGTGCTCCAGGGCCAGAAGATTCGTTATCAGCGGGGTGGCGATATTGAACGGCAAATTGGCCACCACTTTGAAGACACGATCCGGCGCGGCCGCCAGGGCCTCGTCCACGGCCGCCAGCACCTCGGGGTTGAGCTGGCTTTTCTTGTGCAACGCATCGACGTTGAGCATCCGCACGTTCGCCAAACCGTGCAGTTCTTCCGAGGCCAATTGGAACAGGGCCGGATCGACCTCCACGGTGATCACCATGGCAGCCTGCCTGGCGACCAAAGCCGTCACCGAACCGGCGCCGGTGCCAACTTCTAAAACCACGTCGCGGGGTTCCAGCCGCGCCGATCGCACCAGTAGTTCCACAAGGTTCAAGTCCGTCAGAAAGCTCTGCCCCAACTGCACCCGGGGGCGAATACCCGCTTCCTGGAATCGCCGTATCAGGTACGAAACGGTTTGACGGCCTGAAGGTTGCGACATGGCAGGCGGGAGTGCACGGCAACGGCGGCGTGTTACCAGCCGCGGGCCTCCAAAAGGCGTTCCACGTACTTGGCCAGAATATCGGTCTCCAGATTCACCTTATCGCCCACCTTGAGCGGTCCCAGAGTGGTCACCGCCAGCGTGTAGGGGATCAGGGCCACACTGAAACGCTCCGGTTCGCTATCCACGATAGTCAGGCTGACCCCATCGACCGCGATCGAGCCCTTGGGAGCCATATGCCGTGCCAGGCTCCTGGGCACCTGGAACCAGAAGAAGGACCAATCGCCGTGGTCCTCGCGCGAAAGCAGCGTGCCGACGCCATCGATATGCCCGCTGACGAAGTGGCCGCCCAGCCGGTCGCCCACTGCCAGGGCCCTTTCGAGATTCACCAGCGAGCCCGGGCGCAGGTCTCCCAAATTGGTCCGAGACAGCGTTTCCGGGCCAGCTTGAAAAGCCATCGTATCGCCATCCACCGCAATCACGGTCAGGCAGCACCCGTTGACCGAAATGCTGTCGGCCACCTTCACCTGCGGCACGATCTGCGGGTGACGGATGACCAGGCGGCACCCGGGCGGCTCGGGAATCAAATTCACCACCGTTCCGCGAGCTTCGACGATTCCGGAGAACATGGCGTGCCTCGTGCGATGCGATCGGTGAAACACGTTTAACCGCCGCGCCTTGCCCGCCCCGGAGTGCGACCCGGCCGCCACAAGGCTTCCAGCGCTGGCGGCCGCATCAGAAGATCGGCTCCTCCTGCGTACGGCGGTGATGCACGAGGTCCCAGGCGTATCGCACCGGCCCGCTCAGGGTGAACACGCAGAACATCAGCGGCAGGGCGTAGCCCCGGATGAGCATCACAGCCAGCACGGCAAAAACCAGCTTGACGATATGGCTGAAGCTGCGGTGCCCCCGAAACACCTGGTTCATCACGTGCGGATAACGAATGCGGGACACCATCAGCAGGGCCACCAGCACGGCGAAAATCGGCAGTACGGTTTGCAACACGCTGTGCACCTTGGTGGCATGACCCGGAACCCCCTCCACCGGGTCGACTAGTGTGTAGAACACCACGGCGAAGCCCGCAATGGTGCCGGCGGCCGCCGGGCTGGGCAACCCACTAAAGTAGAGATGCTCGTCCTCGTCGCTGGTCTCCACATTGAACCGCGCCAGCCGCAGCGCCGCGCACGCCGCGAAGGTGGCCGCGATGATCCACACGGCCTCGCGGTGCAAATACGCAAACTGGGGACACATCTTCACCAGCAAAAACGCCGGGGCCACCCCGAACGACACCACATCGCACAGGCTATCCAGTTCTGCTCCGAAGTCGCTGCTGGTCCGCGACAGCCGCGCCACGTGGCCGTCCAAGCCGTCAAACAGCATGGCGATGAAGATCAGCCAGCCGCTCTGCATCAGGTCGCCCATGGTTTTCATCAAAGCGGCCGGTTCCGTGGGCCAGTCGGCCGGCGCCGGCACACGCGACGCCACCACAATGGCGAAAAACCCGCACACCAGGTTGCCCAAAGTAAACAGAGTGGGCAGCACCGCAATGGCACGGAGGCGTTTCATACGTTATTCCTTCGATGGTTCATAACGGGCGATGATGTCGCTGCCCGCCCGCACCGCATCTCCCGCGCGCACCTCCACGACCAGCCCAGGCTCCTCAGGCAAGATCACCTCCGTACGGGACCCGAACTTGATCATCCCGATCCGCTGGCCCCGCAGCACACGCTCGCCAGGACGCAGCGGGCAGACGATGCGCCGCGCAATGGCCCCGGCGATCTGCCGCACCACCAAGCGGCGATGGGGCGGCTCGTCCTCTTCCAAACCGATCCACATCGACTCGTTCCGCTCCGAACTCTCCGCACGCATCGCATTGAGGAACTCGCCAGGCGAGTAACGCAGCGCGATCACCCGCGCCCCCACAGGTGCCCGGTTGACATGCACACTGAAAATGGACATGAAGATGCCAATCCGGACGGCCGGCCCCCCGAGGTACGTGTCGTGGCCCACTTTGGTCACTTCCACCACCGTACCATCGGCCGGCGCGACCACCAAGCCCGGGCCCACCGGAATCCGCCGGTGCGGGTCCCGAAAAAAGTAAAGCACAAAAAACAACCCTCCGGCTGGCAGCACCGCCCAGTGCCAGTCCAGCCAGCACCACGCGGCGACCGTCAGCGCAAACAGCGACCCGCCGAAAATCTGCACTTCGGCCAGCCCCCATCGCGCAAACGGCAACTTGTCGCGCCACGCGAACGGGTCGTCGCCCGGGTCCCACCAGCACTCCACCCGGTTCCGCACGAACTTCAGATCCCGCGGGTCGAGGATATCAAACGGCGCCCCCTCCGCACTCCCTTTGCGGAGTTCGGCCATGCGCCGCACATAGCCCGGCCGGAAATGCTTCAACCACCACCGCCGCCATCGCCCCCATGCCATCTCCAGCCGGTAGCAAAACCCGCCCCCCGGCTGGGCACTACGGATGTTGTCGGGCAAAGGCTCCGGAACCGCCCGCGAAAAGCTGGTGCCACTGGTGCTCATGATGCTTGATAGTACCACGCCGCCACACCGCCGAGAAGCAGCCCCAAAGGTGGGCCCGCATCGGGCAGAACAATTGCACCCGCCATTGGCGATACGGCAGCCCATCGTGTTTCCCAATCCTTCTGGTGTGTCACCCCCCGAAAAGTAAACCCGTTGAGGCCGGTTGCGTCCCGACTACCAGCAACCAGAATAGCGGACCGCAGCCAACAGGCCGGCAGCACTAGCCAATTAACCAAAAATGGTGCACAATGGGGACTCCAACGGATCAGCTCCGCTAAAACTCGGTCGGATTCGCTCCAGCCACAGGACATTCCATGAGTTCCACCATTGTTGACATTCACGCTCGGCAAATCCTCGACAGCCGTGGGAACCCCACGATCGAGGTGGATGTAACCCTTTCGGACGGTTCTTTTGGCCGGGCCGCCGTGCCAAGTGGGGCCAGCACCGGCGTTCACGAGGCCTGGGAACTACGTGACGGGGATAAGACCAGGTTCCTCGGGAGAGGGGTGCTCCAAGCGGTTACCAATGTCAATGAAAAACTGTCGGACGAGATCTGCGGAATGGATGCCTTGGATCAGGCCGCGGTGGACGCCCGGATGATCGAGTTGGACGGCACCGAGAACAAGCGAAACCTGGGGGCCAACGCCATCCTGGGCGTGTCGCTGGCCGTGGCCCATGCCGCAGCCGATTATGTGGGGCTCCCCCTTTTCCGCTACCTGGGGGGGGTGGGGGCCCGGGTGCTACCGGCACCCATGATGAACATCGTCAATGGCGGCAAGCACGCCGACAACGCCGTCGATGTGCAGGAGTTCATGGTTGTCCCCCTGGGGTTCGATCGCTTCAGTGAGGCCATCCGCTGCGGGGCCGAGGTCTTCCACCACCTCAAAAAAGTGCTGCAAAGCCGGAAACTTTCCACCAACGTCGGCGATGAAGGCGGGTTCGCTCCCGACCTGAAGAGCAATGCTGAGGCCCTTGATCTGATCGTCGAAGCCGTGCAGGCCGCTGGCTACGAACTCGGCAAACAGGTGTTCATCGCCTTGGACCCGGCCGCCACCGAGTTCTACAATGCCGAAACGCAAAAATACACCGTCGATGGCCGCGCCCTGTCGGCCGAACAACTGATCGACCTCTACGCTTCCTGGGTCGAAAAGTACCCCATCTGTTCGATTGAAGACGGCTTGGCCGAGGACGACTGGCAGGGCTGGAAACTCCTCACCGAGCGTCTGGGTTCGAAAATCCAACTGGTGGGCGACGACGTGTTTGTAACCAACACCAAGCGCCTTCAGCAAGGCATCGACCAGGGCGTGGCCAACAGCATCCTTATCAAAGTCAACCAGATCGGTACCCTGACCGAAACGATCGAGGCGGTGCGACTGGCCCACCGCTGCGGCTACACCACGGTCATCAGCCATCGCAGCGGCGAAACTGAGGACGCAACCATTGCCGATCTGGCCGTCGCCCTGGGTACCGGACAGATCAAGACCGGCTCGGCCTCCCGGACCGACCGGATGGCCAAATACAACCAGCTCCTTCGCATCGAAGAGATGTTGGGCAACTCGGCCCTGTACGGAGGGCCGTTGTTCCCTAAACGCCGATGACCGTCCTTCTGGAAACTCCAGTCCCCATTCTCGTCCTCGGCGTCTTGGCCGGGGCCCTCTTGGGCTGGCTCTACCTCGCGCTCGGCCGCAAGGGGTACTTGATCGCTTTGGGCGGCGTGGCGGCGATAGTGCTTTTAAGCGTGCTGGTCGAACGGCTGGTCGTCACCGAGCGCGAACAGATCGAAGCCGTTCTGGACGCAGGGGCTGCGGCGGTCCAAGCCAACGACGTCGCCCGAGCCGAAAGCCTCCTTTCACGCGGCGGGATGGCTAAAGTAGCCCCGAAAATCCACCGATACGCCGCACTGATCGAGTTCGAACAAGTCCACATCCGAAACATCCAGATCGAAATCAACGACCTGGTCGATCCCCCTACCGCCTACGTAACGCTCGATGCCACTGCACATTTTCGCCACCGACTAGACGGGTTTCCATACAGTTCCTACTCCGGCACAGTCCATCTGGAGCTGGTGAAGGAGCCCTCCGGATGGAGGGTGGAGGACTACATCGGCCCAGAAGCCGAGGGGTACCGCCAGGCATACTAGCCCCCTTGGGCGTTTTTTCGGCGCATCAGCCGAAGCGCCACCAGCCGGCAAGCCCCCTGGCGTCGCGGCGATCCCGCGCCCCCCGGGTCGAGGGTACCCCTTCCTTACACACATCGGGTTTGATAAGATTGATGCAATCGCACCGGCCGTGGCCCGCCGATGGATAGGAAGTACCGGCCTTCACATGGTCAGGCGACCCCCAAGCCGCCTGGGTATGGCGGCGCCGGCTGTGAGTCCACAAGCCACCATCGGTTGCCTTCGGTACGGCTTCTGTGAGGCGCCGTAGCCAAGCGGCTAAGGCAGCGGATTGCAAATCCGCCATACCCCGGTTCGAATCCGGGCGGCGCCTCTTCCAATTTCCGCGATATTGTCGCAACGCAGCGGCCCGAACGGCCTTCGCAATCCGGGCGCCGTACCGAGAGATACACGGCAAACAGACCCCGAGCGTGTCACCCATGAGCCGGGGGGTGTTGCGGGCAACCGCCAGCGCGAGCTCGGAGCCAGGGGCGTGAGCCCCCGGTGCCAGACGCAGAACTCGGTTGCCGCGGAGCCAAAGTCCCTGCGGCGTTGTCGAATCGCTATCCACCCCGGGCTTACGCCTGGGGCTCGCCGCCGCTGCCGCAGGTGCCCCACCTGCATGTCCTGCGAATTGGCGTGCGCCGTGTGCCACTGCTTGCCGGAAGGCAAGCAGTGCCATCCGGTGGTTTCTGCACTGCTTCTAGCGAAGCAGTGGCACACGCGCATCGATCGCCCGCCGCACCCAGCGGTTCTCGCTGTCATAATAGTTCTCGATCACCCGGTCCACCGCCGCGCGATAGCCCGCCCGGTGCTGGACCTTCACCAGCCGGTTGCGATGGTGCCCCGGCTCCGTGAGGGCCCACGCAGTCCTATAGTCAGCCATAGCCAGACCCCCGCGACAGGGAATCTCAGACGCCGGGTGTGTGAGAAGCGGGGCTGGGCGTAACTTCCGCCCAGCTTGTGCCGACCATCCGGCTCTCACATCCCGTCCTTCCCGACGCGTTACCTTCTTCTTTGGGGCGAACCAACCCGCTGCCCCAACCGAAACATGCGGTCCCGGGAGTTGACACCGCTAGGGGCCGCGTGGGACGGTCCATTCCGGCTCAGGCCTTGCGGCGTACGCAATAGAAGAGATCTGGCACCGGCTATTCTACTGGTGGCCACCGAGCACCGCGCGACCCGCGGCGGAGTCGGCGCACAACCGATCCAACTCAAGGTCGAGGTGCCGGAGATACGCACGCCCATTCAGCACAACCTCCTATCCCCTCCAGCGTTGATGTCCCCAGATTTGCCGGCTATCACCTTTTCTTCTGTCCCCCATGCCTGGTCTGTTGGAGGGCTTCCAGTAAGTTCGCCAACTCTGGATAATGTTTATAGGGATAGCACGGCTCGCGCGGTCGGACCGCGCTAAATCGCTCCAAGGGTTCTTTTGCAAGCTTGTCGGGGCCCGCTCTGAAGTCCACGGATACGTAACGCCGCACCTCTTGGCTATCTTCCGGCCACTGAAACATCGCCCGCTTCCGAGGCGGGAGTGCTTCCAACTCCGCCCAAGAGCGAGGCCATGCGCCTTGGTGATTCAGGATATAGTCCCGCATTAAATCGACTACCAGCAGGTTCGCATGGAGCACGCGTTCAGCCGCCGGCGACGAACGCATCCCATACCACACTGCTGCAACAGCGATGCAAGCAGCCACGAGGACAGCGGCAACGGTAACGCAGCTCAGGTGTCGCCTGCGGAGAAGCATGCTTTTTCCTTTTCGTACCTTCCTAGCTTCGGCAAGAAATAGAAATGCCGACGTACAAATGGCGAAGAGGAAGAATCGCGCCATCATCAGTAAGAAAACTGTGGCGGCGGAATTATGGTTAAGGGCGTGAATCCCATCAGGCAAGCACCCTTCGGCTGCCTCAAAGCAGTCGCTCTGGCAGTTCTCAACGATCCCTGGGTTCCCCCTCCTTTTAGGTTTCTCCCGAAGGCAGGCGAGAATGTCGGCATCCGTCGCGTCCTTGCACAACTTGCCCTCCGCAGGTCCCCAACGGATCTCATTCTCCACGACAACAGGAAAAACGGAAGGAACGGGAACAGGCGACAATATAGGATAAAGCGTTTGGTTGCACACCTCAACGCGTAGCATTTCCCGCCGGGCCCAGCCAAGACCTTTCCACCGCCGGCCACGGGAGGTTGTCCCCCGCCCCAGCCGACATATACTAACTCGCTCCCATCCCCGTAGATGTCATACTGATAACACTCGCACGCCCTAGCGCAACATGCCTCGATTCCTCCACCCGGGGCAACGGCTCGACCACACACGCAAAAAGTCTCTAATCCTGTCCGATCAGTGCCCGCGACTGGCGCGCTTAATACAAACCGACAGAGGTTGAAATCCCCCGGTCCATACCCAATCGGGTCCTCGCTCAGCCAGCAGGAAGAGACTCTCCACCGCGGAGTTCCTCTCCGACGTGACGTTGCCGTAGGCGTCGTACACCAGGTGGTTGACCACGGTGGTCGTGTCGGTCTCGGAGTCGTACCGGGCAATGTCCCGCACGGTATTGAGGTGGTCCGTCACATTCCAGCGTAGCAAATCCAAACTAGGCGGGTCAACGGTCTTTCCGCCTGAGCCCGGGGCGCGAGCCAGGAGCCGGGGGCGTGAGCCCCCGGTGTCAGCCGCGGAACTCGGTTGCCGCGGCCCCGACATCCGCCTGGCGTTACCATGGCGCTATCCACCCCGGGCTTACGCCCGGGGCTCGCCGGCGTTGGGCAGAGGATACCGTGCGGATCGGTCACCCCGGGCTCACGCCCGGGGCTCGGCCGTCGCCGCCCGCCGCTCCCTCCTGAACCCAAAACTCATGTGGGGTGGACAATGCCCGCCACTTTATGTTTGAGGCCACGGGCAATCGTGTTCCATGGACCCGCCTGGCCGAACCTCGCCGCAAGGAATC